>Ga0210399_10003036_pt1 | contig 13044 bp, 10 predicted proteins | sample IncBWC14MmetaG_FD_150865 | JGI IMG/M metagenome (GOLD analysis project Ga0210399, IMG submission 150865) | Forest soil microbial communities from Barre Woods Harvard Forest LTER site, Petersham, Massachusetts, United States - Inc-BW-C-14-M | ecosystem: Environmental > Terrestrial > Soil >... | reverse complement strand
CATTGAATTTATCGCCGACGACGAGTTCGTCGAAATCACGCCAAAATCGATTCGTCTGCGGAAAAAGGTTTTGCAAGCCAACAAGCGTCCGCGCCGCTGGCAGGAAATTCGCGCGAGCCACGAAGCTACGCGCTAACGCATTCGTTTTGGGCGCGTTCTAGTGAGCTGACTTCTCCAGCAACTCCGCCAGGTACTGCTTCCAAAGTTCCGCCCACGTGTGCGTGCCGTGGCCGTGCGTCTGCTCGCTGGCGGGAATCAAGACGAAGCGCGCGTTCTGCACTTTCTTGATTTCCCGCTCGGCGATTCCCAGCTCCGGCGGATTGATAAAGTCATCTCCGGAATTGATGAACATCACCGGCGCCTTGATTTTGCCGAGCTGCCCGGAGGGATCGTAATTGCGCGACGCGTTCACCTGATAGAGAAGATCGTTGGCATCCAGCGCGCTCGAGCGCGTGCGAAAATAGTCTTCGAGGTACTTGTCGGCGGCGTCGCGCGTTGCCAGAGTTTTCTGCATGGGGATCGGCGCGCTGCCTGCGATCAACAGGAAGTCCAGCGCCGTTCGCAGAGCCTGCTTGGGCTCTTCCTGGTATTCGCCGCCCTGCCATTGCGGGTCCTCGCGAATTGCATCCATCACCATCTTGCGCCAGATGCGGTTGCGGCCGGCGATCTGGACCGGCATACACGCCAAGGGCATGAGCGCATCCATGAAATCGGGATAGGTCTCTCCCCATACAAAGGAATGCATGCAGCCCATCGAAGTGCCCATCACCAGTCGAAGGTGATGGACGCCGAGGCCTTCCTGGAGCAGACGGTAATGCGCCGCGACCATGTCGTCGTAGTCGTACTGCGGAAAGTGGGCGTGCCGGCCGTCGCTGGGTTTGGACGACTTTCCGTGGCCGAGGCCGTCAGGAAGAATAATAAAATAGCGCGCCGCATCGAGAAGCTGGCCCGGCCCAAAAAGCACGCCGGCAAACTGCGGCTGGAGGAACTGTTGCCCGGTACCGCCTGTTCCGTGAAGAATGAGAACGGCATTGGTCGTCTGTCCCGCCGCATCGCGAACCGGCTTGCCGAGCGTCGTGTAGTGCAGTCGCAGTTCCGGCAGCGACTCGCCGGAATGGAATTGAAAATTGTGAACCACAAAGTCGCCTTCTGTGCCTCGGGCGCCGGGCGGCTGCTGGGCGGCCGAAGGCGTGGGCGCCCAAATCATGGCCAGGAGCGCTGTGCCAAAAAAATGTTTCAAGCGCTGGAGCATCTCTCACCTCTCCGCCCAAAAATCTATCACGAATCAAGGAGCGCCGCTTTCTAGGAGTTCCCATCACGCGCCACTTGTGTTGACAGGACGCTCTTGAATACACTCGAACACGCTAGAAAATCTCGAGTGGGCGAGGTGCTGCGATGCCAAGAGTTCTTCTGTCCAGTCTGTGTTTCCTCGTCTGGCCGGCTCACTCCTGGTGCCAAGCGAAGCCGCAGCTCTCGCCCGCGGCGAGCGTTTTCATCAAGGAAGACGCCCCGGTCATGGCGTTGGCACACGTGCGCGTGGTGGACGGCACCGGCGCCGCCGCTCGCACAGATCAAACGCTGGTCATCGCAGACGGAAAAATTGTTGCGCTCGGCGATTCCGCCACCACAAAAACTCCCGACGGCGCAAAAGTACTCAATCTCACCGGCCGCACCGTGATTCCCGGCCTCGTCGGCATGCACGACCACATGTTCTATCCTTCGCCCGGCGGCGGGCTTCCGCTCTATCCCGAGCATGCTGCAAGTTTTCCCCGACTCTATCTCGCAGGCGGCGTCACTTCGATTCGAACCACTGGCAGCCTCGAACCCTACGCTGATCTTGAACTCAAGCAAGCCATCGATCTAGGAAAGCTCGCCGGCCCGAAAATCCACGTCACCGGTCCTTATCTTGAAGGACCAGGCGCTTTTGCATTGCAGATGCACCAGCTAAAAGATGCCGAAGATGCGCGCCAGATGGTCGAATTCTGGATCGCACGTGGCGCTACCTCTTTCAAAGCGTACATGAACATCACGCCTGACGAACTGGCGGCTGCGCTAAAAGCCGCGCATGCCCACGGGGTCAAAGTCACCGGCCACCTCTGCTCGATCGGTTTCCGCGAAGCAGCCGCCCTCGGTATTGACGACCTCGAACACGGCATCGAGGTGGACACTGAATTTCTTCCGGACAAAAAGCCGGGCGTCTGCCCCAACCCGCAAGCCGCCGCAAAGGCCCTTCTGGCCGTCGACATCGCCGGTAAACCCATGCAAGACATGATTCACGACCTGGTGGCCCATCACGTCGCCGTCACCTCCACGCTGCCGGTGTTCGAAACCTCTGTTCCGGGACGCGCTCCGCTCGACAGCCGCGTCCTCGAGGCCATGACGCCCGAAGCGCGCGTTGCCTATCTCACAAGGCGCGCGCGCGTTTCGGATAACTCCCTAACTTCCGACGCGCCGGGAATCTTCAAAAAGGAACTGGAATTCGAGCACGAATTTTCAAAGCAAGGTGGACTGCTCCTCGCAGGTCTGGATCCGACCGGATACGGCGGCGTGATCGCCGGTTTTGGAGACCAGCGCGAAGTCGAATTGCTCGTGGAGGCGGGGTTTACGCCGGTGGAAGCCATTCACATCGCGACCTCCAACGGCGCTCAATTTCTCGGCGAGCTGGATAAAATCGGAACGCTTGCGGTCGGAAAAGCGGCCGACCTGGTGGTCCTAGAGGGAGACCCATCGGCCAATATCAAGGACATCGAGCGAGTGGAGCTGGTCTTCAAAGACGGGGTCGGCTATGACTCCGCCAAACTCATCGACTCGGTAAAAGGACTAGTCGGCTTGCGTTAGAGTGAGCAGACAGAGCGCTGTAGCGCAGTCCAGCCGTCAGAGCGCATCGGCGCTATGGCAGAAGGATTTTTCCGTCAGCGCTCGGCAGCGATAAACCCACTTCATGCGCCAGCGTGGGCGCCACGTCACGCATATCAATCACGCCAAGCGAACGCCCCCGAGGCACGCCCGGGCCAACCAGGAAGAATGCGGCGCGCAAATCAGGCAAGTCCGGCAGCGCTCCATGCGTGCCGCCAACTCTTATTTTGGAGAGAACCGGGCCGTCAAGAGTTGATCCCGTCCGCCAGCCGGGCTGCAATCCCACAAAAAAAGACGCCGGCGGATACCCGCCGCGTTTGTGAAGTTCCTCGGCTTCCAGGATGCGGTCGATCCCGTTCGCGGGATCGCTCGCGACTTTCCGAAGTAGCTCGCGCACCTCGTAAAGCGTCGTGGTATCGTTTGGATCTTTCAGCACGATCGCCGCAGAGCCGCCCGTTGGCCAAGGGATGGCCTTCCAATCCGTAATTTGCCCCTTTTCATTGACGGTGATCAGCTTCGCGTCGCGAAACGACGGAAACAAATTCAATTGCGACTCCGTTCGAACAAATCCGTGGTCCGAAACCACCGCGACATACGCGCGGCCGGGAGCGAGCCGCTCTGCCGTCGCGCGGATTTTGCCAATGGTGGCATCGATGCTTTCAAGAACGGCGATCGATTCAGGACTGAACGGCCCGGTCTCGTGTTCGATGTGATCGAGAGAGCTGAGATGAAGCGTCAATAGCCCGGGATGTTTCTTCTCCAGGATCCACTCCGTAAATCGCCCTCGGCTCTCGTCCGCCTCGGCCGACGTGTCGATTCCCCCGTGGTATTCGCCAAGTTCCGCCATGGCCTCCAAAAGCAACCCGCGCGTCGCAACAGCCCGCAGCAGCTTGGCATCGTCCGGGGTACTGGCGCGCCAGAATTCAGGAATGTTCCAAGTGATGTGCGCTCCAACGGTAACGGGCCATTGAAGGCTCGCGGTCGTGCGCCCCGCCCGAGCGGCGGCATCCCAAAGCGTGGGAACGCGAATATCTTCCGTGTACCAATACCACCCCATCTGATTGTGCTGTAAAGGATCAAAAGTCGTGTTCGCGAAGATCCCATGCTTCGCCGGCCACACGCCTGTAACCAGCGTCGTATGGCTCGGATAGGTAACGGTGGGCACGATTCCCACCACTCCTTCGGCGTAGGTCCCCTCTTTGAGAAAGCGCCGCAGATTCGGAACCTTGGTCCCGTGGGCATCCGCCTCCGTGATGTAGTCCGGACGCATGCCATCCACAGAAATCATCACCAGCAGAGGTGGCGTCTGCTCCTGCGTCAGGCCATTGGCCGCCAAAAAGAAAATAGCTGCGAACCCAAAAAGTAGAGTGAGCTGTGGCCACCGGAAGATCCGCGTTCTTTTACAGTTTTTCATGGTGTGCAAAAGCATACTCCAACCTAGATGAGGATTTTACAAAGTCGTCACACAAGGATAAATTGGAAGCGAAGCAAACAGGGCGCACCCATGCGGGTTGGCAGTCGCCAAGTTGGGCAGTAGCCCAATTCAAACTGTTCCCCGCGCAGGGAATGTTGTAGAGTTTAGCGCTCATGTGCAATCCGCGGCTGAACCGATCTAGCAAATGGGTTTAGCAAACTGGTAGCGCTCTCGGGCGGAGCTTTCACACAGAGTTAAAGGTGGATACGTGAATATTGGACCCTCGAATGGGGCCTCAAACTCGCACTGCATGATAGCGGCAACGGCCACGGCGCTTCCTCCGTACACGATGACCCGCGACGACGTGAAGTACTATATGGGGCGGGTGTTCGACATACCGGAGCGGCGCCTGGAAGCGCTGATGTCTATCGCCGACAACGCGCAGGTGAACAAGCGCTACTCGATTTTCCCGATCGAATATACCGTCGAGCCACGCCCGCTTTCGAAGACCAACGATGAGTACATCGAGCACGCGGTAAAGCTCGGCCGCCAGGCGGCGGAAGAATGTTTGCAGCGTGCCGGTTTGCGCCCGGACGAAGTGGATCTCATCATCACCGTCTCCTGCACAGGATTCATGATCCCCTCGCTGGACGCGCACCTCATCAATCTCATGGGCTTCCGGTCGAACGTGCGCCGCATGCCCTTCACGGAACTGGGCTGTGCCGCCGGAGCGATGGCCCTCGGACGGGCGGCGGATTATTTGAAAGCCAACCCCGGCGGAAATGTGCTAATCATCTCTGTCGAGCTGCCTTCGCTCACTTTTCAGCGTAAGGACATCTCCCAGGCAAATTTGATCTCCTGTATTCTGTTTGGCGACGGCGCTGCGGCGGTCCTGGTGAGCGGAAAAGCCGGGAAGGGACCCAAAATTCTCGTTTCAGAAACTTACACGTTCCCCGATTCTCTGGGGGCCATGGGCTTCGACTTGCGCGACTCGGGATTTCATATTTTGCTCTCGAAAGACGTACCCGAAATGATCGGCGCAAAAATTCGCGGCCTGGTGGACGGTTTTCTGGACCGTCACGGACGGAAACGGGAAGACATCAAAGGATGGATTTTGCATCCTGGCGGCGCTCGCCTGCTGGGCAACGTCGAAAAGGAATTGGGGCTCTGCAAATGCGACACGCAACCCTCCTGGGATGTTCTCAGCAACGTCGGCAATCTTTCCAGCGCCACCATTCTCTTCATCTTGCAAGAGTGGCTGGAAAAGAGACCACTCAAATCGGGCGAATACGCTCTGGCGGCCGCCTTCGGCCCGGGCTTCAGCGCCGAATTTCTCCTGCTGCAATGGACCTGAGCGTCATCGCGTTTCTCGGCCTTCTGGTGGCCGTGGCTGCGCTCCGCATCGTGGAGTTGCAAATATCGCGGCGTCATCAACAAGAGATGATCGCGCGGGGCGCCGCAAAGGTGGAAGAGCCCCGATTTCGCTGGATGGTCTTGCTTCATACGGCTGTACTCATCGGTGCCGCGCTGGAGGTGGTACTGCTTCGGCGCCCGTTTATCCCCATTCTCGCCGCGGTCATGTTTGTGATTTTCCTGGCGGCCAATGTCGTGCGCTGGTGGGTCATCCGTACCCTCGGAAGTCATTGGAACGTTCAGGTGGTGGATTCGACCAGCCTGGGCGTCATTTCCTCAGGACCGTTCCGCTATGTTCGCCATCCAAATTACGCCGCGGTCTTTGCTGAGATGCTGGCACTGCCTCTCATCCATACGGCTTGGATTACCGCCGTCGTCGGTACGCTCGCGCACATCGCCGTTCTCTCCATGCGCCTGTCCACCGAAGAGCGCGTTCTTCTCGCCAATCCGGAGTATCAGGCCAGCATGGCCAATAAACCGAGATTCATTCCCGGTGTTTTCTGAAAAAACGAAGAACTTTTTCCCTCCGGCTTCCCACGCTTGCTGTATTTGTCTTGCTCACCTCCGCCACGTCCCACGCGCAAACAACCACGGATGGCAGCGATTCCGCGTTCACCGAGGTGCCCGAGCTGAAGGAAGGCTTCCGCTTGCTCTATGTGCAGAAGTACCCGGAAGCCCGGGAAAAATTTTCCTCTTGGACTTCCGGGCATCCCGCCGATCCGTTTGGCTTTATGGCCAAGGCGGCGAGCTATCTTTTTGAGGAGTTCTACCGGCAAGGCGTTATGACCAGCGAATTCTTTCTAGATGACAAGAAGTTCCTGCGAGGCATCGAGGGTAAGCCTGATCCCGAGCGCATGAAGAATTTCCGCGCTCTGTTGGAGCAGGCCCGCAAGCTCTCCGCCGAGCGTCTTCGGAAGGATAAGCATGACGCTGCAGCGCTGTTTGCTTTGACTCTGGCCGCCGGAATGGAGTCCAACGCCGACAGCATCCTTGAAAAAAAACACGTCGATGGCCTCAAAAGAATGAAAGAAGCCAACGAGCACGCCAAGCTGCTGCTGGCCGAGCGCCCCGATGCAAATGATGCTTGGGTCGCGCCGGGCTCGGCGAACTACATTATCGGGTGCCTCTCCGGCGGCGTTCGCATGGTTCTGTGGTTTGGCGGTATTCATGGCGACAAAAAGCTTGGCATGGAGTTGGTCGGAAAAACGGCCGAGAAAGGACGCTACCTCGCGCCCTTTGCGAAAGTTCTTTTGGCACTGGCGGCACGGCGCGAAAAGCAGGACCCCTTGGCCAAGAAGCTCTTGTATCAGTTGACCGTGGAATTTCCAGATAGCCCGCTGTTCGCCGCGGAATATGCGAAAGCTATTGGCCGGCCGATTCCAGCCGAGATAAAGCCGGATTAGGTTCGCCGGTGCCGATCGCTTTTAACCCCCCAACGAACAAGCGGCCCGTGTTCTGTCCGGGGGCAGCACCTCGTTCCCTATTCGTCCCACGGGCTAAGCGAATTTCGTCGCTCTGCGGCACGAATGCACTAGAATTGCGTTTTCGGGCTGTCCCGATCCGGCACAAATCCTCAAAAGGCGGTGGCTTGTGTTTCAACAGGACCTATTAAAGGGCCGGGCGATCTTCTTGACCGGCGGGGGCACCGGCTTAGGCCGTTCCATGGCCTTGCGGTTTGCCGAGCTTGGCGCTCGCATGTTTCTCGTTGGCCGCCGCGAGGAACCGCTAAAGGAAGTTTGTTCGGAAATTCACCGCGCGGGAGGCTCAGCGGCGTTCACCGCCTGCGATGTGCGTGATTACGGCGCGGTCGAAGCGGCCGCGGAAAAGGCCGAGCAGCAGTTTGGCCGCATCGACACCGTGGTCAACAACGCCGCCGGAAATTTTATCGCGCGCACCGAAAAACTATCGCCCAACGCCTTCAACACCGTCGTCGGCATCGTTCTCAACGGCTCGTTTCACTGCACGCAGGCATTCGCCAAGCGTTGGATCCCGCAGAAACTCGGCGGCAACGTCCTGAGCATCGTAACCACCTACGCGGCCGCCAACAGCGGTTCCGGGTTCATCGTTCCCTCGGCGTGCGCGAAAGCCGGCGTGCTGGCCATGACCACTTCGCTGGCCGTGGAGTGGGCCAAGTATCACATCCGGCTGAACGCCATCGCCCCGGGGCCGTTTCCCACAGAAGGCGCCTGGTCGCGACTTATGCCCTCGAGACAATTTGAAGATCACGCCAAAGACAAGCACCCCATGAAGCGTTTCGGGCGTCACGAGGAGCTGGCCAACCTGGCCGCGTTTCTCTTGAGCGATATGGCGGAATATATTAACGGCGAGTGCGTGGTGATCGACGGCGGCCAGTGGCTGCGCGGCGCGGGCGAATTCAACGACCTGCTCATGCTGCCGGAAACCGCCTGGGAAGCGCTGGAGGCGGCTCGCACCAAAAAACCCTGACGGCGGCTATTCCGGCAGCGCGCGTTTGCGCAATTCCACGCGCAGCTTGACGTCCCCAACACTCTGGCCATGGCATTCGGCGTGCACACGGACTTCTTGCGCATCCGTTTTCGATCCGGCGCCTTCGCCAAGCAAGGGCAGCTTTACTTCGATTCGCGTAGCCGCGGTCTGTTTTGCCGCTATGCTGAACTTTCCGCCGCCGCTCCGCACCGTCCAGCCCGCTGGCGCACTCACGGTCAGGTTTATCTCCTGCGCCGCCGAACTCTGATTGCCGAGCCACAAGGGAATCACCAGGTCCGTACCGCCTTCGAGCGCGATTTCCGGCGGGTCCGGATGCGGCAAATGCATCAGCCCGTGCGCGCGGCGAAAATCGGCGTAGTAACTCCAAGGTCCGGCGAGCTCCACCAAGACTTCCGGCTTTGAACCCGTCGACGAGACTTCCGGACGTGCCAAAGAAATCGCACCCGGGGCAATTCCCTCAAAAATATCACCCGTTACGTTCCCGCCCACCAGTGATTTCCCCAGCACAAAATTTATCCCCGTGCTCCAGAAGCTCTCCGAGGTGACCATCTTTTCGATTTGCGCCTCGTCCATTTTGGCAAGCGAATCGATGAAACTCTTCGCTTGTGTTTCATGTCTCTCGAAGGACTCCAAAGCAACGCGCCAGTAGGCCTGTTTCGCGGATTTCGAGATTTCCTTAACGGAATACCTGGGACCTTTGTCGCGGAAAATATCTTCTTTGTCCGCATCCGGAAAGTAATAAATTTTCTTCGTCTGCCACGGCCGCAAATTCTCGAGGTAGGGTTCCAGTCTTCGCAGAGGGGCCGAGACTTGCTCGGGAAACGCTGTCGGATCGCCGGCCAAATCGAAAGCCTCGGTCGCCAGCACCCCAGCCGCCTGATGATCTCCGTGATCCTCCCCGATAAACGTTCCAGGCAAAAAAGTCAGTACCACTTCCGGTCGAGTCAGCCGCACGAGCCGCACGAGATTTTCTAGTACCACGCCGTGATCCCAGTTCGCCAACGATTGCAAAACATCCTGCGACGCCGTGTCCTTCCCGCCCAAGAACCAAACCTTATCGATTCCCAACACGGCGCTAGCGCGGCGCGCTTCGATTTCGCGAATCTCGCCAAGCGCCGCAGCTTGCTCCGCACTGGCTTCATTCGCGCCGCTGCTGCCGCGTGTGCCATAAACCACCGCCACGCGCTTGCCTGCATCGATGGCCCGCGCCAAGTACGGCGTAGCCGCCCCTTCGTCATCCGGATGGGCCACCACAACAAGAATGTCCACCTTGTAACGCTCATCGGCCTGGAAAATCCGCGCCGGCGCCGGCGTCTGCGCCCAGGGCATTCCCGAAAACACCAGACACCCGGCCAGGAGGCCCAGCACTGCGCGCGGGCCTTGTTGGCCTGCCGAGGGTGTCCTCGTGGACCGCGGTTTTTCATTCCGTGTTTTCGCAACAGAGTAGGCAAGTTGAAAAGTACGAGCAACTCGAAAGGATGGGTTCATCGAAGAATTCTATCCCGAACCAGCAAGAATCTCACACCAGGCCATGGCACCAGGCCATGACACCAATGCTCGTTTCGGGCGCGCCAAATTGGAGGCGTGCGGCGTGCTCGCCGTTGGCGGTTTGAGGGCTCTATACTACCGCCATGGCCAGGCCGACTCTTCTCCCTATCGCGTTGCTGACCATGGTGGTTTGCGATCAGAGTACGGCACAGCAGAACGCTCCGCCGGGCCGTAGTCAGCGAGATCTACAACCCGGCATCGTAGTTCCCAAAGTCTCTTGCGCCACGCAGCCCGAACAAAGCTACGCGCTCTACCTTCCCGCTCATTACACTCGCGAAAAACGCTGGCCGATTGTTTACGCCTTCGATCCCGCTGCCCGCGGAAACATCCCCGTCGAGTTGATCAAGGACGCCGCGGAACGCTACGGCTATCTCCTCGCCGGCTCAAACAATTCGCACAACGGCGCGTGGGAACCGGAGGCTGACGCCGCCCAAGCGATGTTTCAGGACACCCATGCCCGCCTAACGATCGACAACAATCGTGTCTATTTCGCCGGGTTTTCCGGAGGTGCTCGCCTCGCGTCGTCGCTCGCGCAACGCTGCAATTGCGCCGCGGGGGTGCTGTTGAACGGCGCCGGCTTTTCACCTTCCTCCCCGCCTGGGGCGGACGCAACGTTCTCTGTTTTCGCAGCCGTGGGGACCTTCGACTTCAACTATTCCGAGGTCCTCGATCTCGACGCCAAACTTGCAGCGCTCCGCTACTCTCATTCCTTGCGACGCTTCGACGGCCCCCACCAATGGGCGCCCGCGAACGTCCTGGATGAAGCCTTGGCTTGGTTTCGCCTCATCTCCATGAAGGAGGGCCACGAAGAACGCGACGTGGCTTTCATAAAGGCCCAAGCCGCCGAAGCAGAGAAGCGTGCGAAAAATCTAGAACTTGCCGCCGATCCCTATGGCTCCTGGAAGGAGTATCGCCAGGCTGCGGCGACTTTCGACGGGCTGGGAGAAGCTCCCGCTTTTCGAGAGCGCGCCGTTGCGATGGAAAAAGAAAAGGCCGTTCGCGACGGCGCGAAACGCGAGCAGCAAGACTCCGAAGAACAATCGCGCCTTAGCGCGAGTATCTCCGCGGGGCTAGCCGCACTTCGCCAGGACGCTAGGAATCGCGCGGACACCCGCAGCGATGTCCAGCGCCAGATCCTGGAACTCCGCAGGCGGGCCGAACACCAAAAAAGCCCGCAAAAGCTTCGCGTAGCCAGGCGCGCCCTAGCGGGCATTTTCGTCGAAGCCATGGAAACCGGCCAAGAGCGCCTCGATGCCAAAGACATCTCCGACGCGCGCCTCTGTTTCGAGCTGGCCGCCAACGCCGACCCGGACTCCGTTTGGGCGCTCCGTCAAGTCGCCGCAGCCCGGGCGCTGGACGGTGACCCGCAAGGCGCCCTCGAGGCCCTCCGCCGCGCAAAAGAAACGAGCAAAGACCCCTCAGCCTTCTCCGCCTGGCTCACGGATGAGCCCGCCTTCGCCAAGCTCCGCGAGAACCCAGAATTCCGCGCCCTCCTCGCGCCGCCCTCCGATCCCCAATAGGCGAGAATACGCGAATCGCGGCCCTACCTTGACCCAGATAGAACGCGCCGATAAGCTTAGTGTTTCTCCTTCCAGGTGAACGCGTCATGGAGCAAGTGCAAGTCACACTGCCGGATGGCAAGATTCAAGAGGTGCCCAAGGGCACGACCCCGGCGGATATCGCGCGTAAGATTTCGCCTCGTCTCGCCGACGCCGCGCTGGTGGCCCGCGTTACCGCGACTAACGGAACTCCTCTGCCCAACGCTCCCGATCTGGGCGAACTCATTGATTTGCGCCGACCGCTCGAGGAAAACGTCAAGCTCCAAATCCTCACCGAAAGAGATCCCGACGCGCTCTTCGTCTTCCGTCATTCGGCGGCGCACTTGCTTGCCGCCGCGGTCATGGAGCTCTATCCAAACGTCAAGCTCGGCATTGGCCCGCCCATCGACACGGGCTTCTTCTACGAATTTCTCCGCGACGAGCCTTTCACCCCGGAAGACCTCGCTAAAATCGAAAAGAAGATGCACGAGCTCGCCGCCGAAGACTTGCCGAATGAGCGCAAGCTCATCCCCAAGCCGGAAGCCATCGAACTCTACAAAAAGAATAATCAAGTCTTCAAGTGCGAACTCGTTTCGGAAAAAGCCAACGAACTGATGGTCTCGTTCTACAGCACAGGAAAATTCCTCGACTTCTGCCGCGGCCCGCACATCCCTTCCACCAAGCGCATCACCGCGTTCAAGCTCATGTCCGTCGCCGGCGCCTACTGGAAAGGCCAAGAAGGCAATCCCCAGCTCCAGCGCATCTACGCGGCGTGCTTCTTCACCCAGAAAGAATTAGACGAATATCTCCACCGCCTCGAAGAGGCCAAGCGCCGCGATCATCGCAAACTAGGTGTCGAGCTTGAACTTTTCAGCATCCAGGAAGAAGCCGGACCCGGCCTCATCTTCTGGCATCCCAAAGGCGGTCTGATCCGCAAGATTGTCGAGGACTGGCTCCGCGATGAACTGCTGCAGCGCGGCTACGACCTCGTTTACACCCCGCACATCATGCGCCTGGACCTCTGGAAAACCAGCGGCCACACGAATTTTTACAAAGACAGCATGTTCGGCCCGGTCGAAGTCGAAAAAGCCGACTACCAGCTCAAGCCCATGAACTGCCCGGGCCATATCCTCATCTACAAATCCAAGCTGCACAGTTATCGCGATCTTCCCGTGCGTCTGGCCGAACTTGGCACTGTCTATCGCTACGAGCGCAGCGGCGTTCTGCACGGCCTGCTCCGCGTCCGCGGCTTCACGCAAGACGACGCGCACATTTTCTGCATGCCTTCTCAAATCGAAAGTGAAGTCGAAGCCTGCGTCGATTTCGCTTTCGCCGTAATGAAAAATTTCGGCTTCGATAAATTTGAAGTTGAACTTTCCGATTGGGATGCCGCCCATCCGGAAAATTACGCCGGTAAGCCCGAAGACTGGCATCGCGCCACCGCTGCTCTGGCCGACACGATGACGCGCATGAAAATCCCTTACAAGAAAATGGAAGGCGAAGCCGCATTTTACGGCCCCAAAATCGACGTCAAGCTCATCGACGCCATCGGCCGCCCCTGGCAGCTCACCACGGTCCAATTCGATTTCAATCTCCCTGCGCGCTTCGGCCTCGAATACGTCGCCGAAGACGGCGCCAAGCATCAACCCCTGATGGTCCATCGCGCGCTGCTCGGTTCTGTTGAACGCTTCTTCGGCATTCTCATTGAACATTACGCCGGCGCCTTCCCGCTCTGGCTCGCGCCCGTGCAAGTGCAAGTCTGCCCGGTCAGCGAGAAAGTTGCCGACTACGCCAAACACGTGACGGAAA
>Ga0210399_10003035_pt1 | contig 13050 bp, 10 predicted proteins | sample IncBWC14MmetaG_FD_150865 | JGI IMG/M metagenome (GOLD analysis project Ga0210399, IMG submission 150865) | Forest soil microbial communities from Barre Woods Harvard Forest LTER site, Petersham, Massachusetts, United States - Inc-BW-C-14-M | ecosystem: Environmental > Terrestrial > Soil >... | reverse complement strand
GCTCCACCGTTACTCCCGCAGTCCTCGCCGCTTCAGGCAGTACCTGCTCCAGGTGGTGCAAATGCTGTTCCGCCAGTTGTGGCGTAGGGTAGTCCAGAAGCAGCAGTGTGCCGCTTCCGTGTTCGCCACGATAACCGGCCAGCATCGCTTCCGCACCATTCTGAAATCCAACCGCGTCGATCAATCCCTTCGTGGCGTCTTGCCTCAGCGCCTTCATCGCCGCACGAAATCCTTCCGGTCCGAGTGCGTATTTCTCCGAGCCGAACGTCCGCCCGCGCACGGGCAAATAATTCTTCACCGGTGGCAGCGGAGTCTGGTCCGTCCTCGCCTCGAGCGCCGTCAGCAGGTCTTTCAGCCCCTCGGACTTTGCTTTAGGAGAAATCTCCGCCTGCACAACAACGTTTCCCACCAGGAATCGCGCGCCCCGTTCGCCAGCCGCGGAATCCGTGCCCAGTCCCGAATCCTTCATCCCCGGCGCCAACAAAAATGTATATACCTCAAACGCGCTGCTCGGATCGCGCAACACAAATACGCGCAGCGTAATCTCATCCGCGCCATTCTTATAGGCGCGCTGCTCAATCTTGCTCAGTCCTGCTTCCGCCAGCACGCGTTCGCCATCTGGCCCATTCGACCAATCCGTGCCAAGGTCCTTAGGTTCGAGCGCCTTCACAGGCGCTTCCGCCTGCCAGGGTCCAAATTGATTGGGGAGAAGGGGAGCGTCCGCAGCAACTCCCAAGGCGCAAAGGGCGCCGGCCAGCACGCAACCAAGAATGATTCGGTACATACCTGTCAGTATATTAGACGCCGGGAACTTATTGTTGGTTCCTTGACTCTTCCACCGCCGCCACCGGGGTAACGCGGCCTGGCTTGGCCTTGCCATTCACCGCCATGCTGTTCATGCTCTGCAGGTAGTCTGAAACTCCCTGGTAGAGCCCCTCCGCCACCCGTTGGCGGTATTCCGGCTTTTTCAAGAGTTGCTCGTCCGCCGGATTGCTCAAGAACGATATTTCCGTCAGGATCGACGGCATATCCGCCCCAATCAGCACCACAAACGGCGCCTTCCGCACACCGCGGTTCTTCACCGGTTTGGCGGTCTTTTGTATCCGCTTCGACAACGAATCCTGCACGTCCTCGGCCAGCTCCCGCGACTCGTCGATCTTCTCCGTTCGCGCAATCTTTTTCACCACTTCTTCCAGGTCGTGAATGCCGTCCTGCGAAACCGCGTTCTCTCGCGCCGCCACGGCCATCGCTTCCGCCGAGCCTTTCATGTTCAGGTAATAAGTTTCAATCCCGCGCGCCCCGTGGTCCGGGCTGGAATTTGCGTGGATCGAAAGAAACAAGTCGGCCTTCGCCTCATTGGCGATCCGAGTCCGGTCTTCCAAGGGAATAAACGTATCGTCGGACCGCGTGAACACGATGTCCGCGCCCGGCAGTTTCTGCTGAATAATCTTCCCAAGCCGCAGCGCCACATCCAGGCACAAATCTTTCTCCATCAGCCCGGTTGGCCCGATCGTCCCCGTGTCGTGCCCCCCATGACCCGCGTCAATCACGATGCGGCCAATCTTCAGTCCCAGTGCACGCGTCAAGGTAGACTGCCCATCGCGAGTTGCCACCGGGGCGGCCACTGCAGGTTGGACTAAATCGGGCTTTGACCCTGCACCCGTTTTGCTGTGAAGGGTATTAAGGGTTTTGACCGGCGAAGGAATGGGCTTGGGCGTCCCAGACGCCGGTGCCGGTGTCGCCTCTTCCACTGGCGCCGCTTGTTCTGAAATATCGCTGGCCACAGGGGCGTTCATGGCGATCGTTTCTGCATCGCTAGCGCCGCCTGACCTCTCGTTGCTCGGATTCTTCGCAGCAGGCGGGACCGCCTTCGCCGACTGCACCGGTGCGCTGCGCGCCCCGCCCGTTCCATAAAGCTCGATCACCAGTCGCGACGGCTTGTGCATCAACGAAGCAGCGTAATCCCTCACTCCATTCACATCCAGCACCACGCGAACCGCACCACCCTGGTTCTGCGCCACGCGCACCTGCGTCAACAGGTCGCCACTCACATGAATCTTGCTTCTCACCAGCGCCGGCGACAGCCTTGCAGCATGCAGATCAAAATAAATCCGATCCGGATTCGCGATGCGCCCGGATACATACTGCACCGCGTCCTCGAGGTCGATCACCACTTCTGTCCCGTCGGGCGTTGGCGTACACCGGATATGCTGCACGCTCGGCACTCCCACCGACTTTGGCTTCTCTCCACCGCTGTTGCTGCCCGCAACCCGCGCCACGGGCTGCAAATTTTCTTCCTTCGCCGCTCGAGCAGGCGTAGCCGCCGCGGGAGCCGGTTGCGTCGTCTTCGCATCCAACTGCCCGGTCTCCGCATTTCTCATCAGCGCCAATTCGGCCAGCGCTTCCTGTACCTCGCGTTTGTGCGCCGACCGCGGATACTTTTTCTGGAATTCCTGATAAGTCTTTGTCGCCGCGGCCGGATCCCCCAACTGATCCTTCTGCAACTGCGCCATCCGCAGCATCCCGTCCGGCACAAATTTACTGGTCGGGTATTCGCGAATCAAAAACTGGTAAGCTTCCGCCGCCGCTTGATAGTAGCTGCGCCCAAACCGGTCGCCCATCTCCGTATTCAGTTCGCCGATGGCAATCGTCGCATCGGCCACCTCTATTGCATGAGGCGTAATCAGGTAAACCCGTTGGTAGGTGGTCACAACTCGCTTGTAGTCCGCCAACGTGCGCTTTTCCGGCGCCTTCTCGTTCAAGGCCGCGCGCATCTCTTGCGCCCGTCCAAATTGCGCACTTGCCGCCTCGCGTTTGGCGGCTGTATTCGTGCTTGCGGCGCGCACAGGGCAGGGAATTACGCAGGCCGCCGCGAGTACAATACCCAGCGAAACGCCGGCGAAACTCTTGTGGAAATTTTTCCGCGCCGTACCCATACTTCCCCGGTATTCCCCCAACTTGGCCCTACTTCTCTCTGTTACTAACCCCAACTACCAAAATTTGATGCGCGCTTTCACTCGTTCGTAAAAATAATCCGCCCATTCGTGTCTACTTGCCGGTGAATCCGGCTGGATCGCGTGTACGCTTCATCCATGCGACCCGATCCGGGCCGGTAATACGCGTCCTGCACCTTGCGCACGTAACTCTGTGTCTCCTGGAACGATGGCACGCCATGCGCGCGATCCACAGCGCCCTCACCAGCATTGTACGCCGCCAGCGCCAGATCCAGGTTGCCATGATACCTTTCCAGCAACGTCTTCAGATACTTCACGCCCGCATCCACGTTCTGCTTCGGGCTATAAACGTCATTCACGCCAAAACGCATCGCCGTCGTCGGAATCAGTTGCATCAACCCAATCGCGCCCTTGTGTGATCTCGCCGCGGGATTCCAGTTCGACTCCGTTTCGATCACAGCCCGCACCAGCGCCGGATCCACTTTGTGGCGTTCCGCGGCTTCCCGCACCAGTTTTTCGGCTCCATCGCGATCCAGAAACATTGCTGGCCGGTCCGTCCCCGTGAACGAAACTTCGCTTTGCAAATAGATCGACTGGTTCGCCGGCTTCCTCGCTGACAACTTCGCAATCACCGGCGGGTCTGCGTTCACAAACATGCGTCGCCCATCCGTCGCGGTCTCGGTCGTAATCTGCGCTTTGGCGGGCCGGGGAGCGCCCAACACGCCGCTCAATACCAATGAAAGCACCAGGACATTCCTCAGGTTTAGTTGAGTTTGTAGACCGTTCATGCGCCTTGGGGAAGGCATAGGTATAATTATCCGTTGCGCGGTTCGAGCTGCCTCGAGTGGGGCCGTAAGACACCGCGTGTTGCAACTGCGAAGCTCCACCCTGCGAACAAGTGTAGCCGAATGCTTCACTTGCGAGGCAACGCTTCCGACGCTGCCCCCTATTATAGCAAGGCTTCCAGCAGGCTGAGGACACTCTGTAAGGCACTTTTTAGGGCGGCTGTGTCTTTTCCGCCAGCCTCGGCCAAATCCGGCCTTCCGCCCCCCGAGCCGCCCACCTGCTTGGCCAGTGCCTGTATCAGCTTGCCAGCATGGACTTTAGCGGTCAGGTCCTTGGTAACCCCCGCAATCAAGGCCACTTTGCCGTCGTCTGGCATCCCCAGGGCCACCACTCCCGACCCCAATTTCTGTCGGAGTGCGTCCACCAATTGCCTCAGACCCTCCCGGTCCACGTTAGCCACCTCGCCCACGACCACTTTCACGCCCTTGATGGTTTGAGCCTTCCCAAACAGCTCGTCCAGTTGGTTCAGCGCGCCTTTGCGCTTCTGGGCTTCCAGTTCCTTCTCCAAATGCCGCGCGGTGCCGGTCAGTTTTTCCACAGTCGCAAGCACGTCGGCCTCGCCCACGTTCAGCTTGCTCGCCACTTCCCGCAAAGTTTGCGCCTGGTGTTGGTAATGCTCAAGTGCGCCGATTCCGGTCACCGCCTCAATGCGCCGCACACCAGCTGCCACCGACTCCTCGCTCACAATTTTCAGCACGCCGATATCGCCGGCGCGCTTTACGTGCGTTCCGCCGCAAAGCTCCTTCGAATAAAATCCTCTCGGCGACCGCGGATCGGGAATCGTCACCACGCGTACGTTGCTCTCCGGATATTTGTCCCCGAAAAATGCCAGCGCCCCGGAGTTCAGTGCCTCTTCGAGCGACATCACTCCAGTCTCCACACAAGTGTTCAGCCGGATTTCGTCGTTCACCTGCTGCTCAATGTCTCGCAATTCCTCATGATCCACCGGTGCGAAATGTGTGAAGTCAAACCGCAGGCGTTCCGGTGCATTCAGCGAACCGGACTGCTTCACGTGCGTTCCTAGAATATTCCGCAGCGCCGCGTTTACCAGGTGCGTCCCCGTGTGATTTCGCGTGATGCGCGCCCGGCGCTCCGCATCCGCATGGATAGTCACGCGGTCGCCCACCCGCAAAGTCTCCTTAGCCGTAACCCGGTGCGCGACCAGTCCCGCCACGGGATAAAACGCGCCAGTCACTTCCGCCAGAACCTGTGACTCGGACGCATCATAAAACTTCCCCATGTCCGCCATCTGCCCGCCGGACTCGGCGTAAATCACCGTGCGGTCCAGCACCACCTCGCCCGATTCCCCAGCCTTCAACTCTTTGACAGGGCCGGGCTTCGTTATGATGGATTCAATCCGCGCGTCCTTCGCGCAAGTCGCATGATAAAAGTCCGGCTCCGTCTTAAACGTCTCCGCCAGTTTCGCAAACGCCGGATTCGCCGCCTCCTTCCCGCCACCGCCCTTCCACGAAGCCCTGCCACGATCGCGTTGCTCTTTCATTGCACGATCAAATCCGGGCCAGTCAACGGTAACGCCCCTTACCCTAGACGCTTCTTCAATCACATCTCTTTGAAGTCCGTAGGTGTCGTATAGACGAAAAGCGACCTCGCCCGGTAGGTCGACCTGGGAAATTATGAGACTCATTGTGCCTTCGGAATTCTTATCTCGATTTTGTCGCTCCCGTAAGAGAGTGTCTACCTCTTCGATTAATTTCTTCATTCCAATTTCGGTGCTGCGTAAGTAACGGGCGGCCTCCGTGCCGAGCACGGATTTGGTTCTCTCGAGGTTTTCTCTAAGATCGGGATACGCTCCCTCCATCAGTAACGTAACTTCTTCTGCCATCGCCGGAAGGACTGCAGCCTGCTCCTTCTGAGGTGAACCCATATTCACCATCGCTCGGCTCAGAATTTTCCTCAACACATACCCTCGGCCTTCATTGGAGGGAACAACGCCATCCGAGATCAAAAAAGTAAGCGCTCGCGAATGGTCAGCAATAATTCGAATTGATGCCGCTTCATCCCCATCGGCTGGGTCTAAGCCCGTGAGTTGGCTCGCCATAGTTCTGAGCGGGCGAAACAGATCAGTGTCGTAATTCGAAATCACGCCCTGCAGGACCGCAGCAACGCGCTCCAGCCCCATCCCCGTATCCACGCAAGGTTTCGGCAGTGGCGTCAGCGTCCCGCTGGCGTCGCGGTTAAATTGCATGAACACCAAATTCCAGATCTCCACATACCGGCCGCACTCGCACGGAAACGCACAATCGGCATGGCCCTGTTCCGATGCCGCCGGTCCCATGTCATAAAAAATCTCGCTGCACGGTCCGCAAGGTCCCGTGTCACCCATGGCCCAGAAATTGTCTTTCAGCCCGGGAACAGCGAAAATCCGCTCGGCCGGTACCTTCTGCTCCAGCCAAAACTTCTTGGCCTCTTCATCGACACCCAGCGAATTCCCGGGAGCCACTTCTGCCCCGCCAAACACGGTCACATATAATTTGTCTTTCGGAATTCCGTACCACTCCGGCGAAGTGACCAGTTCCCATGCAAACGCCACTGCATCTTTCTTGAAATAATCCCCAAACGAAAAATTTCCCAACATTTCGAAAAACGTGTGATGCCGCTTTGTGAATCCCACATTCTCCAGGTCGTTGTGCTTCCCGCCTGCCCGCACACACTTCTGTGCCGTCGTCGCCCGCAAATACTCCCGCTTCTCGAGGCCGAGAAACACATCCTTGAACTGGTTCATCCCCGCGTTCGTAAACAGCAACGTCGGGTCCCCATGCGGCACCAGCGACGACGACCGCACGCGCCGATGCCCGTTACTCTCGAAAAAATGCAGGAATTTTTCGCGTATCTCGTTCCCGCTCAGTTTATTTGTGGCGTTCTCCGTCACGTCTGCCTCGTCTCCGTCACCCATCTCAAAACTGAATTATCGCATAGGTAGGGCCCGCCGACCGTGGCGGGCCGGACTGAAGAGCGGCCCGCCTCCCTTCCTCCATCAGGGCAAGCGAAAGGCGGGCGTACAAACAACTCACGCATACAGTGAAGCACGGTGGCCGGTCTTAAGACCGGTCACTACAAACTCGTCCGGCATTTGCAAAATCCCGCGCCATCGCTACCATTCCAATGCATTCCCGGGAGGCCCGATGTTCGAACGGAAACTAACTGCCGGCTGGGGCGACATGGACTTCAACAGCCACATGCGCAACACCGCCTACCTCGACAAATCCGCCGACGTCCGCATGATGTTCTTTTCCGAAAATGGCTTCCCCATGGCCGAGTTTCACCGCCTCCGCATGGGCCCGGTGATCCTGCGCGATGAACTGGACTATTTCCGCGAAATAGGCTTACTGGAAGAACTGCGCGTGACTCTCGAAGTCGCCGAACTCTCCGCCGACGGCTCGCGCTTCCTGATGCAAAACACTTTTTACCGCCAGGACGGAAAATTGGTCGCCCGCGTCCGTAGCAAGGGCGGCTGGCTAGATCTCAACGCGCGCAAACTGGTCGCCCCGCCGGACCGCCTTCTCACGGCAATGCGCCGGGCTCCGCGCTCCGAAGACTTCCAGGAAGTCCCCTCCAGCCTCAAAGAGGGCAAGACCTAGGCAGATTCTTCGCTTGAATCCACTTCCGGTATTTCTTCATGCGTAATCCGGTGCAACTCCTTGCGGATCAAATCCGACGGAAAGCCGGCGCCAATGAGCGACCTGTAGAGCGAAGCCAGCTTGCGCTCATCAATCTCCCCGCGAAACAACTGCAGCTTGCGCTCGATCCTCTTCCGGATAATCGCCCCAGAATCCGTCCCCGCCGCAGCATCCTTGATCGCTGTCTCAATGTGGCGGTCCGGAATACCCCGCGCCCGCAAATCCCGCGCAATTCGAAATTCACCCTGCTTTCGGGATTCCGTTCGCAGCCGCGTAAACTGCTTCGCGTAGCGCGCGTCGTCCAGCAGGTTTTCCCGCTTCAACCGTTCCACTACGCCGCGCACGATCTTGTCGTCTTCGCAGCGGCGCGCCAGAGCTTTCTTCATCTCATGGACGGAATGCGCCCGCCGCATCAATATCTTGATCGCGGCGTCGTACACTTGTGCTTCCGTCTCCAATTGCCGAGGTTTGCCGAACATACGTCCGAGCATGGGGCAAAGAACCGGCGAAGTAAAGATCCAGCACACGGGCAGGGAAATGGGGCGTGAAAACAACGGCGACTGGGATCTCAAGGACTTACGAGGAATGCGAAGGAATGCTAAGTCATTGAAAAGGAACAATGAGGCATGCCAAGGAATTCTTATTGCTCCCTTAAAGCTCCCTCGCTTTTCCCTGAGGATTGAGACTCCTGTATCGTGTTTTTTTTGCTAAAGACCCACACTGAGGCGTTGGCTTCCGGCCCAAATCTTGCGGAGCGGATGGTAAGTCGACACCTTACTTGGGCAATCTGGACACCCCTCAGCTCCTTCAGAGGAGATGCTAGAATCCACGGTCTCGCGATTCGCTTTGTTTGATCGACTGCGGAGCTACATAGGTACTTGTTATAAGCTTGTGGCTGCGATTATCAAGAATCCGCCACTATAAGCAAACTCATGGAAGAAGCCGTTTTCACCATCGGGCACTCCACGCACTCGGAAGACCGCTTCATTTCCTTGCTCCGGAAACACGCGGTTGCGGTCGTTTGCGACGTCCGTTCCCAGCCGTACAGCCGTATAAATCCTCAGTTCAACCGGGAGAATCTCAAGGAGCGTCTTCGCGCGGATGGGATCAGGTATGTGTTCCTTGGCAAGGAGTTGGGTGCTCGGAGCGACGATGCTACCTGCTACGTGAACGGCAAAGTCCAGTACGACCGGCTGGCACGGACCGAACTTTTTCATCACGGCTTAGAGCGTGTGGAGACGGGCATGAAAAAGTTCCGCGTCGTTCTCATGTGTGCGGAACGCGACCCTCTCGAGTGCCATCGCGCGATCCTCGTAGCCAGGTACCTAGAGAAAGATGGTGTGACCATCCGACACATTCATGCGGACGGATCGCTTGAGAAACATACCGAAGCGATGCTCCGCCTAGCGCGACAACTCCATTTGCGAGTCGACGAACACGATTTCTTCCGTTCTCGCGACGATCTATTTGCGGAAGCCTATTGTCTTCAGGGTGGCCGCATTGCCTATGACCCAGGGCTGGCCAAGTCGGCCAATGGTCGAGCCGTGAAAAGTGCGGTTGGATGAAGATCTTTACGATCGGTTTCACAAAGAAATCGGCAGAAATATTCTTCACTCGACTTCGCGACGCCAGCGTGCGGTGTCTGGTCGATGTACGGCTGAACAACGTCTCGCAACTGGCCGGATTTACAAAGAAAGATGACCTTCGCTATTTCGCCCGAGCGATTTGTAGCATCGACTACGTCCACCTGCCCGACCTGGCTCCCACCCCCAATATGCTGGACACCTATAAGAAGCGAAAAGGCGATTGGGCAACCTACGAACACGAATTTCTCGAGCTGATGCGTCAGCGGCGCATTGAAGACACCATTTCGAAAGGAACTCTTGCATCTGGGTGTCTACTCTGCAGCGAAGAAAAACCAGAACACTGTCATCGACGGTTTGTTGCAGAATATCTGAAACAGAAGTGGGGCGATGTGGAGATTCATCACATCAAATAGCTACCGCTTTATCGTCGAAACTCTTCCGCCCAAACAAAATTCATACACCTAGTCCGGCCGGCCTTGCCCGCCCTATTCAGTTCCCTCCTTTGCCCCCGGCAAACGGCTCTTCAATAGTTTAATCTGCCCATTGTGATTCGCTTCATGCTCCGTTACGTGAAACCACTTGCAATAATTGTTCGTAGGTCCCCAGCCCCAACTCTTATCCACCGACATCAGCCACGCGTCATCCCTCTTCCGAAATTCCGCCAGGGTCTTTTCTCGCGTTTCGTTCAACGCGTTCAGATAATACTCCAGCTCATGCCGCTGAATCACTTTCCGCCCGCCATCGCCCAGTTCCATTGCAGGCCCCCATTGCTCTTTCCACGCCTCTGGCATCTTTCCGTCGCCGACGCCCTCAAAAGTATTCAGTTGATAAAACTTTTCCACTGCCACCAGGTGCAACAGCAACGCCCCAATTCGATTCGCCTTTTCGTCCAGTAGAAAATCCAGATCCTTCACGGACAGGCCTTTCACCGAGGAGAGTACCTGCCACCGCATAAACGCCATCATCGAAACCATTGTCCCAACCTGCGGCGAATACCCTTTCTTCGGCCCGACAATAAAGATCTCCGCGTCATCTGAAGAGCTCGGCTCGGTAGCGAGACAAAGCCCCGCAACACCAGCCGCAGTCATCACCGCACCCTTTAGAAATTTCCGGCGGCCCGAAATCAAATGGCAACAGTTCATGGCATCCCCTCCGTAGTTGAATTGAATTCCGAATCCGCGCGCGGTTAGAACGCGCGGATAATACACCCCGGCCTTTGGGCGCACAAGAAGAAGCAGCTGATTCCTGGATGCTGTTATCTGGGTAGAATTTACTTCCGGCTAAAGCGCTCGAAGTCCGCCATCTGCGAGGCCATTTCCTCGCGCGCCGCGTCCGCGGCCGAACGAATACCCTGGATGCGCAGCTTGAATTCGTCGGCGTTCGAGGCGCGCGAAAGCGCTTCGTCGAGGGTGATGAGTTCCTTGGTGTACAAATCGAAGAGCGACTGGTCAAAGGTCTGCATTCCGTACTGCGAAGTGCCCGCGGCAATCGCGTCGTGAATCAACCGCGTCTTGTCCGCATTGATAATGCAATCCTTGATGTACGCTGTGGCGATCATCACTTCCACGGCAGGCACGCGCCCTTTGTCATCGGCGCGACGCACCAGGCGCTGCGAAACTACGGCCTTCAGCGTCGCGGCCATCTGCAAGCGAATCTGCTTCTGCTCCGGCGGTGGGAAGACCGCGATAATACGCTGAATCGTTTCCGTCGCATCCAACGTGTGCAACGTAGAGAACACCAGGTGGCCCGTTTCCGCGGCTAAGAGCGCGGTTGAAATCGTTTCCAGGTCGCGCATTTCGCCGACCAGAATCACGTCCGGGTCCTGACGCAAGCCGGCGCGCAAGGCCGACGAAAAGTTCGCCGTGTCCACTTCCACTTCGCGCTGGTTGATGAAACTCCGCTTATCGCGATGCAGGAATTCGATAGGGTCTTCAATGGTGATGATGTGATCGGCGCGGTCGGCGTTGATGCGGTCGATCATCGCCGCCAGCGTGGTGGACTTGCCGGAACCCGTCGTTCCGGTTACCAGCACCAACCCGCGCTGCTCTTCGCAAATCTTGGTAATGACCGAAGGAAGGTTGAGCTCTTCCACGGTTCGAATCTTGGTAGGAATAACGCGCAACACCATTCCCACGTTGCCGCGCTGCTGAAACACGTTCACACGGAACCGGCCGAGGCCCGCCACGCCATAAGCCATGTCCAACTCGGCCGTTTCCTTGAATTTCTGCTTCTGCCGGTTGGTCATCATGCTGAACGCCATCGACAGCATCTCTTCGGGCGTAATACGCGGCACGTCGGTCATCGGCGTCAGCAGGCCGTCCACGCGCAAATAGGGGTGGTTGCCAACCTTCAGGTGCAAGTCGGAGGATTTATTTTCAACCGCGCGACGCAATAGATCGTCAATGCTAAGAGCCATGTCGAGACACCCCGCAGAGATGCAATTCCTCTCTGAACGTAGCACCCGCAAACGGGCTCAACAAGCAACCCGCAATCCGTAGTTGCGCCTTAGTTACCTAGTCCAATGTACAGGCATGCGGCCTATGGCACAGGGATTCCCGCCAGTGCTCTTGGGGTGAGCCAACCCTTGTAGCGGCTGCCTTCCGGGCGAGCGCTTTTCCGGCTAGACTTCGCTCGGCTTCAAAAACAACGAATCGTAAACCAATCCCGCCAAAAATCCCCCGCCCAGCGGCCCCACCCAATAAATCAACTGATTCAACCAATGATGCGCCGCCAACGCCGGCCCAAACGCCCGCGCCGGATTCAGCGCCGCGCCCGTATACGGCCCCGCCACCAATATCCCCATCGTAATCGTCAACCCAATTCCAAACCCCGCGATCGCCCGAAAGGCCCCGCGCTCATCCACTGCGGTAGCAAAAACCACAAATACCAGGAAGAACGTGGTCGTAGCCTCCAGCGCCAACCCCGCCCAACTCGGAAAATCCCGCATCAATTCCGGAGCGCCCAGCGCCACACTCCGCCAAACCTCTTCCGGTATCACCGCACGCAGCAAGAACGCCGCTGCCGACGCCCCCGCCAGCTGCGCCAGCCAGTAGAACAACGTATCCAATGTCGACAGCTTCTTCGTTACCCAAAAACCAATCGTCACCGCCGGATTGAAATGCCCGCCCGAAATATGACCCAGCGACGAAACCATGATTGCAATCGCCAGCCCATGCGCCAGGGCAATCGCCAGCAGTCCAATCCCGCCCGTCGCGTTCGTCCGTAACTGCATGTCCACGCACACCGCGCCGGCCCCAAAGAAAATCAGTGCAAATGTTCCAATAAACTCCGCGGTCAATTTTTGAGTGAGGTTGTACATCCAGCAGCCTCCCGGCGACGATTCAAACGCAACAAGATGCCTCGGATTTTAGCTGGAATCGCAGGCAGGCGCTACCCGCGAAGTGGAAAACATGGGGATAACAGCGATCAGACAAGCAGATAACGGGAACCGAGAAAAATAATCGGTAATCAGTTTTCAGTAAATCAGAAGGAAGCATCTGGGCAAGCACACTCCTATCTGGCACCACTTGTTTCCTGATCGCTGCTCTCTGTTATCTGCTATCAGAAGCGCATCATTTCCGCCAGGGACTCTACCTCGCCGCAACCACCGGCGCATTCACCGGCGTCATCCATCCGTGCTTATCGGCTTTCTTCCCGCTGGTCAGCGCGAAAAATTCCTGCTGGAGCTGCCGCGTAATCGCTCCCACCGTACCCTTGCCCACAACAATCTTGTCCACCGAACGAATTGGCGTCACTTCCACAGCCGTGCCTACAAAAAACACTTCGTCCGCAACGTACAGCATCTCGCGCGGAATCGCCGATTCCTTCACGGGAATATTCATGTCCGCCGCCAGCTTGGTTACCGCGTCGCGCGTGATCCCCGGCAAAATGCTCGTTGCCAGCGGCGGCGTGTACAGAGTCCCGTCATGCACCAGGAAAACATTCATGCCCGAGCCTTCGCTGACATGTCCGTGGGAATCCAGTGCGATGCCCTCTGCAAATCCGTTCAGCGATGCTTCCATGCGG
>Ga0210399_10003033_pt1 | contig 13056 bp, 11 predicted proteins | sample IncBWC14MmetaG_FD_150865 | JGI IMG/M metagenome (GOLD analysis project Ga0210399, IMG submission 150865) | Forest soil microbial communities from Barre Woods Harvard Forest LTER site, Petersham, Massachusetts, United States - Inc-BW-C-14-M | ecosystem: Environmental > Terrestrial > Soil >... | reverse complement strand
GATTTCAGAGTTATGGCACGAGTTTGTGATATCTGCGGCAAGGGGCCGCAGTTCGGAAATACCATCAGCCACGCCCACAATGTCAGTAAGCGGCGCTGGAACGTCAATCTGCGCCCGGTTCATGCCAGGGTGGGAGCCGCTACCAAGCGCATGCGCGTCTGCACTTCCTGCCTGCGCAGCGGGAAAGTGGTTAAGGCGTAGCTTTCTACAAGGCCCGCGAATGGTTGGAATCCTGCGGGCCTTTGTTTGTCTCGGAGCTACTCTACAGCTACCAATCGCACGTCGAAGATCAGGGTTGAGTTGGGCGGGATGACGGTCGAATAACCACCCTTCCCGTAGGCCAGGTCCGGCGGAATGCGCAACTGGCGCTTGCCTCCGACCTTCATACCAGCGACCCCTTCGTCCCATCCCTTGATGACCTGGCTGGCGCCCAGCATGAAATCAAACGGTTTGCCGGTGCCGACCGAGCTGTCGAACTTCTTGCCGCTGGTGAGCCAGCCGGTGTAATCAACTTTGACGTGTTGTCCGCTCCCGGCGACTGCTCCGGTGCCAACTTTAATGTCCCAGTATTCCAGGCCGCTGGCGGTTTTGGTGGGAGCGCCGGTCACTTTCGTGGGACCGCCGCTGGCGGGCTTCTTCGCAGCTGCCTTGTGGGTTGGAGCCTTCTGGGCGACGACCGGGCCGGCTGATATAAGAAGCGTGATGGCAAGGATGGCGATCAGAGTTTTCATAGTTCCCCTTCTCTTAGGTCGGCAAAATTCCTGAATTTCTGTCTCTTCAATTTAATTTAGTTTTATTCAAGCGAGCGCAATCACATCAATTTCAATCAGGACATCTTTTGGAAGCCGGGCTACTTCGACGGTAGAGCGCGCCGGCGGCTCCTGCTGGAAGTAGCGGCCGTAGACTTCGTTCATGGCGGCGAAATCTCCCATGTTTTTGAGGAAGACGGTGCAGCGCAGAACTTTCCCGAGGCTACTGCCCGAGGCCTGCAAAATGGCAGAGAGGTTCTTGAGCACGCGGTCGGTCTGCGCGCTCACATTGCTGGCAACGATCTGCGCGGTGGCGGGATCGATGGCGATCTGTCCGGAAGTAAAGATCAAGCCTTGGGCTCGAATTGCCTGCGAGTAGGGGCCGATGGCTTGCGGAGCCTGCCCGGTGGCGATCACTTCGCGCATGGTTCCTCCAGTGCGTGCTCGGTTCGTCGGAGATGAATGACGAAAGTGATTAACGCAGATTGCGGCGGTGGAAGTCAAACGCCGATTGCGATTGCTTTGATTACCGCGCCCGGAGTGGATACGGCCTGCAGGCGCCCGCGCCCGCACGATCAAGCCTAGAAGAGCGAGCTTTGGCGGCGGTTGGGAGTGATTCCGAAATGATCGTACGCTAGTTGAGTGGCGACCCGGCCGCGGGGAGTGCGGTTCAGAAAGCCGATCTGGATCAGAAAGGGCTCGTAGATTTCTTCGATGGCGTCGGGCTCCTCGGCGAGCGCCGCGCCGAGCGTGTTCAAGCCCACCGGGCCGCCCTGGTACTTCTCGATGATGGTGAGCAGCAATTTGCGGTCGACTTCGTCGAAGCCATGGCGATCAACTTCGAGCATGCTGAGCGCAGACTGGGCGGTCGGCAGATCGATGGATCCGGCGGCGCGCACCTGGGCGTAGTCGCGCACGCGGCGCAGCAGGCGGTTGGCGATACGTGGCGTTCCACGGGAGCGGCTCGCGATTTCGCTGGCGCCGGCACGATCGATGCTCACGCCGAGAATCTGGCCGGAACGCTCGACAATGACGCGGAGGTCGTCGTGGGTATAGAACTCGAGCCGTAGCAGGAGACCGAAACGCGAGCGCAGGGGCGCGGAGAGCAGTCCTGCACGCGTCGTGGCGCCAATGAACGTGAAGGGCTTTACGTCCATCGTGTGCGTCCGCGCGGACGGGCCCTGGCCGATCATGATGTCGAGCTTGTAGTCTTCGAGTGCGGAGTAGAGGATCTCTTCGAGCGCGGGCTGCAGGCGGTGGACTTCATCGATGAAGAGCACTTGCCGATCGCGAAGATTGGTAAGGATCGCTGTCAGGTCGCCCTTAATCTGCAGTGTCGGGCCGGACGTCTGCTGGAAAGCGGTGCCGAGTTCGTTGGCGATGATGTTGGCGAGCGTCGTCTTGCCCAAGCCGGGGGGTCCGTAGAGCAGGACATGGTCCAGCGCCTCGCCGCGAGACTTTGCCGCCTGGATTGCCACATCGAGATTCTCTTTGACCTTGTTCTGGCCGATGAATTCCTGAAGGCGTTGGGGGCGAAGCTTGAGCTCAAAAGAGGAATCGTCCTCGACCGGGGCGGCGGAGACGAGGCGGTCTTTGAGATGCAACGCGGGATTGTCTTTGGCGGCGGACACTGAAGGGGATGGTAGCAGTTCTGAGTTCTGGGTTCTAGGTGTGGTCACTGCCTCGCCCGTGATGCGCGATGATCGCGACCGAAACCCGGCGGAGCCTCGCTCCGCTTGGACGGCCGAGGGCAGCCGTCCCTACCCAAGCGTTTCACTGCCCAATCACTCCCAACCTCACGCCCTTCAGCTTCCCTGCGTCGAACCATGCGACCTTCTGGCCGAACCAGGTCTTCATGCCATTGAGCTTGTACTTCTTGGTGGCCGCTGCGAAGTCACGCGTAGCGAGAAGGTATGCGACCGGGGCCTCGCCAAACCTGCCTAGCCGGTCCGAGAGCCAGCCTCCGTTGAAAGGAGCTGCCAGAATCACAGGCTCGCCGGGGAAATATGCGAGCTTGCCGAAGTCTTTCTGGGTTTCGGTAATCGGCTCGGCCCAACCATACGCCTTGCGAAACAGGGCAATCGAGGCGTCTAGATTGTTAACGCCCAATACGACGTTCTCGACGCCGCTCACCGGCGCTCCCTTTACGCCGGCCGACGTCTGGACGCGCCAGTCTCGCGGCGTCTGGTCCTCAATGATGAACGGCAGCGTGGAGCCGGGTGTTCCGGAGCCAGCGTCAGCGGTCATCCACTCGACGGACATGCCGTCAGGGCGCTTGCGGCTGCCACGCTCGGGCAGCTTAACGGGGATTCCAGCCTTCTTTAGCCGATCCACTTCTTGCAGCAAAACGTTCGTCCCTACCGCCCATGCGCAAGTGACCACATCCTCGGCCATAAACTTCGCCCAGCCGGAGCCCGCAGTCACGCCCGGCTTTATCGGCGCAATCAGTTCAATGTAAGACGCGTCATCGAAGCCGATAATTGCCATCTGCGTAACGCCATTGCCGTGCGGACCGCCATAATCCGGAGTCATGCCCAGGTCCGTGAAAATCCGGCGCAGCGTATCGAGATCTGATCCGCAGACCGATACGTGGTCGAGCTCGAGCGTCACGCTTTTGCTTTCCTGAGTCATTGCAGGTTGGGTCATTAGCAAGAGAAGCAGCGTCGCGAACGACAAGCGGCAGCAGATCGGCGAACTGCGCTTGGGCATCCGTGCCCTCCTTAAAAGCAACGAAGAAACAGGAATAGTACGCTAGAATGCGAAATCCGGAAACGATTTCCTGCGAACCCCTGGTCCGGCTTGCCCTATGGTATATAACTATTCCCGGCAGTATAGCTATAAATAACCATGCCCTTGAGCATCAAGAACGAAGCCACCGAACAACTGGCCCGCCGAGTGGCCGGCGAAAGTGGCCGGCGAAACCGGCGAGTCGCTCACCGAAGCCATTCAAAAATCGCTCGAAAAACGCTAGGAGCGGCTGAAGCGGCACCGCAAAGGCCACATCCGTGACCGGCCAGATCGAGGATTTGCTGCGGCGAGTGGATGCGCCACCGAACCAGGACTCGCGTCCCGAAGACGAAATTCCCGGCGACGGCGAAGACGGCATTCCTCGCCCGGGCTCCCCGAATGGTCATTGACACATCCGCGCTCGTGGCCATTTTGTTATCCGGGCCGGAACGCAAGCCGTTGATCGAGCATATTCTTCAGGCAGAGACGAAGCTGATTTCAGCGGCGAACTCGCTCGGAACCGGAATTGTGTTAGAGGCAAGGCGTGGGGAAGCCGCGGGAGGCGAGTTCGACCTATTTGTCGTGCGGGCAAAGCTGGAAGTGGTTCCTGTGGATGCCGAGCAAGTGGAGATTGCCGGTTCCGCGTGGCGCAAGTATGGCAAAGGGCGGCATGCGGCCGGTCTCAACTTCGGAGACTGCTTCGCCTATCGATTGGCCAAGTTCTCAGGGCAGAAACTCCTGGCAAAAGGAGAGGATGTTCGGTCGACCGACGCGGAACAGGTTCCGTGACTGGCGACGATCTGCGGGCGGTCGCGCCTGCTTGACGGAGGAATGCGTCCGTCCCTGCGTTTGAGTCTATTCCTCTTCTTCCTTCACCTCGCCGCGCTCCGCTTTTGCCTTCTCGATGATTTTGTCCTGCAGTTGCTGCGGGACGGTGTCGTAGTGGTGCATTTCCATTGAGAAACTGCCACGGCCCTGCGTCATGGAAGTGAGATCGGCGCCGTAGGTGAGCATCTCGGCCATGGGCACTTCGGCTTTTACGATCGTGTTGCCAGCTTTGTTATCCATACCCTGGATGCGTCCGCGGCGGCTGTTGAGGTCGCCCATGATGGTGCCGGCGAACTCATCGGGGATGGAAATCTCGACGTGCATGATCGGTTCGAGCAGCGTCGGCTTGGCAACTTCCATCGCCTTGCGGAAGGCGATGCGGCCCGCCATCTGGAACGAGAGGTCGTTCGAATCCACGTCGTGGTAGGAGCCGTCGTAGAGGATGGCGCGAAAGTTCACCACAGGATAGCCAGCGAGATAGCCGCGGGTGGCGGCGTCTTTGATTCCCTTCTCTACCGCGGGAATAAAGTTGCGCGGGATGGCGCCGCCGAAGATATCGTTGACGAACTCGAATTCAACTTCCGAGTTCCGCGGCAGCGGCTCCATCTTGATCTTGCAATCGCCGTACTGGCCGTGGCCGCCGGTCTGCTTCTTGTGACGTCCCTGGACGTCAGCTTTGCCGCGAATGGTTTCGCGATACGGCACCTTAGGCGCCTTCAGCACCACTTCGGCGTGGTAACGCTTCTTCATCTTCGAGACCACAACTTCGATGTGCTGCTGTCCGGTGCCCGCAATAAGAAATTCCTTGGTCTGCGGGTCGCGGAAGAAGCGCAACATGGCGTCTTCTTCCATCAGCTTGTGGAGGCCGACGCCGAGCTTGTCTTCGTCCGCGCGGCTCTTCGGCTCGATGGCAAATGTGATTGCCGGCTCGGGCAGTTGCACCATCGGATAGCGGATCGGCGATGACTTATCGCCCAGCGTGTCGCCCGTGAGAGTTTCTCTGAGCTTGGCGACCCCGCCGATATCTCCGGCATGCAACTCCGGAACCGGAATCATTTGCTTGCCCTGGACGACGGAAATGTGAGCGAACTTTTCCTGGATATTTCGATTGTAGTTTTGCAGCGATGCGTCGTTCTTCAGCACGCCGGAGAAAACCTTGAAGTAGGAAATGCGGCCGGCGAATGCGTCGGACATGGTCTTGAAGACGAATACGGAAGCGGGCTCGTTATCGGTGCCCTTGCGTACCGGCGGCTCGCCGTTCGCGCCGACGGGCTGGCCAGCGATGGCGTGATGCTCGCTGGCGGCGGGCGTGTAGTCCACGATGACATCCAACAGCTCGTCGACGCCGATATTGCCGAGGCCGGAGGTGAACAAAACGGGAAAAAGTTTGTCTTCGCGGATCGCCTCGTGCAACGCCGGGACTAGATCCTCTTCTGGAATCGTTCCCTTCTCGAAGAATTCTTCCATCAACTCATCTTTGCCCTCCGCGATCAGCTCGACCAGCCTCTCGTGAGCTTCCTGGGCGACGCCGGCCATATCGGCGGGGATGGGGCCTTCCTTGCCCTTGCCGTTTCCGCCCATGTCGTAGGTGTAGGCCTTCATGCGGACGAGATCGACGATGCCGCTGAGACTTTTCTCCCTGCCGATCGGGAGCTGCAGCGGCGTGACCGCGCGGCCGAAAGCGTTGGTGAGCGATTCGAGCACGCGGTTCGCGTCGGCGCGCTCCCGGTCCATGCGGTTGACGACGATCATGCGCGGCAGGTCAATTTCATGGCAGTATCCCCAGACGCGCTGGGTCACAACCTCGACGCCTGCGACACCGTCGACGACGACGAGCGCCGCGTCCACCACGGGCAGCACCATCTTGGCCTCGTGCACGAACATATTGAAGCCGGGAGTGTCGAGCAGATTGATCTTTACCTTGGCCGCGTCCGCCTTGCCCCACTCGACAAAAGCGAGCCCGGTCCCAATCGACATCTTGCGGGCGATTTCCTCTTCGTCGTAATCAGTGGTGGCGGAGCCGTCGTCCACCCGTCCGAAGCGCGGCGTGGCCCCGGCGGTAAAGAGCATGGCGGACACCAGAGTAGTTTTGCCGGCGTGCCCGTGTCCGATCAGGGCAAGGTTGCGGAGATTGGCTCCTTCGTACACTTTCACGGGTTGTCTCCTTCCGCAGGCTTACGGGAAGGGTGATAAGGCCCGGAATGAGGATGAGTACAGGGTACAGGCCAGCCCAACAACGCCTGCGAAACTTTTGATGCTAACACAGGGGACGGGTGTTGCGCAGGCCGGGTTCGTGTAGGGCGCGTAGGGACGGACGCACTCGTCTGTCCAGGCGAGCGCAGCTCGCACGGTTTTTTCCCGTCCATCCGCGCACCCAAGAAGCGCAGCAGGAATTCGCTCGGCGTGGACGGCCGAGGGCGGCCGTACCCTAGGCGAGGATCGAAGACAGCCGATTACAACGTCGCACTCTTCTCCGCAATCAGCTTCCTAATCTTCTCCACAAACTCCGCCGTCCCCATGTCTTCCGTCTTTTCTTTCCCGCGGGTGCGGACGTTTACTTTATCCCGCTCAGATTCTTTGTCCCCAACCACCAACAGGAACGGGACCTTCTGCATGGCGTGTTCGCGGATTTTCGCATTCATCTTTTCGTTGCGGGAATCGACTTCCACCCGCACGCCCGCAACCCGCAGTTGCGCCGCCACTTTGTCAGCGTACTCCGTATGCCGCTCGGCAATCGGGATCATGGCTACCTGTACGGGAGAGAGCCATACGGGAAAGGCTCCGGCGTAGTGTTCGATGAGGACGCCGAAGAAGCGCTCGACGGACCCGTAGAGGGCGCGGTGGACCATGAGCGGCTGCTTGCGGGTACCGTCTTCGGCTACGTATTCGAGATCGAAGCGCTGCGGCAGGTTGAAGTCGAACTGCACGGTCGAGAGCTGCCACAGGCGCCCGATGGCGTCCACCAGCTTGATATCGATCTTCGGTCCGTAAAATGCCGCCTCGCCCGGAATCGTCTTGTACTCGATGTTGAGCTGCTGCAGCACTTTTTCGAGCGAGTTGGTCGCCATATTCCACTGGTCTTCACTTCCGACAAAGCTCTTGCGATCGTTCGGGTCCCAGGTGGAAAGCTCGGTTTGGAATTTGTCAAAGCCGAAGTCTTTTAGCACGTCGCGGGCGAACTCCACGCAATCCGCGATTTCCCTCTCAATCTGGTCGGGAGTGCAGAAAATGTGAGCGTCGTCCTGCGTAAAGCCGCGGACGCGCAGCAGGCCGTGCATGACGCCCGAGCGTTCATAGCGGTAGACCGTGCCGAGTTCGCCAAGGCGCACGGGCAGGTCGCGATAGGAGCGCAGCGAATCTTTGTAAATGAGAATGTGGCCCGGGCAGTTCATGGGCTTTACGCGGTATTCGGCGTCGTCCAGTTCCATAAAATCGAAAAAGTTCTGGGCGTAATAGCCCTCATGGCCCGAGGTGAAGAAAAGCTGGCGGCGCATCACGTGCGGCGTGTAGACCAGGGAATAGCCGCGCTTGACGTACTGTTCGCGCATCCAGTCTTCCATCTCTTTGCGGACGATGCCGCCCTTCGGATGCCAGAAGACGAGGCCCGGCCCGGCGAGCTCCTGGATCGAGAACAGGTCGAGCTGTTTGCCGAGCACGCGATGGTCGCGTTTCTTGGCTTCTTCGATGCCGGTAAGGTAGGCGTCAAGATCCTTCTTCGAAAAGAACGACGTGCCGTAAATGCGTTGCAGTTGCTGATTCTTTTCATCTCCCAACCAGTAGGCGCCGGCGATGTTCAGAAGTTTGAACGCTCTGATCTTCCCGGTCGAAGGCAGGTGGGGGCCGCGACAGAAATCCTGGAACTTTCCCGTCTTGTAAATCGAAATCTTCTCATCGGGCTTGGTGAATTGCTCGATGAAGTGGCATTTCATGAAGTCGCCTTCCCCCTGATACTTCTCCAGCCCTTCCTTGCGCGGCAGAAATTCGCGCGCGTAAGGCAAGTTCTGCTGGACGAGCTCCTGCATCTTCTTCTCGATTCTCTCGAGGTCTTCGGGGGTGAACGGAGTCGGGCGATAAAAGTCGTAAAAGAATCCGTTTTCGGTCGGGGGACCGTGGCCGAGCTTGGTCTCAGGGAAGAGTTCAAGCACGGCTGCGGCGAGCAGGTGCGCGGACGAATGCCGATAGACTTCGAGCGCTTCCGGGTCGCGGTCGGTAAGGATGCGTAGGTCGGTGTCGCTATCCAGGGGACGGGCGAGGTCGATCAGGTTACCGCTCGTTTTGGCGACCAGAGCGGCGTCGGCCAGACGCGGACTGATGGACTTCGCGACCTCGAGCGCTGTCGTTCCCCTTGGAACTTCTTTGCTGCTGCCGTCGGGAAGTTTCAGATGAATGCTCTCGGACATGAATTTGTTAAGTTTACCATCTGCTCATAGAGGGGCAGCCCTCCCCTCTGAGAGCCAGGCACTTCATTGCACCTCCGACAAGTCAAGGAGTAGGACCGATGACGGACAATGTTGTCAGTGGGTGGGGACGGGCGCCTCGCCCGTCGAGCCGAGCGCACCTCGGGATCTGCCGGTTGTCACGCGAACTCTCGCCTCGCTAAGAGGGCCGGATTTTCTCGAGCACTCGAAGCTACGTGGTTCTTGGCGCGGAATGCAGAGTTTCGATTGCCGCCTTCACCCTTGCCGAAACCGCCTCCGTATCCTCGACCGTCAACCCCACAGTCGAAATCGGTTCGCCAACTCGCATCTCCAGCGGCTGGCACTTGATGTGGTAGGTGTTCATCGGCAGCAGGTTGAATGTGTCGACGAGCGCGATCGGCACGATATCGGCCTGCGCCTTGATTGCCAGAAAGAATGTGCCCGGCAAGAAAGGTTGAATCCGTCCATCTCTGGTACGGCCGCCCTCGGGAAAGATTACGAGCGGCATGCCGCCGCGCAGACTCCTCAGCGCTGACTTGACGGCGCCGATCGAAGCCGCCGGGTTCTGCTGATTGATGCAGACTTGCCCGGAGCGCTTAAGATGCCAGCCCACAAAGGGATAGGCGAGCAATTCACTTTTGAAAATGATGCGGAATTGAAATGGCAGAAAGACATAGAGGATCGGAATGTCGAGTGCCGATGCATGGGTGACCGCGTACACGCGAGGCTTGGAGTTGTCGAAACCATCGTGGCTCATGCCCGTGACGTTCACGGGCGACAGAATCGTCTTCATCACGAGCCGCGACCAGAGGCGGGCGAATTTGTGCTGGATGCGCCCGTTGCGGTCGAAGAGCGACGAGATCAGGGAAACCGTGCCCAGAATGATGGTGTAGGCCCAGATGAGTGGCGCAAGAATAAAATACGAGCGCAGGCGGCTCGGCCAGCCATGGCGGTTGAAGGGGTGAGCTCCTGGCTGCCCCTCCGACCAGGTAGGGACAGCCGCCCCCGGCTGTCCAGCCGAGCGCAGCTCGGCTTGCTCCTTTTCCAGCTCCGCAGTTGTAGCAATCTTGTTCAAAGTTGACGATCTGCAGACGATTCGCGGGCGGGGCGCTCGCGCCGTATATTCTTAGATGCGGACGCCGAGGATTCGCATCGTCTCTCCCACAATGTAAATCGAACCGGTAACGACGACCAGGCCGCCTGCTCCGGCCGCCTTCCGTGCCCGCTCCAGGGCCGACGCTACATCCTCGGCGCCTTCGAGATCCGTGGACGCCGCCACCCGCGCCGCTGCCTGCCGAATCTCATCCGGGCTCGCCGAGCGTGGATTGCCGGCGTGGGTAACGATGACCTGCTCGGCAATGGGAAATAGAATCTCAGCCATCTCCTGCATGGCCTTGTCCCGCATCACCCCAAACACCATCGTGATCGCCCGGCCCTTTCCTGAATCGCGGTTCTCCAGATCCGGGTAGGCAGCGGAAAGAGTCGACCGCAACGCCCAGGCTCCGGCCGGATTATGCGCGACATCGAGCACATACTCAGGATCGTCCCCCGCCGCCGGCACCACCTGGAAGCGCCCCGGCCAATACGTCTCGCGGATGCCCTCGGCGATCGTCTCCGGCGTGATTTCGGCGGTGCCCTGATCATGCAGCTCCGCCGCCGCCGCGATCGCCAGCGCCAGGTTGCGCAACTGATGACGGCCCACCATCGGGGAATCCACTACAATTTCTTTTCCCAAGACCGCGAGCGAATACCGCTGTCGCCGACCGCGCCAAGCGGTTTCCTGGGTACTGGGCACCAGGTACTCGGTACTTCCCGGCGACACCGGCGGCACATACGGCACGACATTCACCGCGCGCGCGCCTGCGTCCAAGATTGCGTTGCCGATCACATCGTTGGCTTCAGGCAATTGCGGCAGCGTAACCACAATGCCGCCGGGCCGGATGATCCCCGCTTTTTCGCGCGCAATCTCGCCGACCGTTTCGCCCAGATACTTCTGATGGTCGAGCGAGATGTCGGTGATGATGCTGAGGCGCGGCTCGACCACGTTGGTCGCATCCAGACGCCCGCCCATGCCGACCTCAAGCACAACCATATCTGGCCGGCTCCGCGCGAAATATTCAAAGCCCATCGCGGTTAGCATCTCAAAGAAGCTCGGATGCCACGGCAGATCGCCTTCCCCGACCAACCGCTCGGCAGTCCGGTCAACCACATCGTGGAGCAGCACGAAATCGTCGTCGCGGATCGGTATGCCATTGAGGCGAATCCGCTCATTGATACGAACCAGATGCGGCGAAGTGTAGAGCCCCGTCTTCAGTCCCGAAGCCTGGAGGATGGATGCCAGAGTAGCAGCCGTCGAACCCTTGCCGTTGGTGCCGGCGACCAGCACAGCCGGAAAGCCATTTTCCGGATGCCCCAGCGCCGAAAGCAGTACGCGCATGTGCGCTAGATCGAATTTGCGCGACGGCGTCTCGGCCAGCTCGTGGCCCAACGCGTACATCTGCGCGACTGCGGTTTCATAGGACATCGGTCGCTGGTCGTGAGTCGCTGGTCGTTCGAGCACTCGGGAAGGCCTCGTTTTTCGCTCTTCGCCGCAGCGGGCACATTCAGGGTAGCAAGTCCGGCCTACGGTTTCGACTCTCTCTCATCCGAAGGCGGCTGCCACAGGTCAAAGTGCTTCCCGCGAACCCTGAGCAGGAATCCGAACGCTAGATCGCCAGAGGAGGGGTTTGCGAACGACCAACGACGCTTCAAGCAGCCTGCACCATGAATTCCAACGCCCGCGCGAGATATGGTTTCAGTTCCTTGCGCGGGACCACGGCATCGAGCATTCCGTGTTCCAGGAGAAACTCGGAGCGCTGGAACCCTGGCGGCAGCTTCTGCCGGATCGTCTGCTCAATCACTCGCGGTCCTGCGAAGCCAATCAGCGCGCCCGGTTCGGCGATGTTGAGATCGCCCAACATGGCAAACGATGCGGTCACGCCACCCGTGGTGGGATCGGTCAAAACCGAAATGTACGGAACCCGCGCCGCGTCTAAACGCGCCAGTGCGGCGGAAATCTTCGCCAACTGCATCAGGCTGATCACGCCTTCCATCATGCGTGCGCCGCCCGACGCTGAAACGATGATAATCGGCGTCCGCGTTTCGATCGCCCTCTCAATCGCTCGCGTAATGGTCTCGCCCACCGCCGCTCCCATGCTCCCGCCGATGAACGAATATTCCATCGCACTCACGATCACTGGGCGGCCATTCAGCTTGCCATGGGCATTGAGGATGGCGTCTTTCAAACCCGTGTCAGCCTTCGCCCGCTTCAGGCGCGAGGAGTACGATTTCAGGTCCACAAACTTCAGCGGGTCGGTGGAGGAGAGATTGCTGTCGAAGACGTCGTATTTGTTGTCGTCGAGAAGTTGCGCCAGGCGCGCCCGGGCGTCGATGCGGAAGTGTTTGTCGCACTTCGGGCAGACGTTGAGATTGTCTTCGAGGTCCTTCTTCCAGATAATCTGACGGCATTCGTCACACTTCACCCACAGCCCCTCGGTGCGAACTTTCTTCTCGCCCGAGGTGTCCAACTCGCCGGATTGTCGCTTGAACCAAGTCATAAGAAGCAGTTCTCAGCTCCCGGTTCTCAGCAAAACCGGCCCGGCTGAGAACTGAGAATTGATGTCGAACTAGTATTCAATTCCTCTCTGCGCCATCACGCCGTTCTCGTAAGCATGCTTTACCTGGCGCATTTCGGTCACGGTATCGGCAAGCTCAACAATGGTCGGATGCGCATTTCTCCCGGTCAAGATGACGTGCACCATCTCCGGCTTGCGTTCCAGAGACTCCGCGACTTTGGCCGGGTCCAGCATCCCGTAGCTGATCGCGTAATTGATTTCATCGAGCACCACCAGGTCCCATTCGCCCGACTGGATCGCCTTTTCAGCCTCGGCCCACGCCTCCTCCACCCGACGCACATCTTCGGGATCGGGCTTCTCGGCGCCGACTTTCACGAAGCCGCGTCCCATCTGCTTCATGATGAACTTGTCACCGAAAGCCTTGACCGCGTCGAGTTCCCCGTAATGCCACGAGCCCTTCAGAAATTGCAGCATCAGGACTCGCATCCCCTGCCCGACGGCCCGAAGCGCCGTCCCCATGGCCGCGGTGGTCTTCCCCTTGCCCGGCCCGGTATTCACGATGATGAGACCACGGCGGAGATCCGACATAAAGCCGAATTTCTAATTGTACGCGGTCGGGAATGACCGTGCCAGATGTACAAACCAGATGCCAAACAAGAAGGCGGACGGTTTTGGCTTCCGTCCGCCTTCGTACAACTAGGGGAGTAGATCCTCTAGGGC
>Ga0210399_10003031_pt1 | contig 13059 bp, 13 predicted proteins | sample IncBWC14MmetaG_FD_150865 | JGI IMG/M metagenome (GOLD analysis project Ga0210399, IMG submission 150865) | Forest soil microbial communities from Barre Woods Harvard Forest LTER site, Petersham, Massachusetts, United States - Inc-BW-C-14-M | ecosystem: Environmental > Terrestrial > Soil >... | reverse complement strand
CAAGCTGTCAGAAATAGCAGACGCGCGGAAGGCCTTACGCCACGGGTCGGAGCCAGCACCACTTAAATTGTGTTTCGAAACAATTCAGTTCAAAAGCGTCACGCTACCGCTAGCAACATCGTAGTAGGCCGCGACTACCCTCAGCTCACTCTTCTTTACCAAGTCTGCGATTACCGTCGACGCCTGCCGCAGAAGCGCAGCCTGAATCTTCGCGTTCGCCTTCGACGCGGCTTCCAGGTTGGACCCCGCTTCATCTACCGCAGGCTGGATATGCGGATACAGTGCGCTGATCTGCCCGGGAACCCCTTTAGCTTGTATCGTGGCGTTCACTGCTCCGCAATTGCTGTGCCCCACGACGAGGATCACCTTCGTTCCCAACACCGCTGCTCCATACTCGAGACTCGCGATGATCTCCGATGTGACTACATTGCCGGCGATGCGCGTAACAAAGATGTGCCCGATACTCTGATCGAACACCAGCTCCACGGGCACGCGCGAATCCGCGCAGGAAAGCACTGCCGCGAATGGCTCCTGCTTCTCGATATTGTTTTTCTTCAGAATCGCAAGATCCTCCTCGTGCGCAGTCGCAGCGTTCGTTGTAAAGCGGTGGTTGCCCTCGATAAGTGCCTGCAGCGCAGCATCGGGGGTGAGCTTGCTCTGCGCCACTACCGTGTGCGGCGAGCCGAGTCGCACGCCCACGGCCGTGATAATCCCCGCCGCCGCTCCTCCAACCGTCAATTGCATGAACCGGCGTCGTGAAGACCTCGGCTCAGAAGTGCGCGCCCCGGTGCCCTCTCTTGAACGAGAACCTTTCGAGAGAGTTCCCCGGGCGCGGCTAGCGTCTTTATGGTTGGAATCAAGCGGAAGAATCATTTCGCTGTGCCTCCCTAGTCGTACCTTAGGTCCCGGCAATACCCTTGTTCTGCAGGATCCTGATGACCACGCGACGGTTCTCGGCCTGCCCCTCTACTGTCGTATCGGGAGCTACTTGCCTGCTGGTGCCCATCGCGCCGGGGGCTAGAATGTTGGTCAGCGGAATGTTGCCCTGCTCTTCCAGGAAAGTCGTCACATTCTCCGCGCGCTCCGTACTCAGCTTCTGGTTGAGCGCCGCACTACCCACCTTCGATGCATACCCTTTCACCTGAATGATGTATGCGGTGATACCCTTCGCCTGTTGGGCCAATTGCAACAACTGTGGTTTATACTGGTCCTCAATCGTAACTTGGTCGTTCCCGAATAAGACTGTCGTCTCCCCCAGGATATTGTAGTCAGCCAGTTCGCCGAAGCGCTTGTTCGCTGCCGCAATCGCCGCCGCGATTCTTGCTTTGTTCGCCGCTATTTCCGCCGCATGCTCGGCGCTCGCCTGCTGCTCGGCTTGGAGCTGCTGCTGTTCCGCGCGAATCTGCTGCTGTTGAGCCTGAATTGTCGCCTGGTTCTGTTGTAATTGCTGTTGAGTTGGAGCCAGGCCGGCCTGGATGTCTTGAGCCGTTTGCAGCGCGGAGCCATGGAACGTCACAGTGTTCGCAACCAGTTGGTTCTGGTCATTGAAGGACCCCTTCACGGCGACCGAGAGCCCCGGAATCAGAGCGGTCATGCTCAAGTGCTTTTTGCGAAAGACTCCTTCCGGTTCGTCAACCTGGGTGGCGGGTGTGAGCACCACGGTCACGTTCTCGGAATCCTGCGTCTGGACCGTCATCGTGGCACCGCTCCGTCCGTTGATCACGCCCTTCACGTTGTTGCTTTGCGCGGCCGCAACGCTACTCAGCAGAAAGAATCCTGCACATGCCAGTGTTACGCTAACTGCGGTTCCAATCTTGCTCGTTTTCATGCCATCGCCTCCCACCCGTCGGTTCGCTTTTCGATTCCGAAGGTAGCTCCATGGCAGCAGCCCTTCTAGTGGCAAAACTGACAGTTGAAATCTCATTCGGAGCGCTCGGAACTTCGCGTCGGGGCCTTATGCGAGCGGTAAAGTCTCACTTCACCTGTTTCACTTCTCAGGCGGTGGCGTCTGTTCGAGCTGTTTCAGTTTTTTCTGCATCAGTGCCTCTTGCTCTTCCTTACTTAACTTGGGAAACAAGAACGCAATCTGCAGCCGCATGCTCCAGGAAGGTGTTCCTGTGGGATGAACGGGGATGCCATAAAACTGTGCGGTGAGCGAGACGGGCTGGAATCCGAGCTTCATGATTCTTCCAATTCCACCGCCATACGGCACCGTCCATTGGTTGCCACTGGCCGCTTGCCAGTTCGCTGTCAGCGTCGGCTGCCAAGTGATAAACCAGCCCTTCTTCAGGTTGTAGTTGATGAAGTACTGCAGCAGGAACTGATTCACGTCCGGACGGCTGCCCGCACCCGCGACCGACCAGATATTGTTTACCAGCACCCCCAAAGTCCAGTGGCCAGGTTGCGTCAGCACAACGATCGATGGCCCCAATCCCAGCTTCCCCTGCCCCAGAAATGTGTTCGTTGCCGTGGGCAACTGAAAGACTGGTCCTGCCCCCCATATCAACTTCCCCGGCTTCTTGGGCGATATGAAAAATGTGGGCACCATGTCTCCCAGTCCGTATTCGCCTGTCTCCGGAGTTGATGGCGGGTTGGGCACCGGTTGCCACACGATGGGCATAATCCACCGAACGAGCAGATTCCAGTTGCTTGCAATCCCGATTGGTATCACAGGCTGAATATTCAAAACGTCTTGCGTCCGATAGCCGGGATTCACTCCAAAATTGCTGTTGTTTTGTACGGGCACGCTGATGAGGCTCGCGACGGGGTTCTGCGTTGCTTTTTGGAGAGCTTCTGTACTGGCGCCAGTATTGGCCTCGGCTTCCTCTTCTTTCGATTGCGCGCTTCCCGAATTGGTTTGTCCCTGCGACCGCGACAAAGGTACGAACGCTAGCAGCAAGACGCACAGAAGGAACGTTGCCCTCGGTATGAGCTGCTTCTTCATCTCGTCGCTCCTCCGCACAGATCGGTTCGCACAAGAGAACTCCGAGAAGGACCTTCTTCTTATCTGTTGGTTCCGTGGCGTCGACTCGTTACCACTCATTTGTAGCCCAGACTTCTCAGCCGGGCGTATGCCTGACGATATTCGAGCTCGGACCGAAACATGTCTGCTTCCATTTTTGCTTGTGCCGATTCAACTTCCGGATCATCGGGTCGGTAATTCGCCTCGACGATTCGAGTCGCGGATGCCATCCGGCGCGCCAATTGGACAAGCTGGCGCGAGCGTTCCAGTTCCAAATAGCTGCTCTTGACGCTCGCTCCCACTTTAGCCTTGGTCAATTGCACCGCCAAGTCTGCCGCCTCGGCTTGTGCGGTGGCTTCTTTCACTCCATGCTCGCGCTTGCCGAAATCAAAGACAGTGTAGGTGGCTATCAATCCGATATAGGTGAAGGACCGGGGCAGGATGATATTGAGTGCGTTTTGATCCGTGTAGCCTCCCACGATCGCAACGCTCGGAAAATACGCCATTTTTGACAGCGTCGAGCCGGCGTGCGCCTTCACCGCAGTTTGCTCCGCTTCCACGACCTCGGGACTCACCGCCGCCGCTTTCTCCGTAGCTTCGTTCAGCGATATGTTTTCGACAAAGGGTTCCGGCGGGACGAGCTGCAGTCTTGTTCCTTCCGGCAGTCCAACCATCTCGACGAGTGACGCGGTCAGTTCCTTGACTTTGCTGGCGGGAAGCGCAATGGCCTTTTCGGCGGCGATCATATCTGCCTCTTGTTCCGCCGAGATCCTTGGCGCCCCCGAACTGCTCGCCGTCAGCCATTTGGCTTGAATCTTCTTGGCCTCTGCTTGCGCACCGATCAGTTCCCGTTCGGCGACCAGCAAGTCGAAGTAATTTTTCTCGACTCTGCTTGCCGTTTCCGCCACCGGCATTCCCGCTTTTGCCCTGGCGATATTCTCGTCCGCGCGCGCGATCTTCACGAGTTGATGGATGGCGAAAAGAGGCGTGACCGGTTGAACCGCGGAAAAGTTGTACGCGGTCTGATTTTTATTAATTATGTCCACGGCCACAGTTCGTTGAAGACGGTCGAACGTAAGCAGGGGGCCAGTGTTCTTGTTGAAGTGAAGGTTTTCCAACTGGCCGCCAACGTTCGGAAAGTACATTGACTGCACGCCCAGCCGGTGCTGCTTAGCGATTTCCACCTGCAGCTGCCCGAGACGCACGAGTGGATTGCTCGCCCCTCCCGCCATCTGCTGAGCTTCCTCCAGTGTGACGCGGCGCACAGCGAGCGGGGCATCACCCGCGTTCGTGGCAAAGGAAGATCCGCCGTTGTAAGCCTGCCCGCTAAGCCTGCTGGCAGGGGGCACCGCTTCGCTCGCTTTGACGAAGGGAACGCGTGGGAATGCAACCTTCAGCGGCATTCCGGCCGGGGCCTGCAGCGAAAGGTCTGGCTTCGATGTGGTGGCAGGCGGCTCTTGCGCTGCAAGGACTCCGCCAAGCAGCAGCCAAGCCAGGCCAACAAAACTTTTCCGGCAGCCTCCTCGTAGAATGTGTGCGTACTTGCATGACCGAGACATATTTTTCTCCTTGTCCGCTCATTGCCATGAACGGGACGCGAGAACTTTCGAGCGGCCACTGAGGTTTGCCCAAACGAAGGAGAATGGGCTACGTTCGAAAGTTACTATGTTGCTGCGGTTCGGCTGGGCCACGGCATCAGGCCCAGCTGTCCCAATCGCCCGACACCGTGCATACCTGTGACTCGGGCCACACAGCTTGGCCTGATCCACCCGAGGCGGGACACCTGCAACGCACATGCTAGGAATTTCTCGATGTTGCGGAAACTGTCAGAAGTTACAGGAAACCCGCCCAGTCTCGGGAACTGTTGTGTGCCACACCAATAGTTTGGGCGAGTTGCTCGTAGTCGTCAGGGCGGTATCAGTCTCCGGCGTTAATACGCGCCGCGTTTCTGATAATTGGAGTTTGTCGTCGTTACCTGGAGCTTTTTGGCGGTCGCATCGAGAACCGTCTGCTGCGCATAGTTGGTTCCATCGGGCAGGCTGGCCATCTGAACCGCCAAGGTCACTTTGTCCTTCTGTTCGCCCATATAGGTGTTCACGTTCACGGACCTGATCTTTCTTGCAGTCGCGTCAAACAAGAGCGTCATCTGATCGCCGGGCTGCGCATAATCCGTGAAGACCAAATTCACGCCGCCGCCGGCCGGATTCAACGAGACTTTGCCGGCCTGATAGGCTTGCCCCATTTTCTGCGGATCAGGTGGCGTACATGCTGAGCAGGCTCTTCACCTGTCCCATGTACTGCTGCATCTCTTCCGTCTTCTTCTCGATGATCCTTTGCTTGACTCTCCGTCCGCTGGGAGGTTCTGGCGGGGGTCCCATCGGAGTCTTCTGCACGGTCCCGTCAGGACCGTACTGGCACAGGGACATCTTGGGAGGTTTAGCGTCACCGTTGAGCGTGAGCTGCGTTGTTTCCATCCATTGGTACTGCTGCAGTTTCTGCTGATTCTCCGCAACCGATTGCTTCACGGCCGCGAACCTTTGCTGCACGTCACTATTCTGCGCAGGCGTCGAGACAGTGGCTAAGAACGCTACCGCGCCGATAGTCATCAAGCGTTTCTTGAACGGAGCGACCTTGCCAGCGGCACGCCGCATTTGGTACGTAATTGCAATGCTCCGATTCATAAGGGCTCTCCTGGAAAATCTAAGCCGAGTTCTGAAACAATCAGGGAATCAATCCGCATTCAAACATCTTATTCGCGATGGGTGACGCTACTCGGTTGATGAATTCAGCGCGCATCTGGGCATCCGTGTGAAGCAACTGGATTACCCGTTGTTCGCTGGGGCTCGGCGGGGCTTTCTGGCTTTTCTTATCCCACAACTGTTCACAGGTGGAAGTCTGGTACTTCTGAATGAGTTTCCCCGCCGCAGCGTCTAGAATCGGGTACTGCTGTGGCGCCCGCGCGTGAGCTTTCTTTGCATAAGCGCCGACGAACAACACCACAAGCAGCGCGAGACACGCCGTCAAGATGTTTGAAGATTCCTTCATTGCTTTCCCCCATCCTTTTTGTTCTTGTTGCTCTCACTTCGGCCACTGCTTGAACATCTTCTGAATAGCTCTCTCCACCATCTGCTGATTCTTATTGCCGTTTTGGTTCAGAGTGTTCTGAGCAATCCCGCGCCAGACCAAGCTCTGAGTCTTCGCTTCATAGAGGTCAACGATCAACGTTCCCTCAACACTTTGCTCCGGGGTGATGCCGCCCATACCGCCGCCGATCCCGCGCATGCCCCACGCACTATAGGAAGTCTGCTGTCTCATCCCGCCATTGCCGGTGACAATCAGGTCGGGATTCTGGTTCTCCTGAACCATCCGCAGCCCCTTGCCCTGCAGCGCCGAGTTGATGTCCTGCTGCGCTACCTGCGCCAGTATCGAATTCTGGACTTGGTTGGCATTGTTGGAACCCCAGGCATACGTGTGGTACTGCGCGAAGCTCTGGTTATGGTTGTAGTTCACCGAGACTTGTTGCGCCGCAGCGATCGTTGAAATCAAGCAGATGGCGACTGTGCACGCTGCGAGTCTAGTTCTCATAACAAGGATCCTTTCTTGCATGTAGATTGCCGGCACTGGACAGACCCAGGCAGCCCGTGGCCAGCAGGGAAAGCTGCGCGAGAAACGCTGTAAAGCTGTAAACACGTCTAGAGCGCACCACAAATAGCAGCTCTACAAGACTTGTAATCCAGCCAGAAAATGCCCTCAACTGGCAGAACTATCAGGTAACGCCCTGGGGTCCGCCCGTTACCTGATCACCCGCCCTCTGACGCGCTAGGATTCTTAGCCCTAAATGGCTCAACCTAGAAGTAAAGGTTTAGAATCAACCCGAACTGGTTCATTTGTTGATTGGGTTTCTTGCCGGTATTGTTCTGGTGCGCGTAGTAGGGATCGAACTGAACGTGCTTGCCAATCGGAAACAAACAGCCTGCGTAGAGCGCGGTTGTGCTCCATTTCTGATATTGACTTTCGTAGAACGGCTCCACGCTGACGTATGGTCCGGGGTGATACCCCTTGATTGCGAACCACCTTTCTACCGTCAACCTGTTGCGATAGCGCCACGTGAACTTCCCGCTCTGCCAGTCCAGGTCCGCACGGTTCCGGTCCGAAATCAGTATCCCGCCCTTGAGGGGGAAGTGAAAGGTAAGGTCCAGACGCAGCCGGTTCTCCGGAGGCGAGGTTGGCGACGGCAGGTACCGGTATCCCACGTCCAGCACCAGCATCCTTTTTTTCGTATCGTCCAAATCAAACGCGGTGACGTCTTTAAGCTTTATCAAGGGCTTTAGATAAAACTCGATGCTGGGCCCCAGCTCCCCTTGTGTGGGATCACCGCCCTCTCTCGTTTGTTTCGCCTGGAAATAAACAGTGACGTTCGAATTCAGCTTGAAGTAGGTATCCACCTCGGGCAGAAACTGGAACGTTTGCGCTCGCGTCGGCACAGTTGGGAAGAGCAGAAGCAAAGCAATCATCCACAAGTGTCGAACCACGTCATTCCCTCGGTCTTATAAGGGCACAGGGAATCCGTGATAGCCGCGGGCGCGTTTTCTTACGGCGCTCGCGCAACGAGCTCGCTCCCTATGCGACAAACTGCAGGCCCGGCCGACTTCGCAGACTCGCCACCTCATCGGCTTGGCAATCCTTTCCCGCGCACCGAACGCTAACAACTGTCAGGAGTAACAGCTCTCGTGCGAGCGCGGTGACCGCGTACAACGAGGGAATGACCCAACCGGTCAGTTGAAGCCTGTGTTTAATCTAGGACGTGGCGGCGCGATTCTGCCAAGCCGCGCAATATTTTCTACGCGCTGGTCGGGGCAACCGCCGACGCGCAACGATCTTCAGGGCTCTATGCTTACGCTATTTTGCGGAGACAGCAAACCTAGGACTTCTGACAGTTGGCTGAGGACGATGCGAGACGATGATCGCCCATTCCCTAATCTACGACGGCCGATTGATCGGCACGAAGACTTCGATTGTGGTGCCCTTCGACAACGCCGACTTGATCGTGAATGTTCCGCCTAGCGAGAGCAATTGCTCGCGCATGCTGGTCAGCCCCAAACCTTCGCTTTGCTCCGGATTCATACCCACTCCATCATCGGCGATCCGCAACAACACTCGCCCGCTGCTCACGCTCAGCTCAAGCGCGGCGCGCCGAGCACAGCTGTGCTTTACGATGTTTCGCAAGGCCTCGTGCGCAACGCGGTACAGGCGGCGAGAAGCATCCGTGGGGATGCTAGCCGGCGCGCTTTCCTCCTTGAAAGTAATCGCGATGTGACTCAATGCGCCTGTGTCCCGGCACAGCTTTCGCAGCGCGGAAGCGAGGCCGAGATACTCGACCGCAAAAGGATACAGGTCCTGCGATAAATCGCGCGTAGCTTCGGACACGCCGGAGAGTTGATCGTAAAGTTTGTCCAAACCCGGCTTGGCGGAGGGTCCGGACTCGTCGCGGAGCTGTTCCAGGTTGAGGCCAACGAGAGTAATTTGTTGAACGATATCGTCTCGCAGTCCTCTCGCGATTCTGTAGTGGTCCTGCTCTTGTGCCTGGATCAGCTTAATCCGGGAATCGCGCAACGATTCGTCGGTTCGTCGACGTTCAGCGATGATTGCAGCCATCAGCATCAACGGTGCGACAAAAACAGCGAGCAAGGTGTGCAGGAAGAGCACGTTCTGAGCCAGCGAAGTTCCCGCTAGCAGACCGCGCCCCTGAATTGCATCCCAGAGGGAAATTAATGCGACCAGTAACGCTGACCCGCTTACCGCGCCCACGCCGAAGCGCACCGCTGACCAAATCAAAAGCGGCAATGGAGCGTAAATTAGGGCTGGGATGCTGCTCGCGTTTGAAGTGCCGAATGCCAGGACGCTCGCGAATACAATGGCAACCGCGAGCAGGCCAGCCTCAAAAGCCTTTGCCGGACTCGTTTTTCGGATCCACGAAGTTCCATTTTGCGCGAATATCACAATGGATGGGACGATTGTGAGTTGGGCGAGGACGTTCGAAGAGAGCCTGGTAGTCCACAACATCCAATAACTGCTGGCCCGTCCCGTCAGAACGACCACCGCGGCATCCAGAAACGAAGTCAGCAGGGTTGAGAGAAAGACCCCAAACACCAGAAAAATGGCGACCCCGCGGACGCTTTCAAACAGGCGCTCATCCTTGTTGAAATAGCGGATGCAAGCAGCGGCTATCAAAGCTTCACCCGTGTTTCCTACAAACCACCCGAGCGCGGTTAGCAGAGGCACGCCCCCATGTAGCTGAATCAAAAAATGCACGGGAAGCACCGCTAACAGAAAAGCTGCCCACATGCGTGTTGGGGCCAACAGAAAAGCAGCGAGCAAAATTGCATTGGGCGGCCAGAAAGTGGCGATGGGTGCTTGTGCAGGGGTGAAGAGGAAACCGATCCGCGAACCGGCGTAATAGCTAATCGCAACCAGCAGAGCGAGCAGCGCAGTTCGAGAGAATTGGGTGAGAGGCAGGGTGGTCGGCGCAATGGTTTTCTGCGTCGGATCCACCGAGGTGCTCACTCTGTAAGAAGCGAAAGCTGCCTGACGGCCTGCCATATCGCACGGCTCCCAACAACCTAGGTCTGCAAATCCACCTTCCACGGTCGTGAAGACGCCCAATTTGACCTGGCGGAGAGATACTTAGCGCATTCAATCGCCGTGCTCTTTCCTTCTGCAACGCCGCTTCAGAGCATACTTCGTCCGAGCACTTCGAGCGGCTCAGCGACAGACAGAGCTTACGAGATTTTGCCATAGGTAGAGGCGAATTGTCCCAGGAGTTTAGATAAAATCTCAGTGACTGAGCAGTGGGAAGTGCCTGCTGATACATGAACTGGTAATAAATCGGTTCAATACGGTCCTAGTACTCCGCCAAGATTCACTAAAGCGAGACAAAGGACTGCCCCTCAGCGGCGAATTTCACAGCGGCAATCAGATCTTTGGCAACGTGCGTTTTGGAGACGTAGCCTAGCGCGCCAGCGAGTATCGCAGCCTCAACAAATTCCTGTTCGTCTTCCACGGAGCAGATCACCACGGCGGGACAATGAGGCTCTTTCTGGAGAGCCCTGGTGAGCTCGATGCCATCAAGAACCGGCATTCTCAGGTCCAAGACAGCCACGTCGGGCTTGAAACGACGGATAGCCTCTAGGGCTGATCCTCCGTCGAAGGCTGTGGCTACGATGTCGAATTCCTTTCCCAGCAGGGTAACGAACTGCCGCAAAACGGCGGGATTGTCGTCAGCGATCAGAATGCGCAGTTTCACGTAGCTTCGGGTCCAGTGAACGGGAATTGGAATCAGGTGCCGAGTGAGGAAAAGGCGAGTAGCGCTACCCTGAATCCTTAGGAAGGGTTACAGATGAGGGCGGTTGCGTCGTTGCGCAGAAGCAACGTCATTATTGACGAAGGGCAGTAGGAGGGCCCTGCGGAAAGGAAGAAGTGATCAGTACAGGAGCTCGGTGGACGTTGGGGGGGCAGCGCCTTCGGAAAAGCGGAGCAAGACCTTGCCGCGAGTTTTTACGACCGCGCCCTTGCGTTGCCAGGCGCTCAACAAACGGCTTACGGTGAACAGAGTGAGGCTCGCGGCGGCGGCCAAATCCTCGTTGGTAACCTCGATCTCAAGACCGCCTGGCACTTTTTGGCCGATGTCGCGGGCGAGCCCAAGCAGTATCGCAGCAAGCCTTTGCCGGGCAGAGCCGCCATTTAGAGTCGCGTGGAGATCAAGATCCCACTGAATGTAGTCGGCAGCGATGGACAAGGCATTGTCCATTAATTTTGGATATTGCGCGGCAAGGCCGCGTATAACCGCGCGTTCCCACGCAAACACGTGGCTGTCTTTTAGCAATTCCGTGCCGACAAGATAAAAGGCAGGCCTGGACAGAATAGCCATGCCGCCGAAGACGTCTCCAGGGACAAGCCAGCGAAGGAGAATCCTGCGGCCCTCCGGCGTAACAAAGAAATACCTCGCGCGACCGCTGGTCAGGAGATAGAGACTGCTCGCCGGATCCCCTTGGCTCGAGACTACCGTGTTGGCGAGGAAGTGGCGTTGGGTTGCGGCAGCCAAAATGGAATCGATGTCCCGCGGAAGGAGCCCGAGCAGGAGCGGCGAACTCAAGTCGGTACGCGGAGCGGCTCCCGAAGCGGTCATGACGGTTCCCATGGCAGACAACTAAAAACTAGCGCGTAGATGGGCGTTTGAGGACTGTCAGAAGTACCAGTGCGGAGGCATTCGAAGAAAATGAACGAGCGAAGTTCCGCCAAGGGTGATTATTCGCAGCCTTGCGAAACAAAGCGGCGTCCCAACTTTGCTTCCTTGATTGCAGGCATTAGGTCGGTACCCAGACGTGGTTTCAAGACGTAGCCGAGGGCGCCGGTTGCAAGGGCGGCGCGGCAGGTGTCGGGGTCATTGTCCACGGTAAGGAAGACAATCTTGGCGTCCGGTTGAGCCTCGAGCAGACGCTTTGCCGCTTGGATCCCGTTGAGGACAGGCATGGAAATATCGAGAACGACGACATCGGGACGCAGTTTCAACGCGGCGTCGAGGGCAGCCTGGCCGTCACTGACGGCACCGACCACCTCGCAATCAACAGCCAAGAGCCCACGAACATACTCAAGCATCTGCTTGTGGTCGTCGGCTACCAAGACGCGGATTTCGCACACGCTAATGTTCAGCCCGCTCACAGTACTGAAACACGTACCGTGATAAAAATACTCGGTGTTTTGAGAGCCGTTGGGGACGAAAGTCACCCCGTCGTTCGTGTGAGGTGAGGTCTGGGGCACCCGGTAAGGTAAATACTGCCGTTCTTGAGATGAGATGTCAACCTGGTGTCTAATCCAGAGCGGTATGTTGCGTGCTGCGCCGAGATCGGCAAGGGAGCGTGGTTGGACGGGGAAGGACGAATGAAGACGGTCTCCGTGGGTTTTCGGCTCTTTCGGCCCTACGCATGGCCAAGCGCAGCGATAGGACTGCTCTTAGTCCAGGTATTGCTGATACTGGCTACAAAGCAGGGGTCGAGCCTAGCTAGTTACGCGCTCGAGTGCCTGCCTTTGCTTATTCTGGCGACGGCGGTCGCCGTCGTCAACGCCGTGCAAACCCCGAAAAGGAGCATGTTGTTTTGGGCATTCCTGTCAGCCGCCATTTTGCTATGGTCCGTGGATATGTGGCTTGGATTACATTTTCGGGCGAGCTTCCCTGAGAGATTTCGTTTGCTTGTCGCGTTACTGTCTGTCGGAATTCTGGGCTTTGCGCTTTTTTTCGATATCCACCGGCGCAAACGAACCGAAGAAGCTCTGCGCAAGAGAGATGCCGAGCTTGCAGAGGCGCAGCGCTTGGCGAGCGTGGGCAGCTGGCAATGGGACCCGGAAACGGACGCGGTGCAGTGGTCAAGAGAACTTTATAGGATCGCCGGCCGCGATCCCAACCTGCCTGCCGTGAGCTATAAGGAACACCCGACAATCTATACAGCGGAAAGTTGGGAACGGCTGCGACGCGCGGTGGAAGAAGCCTTGGACACCGGGAAATCCTACGAGATGGATCTTGAGATGGTATGCGCAGATGGCACGGCCAAATGGCTCATTGCACGGGGCGAAGCGCAGCGCGATGCCACAGGACGAGTGGTCCGGCTTCGCGGAACAGTCCAAGACATAACCGAGCGCAAGCGGGCCGAAAAATTGCTGCGAGAGAGCGACGAGCGTTTGCGAATGGCGGCGCGGGCCGGGAAGATGTATGCCTACGAGTGGGACGCTGCTACCGATGTAATCGAGAGGTCCGCGGAGTGCATCGATATTCTGGGATGGATGGACGAGCCAGCGAAGGACAGCTACCAGCGAATGTTGAATAAAATCCACGTGGAGGACCGCGACCGGTTTGTCGCCGCAGTGGCAAGCCTGAATCCCGAGAAGCCGACATGCCAAGTCAGCTACCGCATCGTGCGTCCCGATAATAGCGTCGTATGGCTGGAGGAGAGTGCACGCGCCTTCTTTGACACCGAGGGCAAAGTGCTGCGCATGGTGGGTATGGTGGCGGATGTAAGCGCGCGCAAGCAGGTCGAACAGGAATT
>Ga0210399_10003030_pt1 | contig 13061 bp, 9 predicted proteins | sample IncBWC14MmetaG_FD_150865 | JGI IMG/M metagenome (GOLD analysis project Ga0210399, IMG submission 150865) | Forest soil microbial communities from Barre Woods Harvard Forest LTER site, Petersham, Massachusetts, United States - Inc-BW-C-14-M | ecosystem: Environmental > Terrestrial > Soil >... | reverse complement strand
CAAGTTCTGCTCGGACAGGAGCACGCACAGCCCCTCGCCTTTGAGCATCCGGATCGAGCGCGCCATCTGCTCGACGATGATGGGCGCCAGGCCTTCCGAGGGCTCGTCGAGCAGCACGCAGCGCGGGTTGCCCATCAGGGTGCGGGCGATGGTGAGCATCTGCTGCTCGCCGCCCGACATGCGCCCGCCCGCCCGCTCGCGCAGGCCGGCGAGGTTGGGAAACAGCGCGAAGAGCTTGTCCTCGGTCCAGGCCGGCGCGCCGTCGCGCGGCGCCTGGCGGCCGACCTCGAGGTTCTCGACCACCGTCAGTTCGGTGAAGATGCGGCGTTCCTCGGGCACGTAGCCCAGCCCCAGCCGGGCAATGCGATAGGGCGGCAGGCGCTCGATGCGCCGGCCAGCGAAGCTCACCGCGCCCCTGGCCGGCGGCACCAGCCCCATGATCGCCTTCATCGCGGTCGACTTGCCGGCGCCGTTGCGACCGAGCAGGGCCACGACTTCGCCCGCCATCGCCTCCAGCGAGACACCGTGCAGGATGTGGGCCCGGCCGTAATAGGCGTGCAGGTCCTTGACCGAGAGCATCAGTGCACGCTCCCGAGATAGACCGCGCGCACGTTCGGATTGACCCGCACCTCTTCGGGCGTGCCGCCGGCGATCAGCTGGCCGCGGTCGAGCACGATGATGCGGTCGGCCTGGCCGAAGACGACATCCATATCGTGCTCGGTGAACAACACGGCGATGTTGCGCGCCCGCGCCAGCCGGGCGGTCAGCGCCATCAGCTCGACCCGCTCTTTCGGCGCCATGCCGGCGGTGGGTTCGTCCATCAGCAGCACTCTTGGCTGGTTGGCGAGCGCCATGGCGAGCTCGACCCGTTTCAGGTCGCCATAGGCCAGCACGCCGCAGGTCCGCCCGGCCTGGTCGAGCATGCCGACCTGGTCCAGCAGCGAATCGGCTTCCGCCGCGAAGGCCGCGCCGAAGCGCGACAGCAGCGAGCGCAGGCGGCCGGCATGGGAATAGAGCGCCATCTGCACGTTCTCGCGCACGCTGAGCGAGGCGAAGGTGGCGGTGATCTGGAAGGTTCGGCCAACACCCAGCCGCCAGATGGCGCGCGGCCTAAGTCCCACGATGTCGCGGCCGCCCAGCCGCACGATGCCGGCATCGGGCGCGAGCTGGCCGTTCAGCATGTTGAAGCAGGTGCTCTTGCCTGCGCCGTTGGGGCCGATCAGCGCCAAGAGCTCGCCGGCATCGAGGGCGAAGGAGACGTCTGCGACGGCCTGCACGCCACCGAACGCCTTGTGCAGCCCCTCGACCTGCAAAACCGCCGTCATGCCCTCTTTGTTCATGAGGGGGGCTCGCACCAACGAAGGGCGAGCGCCTTGAGGCCGCCCACGAGGCCCTGCGGGAACAGCAGCACGATCAGCAGGATCACCGCGCCCAGCACGGCCCGCCAGAACTCGGTACGGCGGGCGACCTCGTCGCGCAGCCAGGTGAAGATCGCCGCGCCAACGACCGGACCGGTGAGCGTCTCGACGCCGCCCAGCAGCACCATGACCAGACCGTCGGTCGACTGGGCGATCGAGATGGCCGAGGGCGAGATGCTGCCCTTGGAGAAGGCATAGACCGCGCCGGCCAGTCCCGCGAACGCGCCGGCCAGCACGAAGGCCATCCACTGGAAGCCGCGCACGTCGATGCCGATCGCCTCGGCGCGCAGCGGCGAATCGCGGCCGGCCCGCAAGGCGTAGCCGAAGGGCGAGAACAGCACGCGCCACAGGAGCGCGATGCCGGCGCCGCAGAGGACGAGGGCCAGGTAGTAGTAGATCGTCTTGCCGGCGAGCCACGCCGACGGCCAGATGCCGAACAGGCCGTTGCTGCCGCCGGTGAAGGAATCCCACTGGAAGACGATCGACCAGCTGATCTGCGCGAAGGCCAGGGTCAGCATGGCGAGATAGACGCCGGAGAGGCGCACGCAGAACCAGCCATAGACCACGGCGAAGGCGCCGGCGGCGAGCGGCGCCAGGATGAGCGCGGCTTCCATCGGCAGGCCGAAGCGCTTCATCAGCAGGCCGGCCGCATAGGCGCCCAGGCCGAAGTAGGCGGCGTGGCCGAACGACACCATGCCGGCCGGCCCCATGATGAAGTGCAGGCTGACGGCAAACAGGGCGAAGCAGACGATGTCGGTCAGCAGGATGGTGACATAACGGTCGGCGAGCAGCGGCGCGGCCAGCAGCAGGGCGAGCCAGACCAGCGCGAAGGTCCAGGACGGCGCCTTGAGCGGCGGCGCCGGATCGGCCGCGAGCCGCAGCGTGGCCGGCGGCTTGCCCAAAAGACCGAAGGGCCGCACCACCAGCACCAGCGCCATGATCAGGAACTCGACCACCAGGGTGAGCTTGGAGAAGACGATGTCCTCACCGAGCCAGTGCGCCGTGCCGACGCCGATGCAGAAGGCCTTGGCGACGCCGATCAGGATAGCGGCCAGGAACGCGCCGCCGATGCTGCCCAGCCCGCCCACGACAGTGACCACGAAGGCGTCGGCGATGACGGCGAGGTCGAGATCGAGGTTGGCGGGCTCGCGCGGGATCTGCAGCGCGCCGCCCAGCCCGGCCAGCACGGCGCCCGCGAAGAATACCGAGGTGAAGAGCTTGGCCTGATCGACGCCCAGCGCGCCCACCATCTCGCGGTCCTGGGTGGCGGCCCGCACCAGCGCGCCCCAGCGCGTGCGGCTGAGCAGCAGCCACATCGCGCCCAGCACCACCGGCCCAATGCCGATCAGCAACAGGTCGTAGGCCGGGATGCGACGATCCAGGATCTCGACCGCCATGGAAAGGCCGGGCGCGCGTGGACCGACGAGATCCTCGGCGCCCCAGGTCCAGAGGGCGATGTCCTTAATGATCAGCACGAGCGCGAAGGTCGCCAGCAACTGGAACAGCTCCGGCGCTTTGTAGATGCGCCGCAGCACCAGCACTTCGATCACGATGCCGACCAGACCGACCGCGAGCGCCGACAAGACGACCGCGCTCCAGAAACCGAGCGGCGTGCGACCCAGCGCCTCGATCAGCGTGTAGGCGCCGTAGAGGCCCAGCATGTAGAGCGAGCCGTGCGCGAAGTTCACGATCCGCGTCACGCCGAAGATCAGCGACAGGCCGGCCGACACCAGGAACAACGACGACGCGGCGGCCAGTCCGTTCAGGAGCTGGATGATGATGCTGGCAAAGGTCATGCGGACCGTTGTTGAGCCTTTCCTCCCCAGCGAAGCTGGGGAGGTGGCCGAAGGCCGGAGGGGTCATGAGCAGCCGTGACGCGGCTCATGACCCCTCCGCCCGCTACGCGGGCACCTCCCCTTCGCGGACTCCGCGAAGGGGAGGGAAACGCAGATGTCAATTTGCCGGCCTCATTTTCTTGATCTCCGCGTCGCTCGGCAGCGCGTCCTTGCCGTCGACGAAGCGCCATTCCTTCATGTAGCCCTTGCCGTCCTTGACGCCGATGCGGCCGACATAGGCGCCCATGGTCGACTGATGGTCGATCGGCCGGTACTCGACCTCGCCGAACGGCGTCAGGACTTTCAGCCCGCTTGCCGCCGCGATCAGCTTGTCCTGATCGAGCGACCCCGCCTTCCTGATGGCCGCGACCGCCGACATCACCGTCGAATAGCCGACCACCGAGCCCAGCCGCGGGTAGTCCTTGTACTTGGCCTGGTAGGCGTCGAGGAACTTGGTGTGCTCGGGCGTCTTGATCTCGCTCCACGGGTAGCCCGTGACGTACCAGCCGTCGGGCGCCTCCTCCTTCAGCGGGTCGAGATACTCGGGCTCGCCGGCCAGGAGATTGAACACCTCGACGCCCTTGAAGATGCCGCGCTGCTGGCCCTCGCGCACGTACTTGGCGAGGTCGGGACCGAACAGCGAGGAGAAGATCGCGTCGGGCTTGGCATCGGCCAGCGCCTGGGCCACGGCGCCGGCGTCGATCTTGCCGAGCGGGGTGGCCTGTTCGGTGACGAACTCGACGTCCGGCTGCTTCTCCTTCATCAGCTTCTTGAAGGCCGCCGTCGCCGACTGGCCGTACTCGTAGTTGGGATAGACGATGGCCCAGCGCTTCTTCTTGAGCTTGACGGCGTCGGGGATCAGCATCGCCGTCTGCATGTAGGTCGAGGTGCGAAGGCGGAAGGTGTAGGCGTTGCCGGCATCCCACACGATCTTGTCGGTGAGGGGTTCGGCGGCGATGAACAACACCTTGCGCTGCTTGGCGAAGTCGGCAACCGCGAGGCCCACGTTGGACGGGAAGGTGCCGATCAGGATCGACGCGCCTTCGCGGCTCAAAAGCTCTTCGGCAACGCGCACGGCATCGCCCGGATTGCCGTTGTCGTCGCGGCTCACGACCTCGATCTTGCGGCCGAGCACGCCGCCCGCCGCATTGACCTCCTCGACCGCCAGTTCCCAGCCCTTCTTGTAGGGTTCCAGGAAGGCCGGAAAGACCTTGTAGCTGTTGAGCTCGCCCAGCTTGATCGGCGCCTGCGCGGCGGCCGGCCCGACCAGCGCCAGCGCGACCAGCGCTGCAGCACCGGCAAGCAACGTGTTGCGCGTCAGCATGATATCCCCTCCATGAAACTTCCCCTGCCCGACCCTAGCGAGCCCGGCCGACAAATCACAGGCTTTCAGGACGCGAAAGAAGAGCGCGCCTGTATCCCCCAATGGCCGTCCTGAAGGGTCACGATGTAGATCGTCTCGAAGCGGCCGATCAGCGATCCATCTCCCCGCCAGCGGCTGAACGCGACCTTCAGGTGCACCTTGTCCGATCCGACATGGATGGGCGTGCGCTCGTCCCATTGGCTCCGCGCCCAGCCGTCGCCGGCCCGCGCCCGGAAATCCGCGAGCTTGTAGTCGCCGTGGTTCGGCCAGACGACGACCTTGCCGCCCGCCAGCCGCACATGCGGGAAATTGCAGGCCGCGTTGACCGCCGCGTCATCGCCGCGATTGAGGCCGGCCATGTAGGCGTCGAGCACAGCCATCGCTTCGTTCAGGGGATCGCTCATCCTGCCAGCCCCTCGGCAAGCGCCATGCCGGCAGTTTCGAGGCGCCACCGGCCAAAGAGCGACAACGCCGCGCCCTCGATCAGCCCGCACAACCGCAAGCGGCGGGCCTCGGCCGCGCCCCGGTCCAGCGCCTCTTCCACGAGCGCCGGCGGCAGGGCGCCCACGGCAACCGTCACCGGAAGATCGCCGAGGTCGCTGTCGGGATCCAGGTCGCGCGCCGGTCGGCGCTCGATCGCCGGATGATGGACGTTCACCGTGTTGCCGATCACGGTCGCGGCCGCGTCGGCGGCGGCGGCCGTCGCGGCGAGCACGGTCGCGGAATCGGCGATGCCGAGAGAGAAAGAGCGTCCGCCGCGGCCCGACGTGGCGACACCGCGCACGGGCTGGTCGAAGGTGAGGCGGGCCACGCCGTCGAGGGCAGTCGCGAAAATCCCGGCATGCAGCTCATGGTCCGGCGTGAGATGGATCGCGATGTCGCCGCCGTCATTGACGTAGGCTTTGTCGAGCCTGCGGCCCTTCACCAGCGCCTGGAGCATCTCGTCCGCAACGGCGCCCGCGACGGCGGCCATGGGCGTGATGTAGACGGCACGGTGCGGCCACACGGCTTCGGCCATGCGCCGCGCCACCGGGCCGTGCGGCAGCGGATGGGCGTCGGTCACGCAGCGGCGCAGGATCGGCAACTCGCGCACCAGGGTCGGCAGAATGTCGCCGAAACGCTCGACGGCCTGGCTGTAGCTACGTTCGACTTCGTCGGCCGCGCCGAACGCCTCGATGATCAGGTCGATCGGACCGTGCTGCAGATGCAGCCTGCCGTCGGACAGGCGGGCAGCGATGGCGCTCATTGGCCGTCCTCGTCGACGCGCACCTTGTGGGCGCGCAGGACATCGTCGAGCGAGACGGCGCGCGAGGCATAGCCGCCCAACGCCGCATAGTCGTCGGCGCGCAGGGTGAATTCGATGGGCGCCACCAGCGCCGGCGTCGGCACATAGCCGAAGGATTTTTCCGGCATGCGCGCCACGTCGACCATCAGGGTGATGCCGCCGCCCGGCCAGACATAGGCCGGCACGCCGCCCAGGGTGACCTTGGTCAGGGTATCGCGCACCGAGCGCGTCAGCCGCACGGGGTTCTCGGTGACGCCGGCGCGCAGCGAGCCGCCGGCGCCGGCCATGAACAGCACGGTGCAAAGCGCCGGCTCGCAATTCTCGGCGATGCGGTCGACGACATGGCGCACCGCCGCGGGCATCGCGGCGGGCCGCGGCGTCAGGTCCTTGTCGAGCTCGAACCACGCCGAATGCTCGCCCGTGGTCGAGACCATCAGCAGCTTCAATCCGGGCCAGGCCTGCTTGGAATCGATCTTTTCGATGATCTCCAGCGGATCGCTGACATTGGTGCCGCCCCAGCCCAGGCCGGGCTCGGCGACCTGGAAATAGCGGCCCGGCGTCGAGCGGCGGCCGCGCACCCGGATGCCGGCGGGCTTCATGTCGAGGAAGCGGCCGCCCTGGTGCTCGCTCAGGACGCCGGTGATGTGGTCGTCGACCACGATCACCTCGTCGACATGGTCCTTCCATTGCGGCGCGAACATGCCGATGGCGGCCGAGCCGCAGCCCACCCGCATGCGCTCCTCGCGCGTGCCGTTGACGATCGGCGGCTTGTCGGCCTGCACCACCACCGTCGAGCCGCCGTCGATCGCGAGTTCGACGGCTTCGCGGTTGCAGAGCGCCAGCAGCGCCTCGCAGGTGACGACACCCTCCTTCTTGCTGCCGCCGGTCAGGTGATGCACGCCGCCCAGCGACAGCATCTGCGAGCCGTATTCCGCCGTGGTGACGTGGCCCACCGCCTCGCCCTTCACCCGCACCGCCGCCTGCTCGGGCCCGAGATAGCGGTCGGTGTCGATTTTCACCTTGACGCCGCAGTAGCTGAAGATGCCCTCGGTCACGACCGTCACCATGTCGACGCCGTCGTGCCGAGACGACACGATGAAGGGCGCTGGCTTGTAGTCGGGATAGGTCGTGGTGGCGCCGATGCCGGTGACGAAGGCGCCCTCGCCCTTGCCGAGCTCGCCGCGCCAGGCGGCGCTGCCCTCGACGAAGGCGACGCGCGCCAGATCGGGCTTGGCCAGGAGAACGAGCGGATCGACGCGCACCAGCTTGCCGTCTTCGTTGGCATAGCGGTCGCAGGCGCCGGCGCGGCCAGGCCGGATGCGGCAGAGCACGGGGCAGGCATCGCAACGCACGATCCCGGCGCCGCGTTCGACCTCGCTGAGCGCGATGTCGTCGTCGCTCATGTGCGCTTCCCCGTCGTCTTTTCTTGGCCGGCCGCGACGATGGCTTCGCGCAGCCGGTGCGGCAACAGAGGAACGCGCGTCGCCCGCACGCCGGTGGCGTGATGAACGGCGCCCAGGATGGCGGGCGCGGTCGGCACCAGGCCGGGCTCGCCGACGCCCTTGGCGCCGGAGGGACCGAGCGGCTCGCGATCCTCGATCAGGATGCACTCGATCTCGGGCACGTCGCCAATGGTCGGAATCAGATAGTCGTGCAAATTCTCGGTGCGGCCGGGGAGATACTCCTCCATCAGCGCCAGCCCCAGCCCCTGGGCGATGCCGCCCTGGATCTGGCCCTCGACCAGGGTGGGATTGATTGCCTTGCCGACATCGTGGGCGGCCACGATCCTCAGCACCTTCACCGTCCCGAGCCCGATATCGACCTCGACCGTCGCCATCTGGGCGGCGAAGGCATAGGTGGCATAGGGCACGCCCTGGCCGTCGGCATCGAGCGGCGTGGTCGGCGGGTCGAACGTGCCCTCGCCCATCAGCGTGCCGGCGCTCGCCAGATCGATCGACCGTACCGCGTCGCCGTCGCGCACGGTGAGCCTGGCGCCTTCCAGCGACAGCTCGGCATCCGGGCCGGCATTGGCCAGGCGCAGGATCTGCTGGCGGAGGTCGCGGCCGGCGCGTTCGGCCGCCATGCCCGAGACGAAGGTCTGGCGCGACGCCGAGGTCTTGCCGGCATCGGCCGTGAGGTCGGTGTCGCCCGCGACCAGCGCGACCTGCGCCGCGGGCAGGCCCACGGCGTCGGCCGCGATCTGGGTCATGATGGTGTTGGAGCCCTGCCCGATATCGACGGCGCCGCTATAGAGCGTGAGCGTGCCGGCCGGCGACAGGCCGACCCTCATGCGCGACGGGTTGGACATCGAGGTGTTGCCGATGCCGTACCACATGCAGCCGATGCCGACGCCGCGACGCCGGGATCCCGACTTGGCGTTGAAGGCGGCGACGTCGTCGTGCGCCTTCTGCCAATGTGGACGCAGCGCATCGAGGCATTGGGCGAGGCCTGCCGAATGGGCGAGCGTCTGGCCCGTCGCCGTGGTGTCGCCGGCGCGCAGCGCGTTCTTGTGACGAAACTCCAGCCGGTCGATTGAAAGCCTGTCGGCCAGTTCGTCCATCATCGCCTCGTGAGCGATGGCCGCCTGCGGCACCCCGAAGCCGCGAAAGGCGCCGGCGGGCGGACAATTGGTGAAGAACGCCTCGCCCCAGCTGCGCACGTTGGGGATCGCGTAGGGACCCATGGCATGGACCGGCACGCGATTGGCGACGGTCGGCCCCCACGAGGCATAGGCGCCGGTGTCGAACGTCGCCGTCACCTCGCAGGCCAAGAGCTTGCCTTCGGCATCGCAGCCGAACCTGGCGGCAACGCGCGCCGGATGGCGCTTGGTGCTGGCCGCCATGCTTTCCGGCCGCGTGTAGACGCAGGCGACGGGGCGGTCGAGCTTCCAGGCCGCCAGCGCCACCAGCGGATGGACGGAAAGATCGAGCTTGCCGCCGAAGCCGCCGCCGCACGCGGTCGGCACGATGCGCACGGCTTCGGGCCTGAGCCGCATCACGTTGGCGACCTCGTCGCGATTCATATAGGGCGTCTGGGTCGTGACATGGACTTCGATGCGGTCGCCCACCCGCCTGGCCCAGCCTGCCTCGGGCTCGATATAGGCGTGCTCGACGAAGGCCGTCTCGAAGAGGCCCTCGGCCACGGCCGCACAGGCTGCGAAGGCCTCGGCGGCCTTGCCGCGCCGCACGACGCCATTCAGCAGGAGATTTTCAGGCTTGTCGGCCTGCACCAGGACAGCATCGGGCGCGGTCGCAGCGTCAAGTCCGAACACCGGCGCCTCGGGCGTCCAGGCGATCGGCACCTCCTCGTCGCGAATGGCGAGGACCTGGGCGCGCTCGCCGACCAGCGCCACCACCGCCTCGCCGCGATAGCGGACCTGGCCGTCGGCCAGCACCGGCTGGTCCTTGATGTCGGGATAGATGCCGAAGCCGTTGAAGGGCACGTCGGCGGCGGTCAGCACGGCGGCCAGGCGGCGGCGCAGCGGCGCCAGGTCACCCAGCTCGAAGCGCGCGCGCGCATGCGGCGAGCGCACGACGCGGATCCACAGGGCATCGGCCGGAACGGCATCGGCGCCGAAGAGGTCGCGACCCGTCACCTTGGGCACGCCGTCGACCCGCTGCAGGCGCGCCCCGACAGCCGCGCCGGCGGGCGGCGCCGCGATCGGCATGGATGTCGAGACCGACATCACCGCATCGACGATCTTGCTGTAGCCGGTGCAGCGGCACAGCACGCCACCCAACGCGTCCTCGACTTCGGCGCGGCAGGGCCTGGCGTTGCGGCGCAGAAGTTCCACGGCCGCCATCAGCATGCCCGACGTGCAGATGCCGCATTGGGCGGCGCCATGGGCGAGGAAAGATTTTTGCAGCGACGTCAGCCCACCGTTGCCGTCGCCCAGGCTCTCGACCGTCTCGACCCGCCGACCCTCGACCTGGCCCATGGCGACGAGACAGGAGCAGGTCTGCCGTCCGTCGAGCAGCACCGTGCAGGCGCCGCAGTCGCCGGCGTCGCAACCGACCTTGGTGCCGGTGAGATCGAGGTCGTCGCGCAGCGCCGCCGCCAGCCGCGTGACCGGCGGACCGCTCCACTCGGCGACACGGCCGTTCAGAGTGAACGCGACCTTCACGCCGCCAAGTCCTGCAGCAGGCGGCGCAGCACGGTGACAACGGCATCGCTGCGATAGGCGGCGCTGCCGCGCACGTCGTCGATCGGCGAAAGCGGCGCCAGATGCGCAGGCTCGACCCGGTCGGCGAGGCGCGTGTCGAGCGGTGCGCCGGCGAGCGCCGCTTCGAGCGCGGGCAGCCGCTCGGCGACCGGCGAGCAGGCGCCGACCGCAAGGCGCGCAGAGGCGACCCGGCCATCGGCGATTTCAATTGTCGCGGCCGCCATGGCGATGGAGATCACGAGGTAGCGCCGCGTGCCGAGCTTCAGGAAGGCGCTGCGGGCCTCGCGGTCGGGCTTTGGGACATGGATGGCGACGACCAACTCGGCCTGTGCAAGGGCGGTGCGGCGCACGCCGGTGATGAACTGTCGCAGCGGCAGGAGGCGGCGGCCGGCCGGGCCGGCAACCTCGATCTCGGCATCGAGCGCCAGCAGGCAGGGCACGCCGTCGGCCGCGGGCGAGGCATTGCAGAGATTACCGGCAAGCGTGCCGGCGTTCTGAATTTGCCGGCCGCCCACTTCACGGGCGGCCTGCTTCAGGCCGTCGAACAGTGGCGGCAAATCCGCCTCCAAGAGCTCGCTCCAGGTCGTCGTGGCGCCCAGGCGCCAGCCCGAGGCGTCGGCCGAAATGCCGCGCAGGACGGCGATTCCGCCGATGTCGAGCACGTCCTCGTCGATCGCCCGGCCGACCCGCGCCGGGTAGAAGTCGGTGCCGCCCGCCAGCACCACGTGCGGCTGCGCCAAGGCGGTCAGAGCGTCTTCGAGACGGCGGGGACGAAGATAGGCACCCATATTGTTCGTGTACGCACGATGCCATAGGCATCTTGCGAGTCAACGACGACTAGAGTCTACGGCAAAGCCACAGGCCCTCATGCTGAGGAGACCCGCAGGGTGACGTGCATTCGTATTCAGATGATCTTGGACAGCAGCTCGATCAGGTGACGCTGTTCCTGCACGTTGAGCGGCTTCAGAGTCTCGCGCGACACCGCCGGCCCGTTGATCAGCAGCTTGTTCACCAGGCGTTGGCCTTCCGTCGTGAGGCTGAGCAAGGTGCGGCGCGCGTCGCCGGGGTCGGGACGCGAATCGACCAGCCGGCGTTCCTTGAGGCGACGCACGACGCCCTGCATCGTCGCCTTGTCCATGCCGACGAGACGGCCGAGCAGGTTTTGCGAGAGCTCGGTGTACTCGTTCAGCTTCACCATGCTGGAGTACTGCGTCGGCGTGATGTTGGGATCGCCGACCGTGACCTGGAAGATGGCGCTGGCGCGTTGGTGTGCCCGTCGTAGCAGGTAGCCGATTTGTTCTTCGATGCGGTAGGCCCTTGCCGTCGGGCTTGCTGCCGACTTCGGCTCTTGCTGTTTTCTTGCGACGTTGCTTCGCATCGCCCCCGCCTTTGCTTGTCTCTTGGCTACACCGACTGCGCGCGCCGCACAACGGTCTCATAACACCCGCGGTCGGCGGTGAAATGAGTCAGCCCCTTGACTCATCCTCGCCGACGCGGCAGCGCGTACCCGTCAGTTCCCTGCAACCCGCCGCTCACGACCGACCCAGAACGGCTCGCGCAGCTCCTTGCGCTTGATCTTGCCGATGGGCTTGGCCAGGGGATCGTGTCGCAACACGACTTGCCCGGCCGCTTGTCGTCGCCGAGATGAACGGAGCAAAGCTCGACAAGTTCCTTCTCCGTCACTGCTGCTTGTGGCTTCACGCACACCACCGCGATCACGTTCTCCCGTTCGGCCGATGGATGTTGAAGCCGCCCGAGATCACCATGTCGTCGGCGCGATCGAGCATGTAGAGATAACCGTTCGCATCGATCCGCTCGATATGGCCGGTCTTCACCCAGCCATCGACCCTGTCGCCTGCGAGTTGTTCCAGAAGCCCCGCATCTGGCCATCGGTCCTGACGACGATCGCAGTAGTGGCGAGCCGGCGACGTCCTTGGCGAACCACTGGCGCGGACCCATCATCGCAACAGATAGTACCTCGGTCTGCCCGTACCCCTGATACATGGCGTCTCCGAGAATCTCGTACGCCTTCAGCGCCGTCTCGTCGGAGATCGGCGCGGTCGAGACCATCATGCATTTGAGGTCGGGATATTTCCGTCGTTCGATGCCGGGGATTCGGTTAATGGCGTTCAGCATCATCGGCGGACAGAGGTAGAGCCCGTCGCGGCCCGCGGCGAGCCAGGCGCGATGGGTGTAGGCCACGCCCTTGGACTTACCGGTCGTACCGCCGGTGTGGCGGATGATGAAATAGTCTTCGGCATCTATGGCGGGATCGGGATCGACTGCAATTTGTTGGGCGAGCCAGTTCTCATAGCCACGGTCACGCACCAGCACGTGCTCGAAGTCCGGCAGTTCGTCGCGGCACCGCGCATCTGGGTGCGCACGTCCATGATTTCCTCCCCATTTTGCGACGCAGTTTCCGACGGCGTGACGCCAAGTCAAGGCGATGGCAGTCTCGCGGCCTCTCCCCGTACAGGACAGCACCATGCCCGGCGCGCTCGAAGGCATCAGGATCGTCGACCTCACCAACATCATCCTCGGGCCCTACGGCACCATGCTGCTGGCCGACCAGGGCGCCGACGTGATCAAGGTCGAGGCGCCGGAGGGCGACGCGGTGCGCCATATCGGCAAGCCGGCCAAGACGCCCGGCATGGGCCCGACCTATCTCTATGTGAATCGCAACAAGCGCTCGCTCTGCCTCGACCTCAAGAACCCGGCGGCGCACGCGGCGCTCCTGAAAGTGGTCGAAGGCGCCGATGCCTTCGTCCATGCGCTGCGGCCGCAGGCCATCGAGGGGCTGGGGCTGGGTTACGAGGCGATCCGCAAGATCAAGCCGGACATCGTCTATGTCGGCGCCTACGGCTTTTCGGCCGACGGTCCTTACGGAAAACTGCCGGCCTACGACGATGCCATCCAGGCCCGCTTCGGCATCGCCCATCTGATGGGCCAGGCCGCGGGCGACGACGTGCCCCGCTATCCGCCGACCATCCTGGCCGAC
>Ga0210399_10003029_pt1 | contig 13062 bp, 10 predicted proteins | sample IncBWC14MmetaG_FD_150865 | JGI IMG/M metagenome (GOLD analysis project Ga0210399, IMG submission 150865) | Forest soil microbial communities from Barre Woods Harvard Forest LTER site, Petersham, Massachusetts, United States - Inc-BW-C-14-M | ecosystem: Environmental > Terrestrial > Soil >... | reverse complement strand
CAGCGCCGTGCGCAGCGGCTCGCTGGAGACCTGTATCCACCCGCCGTAGGGTTGATTCATCTCGAGTATTAAGGCTATTGCTCCTGCGACGGATAGGGAACCTATGCAGAGGGCTGCTACGACCGTCCCGTTGTAGCGAGCGAAAAGACCAAAGCCGAAGAACAGAATGCTCATCCACGACATGAGCACGAAAAGGAACGGCCACGATACCGACCCGCGCGATTGCTCGATGAGCAGGTGCCGGGTGTCGCCAATGCTGCCGAGCAACTCCAAGGCACGGCTTTGAATCAGTCGTTGGAGATCGGTCTTGGGCGATAGCTTCGCGACCCCTACGAAGAACCCCTCAAATTCTTGCTGTGCTGCCATGGCACCGCTGGGTACTTTCACCGCAGCGTCGGTGGGCCAAATTCGCTCGATGTCAGCGGCGAGAAGCCGGCGCAATTCCACGCGCAGCTCGCTCGCATCCGGCTCAAAGTGGGCAAGAAGACGATCGAGTTGGTAGAGATGAACACTGAGCTGCTGCAGCTCGGCGTTCTGCGCGTCGTAGGCCGAATGCGCGGAGGAAATTAACAGACCGAGCACGAGAGCGGTGAGGGTGGCCATCAACCCCAGCACCAGCTTCACGACGTCTTTGGAATCGCCCTCAACATGATGCGTTGGCAGCCGGTCGCGGATGAAGATGCCAACCAGTGCCGCACCGAAGGTGCATGCGAACGCCAGCAGGCTGACCATTGTGGAATTCAAGGCTAACCCCCTAGGAACCGCGATCAGTTTGATCCTCCACCGTACCGATCGGAAGTTGGACCTTCAGCCCATCGACCCGTCGGCGAATCATTCTTGGCACCGGCCAGGTACGCCAAAAGCCCAATAGCGCCCGCGTCCAAAGCTGCAGCACCATCGGAGCTGGACGTTGCGGCAGATTCACTGTTCATAAAGAAGCGTTATGACGAAGCGTCACTACTCATGGATAGCCGTGCTGGGGCTGTCGTCTCTGGTCGTACTAGGGATCGCGCTGTTGCGCTCAAGCGAGGTTCAGGCGCAGGGTCAGTACCCGATCATGGACGATATCGCCAACAGGATCATCCAAAAGTACCAAAATTCAACCTGTGAGCAATTGTGGGAAAAGAGGAGTGCACACGCGCCGCCGACCATGGAAGAAACTCGGGTACTTACATTCTTGCGCGACGATGCGAATATGCGAGCGGCATTTATCAACAGGATTGCGCCTCCCATCGCCAACAAGATGTTCGATTGCGGAATGATTCCCTAAAACCATAGGGACGCCGAGGCATTTTTGGTTACGGTGCCGACTGCGGGATAGTTTCCAATCGCTTGGCATAGGCTTGCGCGCGTTTGGTGTCGCCGGCATCGCGGGCGTATGCCGCCAATGCCGAGAGAAGATTGGGATCGCGGGGGAACCGCGCGAGTGCGTGTTGCAACACCAAGACTCCTTGTTTGCCCTGGCCACTGTCGTGCAGCGCTACTCCATACACATAGGCGTAGCGCGGATTATTCGGGTCCGCACGCGTCGCCGCTTCCAGCAACGGTAGGGCTTCGGCTATTCGTTTTTGCCGTACACGCAGCAAACCCAGCGCGTGTTGCAGATCGGCGCTGTCGTGCACCAATTGCAATCCGCTTTTCAGCGCAGTCTCGCCGTCGGCTTCGCGGCCGTACTTCCGGTACAGATCGGCTAGGTTGATGTAGGCCGGAATAAAGTCCGATTGCAGGGCAATCGCAGCGCGATACTCGGCTTCAGATTGTGCCGGATCGCGGCGCTCAGCATAGAAAAGACCAAGGTTCAGATGCGCTTCCGGGCGATCAGCATTGGCGCGCTGCGAGGCGACGTATTCAGCGAACGCCCGATCCAGTTGAGCGCGCATTGCGGCATCACCGCTTCGATCGGGCATGATCGCAAGCGCTCGCGCCGCCTTGATGCGCACAATCGCCGACGGATCGTTGATCAAACTAAGCGCCAGCCGCAGTCGCTCCGGCGGCGGGGCGTCTAGCAGAACATCCAGCGCCGCCCCGCGCACCATCGGATCGGGATCGGCAACGGCAGCTTCGATTGCCGGTGTCACGGCTGCGCTCAAATAGCGGCGCAGTTCGGCAAGCGCAGTCGCGCGCACGATGGCCGGCGTCTTTGCATCGGTCGCCAGCCTCATCAACTCGGAATCGGCACCCGGGGCGCCGATTCGGCCGTCATGCAACACCGTTGCGAATGCCTGGAAGCCTTTGCGTTCGGCGCCGAAGGCGCGCTCGATGACTGCAGCCGCCCAAGAAGCTTTGCGATCCTTGTGGCAATCCGTACAGGCATTCGGCGATTCCAACTTCGCGCTCAAATCCGGCCGCGGAATGCGGATCGAATGGTCGTGGCGAGGATCGATTACCATGTAATTGCGCGTCGGCATGTGGCACGCCGCGCATTGCGCACCGGCGGAACCCGCCGTGTGCAGGGTATGGGTTGGCGCGTCGTATCGCGCCGCCGCGTGACACTGTACGCAGACCGCGTTGCCCGGCGCACGCAGCTGCCCCGAATGCGGCTCGTGGCAATCGCTGCAGGTCACCCCGTGTGCGTGCATCCGGCTCTGCAGAAACGAACCTACGTCGTACACCTCATCGCGCTGCTGGCCGTCGGCGAAATACAATTCCTCACTCAACAGAGCGATGTCGTGCGTATCGAAAAGATGGCCGTCGTGATCCATCCCCGCAGCAAAGGCGGCGCGGCGCGAATGGCACTGCGCGCACACAGCGAGTTCGCGCTCGGAGGTCAGCGGCGCGCTGCGAACCGCGTTGCCGGTTGAGGCGACGGGGGTCCATGTCACGCCGTGGCGTTCATCGAGCGCGACGATCAACCCGTGATCGGCGAGCTTCTCGGCACCAGGCGCGCGTTTGGCCCAGGCAACATGATTGGAGCCCGGGCCGTGGCACGCCTCGCAGGCCACATTCATCTCCTTCCATGTGGTCGCGTAGGTGTTGGCGGCGGCGTTGTAGTTGCGCTCGAGCTTGGTGGTGTGGCAATCGGCGCACATCCAGTTCCAGTTTTGATTCAACCGGGTCCAATGCAACGGATCTTTGTAGGTGATGTGATCGTTGGGATACAGATGATACCAGCGCGCCCCGCCTTGGGCTTTGGGCCGCGCATCCCACGCGATCGATAACGCCTGCATGCGCCCGTCCGGAAACGCGACCAAATACTGCTGCAATGGATAGAGCCCGAATGTGTAGAGGATTTCAAAGTCGGCTAACTTGCCGTTCGCGCCGTCGGTGTTGACGAAAAACCTGTCGTCGCGGCGATAAAAGGTGGACACGATGCCGTCGTAGTTGAAACGGGCATTGTTAAAGTCACCGAGCACGGTTGCCGCGGTCGCGTGCTGCATGGCCTTCGCGTGCTGCGATTTCTGCCACGCAGCGTTCTCTTCGCGGTGGCAGCTCGCGCAAGTACCGGCACCGACAAAGCCCGCAGGTGCTGATATTGGCGCCGCCGGCGCGACAACGGACGCGGCAGTTGCCGGTCTTTTGTTGGTCCACCAAGCGTGCCCAAGCAACCCCCCCACCAACGCGGCGACTCCCGCGAGCCCGATCCACCGGTAGCGGCGCCATACGGATGGTTGGGCGATCACCGTGCGCTTCGCCGGCGTTTCACGAGGCGTATTGCCAGGCCTGTTGCGATTGCGCTTATTCTTGCCCATGAGAAATTGGCCTGCGCTTGTTCAAGGAATGCTCGCCGCGGAAACTCGCAGAGTCTACCTCCAGGCCTCCGGCCACGATAATTCAAGCAACCGTGGGAAATTGGACGAAAGGCCATACCGCGCATTGCGATCGATGCGCCCATATATCACGGGCTCTGCATCCCAAAGTCGGGTCTACAAGTCCGAAATTCGCGGTCAGCTATGGTTCCAACATTACACGCACCGGGCCCCTAGCCGATCTGTCTCTTTTTGGCTACTGCGGAATGTAGGTACTTCGTCCAATTCCTGGAAGATTGCCTTTATAGATACAGTGCGCGCCTGGGAAACCTTGGAGTACGTAAGATGAAATTGATAAGTCGTTTGGCGGGGCTGCTCGTTTTAGCCTCAATCGCAGGAACGGCGTCCGCGCAAGACGTCATTGCCACAGTAACCAACCAATGGGAAGGCTTTTACCTCGGCGGCAACATAGGCGGTGGGTGGAATAACACCTGCAACAGCTGGCAGGTGAACAACGCCGCGAGTGCTGCGATTCAAAATGTCATTAACGCCCGCGGCTGCCCTAACAACGGCACATTCATCGGCGGCGTAATGCTTGGCTACAATTTTCAATACAACGAGTGGGTCTGGGGCTTTGGACTGGATTACGAGATTTGGAGCGGGAAGACTCGCAACAGTACGTACAATTTTGCTGGATACACTAATCCTACACCTCCACCGGCGATAACAATACTCCCCGGCACTGCCACAGCCAGCCTTAGGGGCAGCCCGAACGGTATCTTCATTGTGGGCCCGAGGGTCGGCTACGCGGTCGATAATTGGCTGCCGTACTTCAGAATTGGCGGCGTGTTCACCAGCGGATCGCATAACAGTACGCTGACTTACACTGACGCCAACGGAACCGCCAGCTGGGGCGGCGGCAAGAATTTCAAGAACAGTGGTTTTGGCGCCGGCTTCGGCACCGATGTCATGATCGCGGATCAGCTGTTCTTCAGGGCAGAATACAACTATATTAGTCTCGGCAAGGGATCCGCCACCGTGACGCAATGCACCGGCACCCCCGCCACTTGCAACGAATTTGGCGTGCTGCAGCTAAGCAACTTTCACAATAAATTCACCGCGAACCTGTTCCGGGTCGGTCTGGCCTACAAGTTTTAGTTCGTCGGGTTTGAGTTCGCAAAGGGCCGCTTAAGAAGCGGCCCTTTGTTTTACCGGCGATGTGCAAGTGTCTTCAGGGCCACGCTCGTCTTGGTGTCTTGCTCGGCATTTAAGGACAGATCCTTCCCTTTCAACAGCTGCTCCAACTCGGCATACTTCGACTCCGCGGCCACATCGCTAGCCTTCGCAGAGACCTCGAGGAGCTTGCCTGCCGGCCACTCCCATAACTCCAGCGCCAGTTTGCCGGATGGCGAAGCAACCGGGGTTTCCCACTTGGTCAAGCGGATGTCGGCAATTCTCTTCACACTCGCCCAATCGATCGAGACTCGCGATTCGCGCAACAGCTGGGTTTGCGAAGCACTGAGCAGGTCATGAACCTCGCTGCCGATTGTGGGCACCTTGTCCGTCTTGTATCGGCGCTGGACCGCGTAGGTGACGATTGCTCCTCCCGGCGTGCGATCGATTTCGCACGGGAATCGCCCGTGAAGCTGGGAGTTGTCGTCACCCTGTTTGCCTTTCGGCTGCCGCACCTTCAACGTCAAGTCGTTATTCGCACCTTGACGCACTCGCACAACCACTCCCTGCGCCAAAAGGTCCAGCGAATCGGAGTCGAAAAAATACACTCGACCGGTGGTCTGTCTTTCGAAGCCAAGAGATGCAATGGCGGTCTCAGGGGCCGGCGAGGACAGCAAGAACTTGACCTCAACCGGACACTTATCTTGCGCACGCAGCGCCGCACAAAGAAACAGCATCGCTGTCAAGGCAAATGGCTGTTTCACGATGTTTTTCATCAAGCGGCCACGATGTTCCATTCCTCGATCATAGTGGCGGAATTCATCGCCATCCAGTGATGAATCTGCCTCGACCGCTGCTGCAATGCACGGAGCTAATGGGCATTCGCCAACCATGGTATCGTTCTGGTTTGATGGGTGGGGAGTTCGGAGCGTAGTCCTCCGGCTCGGGAAATAAAGGGGGAAATCATGCGTCAGATCGCCGTCGGATTATTGTGTCTCATCGCCGCCGCCTGCGGACAGCAGGGCGGTCAATCGCAGCCCAAGGGTCTAAGCGCCGCGGACGCTGCGTTCCAGAAGCAGTTGCAGGAGCAGGTCCTCGATGCCAAGCCCGGCACGGTGATCGAGATCCCTGCCGGTAAGCACGCGCTCGACCGCGTGCTCACGCTGCGGGCGAACGGTGTGACCATCCGCGGCGCAGGAACCGACAAGAGCATCCTCTCGTTCAAGAACGAGATCTCGGGACCCGAGGGCATTTTGGTCTACGGCAATGATTTCACCATCGAGAATCTGTCGATCGAAGACACCAAGGGCGATGGCCTCAAGATCAACGACGGCGAGAACATCACGATACGCGGCGTGCGCGTTGCATGGACCGGCGGATCGCAGACGAGTAACGGTGCGTACGGCATCTACCCGGTCAGTTCGCGCAACGTGCTGATCGAAGACTCGTCCTCCTGGGGCGCCTCGGACGCCGGTATCTACGTTGGCCAGTCGATCGGCGTCATCGTGCGGCGCTGCCACGCGGAGCAAAACGTCGCCGGGATTGAGATCGAAAACACCGTCAGCGCCGATGTCTACGACAATGTCGCCACGGGCAACACCGGCGGCATCCTGGTGTTCAACATGCCGAATTTGAAGCAGCGCGGACACTCCACGCGGGTGTTCAAGAACAAGGTGATCAAGAACAATCTGGGCAACTTCGCCGCCAAGGGCGGGGCGGTGGCCAGCGTACCGGCCGGTTCGGGAGTGGTCGTCAATTCCAACAGCCAGGTCGAGATTTTCGACAACGACATCGCCGACAATCAGACGGCCAACCTCATCATCTCGGCCTATTATTCCACCAACTACTACAACAAGCCGGGCGTCGACCCGAACTACGATCCGTACCCGCGCTCGATCTACGTTTACGACAATCGCTTCAGCGGCGGTGGGGATTCGCCCGATGGCCTCGACCTCAAGACCCTGAAAGTAGCGATGTTTGGTTTGAACGGCCGCTTTCCGGATGTCATCTGGGACGGCTACCGGGATGAGAAGAATCTCGTCAACGGAGCGCCGCCCGCAGCGGAACGCATCTGTGTGCGCAACGGCAGCAGCACCGTGCTCAACGCGGACGGCCCGCACAAGAACAAGAATCCCACCACCGACATGGCGCCGTTTCAGTGTGAGCTCGCGAAGCTGCCGCCGGTAGAATTGCCGGGCAGGAGCTGAAGGGGCGACGATGTGTCGAGTGGCGCGCCGCTGGACACTGCTTGCAGGAGCGCTTGCGATCTCAGCGCTCGCAGGCTGCACGCGCACGCCGCCGCCCGTGCATTTTTTCGCCGCCGGCCGGCCCGAGCATTTGCGCGACTGGCACGTGGTGTTTCGCGATGGCGGGCAGCTTCAGCTCAATGCGCGCGTGGTGCCGTACGATCTTAATACGCCGCTGTTCAGCGACTACGCGCACAAGCTGCGCACCGTGTGGATGCCCGCGGCCAGCACGGCTAAGTACTCCGCGACGGAATCCTTCGACTTTCCCGTCGGCACCATTTTCAGCAAGACCTTCTACTACCCGCGCGCGGCCGGGAGCGCGACCGCAGTCTCGCGAACTTACGACCAATCTCGGGATTTTTCCGGCCTCGGGCTCGACCTAAAAAACGTGCGCCTCATCGAGACGCGTCTCCTGGTGCGGCGCGAGCAGGGTTGGGAAGCGCTCCCCTATGTGTGGAATGCCGAGCAGACCGACGCCGAGCTGGCGCGCACCGGGGACGAGGTTGCGCTGGATCTCGTCAGCGTCAACGGTGCGCGCGAGGCATTCACGTACGTCGTGCCCAACCAGAATCAATGTGCCGGCTGCCACGTCACCGACTTAAAGACCAAGAGCATCGCGCCGATCGGTCCCAAGGCCAGGCACCTGAATCGCGACTATGAGTATGCCGATGGCGCGCAAAATCAACTCACCTACCTGCAGAAAACCGGTTACCTCACGGGCCTGCCGGAATTGCCGGCAGTGCCGCGGGCCGCCAATTGGCTGGATGCTTCGCAGCCGCTCGAGGCTCGGGCGCGCGCCTACCTCGATGTCAACTGCAATCACTGTCACAACCCGAAGGGACCCGCGGATACCACGGCGTTGACGTTCGACATTGGGACCCCCGTGGGACCGCATCTTGGTTTGTGCAAGCCGCCGGTCGCCGCCGGCCGCGGCACGGGTGATCACCTGTTCGACATTGTGCCGGGTCATCCCGACGATTCGATCCTGCCGTTTCGCATGGCCACCAAGGAAACGGGCGTGATGATGCCCGAGCAGGGGCGGGACATCGTGCATCTCGAGGGGGTCGAGCTGATTCGTGCCTGGATCGCCGCCATGCCCGGAAGCTGCGGCGTCTAAGGAATAAAGTCGCTAGTCGAGCGACTTGTCGAGGCGCATCACGCGCGGTGTGACAACCGCGGGCTCAGCCGCCTCGCTACGGCAACTGCAATTGCCTCGGCAGCGCGCGGATCGGGATGCAAATCGCCCGGCAAATGCCAGCTCGGATCAAGCTGCACGTGCACGTACGGCAGCCCCGTCTCATCGAGAATGCGTCGTCGCAGCATTTCCTCGGTCGCGCTCTCCGTACCGAATTGCGGTACGACGATCAGCGGCTCAGCGCCCCGTGCGTGCGCGAGATCGACCAGCGCGCGCAGGCTGTTGCGGGTTCGCGTGATCCCCTGCTCAACGGCCGCGCTGCTTCGGTAGGGGATGAGCCAGCGCAGAAGTGCGGCGAGATACGATTGCCGTTCGGCCGGCTGAAACACCAGTCCCGGTGTCAGGTGCGGACGATTGCCCAGCAGATTGCGATCGAACAGCGACGGCATGAACAGCGTCACCACGCCGACCGGCTCGCGAAAGCGCGGCAGTTCGGCCGCCAGCCGCAGATACGACTGATCGTTGCTGTAATCGGATACCGCCAGGTTCGCAATCTGTAGCCCGAGCAGCGCGCCGGCGCGGACTGGAATCGTTTCCTCCCAGGCAAGGCCGTATCCGGCCATGATGGATTCGCCGGTGAACAGGAGCGTCGGCTGCTCGACATTGACTATCGCTTCGGGCGCCGGCACCCGGCACCCGGCGGCGTCGAAGCTGTAAGACACACGGCGGCCCGCCTCTTCGGCCACGATCGATCGTGCCGGCACAAATTCCCAACCGAGCCACGGATCAACCCGGCGTCGCGGCTCCCGCTCCAGCGGATCGGCGTCATGCGCGTACGGCGGGTGGGCGCGCAGGATCAGTTCGCCTGCACCCAGCGCCAGCACCACTGCGAGACCGATTCGCAGCGTGCCGCCAATGGTCGCCCGGCTTAGGGCGGCGGCGATCGGGCGGCGGAGCACGAGCAAGATTGCGGCACCGGCCAGGCCAATGAGCCCGCGCAGCAGCTGTTCCGCCGCGACCATGGTGGATCGTTCGATGGCGAAGACCGGCATGAAGTGGCGGTCCCACCAGCCTTGGTTCGCCGCAAGTGCCGCCAGGATCAACGCAACGCCGAGGCCGGCAAACGCGATCTCTATGAACGGGCGCCGGCTCATACCGACTCGCGGCGCCCCACCGTCACGAACAGCCCGCCTTCGGACCCTAAGCTTCTCATCCAGCCGAGCTGCGCCAGCCACGCTTCGGGACTCCATGTATCGCCGGCTGACGCGAAAAGATCATCCGAAGCCTCGCCGATGAGTGCACTCGGGTACGCGCGAAGATACTCGACGCCATTCTCATGGAACCAATTCTGCACCTCGCGCAGGGTGTGACGATGCTCCTCGGGGTGGCGATATTGATCCCTCAACCATGCTTGCCGCCGTGCCGGCTCGGCGTCCCGTTCGCGCAGCACCGGATCGAACGGAATCCATCGATAGCCGGATATGCGGGCGACGAGACGCCGCAGGCGGAGCGGGATGCGTGCGAATGCGTTGTAAAGGCCGACGACGATGATTCCGCCGGGCCGCGCCAACGGGGCGATGCGGGCAAAGGATGCGCGCGGGTTTTGCGTATGGTGCAGCACGCCCGACGCGTACACGACATCGAATGCGCCAGCCCGCAATCCCGGGCGGCGCAGATCAGTTTCGACGAATTGCACGCGCCCAAGCCCGAATCGCCGCGCCGCCTGCTGGCCGAGCAGCAGCGAGGCGCGGGTCAGGTCCGCGCCGACGACCAGCCGATCAGCGCGCGCCAGGTAAAGGCTCATCTGCCCGGTGCCGCAGCCAATTTCCAAAATCCGCGCGTCGCCGGGAATCGCCTGATCCAAGAGCCGCGCGAACTGGCTGCGCTCAGCGCGCGCGTGCAGCGAAGCCACGCTGTCCCGCGACCGATAGCCGGGGAATGGGGCGTACTCGTAAAAACGCCGCACAGCCTCGGTGCGCGCGTCGCGGCCAAGGCGCAAATCCGGCACCCCGTCGGCAGCTGTGTAGCGCGCGCCGCATCCCCGACACTGCCATCCCACAGCCAGCACGCCGCCGCAGTCCGGGCACGCAAGAAGATCGCGCAAGGCGTCCATTGGTCAGAAGATCGAGTAAACGAACGGCGCAAGCGCTTCAACGCTTGCCGCAACGATCAGCACGAGCCCCACCACACAAAGGAAAACCGCCAGCGGCAGCATCCATCGCTTAGCAGGGCCGCTGCGCCACATCCCACGCGCGAGATCCGCGATCGATCCCCCTGAACTGCCTAACACAACCAGGCTGCGTGCTATCTTGCCGCGCTTCTTGAGCATGCGATTCCGTCCTTCTGTGTCGTCGCCGACGCGCGTTTCACAACCCGCGTGCGGCCGGCGACCAATACGTCGATTCCACTGCGCCGGAAGGTCGAATACCCCTCCACGGCGCGATTGACGATGGGTTCTCCCGCGAGGTTGAACGACGTGTTGAGCAGTACCGGTATGCCGCTACGCCGACCGTAGGCGCTGAGCAATGCGTGGAGCCGGGGTGCCATGCTCTGCTCGAGCGTTTGCAATCGCGCCGTGCCGTCGATATGCGTGATCGCGGCCAGCCTTGTCCGCCACTCGGGCCGCACGGGGAAAACTCCCGACATGAACCGCGCGAGGCGCGCCCCACCGGGCGGCAACTCGAAGTAGCGGTCGGCAACCTCGATCGGCACTACCGGCGCGAACGGGCGGAATTCCTCGCGATATTTGATGTCGCGGTTGAGCCGATCGCGCATTTCGGCCGCGTGCGGCGCGGCCAGGATACTGCGGTGCCCAAGCGCACGCGGTCCAAGTTCAAGAGCGCCGTCCATCCACCCGACGACGCGGCGGGCAATGAGATCGTCGACAATTCGATCGATCATTTCCGAATCTTCCAGCTCATCGTACGGTTGGTGATCCTCACGCGCGAGTTTCGCAAGGTCAGACCCGTCAACCGTAGGTCCCCAAAACGGATGATCCGGGAACTCGCGATCCGGATTTTCGAAGTGAATCCGGTCGGCGTAAAGAGCGGCGCCCAGAGCGCAGCCGGCGTCGCCGGGGGCTGGCGGAACGAATAGTCGCTCGAAGCCTGATTCAAGGAGGATCCGTGAATTGGCGACGCCGTTCAGCGCCACGCCACCGCCCATGCACAGATCGGGCAATCGCGTTTCCTGGTGGAGCGCGCGGGCAATTTCCACCAGTGTGTCTTCGAGCACCTGCTGCACGCTTGCGGCGCAGTCCGCAAACCGTCTTCCCTCGGCGGTCGAAAGATCGATCGGTTCGTACGGGCTGCGGGGCGGACCGAACAGATCGATAAACCGCGATGAATAGGCGCGTTGGGTGGTGGTGTGGAATTCGAAGTAGTCAAGTTCGAGAGCGAAAGCTCCGTCTGGCGTACGGCGGATGAGTCGACGGACCTCATTGACGAGCGTCGGACGCCCATAGCTCGCGAGCCCCATGACTTTGTACTCACCCTCGTTCACAGCGAAGCCAAGATAGGCTGTGAAGGTCGAATAGAGCATTCCGAGCGAATGAGGAAATCTCACTTCACGCAGCAGGGTGATCGAGGAGTCGCCCTGGGGGCGCCGCGAGCCAAAGCCAATCGACAGGGTTGTCCATTCGCCGACGCCGTCGGTCGTCAAGATCGCCGCAGAATGGGTTGGCGCCGTGAGGAAAGCAGCGGCGGCGTGCGACTGATGATGCTCCGTAAACAGAATCTTGCGCCCCGGCAATCCCAAGTGCGATGAGATCACCCCGCGCACCCAGACCTTCTCTCCCAGGGAATTCTTCATCGCCTTCGGGAATGCGCGCCAAGAGCGCGGGAAGGCGCGTAACACACAAGTTAGGATGCGATCGAACTTGAGCATCGGACGCTCGTAGAAAACCACGGCGTCGAGAGCCTCCGGCGCGATGCCAGCGTGATCCAAGCACCATTCGATCGCCAACAGCGGGAAGGCGGCATCGTTCTTGCGTCGCGACAGCCGTTCCTCCTGGACGGCTGCGATCGGCATGCCATCGATGATGAGCGCCGCCGCAGAATCATGATAGTGAGCCGAGATTCCAAGAATCTTCACTTCAATACTGCCTGTGGAGCGAAGCATTGCGGTCCGCAGAGACCTTCAACCAGCCGGAGGACTCCCGCCGTGCAGCACGCTTGGCGAGGTAGCCAAAGGGTACCAGCAACGTAAAATACAGAACGGTGAGGATCAGTCCGCTGATGATGCCCGCGAACCCTATCGCCAGCCGCAAGTAACCCTTCCACAGACGATTCAGGCGGGCACGCCACAATAGAAGGCGGTGGCGCTGCGGCGACACGCGCACGAGCTGCGATAGGGTGTAATTCATGTGGTAAGCCTCGTCCCGAAGAATCTCCTCGAAGACCGTACGCGTCGACGGATCGCGCTCGAGTACGTCGCGATACGATGCGAAATCCGTCGCGGCGGCCTTTTCCGATAGGTGGAGAAAGGCGAGCAGGGCCGCGTCCCCCAACTGCTCGATTCGCAAATCGTCAAGCCCGCGCTCGCCCGGCGCCAGCCAGTCCGCCCTGTAGCCGGATCGGCAGGGCCCGGTGAGCGCATGGAGCAATGCCGAGCCGCGCCGGTGAAACAACTCTGAATGGCGCTGCTCGTCCCGCGCATGAAGCAGAAACAGTCTCCTCAGCAAAGGATCGCGCGTCATTTCGGCGGCGCGCACCAGATCGCGCCCGCCGTCTGCTTCGGTTTCGGCAAAGTGCAGCAGCTTGCGCGCCCGCCGCGCCGTGTCGACCCAGATCCACCTATGGAGGGGCCCTAGCAGTGTCCGCGT
>Ga0210399_10003028_pt1 | contig 13065 bp, 12 predicted proteins | sample IncBWC14MmetaG_FD_150865 | JGI IMG/M metagenome (GOLD analysis project Ga0210399, IMG submission 150865) | Forest soil microbial communities from Barre Woods Harvard Forest LTER site, Petersham, Massachusetts, United States - Inc-BW-C-14-M | ecosystem: Environmental > Terrestrial > Soil >... | reverse complement strand
GTGCCGTTGTGTCCTGTCTGCCACAGCGCCGAACGCGAGACCCGGCAGGTGTCCGGGTTGGGCCGCGTCGCCAGTTTCATGATCGTGCATCATCCACCCAACCCGTGGTTCGAGATGCCCATTGGCGTGGTGAGCATCGAGCTCGAAGAGGGCCCGCAGGTGACCTCCAACATCGTCGGCGTCCCGCTGGAGGAGGTCGACCTCGGCATGGAGGTCGAAGTGCTGTTCGCAGGAACGGACGACCCTGAGGTCGGGGTGCCCCTCTTCCGTCCGAGAGGTCGCTGATGCGAGGTATCGCCGCCATCGCAGGGATCGGTCAAACGGATTTCTCGAAGTCGTCGGGACGGAGCGAACTGCAGCTGGCGGCGGAGGCCAGCCTGGCGGCTCTGGCCGACGCCGGCCTGACGGTCGACGACGTGGACGGAATGCTGACGTTCACCATCGACAACACGGAAGACAACGAGCTCATGCGCACGCTGGGCGTTCCGCAGCTCTCCTACACCGTACGCACACCCCATGGCGGCGCGGGATCTGCGGTGACGGTCTTCGCGGCCGCGACGGCGGTTGCGACGGGTGCGGCCAAGCACGTCCTCGTCTATCGGGCGCTCAATGCGCGTTCGGGCAATCGCTTCGGTCGGGCGCGTGATCCCGGTTCGTCGCCAACGAAGGGGACCGGATGGGATTTTGCGAACTGGTTGGCACCGTACGGGGCGTTGAGCCCGGCGGCGATCCTGTCGATGCAGACGCTTCCTTGGATGCGGGCGCGTGGGCTGACGAACAGGGACTTTGCGGACTACATCGTGGGGATCCGTGACTTTGCCGCGACCAATCCCGCGGCCTGGTTCTACAAGCGGCCGATCACCATCGAGGATCACCAGGCGTCACGCTGGATCGTCGAGCCGATCCTCCGGCTCTTCGACTGCTGCCAGGAGACGGATGGGGGCGTGGCCCTCGTCGTGACCACGACGGAGCGTGCGCGTGACCTTAAGCAGACCCCTGCGGTCGTGCTGGGCGCCGCCCAGGGTGTCGGGCGGGACCCAGGGTCACCAGGGCGGGCGTTTGCCATGGCGGGGCTCGGGCCCCAAGACCTCGATGCGGCCATGATCTACGACGCCTTCTCCCCGCACCTCTACATGGGCCTCGAGTCGCTCGGCATCTGCAAGGAGGGGGACGCCAAGGACTTCGTGGCGAGCGGTGCCATTGCTCGTGGCGGATCGCTCCCGGTCAACACCAACGGCGGCTTGATCGGAGAGGCCTACCTCCATGGGATGAACCTCATCACCGAGGCCGTGCGTCAAGTCCGCGGCACCGCCGTGAATCAGGTGGAGGATGCCGAGGTCGTGTCGATGTCCTCGGGCACCAACGTGTGCATTCTGGGCCGGGACCGCAAGTGAGGGCCGGCGAGGGGTGGCGGCGCTAGCCCCGGTACTCCTCGTCCGTCACGTGGTCACCCCACGCAGCCTCGCCTTCGCTGACAGCAAGGTGCGTCATGAGGTGATCGGGTGCGGCCCCGTGCCAGTGCCATTCGCCACCGGGCGCGAACACCGTGTCGCCGGGTCGTAGGACGACGACCGGTTCACCGCGGGCCTGGACCCGACCCTCTCCTTCCGTCACGTACAGGCTCTGACCCACCGAATGGCTGTGCCAGGCCGTGCGCGCCCCGGGGGTGAAGTGCACATGCGCGACCGTGGCCGCCGACGCACCGTGGGTTTGCGCCAGAAAGTCGATGAAGACGTCTCCGGTGAACCAGTCCGGGGGACCCTTGACCGTTGCCGCCTTGCGGTCGAGTTCCATTTCATCGCCCTCCTATCTCGAGTCGCTCTTGAGAGCCCGTTGCTTGTTGGACGGGCGTAGTAGGGACATCAAACCACCTCAGCGTCGCTCGGACTCCATCTGTTTGAATAGGCGTTCATCGCGTCAGCCTGGTCGCGGCGAATCGGTGACGATTCGGCGTGGAGAAACGGAGGAGTTTCGTTGTCCGACATCATGGAAGGTGTCCGCATCCTTGAAGTCGCCGAGCACACCTTCGTGCCCGCCGCCTCCGCCATCCTGGCCGACTGGGGTGCCGAGGTCATCAAGATCGAACACCCCGAGCGTGGTGACGCCATGCGGGGCTTGGCCTCGAGCGGCGTCATGCCGATGCTCGGCAACGTGCACGTCCTTCTCGAGCACTCCAACCGGGGGAAGAAGAGCATCGGGATCGACGTCCAAACCGACGCCGGCCTCGAGCTCATCTACAAGCTGGCCAAGACGAGCGACGTGTTCCTCACCAACAAGCTCCCGGCGGTGAGGAAACGGCTGCGGATCGAGCCCGAGGACATCCGCGCTCACAATCCCAACATCATCTACGTCTCGGGCACCGGCTCGGGGGAGCGCGGACCCGATGCGAACCGCGGCGGTTACGACTTCTTGAGCTTCTGGTGCCGTGGTACCAGCGCCATGGGGACGACCACCACCGATGCCGAATTCATGGTGGGACAGCCCGCGCCCGGCTACGGCGACTCCATCGGCGGCATGACGATCGCCGGAGGGATCCTCGGGGCGCTCTTCCACCGCGAGCGGACGGGAGAGGCAAAGACGGTCGACGTCTCGCTCCTGGGTGTCGGCATGTGGGCCATGAGCCCGGCGATCGCCCTTTCCCTACAGCTCGACCACGCGTGGCGACCGGGCAAGGGTGGCGCCACGGCTCCGTTCAATCCGCTGGTCGGTACCTATCGGACCCAGGACGGGCGGTTCCTGGCCTTCTCGTGCCTCCAGGGCTTCCGCTACTGGCCGGGAGCTTGCCGGGTCGTCGGCCGCGAAGACCTCATCGACGACCCGCGCTTCGCGACGCCTGAGCTGTTGGCAGAGAACGCCGGCGTAGCGCGCGAGATCCTGGCCGAGATTTTCTTGGCTTCCACGTTGAGCGAGTGGCGCACACGCCTCGAGGACTTCGAGGGCCAATGGGCCTTCGCCCAGGACACGCTCGAAGTGGTCGAGGATCCTCAGACGCTGGCGAACGGCTACATCGGCGAGACCGCGACCGCCGACGGCACGCCCTACCGCCTCGTCACGACCCCGGTGCAGTTCGACGGATCGGTTGCTGCACCCAAACGTGGTCCCGAATTCAACGAGCACTGCGACGAGATCTTGGCGGGTCTCGGTTACGACCAGGACAAGATCATCGAGCTCAAGGTCGCGGGAGTGGTTGCCTAGCTTCTTCGGCATTGGCTCGGCCTGAAGGTCGCGTTCAGCGGTAGTCCGCCTCCAATGCGGGCTTGAATTTCGAAGGCGCATCAGGGACACCGTTTTGCGGTTCAGGGTCACACGCCACAAGATGCAGAGAGCCCGCGATCGAAGGGAGTCTGCTCGTGGAGAGAGTGCTGGAAGGGGTCAAGGTGCTCGAGGTCTCGGCGTGGGCCTTCGTTCCCTCCGCCGGAGCCGTGTTGGCCGACTGGGGCGCCGACGTTATAAAGGTCGAGCCCCCGACTGGTGACCCGATTCGGGGCCTCGTCAACGCCGGGATCGGCGGGGGATCGGGGCCTTCGTTTCCCTGGGAGGCGTGGAACCGAGGGAAGCGGAGCGTCGCCCTCGACCTGAAGCATCCTCGCGCCCGCGAGATCCTCCTGAAGGCTGCCGAGACGGCCGACGTGTTCCTGACGAGCTACCTCCCCCCGACGCGGCGTCACTTGGGCATTGATATTGACGACGTCCGTGCGGTCAACCCATCCATCGTGTACGCGTGTGGCACAGGTCAGGGCTCTCTGGGCGCTGAGGCCGAAAAGGGTGGCTACGACTCCATCAGCTTCTGGGCCCGCGGTGGCGTGGGCGCCACGGTCACCCCACCGGGCGCAAAGCGACCGATCGGACAACCCGCGGGTGCGTTCGGCGACTCGTTGAGCGGTATGGCACTCGCCGGTGGTGTGGCCGCCGCCCTGTTCCGCCGGGCCCGTACCGGCGAGGGAGCAGTCGTGGACGTGGCGCTATTGGGGACGGCGATGTGGTGCCTGCAGATGCCCATCGTCGGCGCTGCCGTCATGATGGCTCAGCCACCGGCGGACGAGGGCGGACCAGCGTCCCGGAGTGTCAACCCACAGATTTTCAACCCTCTGGTGAACAATTATCAGACCTCGGATGGCCGATGGCTTTCGCTCTGCATGCTGCAGCGAGACCGCTATTGGGAGGACGTGCTTGTCGCCATCGGCCGGGAGGACCTGCGGGTCGATCCGCGGTTCAGCACGCCGGACGCCTTGGGGGCCCACAACGACGAAGCCGTTGCCGAGCTGGAGCGTACGTTCGCGGCCATGTCTCTCGACCAAGCACGTGCGGCACTCGGCTCGCAGTCTGGGCAATGGGACGTGATGCAGAACGTGCTGGAGCTGCCCTCGGACCCGCAAGCCGTGGCTAACGGCTTCGTCCAGCCGATCGAATACGACGACTCGGTGGTCTTGCCGCTGATCTCATCCCCTGCTCAGTTCGATCGCAATCCGAACCCTCTCGGCCGGGCTCCCGAATTCGGGGCGGACACGGATGACGTGTTGGCGGAACTCGGCCTCGACGCCGACGAGGTGATGCAGGCGAAGATCGACGGAGCCGTACAGTGACCCGCAGGTCGCCTCGGTCGCATCAGCGCTTCGTCTAGACCACAGAGGCGACCGCTACCCCGTCGGATACGAGGGACGCAGTCGCGTCTTCGTCGTGTCCCAATTCTCGTAGTACCTCTCGGGTGTGTTCGCCCAGCAACGGCGCTCGCCATCGAGGGGCCGGCGGCCTGCCATCGAAGTCAACCGGTGTCGCCAGCATGGGCAACGTCCCTTGTTCATCAGGGACGTCCACCACAGAGTGTGCCGCGTGGAACTGCTCGTCGGCGACCACGTCGTCGATCGTGTTCACCGGACTCCAAAAAAGTTCCGGTTCCTCCGCGAACGTTGCGGCCCACTCGTCCAGCGTTCGTGTGGCGAAGATCTCATCGAGCAAGCTGATCAGCTCTCGAGCATTTACCGCCCGGTTTCTGGCGCTGTCGAACCGACTGTCGGTGATCCACTCCGGGTGTCCCGCCGCCCGGGCTAAGGCGGGCCAATGACGATCACCTTCGAGGCCGACGATCCAGAACGATCTGCTATCGCCCGCGGTGTAGTTGTTCAGGACGGGGCTGTGCATCGTTTCCCGGGTGCCGATCCCGAGTGTTCGACCCCACATCAATGCGACGTTGACGTCGAAGCCGATGGTGTACACCCCCTGGCGCAACAGTGAAGTCGAGACAAGCTGGCCCAGTCCGGTCCGCGCCCGCTCGACCAGGGCGGCGCTGACCATGGCGGCACCCGTCATCGCCACGGTGTGGTCGCCCATACCGCCTCTCTGGAATGGCAGTGGCCCGCCCGGTGCGCGGAGAGACTCGGCGATACCGGCGCGAGCCCAGAAGGCCGCAATGTCGTACGCGCCTCGCTCGGCCTCGGGACCCTCGAGGCCATAACCGGTGATGATTGCGTAGACCAGGCGCTGATGACGATCGCACGTCTCCTTGGGTCCCAGGTCCATGCGCCCCAGCGCTGCGGGTCGCAGGTTGGTGAGGAACACGTCGGCGTCTGACACCAACTCATGCATGACACGGATCCCCCGCTCCTTGGAGAGATCCAGGGAAATGCTTCGCTTGCCGCGGTTGTCGAGCTCGAACACGGGGTTGGTCGGTAGGTCCCCGCCGAGCATGCGTCCGAAACCGCGGGCCGGGTCACCTTCGGGTGGCTCCACCTTCACCACGTCGGCGCCCCAGTCGGCCAGGATGCCGCCGGCTCCCGGACCGGCGACCCAGACGCCGAGCTCGATGACGCGGATGCCTTCGAGCGGTCCGGTCATCAAGCCACCGTAGCGACTTCGCTCAGGCGTCGACCAGAGCTACCGCCTTGTAGCGACCAGCTTCGAGGTGCCGGCGTGTCATGAGGAGAGCTGCGATGCCATCACCCACCGCCGATCCCAGCTGCTTCGTCGAGCCTGAACGCACGTCTCCAGCGGCGAAAACTCCCGGCATCGACGTCTCCATGGTGTCGTTCGTGACAAGGAATCCACCCGCGTCCCTCTTCACCGTGTCACCGAGGAATTCGGTGTTCGGTTTCAGACCGATGAAGACGAATGCGGCAGCGGCCGGGTAGCGATGCGTTTCGCCACTGTCGCGGTCGCGTGTCATCACAGCTCGGAATCGACCCTGCTCACCCTCCAGAGACACGATGTCCATGCCGGTGTGGATCGTGAACTGCGGATCAGAACGGACGCGGTCTTGAAGTACCGATGAGGCGGTGAGGTCCGAGCGTGCGACCACTCGGACTCGTTCTGCGAACTCGGACAGATGGAGTCCCTCTTCCAGGGCCGAGTTGCCACCACCGATCACCACGACTTCGTCGGCTCCCTTGTAGAACGGCCCGTCACAAGTCGCGCAGAAATGAACGCCACTGCCGATCAGCTCATCCTCACCGGGAACGTCGAGACGGCGATACTTCGACCCGGTCGCCACGATCACTGCGGCAGAGACAAGCTGCTGCCCAGAGGCGAGCGATGTGACCACGTGCTTGGCATCTCTCTCGATCCTCGCAACCGACACGGCCGAGAGAAGTTCTACGCCGTAGCGACGCGCCTGCGTCACGAAGCGCTCAGCGAGCTCCGCTCCCGAAATTCCTTCAGGGAACCCCGGATAGTTATCGATCTGGTCGCTAATGCCGGCTTGGCCCCCCAGAGCACTGGCGTCGACAACGATGGCATCAATGCCTTCTCGAGCTGCATAAATGGCGGCCGCCAACCCCGCCGGCCCGCCACCCACGATGACGAGATCGTAAACAGAGCGCTCGGCCTCGACGGTAAGACCGATGCGGCTGGCCAGGGTTTCATCGCTCGGATTCACATCGTGAGTCCCGTCGGCGTATACGACCGTTGGGATGATTTGCGCCCCGTTTTGCAACAATTTGAGGCGCTCGATGCTTTCCGGGTCTTCGTCCAGGTCTACGACGTCGTAAGGAACTCGGTGCGAGGCTAGGAACTTCTTCACCCGCTTGCAATGAGGGCACCACGGGGCCGAGTAGATGGTGAGGTTGGGGCCGCGGGGAGAGGACATTGCCCGACAGTAGGCGTTGCGCGCTGGGTCTCGCGTTCGACTCCAGCTGTACTACAGCCGGCGCGCCGGTCTGACTGGCTATTTGCGGGCTGACTTCACTCGAAGTACGACTCACGCCGGCGCACGATTGCACAGAGCGTCTCGTTGTAGGGAGCTGGGAGTCCAAGTTGGTGACTCAGAGCCACCACTTGCCCGTTGATGACATCTATCTCGGAACGTCGTCGCGCTAGATGGTCAAGGCGTAAAGACGGGCTGGCGTTCGGGATCGTGGCTGCGAATTCGGACACGTACCGCAGCGGGTCGTCGAATGGGAATTCGATGCCCGTCGCCACCGCGAGTTGATAGGCCTCGGCAGTGCAACCGAGTGCGACCTTCCAAGCCTCCGGATCCGCCATCAGCTCGCCTACGGTGACATCGAACACGGCGCACGGCGCGCTAAGTGTCACGTTGCAAAGGAACTTCTCCCAGATCATCAAGTTGATATCGGCGAAGGCCCGGACGTTAAAACCCGCGTCGAGCCACAGCTGTTCAAGTTCTTGGACTCGTTCGGTCATGCCTCCATTCATCTCGCCGATCCGGATGAGCCGCATCCCCTCGTGATGAACATGGCCGGCCTTGGGTATCGAGGAGCCGAAACCCTCGGCAATACCGATGACGATGTGAGCCTCGGGAATATGGCGAGCAACTCGCGCACCTGCGCCCAGCCCATTTTGAAGAGCCATCACCACATTCCCAGGCTGGAGCAAAGGTGCGATCTGCGCCGCCACCTCATCCACAGCAGGCGCCTTCGTGGCGATCACCCACACGTCGCAAGGTGCAGCGTCGGACGGTGCATTTCCGATGTGTATGCCCTCGACGACGAAGCTTCCGCTGGCACCTGAGACCGCGAGGCCCGAGTTGGCTATGGCGTCGAGGTGCTCCTGCCATACGTCGATGGCCCAGACCTCATGGCCGGCCTTGCCAAATCGGCCGGCGTAAACCGAGCCCATAGCACCCGTTCCGACGATCGCGACCTTCATTTCTTCCTTCCGACGAACGCTGCCGCCTGCACTGGGACGGAGGCCACCTCTGCACAGGACTTAGCGGTGCCGGATAGTAGACCGCCTAGTCATAGGCGGCCTCTCACTATTGCTCCCGAGGAAGGCGGACCTGGAGCCTTGGTGGCCAGAATGGGTTTGCCGGCGTACGTAGCGCAAGCAGAGCACTGCAAGAGGGGAGTAGGTGCCCCACGCGTTGGCGCCTGGCGCTTTGGAGCGGCCCGCCGTTGCCTAGCGACGCGAACGCGGTCGGGTTGACGTTTTGCTCACCACCCATCATCGGTGAGCCCGACAGCGTTCGCCCACAGCATCGGCGAGGCGACGCCTGGATCCGCTGCTCAGCTGAATGGTGCAGCTGGCGTCAAAGCCGGGTTGTCGTGCTGTCCGTTTTGATGCTGACCGACACCGACTCCGTTTCTTCGTCGTCGTCGAATTCCACCCCAACTCGGGCCGCTCCCCCAGAAGTCACCGTCGCGTATCTCACGACGCCTTCGAGGCGGATGTTGACCCGATCATCAACAGCTGAAACCTCTACCGAGATGCGACCACCGACCAGACCGGAGGGAGAAGGGTGCCGGACCACCAGGCCGAGCCCCAACATGGAGATGTCGACGACATGGCACTCGCGCCGATCCGTCTCGGCCTCGCCATCCATCAGGCACGTTCCGGACCACCCCGCAAGTTGTCGCGGGACCCGACGGCGGAGGGGAACGATGCTCGTTTCTACTTCGACTTTGTCAGTGAAGACCTGTGTCTCGAGTTGTGTCGACTCGTCGATCGCCTGACCGTGGAGCTCGATCACCTTGCGGAGGTGGCTCAGCCGAGCCACCATGAGGTCGCCGCCCTCCTCGGTGATGGTGCAACGTACTGTGTCCGCGACGGCGCGGTAGCCCATCATCTGAGCTCGTAGCCGCTTCTCGAGCTGCTTGTCAGGACAGGGGTGGTGCTCGATCCAGTGCACCGCCAGATCGGCCACGTCATATAGGTCGTCGAAGTCGGCCAAGGCAGGAACGTTTGCGTCGTCGCGGACGAGCGCATTGAAGTGACGCCCCGCTACCTGGATGGGGTTCCAGGGCCGGTTGGCTCGGGCGAGAAATTCCCCGAGCTCGACTGCGTGCGCATTCCGCCCGCGCTCGTCGTCAGTGATCCCCATCAGCTGCTCCTCCCGCCAAGAGCGATATGGCAGTGGCCCAGCACGCGCCGGACCAACGCCCGTTTACTCAAATGGACTATCGACCCACAACGGGCATTCCTTGAGCGGTCACCATTTCGAGGGAGACATCCCAGACGGTGGTCGAGAGAAACCATTCCGAATTGCCCTCTGAACTGGGGAAGGGCTTAGAACGTTGCCTCTCCGCGCTAATGGCGCCTCGGCCCCAGGCCGAGGGCTCGGACAAATCGGTTGATCTGTCGGTTTCCCTGGCGATAGATCACCCGCCTGGCTTCTCGTTTTGCCGCACCTCCGGCGCCTCCGGAAAGGCCACCGCGGCTGTACCCGTGCTCGACTGCTTCGATGTTCCCGAGATCACGCGCCATCCGGTAGAGCTGCGACCGGGTGGTGCTCATGATGCGGCGCCCTCTTTGGCCGACCGGTCGGCGAGGATGATGCCTTCGACGATCGTCTGGAGTTGATCGGGATCTTCCGTCTCCTCCATCAGGGCGAGGTCGGTGGGTGAGATGCCGACGCAGCCGAGTCCGTCGTCGTCGAACTCGGCGATGCGCCATTGGAGCCACGAGGATCCGTCCGGGTCGTGCCCGTCCTCGTCGACGGCGTTCACGAGAGCGACGAGCTCGATTTCGCCGTCGGGATGAACGTCGTACTCAATGAACAGCATCGGTTGTCAGCCCGGAAGGCGTCGCCAGACGGCCTGAGGAAGGAGCCGAAAGGCCGAGAAGACGTACCGCAGGGCGCCCGGTGACCAGATGACGGTGTCTCCTCGCTCAAGACCGCGGACGACATCGCGCGCCACGCGGTCGGGTCCGACTGCGAATGGTGCGGCCGGCCGTCCTGCCGTCATCTTGGTGTGGACGAAACCCGGCCGGGCGACGTGCACCGAGATCCCGCTGCCGCGCACCGCTTCACTGAGCCCAAGCGCGAACCCGTCGAGTCCAGCCTTCGTCGAGCCGTAGACGAAGTTCGACCGCCTGACCCGGAAGCCCGCAACCGAGGACAGCACGACGATCCTGCCGTGACCTTGTTGCTGCAGGCGGGCGGCCACCTCGGCCAGTGCAGCGGACGGCCAGGTGAGGTTGACCGTCATCATCCGCGCGATACGGCGGGGATCAGCTTCGTCCGCCTCCTGGACGCCTAGTTCTCCGACCGCCATGACCACGAGGTCCACCTGCTCGTCAGCCGCTTCGAAACAGAGCTGGACCGTCTTGCTGACGTCGTCGGTCGTGGTGGCGTCGAAGGTGACCGTTGCAACCCTGGTGCCCGAGCGGCCGAGGTCGGCGGCTGTCCGCCCGAGAGCGGACGCGTCGCGCCCGGCGAGCACAACGGTGCGGCATCGCTGTGCGATCAGGAGGTTGACGATCTCCCTTGCGATGTCCGAGGTGCCGCCGAGGACGACGACCGATTGGGGGTGGCCGAAGGCGTCGTACACCGCGTCAGCCGCGGCTCGGAGATCCTGCCGACATGGTGATGAAGTCACGTGCCCACCATGACGCGAAGTAACGGGACGTTCCGCCTGTCATACCTGGCAACAATAGGGTGCCGTTGGCGGAGTTCGCTTGACCCGTCGGCGTCGACGGCTGGTAGATGCTGTAGTTCACCCAATCGGTGTTGATGTCGAGCTCCATGGCTCGTACCGCTCCGGCCTTGACCAGGATGTTGGCCAGGTCGACGATGTCGAGCCCAGGGCCGCCGACGTAGACCAGGGCCCCGTTGGCGGTCACTCCCAACCCCGAACGCCACACGTAGAGCGCACCGCCGAGGGTGGCGCCCCACTGTGTTGCCCCGGCGTTATAGGCAGCCGGGACCACCTGGCCGTTGTCGACGAGGAGGTCAAGGTTCTGGCGCACTGATACGACGCTCGTGCTCATCGACACGTCCCGTCCCCACTGGCCAACCGTCGAGGACCCGTTTTTGTAGACGACGAAGGAGGCAGCACCGGTGCGCAGCGGATCGATGGTCTTGCCGTCCGTGTAATAGCCGCCATTGGCGCCGGACATCAGGAAGCCAGCGTTGAAGGCCGTCACCAACGACGTGGCTTCGGTCGGAGCGATCGGCGCGGTGTGCGTGTAGGGCCCGCCTCCCGGGATCTGGCTACCCGAGTAAAGCGTTGCATGCAAGAGCGTCGTATCCATCCACGCCACGCCGACCACGTAACTCGTGTGGATCGCGCTGGGCCGCAATTCAGTAGTGTATACCGCGGGTACCCCGTCGACGAGGCGGCCGGCGGGTGACCACAGCCCTTCGCCAGCAACGGGCGGGCTGGCGATCGGCACGATGGGTGCAGGCTCGGGGAGGTGCGACACCGTTGCCGTCGCCGGAAGATTCGCCGTCTTCGGCTTCTGAATGGTCCCTTTCGCGAGCGCGCCGCCGACCTTCGGTTGATGATGCGAGTACCACTCGTTCTCTGCCCAGTTGACGATCGACGCACCACCGTGCTCGCGGAACCACTCAGCAAGGCGGGCGCCCGCGGAGCTCCCGAGCGCCGGGTTGGTCAGCGCGCCGCCAAGGGAGACAGCTAACCAGATGAGGCAGACGGCGAGGACCACGCCGATCGCCGCGAAGACGCGGCGACGGCGTCGGTGCCTCCGTGAGCGCGACCAGCGAGACCTTTGATGCGAACGCGGCTTGGGCTGATCGAGCTCGACGTCGAGATCGTCTTCGATCGGGGGACTCAGCATGGGCGCTCCATGAGTGGCAGCGCTTGGTTCGGGCGCGACAAGGATGCCCTTACCCGGCGGGTCACGTCGGCGTGATGGCCGCGACGTCCCCGACGAATACGGCTACGGGCTGGCCAGGAAGTATGTGGCCGCGCCGAAGCCGAGGGCCATTTCCCATGCCCCCAGCGTAGTGGGCAGACGCTGACGGGAAGATGAACCTGCGAGGCATTCAGGTTAAAGAATCCGTAAGAGGATGCTCGGTCGCCGGCGGAGACTTCGCCTGGCGTTGCACAGTGCGACGCCAGCTTGCCTCCATCCGCGCGCCCCCCAGCTCCGCCACTCCGATGTCCCAAGTTCCCTGAGTCGAACGGATGACGGCATCCGCGATGGCCAAGCCGAGTCCTGTTCCGACGGTGGCGTCATTGGCGCGATGAAAGCGGTCGAAGACGGCTTCGCGCTGATCGTCCGGGATCCCGGGACCCGAATCGTCGACGCGTAATGTGACGCGGTTTCCGACGCAGCGGACACTCACCTCGACCCGCCCGCCCTCTCCCGCGAACTTGCACGCATTGTCGATGAGGACGCCGGCGAGGCGCTCGATCAATGACTCTGACGCCTGCACCGTGAAGGGTCCAGGGCCAACCCGCTCGATTGTCAGTGCCACGTCGTTGGTCGCGGCCACAGGCCCGAAGCGTTGGACGCAAGAGTCCGCCACCCCGGCCACATCCGTTAGGGCCAGCGCGTCGGCGGGGACAGGCTCGTCGTCGGCGCGCGCCAGCCACAGCAAGTCCTCGACGATTCGCCTGAGTCTCGAGCTCTCTTGTCCGACGCGCTCGAGGATGTCTCTATAGGCGATGGGGTCGCGGGGACGATCCAGGGCCAGATCGACCTCCGCTTCGATCACCGCGATCGGCGTTCGCAGCTCATGGGAAGCGTCCGCAGTGAACTCGGCTTGGCGGCGACGGACAAGCTCCGACGGCGCTGCCGCGCGCAGACCGACCATGATGGCACCGCAAAAAACGGCGACGGCCAAGACGGCGCCGAAAGCGATCTCCGCCAGCAACAACGTCGTTTGGATGTTCGACGCGTTGGCAATGCTCTGACCGGCGACCAGGGTCT
>Ga0210399_10003027_pt1 | contig 13066 bp, 6 predicted proteins | sample IncBWC14MmetaG_FD_150865 | JGI IMG/M metagenome (GOLD analysis project Ga0210399, IMG submission 150865) | Forest soil microbial communities from Barre Woods Harvard Forest LTER site, Petersham, Massachusetts, United States - Inc-BW-C-14-M | ecosystem: Environmental > Terrestrial > Soil >... | reverse complement strand
TAATAATAATGATTCTATAAAATTAATATAGACGTAGTGAACAATTTTGGCTAACCGTAAATTTACACTTTTTAAGTATTTGATATAATCCGCGCTAATTGGATGATAATTTATAAATTGAATCGACAATTCGTGTAAATATTGATTGAATTACAAAAACATAATTTTGCACCCAAAAACGAATTTATTGAATTTCACGAATAAAAAAATCGAAAATTGCGCAAATTAACCGAAAAAATAACAATTTGTCACCCAAGTGAGTTATCTAATATTAGCTCACGTTATAGTTTATACAGATCGATGCTAATAAATAATCTCATCTAACACAATCTAACTTTTTGCGGTAACATTAAAATTGCCGGATATTTGTGCGAAAATTTGTTAATTTTATCTGTTAATTTTTGTTATTTTGGCATATATTATTATTTTTCATCTCATTATCCTATAGAAGCTACGGTTAATTATAAGCGACCAGTCTTGCGAAAACTTATTCTAGCTTAATCCAAATTTGCATAAGTTAATCCAAGTTACTATCTAAAATAAAGTTATTGTAATTTTATATGCACATCTAATGGCAGTCATGTGTATAAATTATCATCATATATAATAATATGATGATAAAACTGATTGAGGCCAATATATCGAATAAAAGTATGGTCCAATTATACGAAAATCTATGAACTAATTTTATAAATATGCGATAGTTTTTGCACAATCATTCGATAAAATTTCACCTTCATTCAATATTTTTTTGTAATCATTCAATGTTTTTTTGTAATCTTTGCATATTTAATAATTTGTCAAATAGATGCTAATTTTGCATATATATTATACGGTGAACTTGTATCGTGACAATAACATATAAATATACAATATAAAGTATAGACGTTGTGCAAAATTGTGAGTAACCATTCACCGAAATTACATAAAATAAACATAGTGTGATATAATATTGCCCGATGAACCACAACTGCTGAATTCATCTCATTATATACAATAATGAGATATTATCAATAAATATTATAATCCCGATATAATGAGATGAATTCAGCAGTTGTGGTTCATCGGGCAAATATATAATCGTCTAGAGGTAACCGGATTGTCATAAAATACAAATTTATCTGTTGCGGCAATCCGGTTACCTCTAGAGTGACAATCATTGATATAATAGTTTTAACATGCAAATTTGTCTAAATAATATATTTATATGTTTAAAATGTGTTTTTCATTTTCGCAAATATTGTTTTAACTTTATCGAGTTTAGTTTTATTTCGACAATATACACGATATATCTCTTCTTCATATATAATAGGTTGTATTACACTTTGTTTACCATCTATCTTGAAATGGTGCGATTTATCCGATAATGAGTAGAAATATATATTCTGAACTGGATTAGTCTTACCTTTTGTATAATCTATTTTTATTTTTTCAAATATGATATCATCCACCGTGATTTCATCAGTTATAAAATCATTAATTGTGGGTGTCTTAACAGGATTGAATATTTCACCGACAAATTTATATAAATCTCTTGTTCTAATCTTACGGATTATATCACGTGCCGCACTTAATGTATCTACGGTTGAGTACTCAATTCTGTACAGTATATCATCAGTTAATTCACAAAATTTCATAGGATTGTCAATCGATTCACTAATTTTATACTCATCGTCTGCCATTATGAGCACATCATTTATCATATGTTCAATTTGTTTGACCTTTGGATGGCAATATATTTGTGTATGTAGTTGATATCTGACATGATAAAAGTTATACATTTCTTTCTCTAATTTATCGGGAAAACAGATGACATTGTCTATTACTCTCGCTTGCATAATTATTCTACTATAATCAACACGTGATGGAAATGCTAAATTGTGTGTATCTCTACATAAATAATCCATTCTATCACAATCTAGTCCGTTATTATTTGATATTATATTGTAATACCATGCAGAATTATCTTTATCAGGGTTCACTAATTTATCTATCTTTGTTATATCTTCACCTGATAAATCCATTTTATACTCCGCAACAACATATCTCAATAATTGTATTGATCTGTGTTCATGATGGTTATTTGGGTTAGTTTGGTCATACTTTGCAGATTTGGGCAAAAATATGTTATCAAAAAAATGACTAAAACATGCATGTCCTAAATCATGAACCAGACCTGCTATTTTTATTAATTTAACATCATTATCTGATATGTCGAGTTGTGGCTGATTTTTACGGATATTATTTATGAACAACCCCGCCAGATATGACACACCAATACTGTGTTCGAATCTATTATGTGATGCTCCTGGAAAAACATAGTAACAAACACCCAACTGTTTTATATTTCTTAGTCGCTGGAACACGGGTGTATCGATTATATCCATCAGGTAAGGTTCAAGTTCAATGTATCCATGAACAGTATCATTAATCATTTTACTTTTTCGTATGGTACTCATTTTATAACTTGTATAATTAGTCATTTCTTTAAATCCTTTATTTGTCAAATTTTTTTAATTATATACAAAAATGAGTAATTATATTGCATATAAGTAAGTGAGCCGTGATGGTATTCTTTTATATGAAAAAATTGATTTTTTAACATATTGGAATATAATTTTATATATAACTGATAATATAAGATTGTAATACGAAAATTTAACAACTTTTATACTATTTATGACACAATACTTTTACAATAAAGATATTGCAGATTCATTATGGCTTCCAAAATTAAATCAATATAAAGAAACTAATTTTGATGATTTTAAATGTGAAAATATATATATTTCACACACTATTATAAAAGATCCAACTGTAAATATTAGTAAATTTGATTTTATCAAATATGCTATCAAAGATACAACAATCGACTGTAAAAAATTATATGATAAAACTCATAAAGAAGAACTTAAACTGCATAATCGTTATGAGGATAAAATAAATAAAATACAACATGATATGATGATCAACAAAACAGATAGAATTGATGAAATGAAGAAAATAATAAATAAATATTATAAAGATAGAGCTAAACGTAGAGATAAATATAATTATAAATTATATAATATTCGTCTTATGAAGGTTATGGTTACACGTAAATTTAAATTAAACGTTACACAAGAACAAAAAGAACTAATATTATATTGGATGGATAAAAGCATTGATGTGTACAATTATTTAATAAAATTCAGTCAGGATAAACATAATGATATTGATTGGAATTTTATAACATTCAGAAATAAAATTATGGGTACTATGCCAAAAAACATATATGGAAACACACCAATACGTATTGTGGCAGATACGATTCATGAATTTATTAATAACCGAAATACAAATTGTAAAAATGTGATGAATAAAAAAATAACACATTTTGATCTTAAAATGAAAAATAAATATAAGTTAAAACATTTTACAATAACAATACAAAATCAACGTATGACACAAACTGGATTATATCCTTCACTAAATAATTTATCAAATAAGAATACACATATTAATTTCAACAATATAAAACACGATTGTAAATTAACATATGATAAAGTTAAAAAATCGTTCTATTTATATGTACCACAATATAATGAGTATAAATATACACCATATAAAAATAATGTTATATCATTAGATCCCGGAGAAAAAACATTTATGACTGGATATGGATTGAATCATGTCATTAAAATAGGCAATGATATTAGATTTAAAATATTAAAAATTGAAAAGATAATTGAAAAAATGAAACGTGAAATAAAAAAATATGATGGTGCAAACAAAAAAGATAGACGAAGACGCAATCATTTCAGACGAGTAATTAATAAAAATTATATTAAAATGAGAAATTTTACAGATGAATTACATTGGAAAACAGCGAACTATTTATGTCGAAATTATGAAAATATTATAATACCAAATACATCAATTCAATCAATTGTTAAAAATAATAAAATTAAAATTAAAAATGATCAACCAATAGATCAAATAAAAAATCAATTGAAACAGTGGACACGAACAAATAAATTGAATAAACGAGTTAAATTTGTACTATTAAATTTGAGACATTATCTATTCAGACAACGACTCCTCGCGAAAGGCAAGGAACATGGTTGTAGAATAATAGAAGTTGATGAAAGTTATACATCAATGACATGTGGATTTTGTGGAGTTCAAAAAAAACAATCTGGACGAATACACAAATGTCCGGAATGTAAAATGGAAATAGATAGAGATGCAAATGGGGCGCGAAATATTTTGATGAAAAATATCAAAATGGTAATAAATATTAAGGACGTAAGTCCAGTCTAGAGCGGTCATCTAGAAGGATATAAATTAAGTTATGTCAATTGAGTTAATCTGCATAGCAATATGTATTTTTTCGCTAATTTAATTTATCCAAACGACCGGTTTATATCCAAATGTACATAAATATTGTATGCTGGACAAACCAATATTAACATGATGCACACCATAATTATTCACACCAATTATATCATCCGGTGTTAACATTACGGCATGACTATAATCTGGTGTAAAACAATATTTATCTATTGCTAATTCACCAGTTGCACCATCGTATTTATATATACCTTGTCTGCAATATAATAGTAAATTTTTATCATCTACTCGATGTGCTGTAATTGGTGTATCTATAAATTTGATAGTTTTATCTTTAAAATTTATAATACATGATGTAAAATATGGTGTTGCTGCTAACACAAGATATGTATTATCAAATATATGGTGATACGTATTACATAAATTCATTTTTATAGCATTACTATTGCACTTATATAGTTGATTAGGTAATTGATTAACTGTTTTATTTGTGTAGTCAATATTATAAAATGCGACATTTATATCATTACGTTGACGATTCATGACGATTATTCCATTATCGTTGCCAATTACTGAGCATATCGATAATACATTTTTAAATGGAATTGTTATATCTATCAACATAGTTTTAACATTGATTATATATATACATTGTATTGGATGAGAAATAATAATCAACTTTAATAGATCATCATGCGTAGTATATATCATGCCTTGTAATATAGGTCCAACATCTATTGCACCGACTATTTTATCTGTATCGAGATTAATTTTATTGATTTTACGTGATTTATCATAGTAAGTGGTCAATAAATTTCGTGTTTCATACAATATAACCTCATTATGTGAGATTGGATGAAATGATGTTGCAGTACACGCATCATATTTAGTGACAGCGTGTGTGATATTATCATATATATGTAAATTATTTTTATATATATATGCAAGTCTGTTATGCAGCAGATCCATTATTTTATACTATATAATATACTGTATTATACAGGTAATTTATAAATCAATTTTTTATATACAAAACTGGGTTATCATATTACATACATTTGTACACATTTTAGTCGATATATACAACATTTCGCTAAATACGTCGATATCATGTGGCGATGGCGGTAATAGTGCCGGAATATGATGTATTAATGTGTATCCAACTCGATGAATTGGCTCAGATGACACCACAACATTATCCCATGTTTGTTGATTTTCATTTGGTATAATATTCTCGCAATAATCATCATACTTTTGATCTGCATCAATAACATATATATATTCTGATTTTCCTGCAGTGATATCTGCATGTTTAACGCCATAATCATTTATATGAATTATATCATTATATGTAATCATTGCTATTTTAATCTCACGGTGTATCCATCCATCAGCGTGTAGTGCGAGTACACCATTTGATGTACATGTATATAATCCATCATCATAATATAGTAGACAACTATTGTCGGCTAATTGAAATACATATTTAGATATATCTACACCACATACAAGCTGACCAGTTGCAATATTTATTATATAATATTTATTATGAATATCTAAATCACTATGATCTCTATCATCCAATTCAAGATCGCACATAATATTACCATCACCTATTGCATACATCGCATGTACATTACAGTTGGTGAATTCCGTAATATGATGTGCATCAATGAGAACTAATTGTTGTTGTTCATCAAACTGATATATATGTAATTCGACATGTTGATCTTGATTGAATACATAAGCAATAATTTTATTATCCATGGTGATAATTTTATCGATATGACTGGTATTCAAGTTGTTATAAACTGGTGAACCGATATGTGTTTCGAGTGTGAATGTATCCGCATCAAATATCGATATGCAGGAATGTAATATTGAAATAATTTTTGTTTTACCGTTGGCCGATCGATATAATATATCTCTATCCATTCCGGTTGGCGTATTGGCTGATATATTATTTGATATATTAGTACATATTAGTGAATTACCGGTATCTATATTTATCTTGTAAAAACCAGAATTATTACTGTTACAATATAATATTTCACAATGTGACAGTGCGATGATTTTAGCTCGATACCATTTATCATTCAATTCCAATGATTCACCATTATGTGTAAGATTTATTTTTGTGAATGTCTTATCAATGTTATTATATATACACAACTTTCTGTCATAAATCACAACAATCCTATTATGTAATAGATCCATTTTGTGATTGTGTTATATGTCATATATTGTAAATTATTTATAAATCAACTTTTTTTTTAATAAATTGATTTATATAACGTGTCTATTTTTTCTCTTTTTTCATATCACTAACTATATCTGTGACATTTTCAACTGCAACATTTGACTTGTTCAACTCGTTTAACATACTCTGTGGCATAACAACTGGTATATCCGTCATTAATGTCATATAACTTGTATATTCATTTTTAAGCAACATCTCTTTACTATATACATCCATTTTATTATTTATTGTGTCCATTAGATATGTGTAAAACTCCAGTTTCACATTGTCAAGATCATCTAATATTTCAGCTGGATTTGGTACATATGGACTATATCTACGTGCCTTTTCATAGAAATCGGCCATAGTTACCGTGACTCGTGGATCTTTCTTATACTCGACGGTTTCTTTTTTGATATTTTTATTTAGACGCTGATCCTTAAGATCCAATCTTCTATATCTCATCATCTGTTTTAAATTGTCAATATTACTTTCTTTATGCTGTATAAATACACCAATTGTAACAGTTTCTTCACGTTTAATCACACTAGTTGTGAAGACATATTTAGATGTAGCTCCAAACTTCAAATAATTTGTAATTAATTCTTGTTTTTTCTCCGTGAACAGTACACTGAATTTTTGTTCATCGAGAGTTTTATTATATATCGCTTTTAACTTGTCTCGTAGTTTTCGTTTCATTTCTTTGCTCTCGAAATAATGATCATAATCTTCCGAAAATTTCACTACAACTTCTGCTTTTTTAGGTTTGGTATCCGAACTATTCATTATAATATAGTTATATGGTATATCTTTATATAGCTTATTTGACAAATTCATTGACTAATTTATATTTTACTAATATATATGTATAGTAACTTTCGTAGCGGATTACATGGACCACATAATATCAGACAACGATATATAGCTCTTCAACGTGCAGCTAATATTACAAATATTGCACCGGTCATTACACCAATTGTACCGTCTGTTGCACAACCTATTGCACAACCTATTGCATCACCTATTGCACCAGTGATGCCAGTCACACCCGTTGTGGTAATTGAAACAATTAAACCGGTGGAAGTAATTAAACAGGATGAACAGGTGGAACAGGATAAACCGACAACGGCCGATGAATTGACGATAACTGATGAAGTGGAAATAAATGAAACATCTGAATCATATATAACTGCAGAAACAGATGTGGATGATGAATGTTATATAAATTCGGATGATGATTTACAAATAGAATAAGATGGAATTGGATGATATAATAATAATATTTTTATATATATTACTATTATAAAAGGAATTACATAAAATGTCACATAAACTTCCAGTAGATCAATATGATTATGTTAAAGGAGTTGTAGATAAGTTATTCACAAGATTAAATGGGGCGCATAAAAAAATGATATATGAACACACCGATAAAATTATAAATGTTATTGCTATCAAATTTTGTTTTACACATAATAAACAATCCATATCTGCATTCACAAATCAGCTTCACCAGAATAATAATCGTGATATATTAGCAATTATAAATTTACTGTTGCCATATATAGATGATCGCAACAATTTTGAGTTATATAAAAAAATAACATCTTTTGATGACATGTTTATGGATACACAAATAACAAATTTGCAATATAATAGATGTATTCGTAAATTAGATGACAATGATCAAGTTGTTGCGGAACGACGTAAATTTAATGATGAATATTTTTATCATAACTATTATTTATTAAACAACACAATTGATACTGTTGCAAATAAACTATATATTAACTGGGTTAATGTCAGACCAATTATATTACATAACTATAAAAAAACACAGTTATATAAAAATAGTACACGACAGTTCGCCGCAAAAAAAATTAGTTGGTGGAATGGACAAGAAATATCAGATCGTGTTGTGGGAGATCTATATGTGGGAGATATGTATAATACAATGGTAAATGATCTTTATATGAGTATTAAATCAAACAAATGGCTGATATATGAGGTTGATATCAAGGGTTCAGCAATATTGTTTGTTCATATATTAAACGATATTATGCCATTAGATGAAATAGTTGCAGGAAACTCATATGATAATCTGTCAGACGATGCAAAAACAGATTTAGAGGCAAAATGGAATAGTTTTAAAAATACAATTGATACAAATTCAGATTTTGAGCAGTATTCAAACAGTATAATACAACGAGTACTCAAGTATTTTATTTTATTTTTTGACTATAATTATGAGTTTGTTGATGGACTTAAAAAAAAGAAACAGTTCAGATCATTACGTATACCATATATGAAAAAGCGCAATGTCAAAATAAGTGGTGAAGATATTATATTTGGAGATGATGAAGATGAAGGCGCTGAGTTGACGGTATTAGAGGATATAACGAATGTGCATTTATATAATAGTATTAAAGATGTGCCATTCAGTGATATATATAGTTTTATATTTGATACAATAAATGCCATTCAGACAACATGGTATGGATCTGTGTTATTTGATGATGAGAAATTAAGACGACCAGAAGATTGTTATCTATTTAAACATGACATGACTAAAATGTTATCAAAGAATCCATTTAATACATTACCGACGAATCATAAATATGTTGTAACACCGAAAAATGTATATAATTTTTGTAAATCGACATTTTTCACACAAGTTCTTGCTAAAACACAGGAACGTATAACATTACCGAACAAATGGATATCACTGCAAACAGTTGATAAAGATGCTTTTTGTGATAAATTAAATAGCGATGAACATTTGTTAAATATTACCGGTAATTTACGACGTATATATCCAGATTTAATAAAAAAAGATATCGATAATTTAAATGCATTAATTGGACTTGCTATTAAACATAATATATTAGACGTTATATTTGAAACATTAATAAAAAAAGGTGTGCTATCTGAGTTTATTCCCGATCCGGTTTTGACTGACCAGACAATGGATAAATCTAAATTTAGTGAGAATCTCAAGCGCAGAGTATTTAATGCCGAGAATAAATATGAAGATGCATACTATTTTTTAACAAATCGGCAATTTAAAACACTTGATCCATTTATAACCAAATCTAAACCACAACCACGTGACTATTTTGATGTGTTACCAACAGATAGACTTTGGTTTACATATTATGCGATGGATTGGTTGTGTCAAATAAGTTTTTTTCATCGTTATCTAAATAATAGAGTTATGTATGTAACTGGTGCAACTGGCCAAGGCAAATCAACACAAGCTCCTAAACTGTTATTATATGCATTAAAAATGATAGATTATAACAGTAAAGGTAAAATAATATGCACACAACCTCGTATAGCTCCAACTCAGGAAAATGCAATGGAGATCGCCGAACAGATGGGCGTACCATTAAAAATGTGGAGTCAACGATATCAGATGGATATAGATACCGACAATACAAATATACAGTATAAATATAAGACTGGTAAACATGTTACAAAAACACAGGATTATTTTTTACGGATTGTTACAGATGGCACACTATTTTTAGAAGTATCAACAAATCCATTATTTAAAAAGAAAAAATATATGGATAAAAAGAGTCGTGATGATGATGGAAATACATATATAAACAGTTTGACTAATTTATATGATATTGTAATTATTGATGAGGCACATGAACATAATAAAAATATGGATTTAATATTAACTTTAATGCGAAATGTGTTATATTATAATAATAGTGTTAAATTAATTATTGTAAGTGCAACGATTGATGATGATGAACCGATATATAGAAGATATTACAGAGATATTAATGATAATTTGATGTATCCACTAAACTATAGTTTAAAAGATTATAAATTAGATAGAATAAATGTTGATAGACGATATCATATATCTCCACCAGGTCAACAGACACAACATAAAGTAGATGATATATACACAATTGAGACGACAGCAGATACATATGAAAATAATGCTAATATGGCAGTAGATGCAATAAAACGAATTTGTGAAACGACACCAAGCGGTGATATACTATTATTTTCAATTGGTGCGAAGGAAATAGGTAAATTAGTAGTTGATATAAATAAATTGATACCATTAAATGTTATATGTATACCATATTTCAGTGAAATGGCAAGTAGATGGCGACAAACAGTTGTTAAAATAAATGATGAAATTAAAAATATAACTATTGATAAAGAGTATATAATAGATGCCGTTAAATTTGAAAATGATTCGGATCTTATTAAATTGCCACAAGTTGGTAAATATACATATAATCGTGCAATAATAGTAGCTACAAATGTTGCCGAAGCATCGATAACAATTCCATCTTTGAGATTTGTGGTTGACACCGGTTTTGCAAAGGTCAATAAATATGATGTTTTTTTAAGACGTCAAGAACTTGTTGTCGAGAAAATATCCGAATCAAGTAGAATTCAACGTAGAGGGCGTGTTGGACGTTCTGCGACGGGTACTGTATATTATATGTATAAAAAAGATGCACGTAGAGATATAAAACCGGAATATAAGATATGTAATGAAGATATATCTGATACATTATATAAATTGTTACATAATAGTTATAAGGAGAGTGTAATATATGCTGGAGGTGTGTATGATCCCAATACACCAAAAGATATAAATATCAATATTATAGATGTAATAAAAATGACACCAATAAATTCAAAATTTAATATTGAAAATATTATACTTAAACAATGGTATTCATATGGTAATTTGGTACAATATTTTGGTAATTATGATCATTATGATTATAATGCTGATAATAGAGTAGTAAATATACCGGCCGAATATTATGAAACTGGATTTAATATGATGTCTCTATATGATATACTTGGTAAAAATTATATTATACATCCAAATGAATCTGATATTAAACGCGAACTATTAACAGGTAGGATCATATCATATACAGAAAGAAGTACTAAAATTACTCGGGAACAATCAATAGTGGAATCTAAAATGATAAATCAATATTTTATACGTATATATCGATCACTGTTTATTATTGATGATAATAGTATCCAATTTACATATCCTTTAATTGGCTATACAGATAAAAAAACCATATTTGACAAGCTAGTTGAAGTATCGAATCACGTTATGAAAACCGAATATGGTCTTAAAATTGATCAACTTGCACAAAAATTAGATTTTTCTCATTCAACTGCTAAAGATGATGCAATTGCACTTGTATATAGTAAGTTATATAATGTGAATATAGATGTATTGACAATTATAGTCATGTTGTTGAACTCGCGTGAACCATTATCGTTAAGTAGCTGGATGAAACTCAATATAAAAGAGTATCCAGCGGTTAAAGAGTTTATAAGTATATACAAGTCTGACAGTTCTGATTACATAACATTATTAAACATATATAAATCGTTCATACTGACATTTCCACAATATACAACCCTAATAGATCTTAAATCGATTGATACCAATACATTTAAAACGAGACGGGATGAATTTATGCGTACAAAAAGTAATTTCAAGAATAATAAGTTAACAGATTTGCCAGCGAATATTGATATGACAAATTATATATTTTTTAACAATTTACATATTGAGAATAGTTTAAATGATGCAAATAGTATAAATCAGTTTTATGAAAATGATAGCAGTTTTGCAGATACATTTGGTGATTTTATAAAAGATAATAACAGTAATATTATTAGATGGTGTGATATTAACTACATTAATTATGATACACTCATATCATTTCTCAAAAAGTTAATTAGATATATAAGAAAATATGATAAACTCACAGAATATATTGATTGGTTTGTCAAAAATATGATTGTAGATGATGTACCGGATGAATCGAATGATCTGAGTGAATCGATAATTAAATCATTCGTTCATAGTTATGGTATTGATAATATATTTATTTATGATCAACCGATGTCCACTAGTAAGAGTACCCAAATATATTATAATATAAATCCATTTATGGAAGAAAGTGAAAAGAAGTATATTTCGATAAAGAAAAGTGGAAAAATATTTGAAACAACTGTAAAACATATGCCGGAATATGTTATGTGTCACGCCTTAACATCAAATATTGATAAAAGTTTAGAATTGAGTATAATATCAGCGGTTCAACCTAAATGGTTTATGAAAAATGTGCCTCAAATTTACAATCCATATTTACTCGGTGATGCAAATATACAACTCAAAAATAAGTTTAATATAAATGATATTGAATATCTCACACGAATCCCTGAACCAATATTAAATATATATTATAATAAACTTATACAATTTTTACAATCGTCAACATATACACAGCAAGGCGGACAGCAGGGTGGTTCATCAAGAAGTAACAACATAATATACATAAAAATCAAACCTGACAAGATATATTCTAAACAGTTTGACAAATTCCGTGAAAAAATAGACAATGTGGATATAAGTGCATACAAACGTATATATCTCCAATTATATCGGGATAAAGTGGTGGGTGTATATATGGTGGC
>Ga0210399_10003020_pt1 | contig 13089 bp, 5 predicted proteins | sample IncBWC14MmetaG_FD_150865 | JGI IMG/M metagenome (GOLD analysis project Ga0210399, IMG submission 150865) | Forest soil microbial communities from Barre Woods Harvard Forest LTER site, Petersham, Massachusetts, United States - Inc-BW-C-14-M | ecosystem: Environmental > Terrestrial > Soil >... | reverse complement strand
GGTTCGCCTTTGAGCGCGCGGCGCACCGCGTCCTTGCGGGAGCTTTTGGAATCTGCAGTGCGCAACTGGGACGCGCCTTATCCTTCGGTGCCGGAAGCACTCGGTGGAGACACGGGCGTCGGCCCCGACGTAACCGCGGTCGGCTTGCCTTCGCCGTGGGTCGAAAACGAAGCGTGCGGCACTCGTCCCATCACCACCGTGGAGATGGCGTGCTTGAAGATCAACTGCTCCTGATTGTTGGTCTCCAGCACCACCGAATATTTATCGAAGGAACGGATTCGGCCCGTCAGCTTGACCCCACTCAGCAGATAGATCGTGATATTGAGCTTTTCCTTGCGGGCCGTGTTGAGGAATGAATCCTGGATGTTTTGCGCCGGCTTGTTTTCCATCTGCCGATCTCCTTGCCAAATTGGACTTAAAGCAGCTGTTCCTCGCAGCCCGTGGCGCAAACCCGGCCGCAAATCACAGGGGGGACAACCCGCAACCGCACGGCCCACTTGCAGCGATTGTGCTCGGCCGCACTGTCTTGGTCAGCACTCCGTACAATACGGCCTCAGGCGTGACTTTTCAACCCAATCCGGTGCGCAGGGTTGCAAAAATTTGGCTCACATCTGACACCCGATTTTGCGCTCCAAAATCAAGGTAACTACAGAGATTGGTTACCCCGCAGTGTTGTGAATTTCCTCGTGCTGCCGCCTCGTCCCAGCACCCGGAATGGCCTAGTCCGCACAAAATTGGTTGACTCCGTGCCCTCTGCTCTACGACGCCTCGAAGACTTGTCATTTCGAGCGTAGCGAGGAATCTGCTCTGTCCGGTGACTGTCAAAGGACGAGATTCCTCGCTGTGCTCGGAATGACGAGTTCTAAGAGGTCCCCCCTGCGACTTAAGATTTCTCTTCTGCAAGTCGCGGCTCAGTATCCTTTGCGCAAGTCCGCAGCCATCGGGACTCTCCCACTGATGTACAATCCGCCCTTACCTTTGAGGGAGGAACTTTCATGCTTCACGTCGCGGCATCTCTGTTCAGTCCCAGCACTCACATTCCTACCGATTTCAATACGAATTTCCTGATGATCACGCGCTGGATCCATTTCCTCGCCGGCATTACGTGGATCGGCCTCCTCTATTTCTTCAATCTGGTCAATGTCCCATTCCAGAAAGAACTCGACGCCGTCACCAAAGGCAAAGTCGTGCCTGCGCTCATGCCACGCGCCCTCTGGTGGTTTCGAATGGCAGCCGTGCTCACCGTACTCGCCGGAGGAACCTATTGGGGAATGGGCATCGTTGACGTCGATGCCAAGAATGCCGGTGCGTCTTCCGGCATGGTGATGCTCAGCTTCTTACTAATCTGGACCGCCGTGTGGGGCATCCTCTACGCCGTCTTGATCCCAGGGAAGGGCATTCTGGACAAGGGGCCCGTGATCGGCGTGATCTACGCCGTCGTGGTCGCGGTTGCCGCGTGGCTTTATCTCTCAATCAACGATCAGGGCTGGCAGAGCAATCGCCTGCTCTCCATTGGCATCGGCGGAGGCATCGGCTGGGTGATGATGTTCAACGTCTGGGGCGTGATCTGGCGCATCCAGAAACGCCTCATTGCCTGGACCAAAGAGAACGCCGAAAAAGGCACACCCATGCCCGAACAAGCCAAGCGCATGGCCCGCATGGGATTCCTCGCCTCTCGCGCCAACGCGTACCTGAGCATCCCCATGCTGTTCTTCATGGGAGCCGCAAGCCATTACCCGATGTTTGGAAAGTAGGGTGCTGTTTAGAAGAAGGCGGCTCCGAATCGTATCTATTTCTTTGTGCGTACGTTTCTTAGATCGTCATCCTGAGCGCAGTGAGGCGACAGCCGAACGAAGTCGAAGGACCCCGAGTGCGCCAGGAGCGGCACTGAGTCCAAAGAATTTTCAACCACCGCATTCTCCCAAAAGCAGTCCAACAGAAAAGGCCGCCTGGTTTTGCCAGACGGCCCTGAACTTTCCTGAAGGTCTCCGCGCACTCCGCGGCCCTTCTCTGCGAACTCTGCGGTTTAAGATTTTTGCTCTCTATCGCTGCTTAAAACTGCAACTTCAACCCAAACTGCATTTGCCGTGCCGAGGTCGTTGAGTCCGCGCGGCTGATGGTCTGGGTGGAGAACCCGAACGTCCCCTGATCCTGCAGCAGGTTTCCAGGCTGATCGAATTGCGTCCGGTTGAACACATTAAACACTTCCGTGCGAAACTGCAGATGCACGCGCTCACCGATCGATGTGTCTTTCGACATCACCATGTCCCAGTTGTTGTAGCCGGGTCCAAAGAAGCGGTTTTTGCTCACGTTCCCAGCCTGCCCGTAAGGTGCAAGATCGAAAGCGGCATAATTCACGCCGGTTTGATTCTTGGGATGCCCCACCGGAAGCGACGGATCTCCCGTCAGATCCAGTCGTGCCGATAGACCAGTATGTTCCGAATCGCGATTGCCGAACAGATCGAAAGGATGTCCACTCTGGATGGTGGTGATGCCCGCCAGTTGCCAGCCTTCGAGAACACGGCCCAGAAATCCCGAGGCCAGGTACGCGCGGCCCTTGCCCACCGGCAGGTCCCACGCATAGTTCAAGACGAGGCGATGACGAATGTCGAATCCGGAATTCCCGCGCTCGTTGAAGAGCGCAAAGCTGTTCCGCGGGAACGAGCGGTTCGTCTTCTCACCGGCCACCAGCGGATCGTTTGCATCGTCAATTGCATGCGAGTAGGTGTAGGCGGCCTGGAACTGGAAGCCCTTGGAGAAGCGCTTGGTCAGGTTCGCCTGAAGTCCGTCATACCAGGAGTTGCCCGTCGCTTCGTTGAGCGCCGCCGAGAAGAAAGCGGTGTTGTAGACGGACGTGACGCCCGGGCCACCAAACCAGAGGCTACTGAAAGTCAGTTGCGAGGGATCGGCGCCGTTAGCGATGTTCGCGGCCACCAAAGCCGGTTGCGGGGGATTGCCATCCACGACACGAAACTGATGGAACCCGCGATTTCCAACATAGTTAACATCAATCGTTACATCCCTCATTACTTCGCGTTGAATTCCGAAGTTCCAACTCGTGGTGTACGGCAAAGGAAAGTGCTTTGCCATGATGGTAGGAAAGAATCCAGCTCCGCATGTAGGATTGCAATCTCCGTCGACCGTAAACTGGCTGGTCGCAACCGTAGCTGGCAAGGGCACGTTTTCCGGTTGTACATTCCCTCCGCTGAACAGATTTAGGACCGTCTCAGAGAACGGTGTCTGCTGGAACGGCGGGTTGCCGGTCGCGTTTCCAAAAAGGTTGCCAAACACGCGGTCGTGGAAAATTCCGAAGGCCGCGCGCACCGAAGTCTTTCCATCGCGGAATGGATCCCATGCAAGTCCCAGCCGCGGTTCAAAATTATTGAAGTTATTGTCGTAGAGAAGATGTCCCGTGCCTGGGCCGACGTTCGTGAAAGTGAATCCCGAACAGGTAGGCAGCGTGGGATCGCAACCCGGCGTGGTTAAAGGATTCAGTGCATCCGGAGCCGGACCTGAGGCGTTTTCGAACAGGTTAGACAAGTTGTTGTCCACCTCATATGGCACGCCGTTGAATTGATAACGAATCCCAAAGTTCAAAGTCAGATTCGACCGCAGCTTCCAACTGTCCTGTATATAGAAATCATATTCATGCTGACGGAAGCGGCGAAGATCGTTCGCCGTGCGAGTCCCGCTCTTGTCAAAGAACTGGCTCTGCTGTTCGGTGTCCATCGCGCCGAGCAGCGCGTTGGCCATATCCTGGAACACGATATCCGGATTGCCCGATGCGTCCGTGCCGCAATTCTGATAAGGATCCGATGTGTTGATGGGTCCAAAGAAACCAAACGGGTCGCATTGTGGCAGATTCGGGTTCACCATGATTGTGGAGACGCCGAAATCTCCAAACGGCGCCAGCGTCACCAGACTACGCGAAGTAAACGAATTGAATCCGTTCTCATACACAAAGCGAACATCCCCGCCAACTTTTACGGTGTGCGCTCCCCGTACCCAGCTCAGGTTGTCGCCCCAGCTCCATGTGCCTGTCTTGCGCCACTGGCCGTTACTGTCGAACAGCTTCAGGCAACCGAATCCCGCAACATCGGGAAGCGAAAAATCCCGCGGCCGTCCATACTGATCCACTGCACCAATATTCAGCTTATCGAGGCCGCCGCAATTGAAGGGAATATCGGCCTTGTTGTAGGCGAACTTGGCCTGGTTCACCAGTCTCGAACTCAGGGTCGAGGTAAGAGACGCTCCGGTTACCAGGGTATGCGCCTTGAACCCGCTCGCGCCAATTCCTCCCGGGAGAAAGTCATTGTGACTGCCATTGGGATCCTGGCTCCAGTCATACGCGCTGTGAATCGACAACAGGTGCTTATCCCCAATGTGCTGGTCGATTTTCGCTGTCAGGTTGCGCGCATCAAATCTCGAAGACGAAGGAAAGAACAAAGTTCCGCGGAACTGGTCCACCGCCGGGCCATTTGGATTGGGATAGAGACTCAGGATCTGCTGGATCGTAGGGGAGATTCCCAAGCCGAACGTGCTGTTGGCCCCGCCCGCGCTGATCGGCAAGCTGCAGGGGGCCGCCGCCGGAGCGCAATCGTTCGGATCGTAATCGGTGTAGTTGAATGTCCCGCCATTCAACATGCTCTTGAATGCGGCGTTCGGCACCGACGACTGATTCGTCAGCGTGGTGCGAAAGCGCTGCCAATCCGCATCCACAAAGAAGAAAGTCTTATTCTTCACGACGGGCCCGCCGAAATTGAATCCGAATTGATTGCGCACATACGGGTTCTGCGTTTCGATCTTGCCGGTATTCGGATCAAGGTTGTGATTGAAGTAATCCCGCGCGCCCAACGCGTTGTAGCGGCCAAACCAGCGCGCTCCGCCATGCCAGTCGTTGCCGCCGCTCTTGGTCACCACATCCACGATCGCGCCATTGTTGCGTCCGTATGCCGGCATGAAGTTGTTGGTGATCACCCGGAACTCCTCGGTCGCGTCCGGATTCAGCGCGGCCAAACCACCAGCTCCGCCCGGTACCGAGGTATCGTTGTTGTCGACTCCATCCAGAAGGAAATTGTTGTTCCGTTCCCGCGCGCCGTTCACCGAGAATCCGCCCAGATCGCTGTCGGATTGAATGGTGCCGGGCGAAAGCAAAATCAGCTCGTAAGGATCACGCGTGGCCAAGGGCAAGCTCGTCATGCGCTTGGAGTCCACAATGTTGCTGACCTGCGCACTCTCCAGGTCGACGGCTGGCACGTCGCTGGCCCGCACCAGAACTTCTTCGGAAACGGTGCCCGGCTCCAGCGTGATCTCAATACCTAATACCTGTGCCACCGTCAGTTCGATCGTGTCGAGGTGATACGCCTTGAAACTGTCCTTCTTCGCCGTGATCTCGTAGTGACCAACCGGAAGATTCGGAACGCTATACACGCCCGTGGAGCTCGTAGATCCGGAGCGGTGTGCGTTGGTTTCGATATTTCTCACGATGACATCAGCGCCCTGAATCACGGCTCCCGAGTTGTCTTTCACGACTCCCTGGATCGATCCGGTCTGCGCCCAGGCGGCGGTCATACACGCCGTAACCAGCGTTCCGAGTACAAACATTTTCAGCTTCAACATTGTTCCTCCACCAATCACGGCCAGGGCATCGGCCCTGCACATTGGCATTTGAATTTTTCTTAGGCCCGGGACGAACCGAACAGGACGAACCGAAAAGAGTGCAACTTCTTCTAGACATTGATATGTCATCTTTGGTTTTTGGGGTAGGTTACGATGGTCACCAGGAGGGCTTGTAAGGCGCACGCAGGGACGTGGCGCGGGGCACGCGCCGTGGCCGTGCCCAAGTTTCGCGTGCGTTCTGTGGACGCTGACCTGGGCCCGTCCGGCATCGGCGCCAGGGAAGTCTTGGATGTAGCGTTAAGATGTAGCGTTAAAGGGATGAGCGACGCAAGAGGGATCCGTGACCCCGGGGTGCCCGGGGTGCCCACCCTAACGTCGCGCTCTTTGCGGCGTTAGGGTGGGATTCCACCGGCATATCTACGTCGCGCCGCTCAGAACCCGCAAACTCCTACTTCTTCTGACTCGCTTCGATCTTCTGGATCATCTGCGTAACGCCGCCCGCCATTGGCCCCTGCGGGTCCAGTCGCAGATACTCTTTGAACTCTTTCAAGGCACCGAGCGTATCCTGCTTCCGCAGAGCGATATTTCCCAGGAGCACGTGGACCGGCGCCATACTGGGATTCAGTTCAGCGGCTTTTTGGGCATGAGGCTCGGCATCCTGCCACTTGCCCGTCGCCCAATAGGTCTTCGAGATCTCGTACTGGCCTTGAGCAACGTCCGGATTCAGTTGCAGCCCGTGCGTCAGCGCCTTCTCCGCCTCATCGTATCTCTTCTGCTGGTTGTACATCGCTCCCAGCGCCATAAACCCTCCTGGGGCACTGGGATTGATTTCGTTGGCCTTCTGTAGGACGCTCTGCGCGTCCTCGAATTTCTGCAGGTCTAAGTACAGCAAGCCGAGCGCCAGATAAGCATCCGAGTACTTGTCATAAAGTTGGATGGCCTTGCGGTAGTGCTTAACGCCGCCTTCGGGATCATGTTTCTCGTTCACCGACTTTTGTCCCGCCTCATACTCTTTGCGCGCCTCAGGCGGAATCGTCTCGGCGCTGACCGAGCCTCCCGGTCCTTCGGGCGGAATGGCTTTCGCGTCTGCCCCTTTCACGGGCTTCAGCCGGATGTCCTGGTAATCCATTTTCGAGACGGTAATGTCGATGTAGGCCTCGTAGGGTTGAAATCCTTGCCCCTCGATGGTCAAGTGGTACGTGCTGGGTGTCAAACCGTCGAAATCAAATTTCCCGCGCGGATCGGTGGTGGTTTCGTCCTGGTAAGCGATCTTGTCGCTCCGCAGGCGGACAACGATGCGGTCCGCAAAGCGACCATCCGGCAGTCGAACCACGCCCCGAATAAAAGCAGCCCAGGCCGGAACTGAGACGACCATCAACAAAATCACAGCGAACTGACGAGATATTCGCGGCACGGATCCCTCCTACAGCTGGAAAGCAAAAATAGATCCCGGCCAGATATTAGTTCCAACAGCGAACCATGGCAAAGGGCCGGCATTATGCGCATTTTGCGGTTCGCGATCACGAAAAAAGGGAGGGCCGAAGCCCTCCCTTCTAGAGAATTCCAGGAATTCTAGAATTCAAATCGCGCGCTGAACCGGGCATTGAACGGACGCAGGTACCCGGGGTTGGTGTTTCCGTTGACGGCCGAAGGTCCGGTGCCGGTTGGCTTCAGGAAGTCGGCATTGGGAACGCCTACCGTCCGCTGATTAAGGTTATCGTTGCGCAGCAGAGTCTTGTTGTTGGTGATGTTGAACAGGTCCGCTCCCAGCCGCAAACGCGTACCTTCCGTAATCCGGATGGGATAGTCCATGTGATAGTCGACGCTGCCAAAGTCGGATTGGCGGCCCAACGAGCCACGGGCCGAAGGGCAATTGACCGTATTGTCGGCGCAGAACGGGATCTCGCCGGAATTGGCGTAAACCGGGTGCGCGTACAGGTTGTTAATGGGAATGCCCGTCTGGAAGTGTACCGAGCTGCCCATGGTGAGGCCCTTGGCGTGGTTTCCGCTGAACGTGTAGCTCACGAAACCGTTCACCAGGTGGCGAACGTCGGTGTTCAACACGCCCGGCGTGAACTGCTGGCCGAGAAGGTTGAAATCGCCGCGCGTGAAGTCGAACAGCGAGCTGATGTTGGGATCGTTCTGGCCGTTGTCATTGCGGAACGAACCTTCGTAGTTTCCGGTCAGCTTTGCAATCCGGTAGTTGGCGCGCATCTGCCAACCGCGGGACATCGACTTGTTGACCTCGAACTCAATCGCCTTGTAGACGCGATTGGGATCGACGAAGCCGTCCGGTATGCCATCGCTTCCGGGAGTGGCAGTGATCTGCGTTTCGTTACCCGTAACCGGGTCAACAGAAAACGCATTGGGAATGCACATTGCGTTAAACCCGCCGACATTCACGAAATTGCCATTGCTGTCCGTCGGGACCGAATACAGGGACGAGTTCCCCGCAGCCGAACTGCACGCTGCTGGTGCACCAGCGCTCGGGTCCTGGAAGGCGGGACTCGTTGAATCGTTAAAGGCATTTAGGTCAATCGTCCAGTCAACCTGCGCTGGATTCTTGAACAAGTCCTGCTTCTTGTTCACGTTGCTGATGAAGTAGATCTGGTTAAACGTCGTCCCCGCGAGGCTAGTGCCCTGTGCCGCCTCAGGAGACAGCTCTGCATTGTCCTCGATAATGCGCTTGATCCGGCGATCGATGTAGCGGGTGCTGAACACGACGCCCGAATTGCCGAACTCGTGCTCAAAACCGACCACGAACTCATCCAGGTACTCACTGCGAGTCCCTTTGCCGAACGCCTCGCCGGACTGCAATGAGGCGCCGGAGTTGAAGCTGCGAATAAAACCACCGTTGGGTTGCGCCGTCTTGGTGGCCACTAGAGTTGAGGTCGTTAGGGGCAGAGTTCCATCAGCATTGACGAGCACGTGCCCAGCGCCGTCGGTAGGAGGCACCCAGTTAGTATCCGCGAAATCGAACTCCGCACTGAGAGAGCGAATTGCGATATCGAGTGGCAAGTTTTCCGTGTACCGTCCAAAGTTGGCGTACACCTTGCTCTTACGGTTACCCCAAGGATCCACACTGACTCCGACACGCGGCGACCAGTTGTCCACGAAGGTGTAAGCCGCATTCACGCCTTCGACGTGCTGCTGCTCCCACCGCATGCCGGCATTGAGTGTGACGAACCGGTTGGGAGACCAGTTGTCCTGGATGAACGCGGAATGACCGATGGACTTTGTGTTGAATTTCGGACTGCCGAACTCTCCGCGCGTCTGACGAAGGTTCACGCCAATACCGCCATCAGCGCACACGTCAGGGCCGGTCGGATTGCCGAAACCAGGAACATAGATCTCAGCAGCGAACGCGCCACCAATGCAAGAACTGCCTCCGCGAGGCCGAAGTTGAAATGCCGCGTTCGTGCCTCTCGCGATTAGTAAAGACTGCAAAGTTGCGTCGGTGGTGACAAGGGCCGCAAGGGCCGGATCAACAGGAATATAACCGCCGGTCCGCGCCTTCGTCCCGTCATAGGTGCCTTGATCATAGCGGTACCCGAAGGTCATATTGTGTTCGCCGAGGAAAGCAAACGTCTTCGTCGTATCGGCGTTTACACCATAGTTGTCGCCGGTGGTGTTTTCGTAATAGCCCAGCCCCTGGCGGGTAAATTGTCCCCTCAGGGCATGGTCCGCCGTGGTGCAATCCGGATTGAAGAACGGCGCGCTGCAAGGCGTGCGTTGGGTGTAATCCACCACCCCGAACGCCGGTGAGGCTGGCGTGTCGTTCAGGTTGTTGTGACCCCATGAAAAGGAAGCGTTCAGCAGCCAAGTCGGGCTGAATGTTCCGTTGTAGCGTGCAGCCACATTGCGAGTCCCGTATTGCAGCTTGTCAAAAGTGGTCTTCGAAGCTGTTTGGGGGCCAAGATTGCCGTTCGCGGTCGAATCCCCGTACGTTGGATCTCCGAAGACCGATCCTTCAACCTGGTTATGGTCGTTTAGCTTGAAAGTTAACTTCCCAGCATAGGAATAGACCCTAACCGGAACCTCGAAATTTCCGAGGCGGGTCTGCGTGCCGCCAGCAACAGTACCTCCCGTCCCTAGATCTGACGCGTTCCGATACTGAGCAAACTGATCGTAATCCCTATTCCACTGCGGGTTGAACGAGCCGAAGAAGAACAGGCGATCCTTCAGAGCTGGGCCGCCAATTTCACCGTCCACGTCGTAGTTGCTCTGGTGCAGGATCTTGCCTTGTAGATTGAAACGCTCCTGGGACCCACCCTGTGCGTAGTCGTCCGAGAACGACCGGGTCGCTTCAATCTGTTGAGGAGCAAAGAAACCGCTCACAACTCCATGGAACTGGTTCGACCCGCTCTTGGTCACGATCTGCACGATGCCGCCAGTAGACTTGCCATATTGGGCTTCATAGCCAGCGGTCTTTACGTCAACTTCCTTAACAAAGGAAAGGTTGATACCGGTGGACAAGGACCCGTACATACGAGAGTACACACCGATGCCGCCGAAGCCGCCGTCGGTGATGCTCACGCCGTCGGCCATATAGTTGTTCTCCAGTCCGGTACCACCGGAGATCGACGGGTTGGCTGTGCCAGTTCCGCCGCCGCTCGCAACACCAGGAGCCGCATAGAACAGGCCGGTCACGCTGCGAGGCACTGGAACCGATTGATAGAAGTTGTCCGTCAGGTTGGAACCTACTGCAGTCGACGTCGTGTCCACTTCGACAGACGAGGCGTTGACTTCAATGGTCGTCGCCGAAGTGCCCAGTTCCAGCTTCAGGGCCACAGAGGAGGTACGACCGGTCACAACCTCTGCCGATCTCACTTCCGCGGTCTTAAAGCCTTCTTTGCCGACGCGGACAGAATAGTACCCGGGAATCAACACTTGAAATAACGCACGGCCTTCTGCGTCCGTCTGTTGCGATCTTTCGCCAGTCGGACCATTGGCGGTGACAGTCGCACCCGAGACCACGGCGCCTGACGGATCACTCACCGTCACCGCCAGGTTGCCTTTCACAGTCGACTCCTGGGCAAAACCCAAAGCCGCCAGGCTAAACAGCATCGCTGCTAAGGCAAAAACAGCTACCAGCTTTTTCGCCATAACTCTAAATCCTCCTTGTTAAATCTTTCCCTTGAGCCAACATTGCAGATACTTGACAGGCGTGCAGACACTCGAAATGGACAGGACACTCAGACACTGCAGTGCACACCCGGTACCAAACACTACCTTGAAACTAGACTCAGTCTGGAGGTGTATTTTGATGGGGTTACAGGCAAAACCCTATGGCAGGAACGATTTTGCACTTGGGATTCTTCGGATAAACGTAAGTTTGCTTACGCGAGCATATGGCTTTTCATAGAGGACCTCTAGACATAACACCCTTTGTTTTGTGGGGAGAACGTGTTATTCGTCGGCTTTGGGCGCAGTCTCTGTCATCAACGCCCGCCCTTTATTCTGGTAGGTTTCCGCCCGGCCGCTGTTTCCCACGTGCTGATAGTAGGTCCCCAGAGCCAAGTACAGCGGGCCGCTAGGCGGCTTCACCTTCAGGGCGGACTCGAGCAGGTCGACCGCCTGACTCGACCTGCCTGTGCGATCCAGGCTGTCGGCCACGGCGAGGATGGTGCCCTCTTCCGTTTTCGCGGTCACCTCGGCGTGCGCGAAAAGGTCAATCACCTTCGCAAAGTCTTGATGCTGGAAGTAGTAGTCAGCCAGCCGTGCCCGGGCGCGTTCGTTCGTCGGATCTCGGCGCAGCGCCTCCGTAAACGAAGACACCGCAGATTGCGTGTCTTGTTTGGCAAGATAGATCAGTCCCCGGTCATAGTCGGATTGTCCGGATATAAGGTAGTCCGCCAGGCCGTCGTCATCGATTTGCCATGTCTCAGCTTGTGAATTGTTCTCTGTAACGATCCGGAAGGGCATCGCAGTGAAGCGCTTCTGCTGCGTGTCGGGGTCGGTCAGCGAAATCGTGAGCCGGTAATTCCCTCCGCCCAACGCCATCGTCTCGATTTTTTTCCCGCTGACCATGGATCCATGAATATCGAACTGGGACTTCGAAATTTCCTCATGAATGGTTTTCGCCGTACCTGAGTAACTCGGCCGCCCGTAGGCATACTCCACAAGAAGCTTCGAAGTATCTGAAGTCTTTCCCGCTGCCTCCGGGCGCCATATTTGATAAAAAAACTTCAGGTCTTGTCCGGGAACCAGGGCAAGCTCTTTCCCTACATAGGGTCGAAAACGAATTCCTCCTGCCGTAAAGGGAAGATAGTCTCCCTTCGCTGGATCAGCCGCATCGGCCTGCGAAAACGGCACTGGATCCGTGAGGAAAAGGTCCTGCTTCGCGACCTCTGGGATCTCGACTTCTCGTTCCGCGGGAAAGCTCGTCCTGGTGAGCAGGTTTGTAAACATGAACCTAACCTTATATTTTCCTGGCGCGAGCGGCACCCACCCTTCGTACGCGACTGGCTTTCCCTTTAGCGAGTCCAAATCGTCCTTGGTTAAGTATCTGGAGGTTTTTGCCTCGCGATTGAATATTTCTTTTCCGTCCGCTGCAATCACCCGCACAACCGTATCGAGGGAGTAGTAGTACCGCTTATCGGCTTGCGCGACGGCAAAGTCTTCCGGCTGGGTCAGCCGCAGCACATAGTGAAGACGCACATTGCCTCGCGAGTCCCGCAGTGGTGCACACAAGACATTAAGTAAATCCGCAGGCAGCACCAGCCGGTGGGTCACATCCTCAGTCGACATTTGGTGCAATTTCAGCGCTTCGATCGTAAAGGGATGGTTAGCCAGATCCCTAATGGTCCCGAGCATCAGGTCGGACAAAAGGGTGGAATTCGCGTCGCTGGGATTTACCGGCTCGTTCGGAAGCAAAGTGAGCGTCGTATGCGCCACCTCTCGCCCGAGAATACGGTCGATCTGCAAGTAAGACTGGGCACGGCCCTGCTCCGCCTGAATGCCGGTAACTAGCTTCTGCGGCCCATCCATGTATGGACTATAAAGTCGGAAATCGCCGAAGTCTTTCTCGTAAAAGACGATATTGAAAAAGGGCGGCAGCGCCGGATGCCTGTTCTCGTAAAACCAGATCTCCATCCCTCGCACACCGCTCTGCGCGACATAGCGTGCCTTCTGTTGAGGTGGGCCCAGGGTAATGTAGATTCGGCCCATATCGGTGTTCCAGCCGTCGCCGAACTTGCCAAAATGGTCGCTCGCATACTGCAGCCGCTGGTAGTGCTCTTCCCGATAAGGATTCGTCGGAGCTCCCGGGGTGGGATTGCGAATCTCCCAGAAATGCTCGATGAATTTCTCCCGGGCCTCGTCGCTTGTTAAACCCTTGAACGTCTCCCGCTCCTCATTGGAAATGATGTAGGCAACATCTTTCTTCAACCACTGGCTGTATTTCGGGGGCAGTTTTGTAGACGAGCAGAATCCCGGCAAGGTCAGAAAAACCAGTAGCAACCCAATGCT
>Ga0210399_10003019_pt1 | contig 13094 bp, 36 predicted proteins | sample IncBWC14MmetaG_FD_150865 | JGI IMG/M metagenome (GOLD analysis project Ga0210399, IMG submission 150865) | Forest soil microbial communities from Barre Woods Harvard Forest LTER site, Petersham, Massachusetts, United States - Inc-BW-C-14-M | ecosystem: Environmental > Terrestrial > Soil >... | reverse complement strand
TCAGGAATTTGCGATCTTCGCTGATCAAATCCATCACCTTCGCGAGCAGATCGGCTTTGGTGTAGGTCACGACACGGTCTCGGAAATCTTGTTGAGCAAATCGGTAAAAATGGAGATATCAGTCTTACGTTCGACGACAGGACGAAAGCGGAGTGCAGAAAAAGGAATGCCGCTGCGCCGGGGTCTTTCGATCAAGTGTAGGCCCAGGCCCTTTCCCGATAGTTCAGGACGATCTTCGTGCTGATGATTGTGGATGACAACGCCAGCGACAGTGTAAATCGCGCCCTTCCGCAAGACAGTAGCGCCGCTCCGCTGCGTGAACTCTGCATCAACACAGATGACCTTCTGCCCAGCATAAAACATCACCGTCCTCCGCTCACTGCGACCAAAGTAACCGAGCCAGCAAATGCCACCGCAGCGATGGCAACGACCCAGCCAGGATTCTCTACGGCTTGCATGAAGGTGTAAATAAGGATACTCATAGCCTGCCCCGCACTAAATTGTTGAGCCTATCTAAAGCAGTCCCGAGTGAGATAGCTTCAAATGAAGCCTTTGCTCTGCCGGCGATGAAGCCCGTCGCCCATTGCGAGGCCAGCGTCTCGACTTCGGGATTGGTTCCGGTTCCCTTGCGATAGGGATTGTTCTGCGGCACCCCGAAATAGCCATCGAAGAAGCCTTCGTCATAGGGTGTGAGGCTCATGACCGCACTTCCTTGATCGGGCCGCAGCGGTACTTCTGCAGCTCGAGTTGCCGCAGTGCCATGAGCGCCCGCATGATTCGTCGGCTATGCTCAGCGACAGCTTCCGAGGCTTGGTCGAAGTCGTTCAGGTCGAAAGATTCGGATTTGGCTTGCATGGTGATGCTCCGTGGTTATGTTTTCAGTGCACGAATAGCCGCAGCAATTTGCTGTTTAGCCTGTTCGTAGCCGGCGCTTGTAAAGTCCCCAGCTTCGTATTGCTGGCAGTTATCAATCTGCTCGGCAACCAAAGCGGCACTTTCCAGTATGGCATTGCGATGATTTCGGTCGATATCCATTTTCGTTCTCCTTGGGTTCAGCGTCCTTGCGTCAGTACCATCCGCGCCGCAGGCTCACCCGCCACGCAGATCAGATCGAACTCGTCATCCGTATCGACGGCCGAAACATCGCTCGGCCGACAATCGAATTCCTCGGCAACCTGTTCCGCAATCCATTCCCAGCGATCCCCAAGAAACGGATCGAAAGAAGCGGTGCTGATGCTGGCGAATTGGCGTTCATTAAGGCGTTTGAGGCGGAGGAGCATGGCGAAAGTTCCTTTTGGGGTTGCCCTTGACAATGAAAATATAATGCACCATATTATATTTAATGCAACAGGAAAATAACATGAAGCGCACAGAAAAATCTCAGGTTAGGCGCGGTCCTGGGCGTCCCAAAAGAGTAGGCCAGCCCAAAGTGTCAGCCACGGTCCGACTGGAAAAGGAGGACGCAGACGGCTTTGCGGATTATGCCGCTACAATGGGTCTTAGAAGCGTAGCGAATGGCCTACGCGCGCTCGGCCTCCAAAGGCTTAGGCAGATACAACAGAACCGAGAAACGACGACCGCTGTGCGCCGCGCGGACAACGGCTAATGGAGCTTTAGTAAGTCTATGGGCGAAAACAGCAAAATCGAGTGGACCGACCATACCTTCAACCCCTGGATGGGATGTACGAAGGTGTCGCCCGGCGTCCTGGCCACTCAATCGACATCGAGCCGAAGATGGTTTTTGACGCTGTAAAAACCGGCGCGGCGTAAAAGACGTGATTAACGCGAGATCAACAATGACGAAAAAATATAAAATATTGTCCTGTCCATTCTGTGGTTGTGCGCCCGTTGCCTTTGCTTCTGGCGAAGGACGCCGCGGCTTAATGATCGAATGTATTACTGAAGGGTGCGTCAACCCACACACCAGTTACTATGATCGCGATGCTGCAGTGCGTGTCTGGAACAATCGGCTGCCGCTCGTAGGAGATGTCGTCGTGACTGATGCCGAGATCAACTCGACCTCGCCACTTTAGATGCTAACGGAAGTAGAGCGTGGCTGAGAAAACAGAGTCGTTCATTGGCGAAGCGATGATGGCGCAGATGCAACAGGCTGAGAAAGACCACCCCGAAACAGAGCACACCGCAGCGGGCGGTTGGTGCAAGCACTGCGGCTGCGGGAACGATGTGTTCGGTTATGGGCATCTCAATCGCCCGCTCTTTGGAAATTAATACGTCACAGGAGGGAAAAATGCTTGCGCAGAATTTTCAAAGACCGGCAGACTTGGGCCTCACCAATGCCGAGTTCGAGTCATTGGTGAAGGTATTGAACATGCTGGACCGAGAAGAGATTCCGCACGGAAAGATGCTGTCGAAAAACTATTTTGCCAGACCAAAGTCCGTGCCTGTTGCGTTTCAGATGGTCCTTACCAAGTCAAACACGAATTGCGGGACTGCCTGCTGTTTTATGGGCTGGGCACGGCATCTCACACAAAACGATGATCTTTTCCGCCGCGTGGGTCTCAGTGAGGACTTGGCGGACCTGTTCGCCATTGGTGGAACGGGCAAGTCGTGGTTCGCCCGCGCCAGTTACGGAACTGAAAAAATAACCCCGGCACAGGGGGCGATGGCGCTGCGAAACTATCTAAATTGCGGCGAGCCCCGCTGGCATGACGTGTTGACCACAGAGACGTGAGGCATGAGTCCGTTACGCACTGGGGAAGCGTGAGGGCTATGCCCGCACTAACAAGGACTAAGGAGATTTCATGAATGACATTTCTTGGACAATCGACGGTCCTTGGTCAGAATTGGCTATGGTCCGTCTTCGCGAACTTGCCGATCAGAAGAGCTGCTCTGAAATAGCCCGAGTATTGAACCGAGAGTTCCGCACGGCGTTTACCCGTAATGCTGTCATAGGGAAGCTGGCGCGAATGGGTATCAACAAGGCGAAAAGGACCGATATTGTCCAGCCACATGTGCCGCGGAACCGGAAGGGCAATGGAACCGGGACCAAAGCCAAGAACCTCACCCGCATCCTTGCCATTGCCGCAGGGAGCGACCTAGGCGATGCTGGGCTGCCTCCCGAGCCTCAGATAGCCGAGATCGATCCGGCGCATGCCTGCACGCTCCACGGACTGACGAATATGACGTGCCGGTGGCCTCATGGCGATCCTCAAACGGCAGAGTTCCATTATTGCGGCACGCCGGATGCTGATTTGGCTGCAGGCAGGCCCTATTGCCGCGCCCATGCTAGGGTCGCGCGTGGGGTGCCGTATCCGAGAGCAAAGGTGGCGTGATGTGATCAAGTGCGAATGGGCAATTAACGGGTGACCGCTGATGGCAACATGGGCCCTAATCTTGATCCTCTGGAATGGAACGCTGGCGACCGTTCCCGGATTCCGATCTCTCGACGAATGCCAGAGTGCTGGCGAATACTGGAAGGTAAACGCCAAGGGCACCGCTTCCGATCCTCGCTATGTCTGCATTCCTGGCCCACCAACACGTTGACAAAGAGATTCGTCACCCAATACCACCCATAGCGGGCCTATTGCAATAATGACACAAATCACATACAAGGTTCCGCAGCAGATGGCTGGGCCGGCGAAAAACCGAGCGACCCCATCTGCGGTATGCGTGGAAAATTTATGAACCCACGCACTGAATTCACAAGGAAAATTAGGCGGCTTGCCTGGGATCGCTGTGGCGGTCGATGCGAAGGTTGTGGCTCATCGCTCCAGCCCGGCCGATTCACCTACGATCATCGTATAGCAGATTGGCTCGGCGGCGACAATTCCCTTGAGAACTGTAACGTCCTCGGGTTCTGTTGCGACAAGCCGAAAACTGCGAATGACCAGGGCGTTATCGCTAAAGTGAAACGGATACGCGATCGCCGCATCGGCGCCCTCACCTCCAAGCGCCCCATGCCAGGCAGCCGCGCGTCGGGATTCAAAAAGCGTATGGACGGCACAGTGGTGAGACGATGATCCTCCGCGTATTCATCCGCGAACTCAAATGGGCATGGAACAGTCCCCGGTTCGATAACCGCTGGCGTGCGGTCTATTATGCGTGGCTGGTGCGGAATGGGCGAGGTGCAAGCAATGCCGAACAAGGCAAGAGCCAAGCTCCCGCCGCGCAATAAATATTATGTCTATGAGCTGATAGACCCCCGCGATGGCGAGGTCTTCTATATCGGCAAGGGCCGCAATTACCGCCTCTACGGCCATGAGAAAGAAGCTAAGAAGGGTAAGGATAGCCGGAAATGCACAGTGATCCGAGAGATCCTAGCGGCTGGCAAATCCATTCGATACCGGATCGTCAAGGAATTCTTTAGCGAGAACGAAGCTTATCTGTTTGAAGAAGCTCACATCAACGCTGTCGGACTTGATAAGTTGACGAACGAGATTCCGGGCGGAGCCTTTCCTGCTAAGCCAATGCCTCCCCTTGATATTGCCACTGCGAAAGGCAATGGCCCGGTGCTTTTGAAATTGTACGGAGTTGTTTGGCTTGCCCGCAATAAGGGAAAGCGCTTTGGCTTTGGCCCACGCGAGGACTGGGTAGATCTGACGGATCATTTCTGCAGAGCGTTTGATGGTATTATCGAAAGAATGGGCTGGGAGAAATTTAGCAAAGCGTGTGAACCTTACTTGAGCACTCCGCTCTATATCCCCGTCAGGCGTTAGCTTGCATGGCAAAATCCCCTAAGAAAACCCTAGGCAGAATGCCGTCTTTTGAGCCTAGCAAGCAACAGCGCAAATTCGTCGAAGCAATGACTGGGTTGAAGATGACCCACGACGAGATGCACCCGCTGGTGCTCAATCCGCGGACGAATGCGCCGATCGATAAGAAGACCTTTGAGAAAGCTTTTGCTCGCGAACTACAGATCGGAAAGTACAAGCTCAAATCGCTTATCGGCACCAAATTCATGGAGCGGCTGAATCTCGGTGAGCCTTGGGCAATTCAATTCGGCTTCAAGCATATCTTCCGATGGCGCGAGAATGATAGCGACGTCACAATTGGTGTGAACAATACCGCCGAAGGCAGTAAGAACGCTTCAATGATCGAGGTGCGTTTCGTAAAAGCCCGGGAGCGCGCCGATGACGACGAAGAATGACTACTCGCAACAGCACGTCGATCGTCTCGTCGAGCTATTCCATGACGGCTACATCACGATCCACCATGGGGCATGGACACTTACCGAAAAGGGCCTTGCCGCTCTCGCCGCATGCGCTGATCGCCCGGTACGGCCGCGTCACGATCCGCCCATCGCGTGCAAGAAGGATTTCTGGACTTGAACTCTCCATCAAGTTCGCAACCATCAGACTGAGGTTGATCCGCATGGGCAAGATTGACGAATTCGCCGGCAGTGTGAATGAGACGCTTGCAGGTCTAGAGGATGACTTCGGTGGTTTGAGCATCAAGGCGCAGGCTCTCAAGGAGAAGGGCGCCGAGGTCGCGGACCGATGGAAGCAGCACTTCGCCGACCAGGCCAATGCGCTTGCAGCTGCCGAGGCTGCGATCAACAAGGTCAGCAATGCCCCTTTGCCTGTGAGAGCTTCCTCCGTGCAACAGGGTGCGTCGGCTCAGCCGGTAGCGGAGGTTAAGAAGGTCGAACCCTTTCCCGGTATCCGGGCCAGCGGCAATGCCTGACATGGGCGTCGCCTATATCCCCAAGGTCCGCTGTGCCAAGTGCGCCAAGGATGTTATGGACCTGCAGCGGCTATCCGACGGCAAGACGCGCTGGATACGGGTGCGTTGTCACGGCAAGGAAGCGCGTATCGGCTTTACTGCCGACCCAGACGAGAGGATAACGCTATGGGCGAGCCAGCCGACGGGATCGCAGCATTGAAGCCCTTGTCGTGGTGGAAATGGCTTGAAACCGATTCGTTCTATCGCCATGTCGGGCTTAATGCCCTTACTCGGCTTTACAATCAATATCTCAATGACTTTCGAGAAAGGGCTTAGAGCCCGCCGCTATCACCTCGAGATGATGCTTAACGACCTGCTCGATATCTACTCCACCAAGTTCAGCAAGCTAGACGATGCTGAACGCGCGCTGCTCAAAGCGCTGCTCGAGACCGAGATCAGGCGGATAGACGAAGGAGCCTAGGCCATGTCGCTGGGAATGATCCTGCTCATCGTGCTGATTGTGATCCTGCTCGGCGGATTCAGCGGTGTGGGGGGTAACTTTTACGGAGGCGGCCCGTATCTTGGTGGCGGGCTTGGCCTCGTGCTCGTAATCATCCTCATCCTCGTATTGCTCGGGAGGATCTGACATGCCGATCGGTATTCTGTTCTGGGCGATCATGATCATCTGGCTCATCTCAAACGCCGGCGTCGGCTGGTGGGGATGGGGCGGCACGCGCGGACCGTATATCTCGAACATCATCCTGTGGTTCCTGCTGTTCCTGCTCGGATGGGGCGTATTCGGCTTCATCCTGCAGGGCGGGAGGGGGCTTTAGCTCAGTGAATTGCCGCGGCATGAAGGGCTGCGAGCTGATGGAACAAAGCCGAGTGCCGGCTGTTCCCCCGGATACTGCCCGACCGCCATCGATCTGCAAGGACTGCTGATGCCGCTCACCACGCCGGAAGCCCACGACCTCGGCATCTTCGCGCTGATCCCGGAAGACGAACGCGAAAGGCGATGCAATGCTGACATGGATTGCAGTAGGCCTGCTCAGCATCCTCGCCGCACTTGGCTTGGCCGCTTGCGTGATTGGTGTGATCGGCTATTACGCCTCAAAGACTGAGGGCGGGTTTTGACGAACATACTTGCGACCGCGATAGGCATTGCCTACATCGCCTTTGGGTTCCTCGCATTAGGTCACGCGCTATGGCCCGCGTAACTCACAAAGATCTGCAAGGAGTGCCGATATGGGCTGGCTTGGCGATCTAGGGCGCAACAAAGCGATTGACGTCGATATGACGCCTGCAATCCGTGTCGCCGTTCTGTGCAAGGACGTGCGCCAATTCCAGAATTGGGCCTATGAATGGGCTGGCAAAGACAAGGATGTTCGCGTGAGCATGATGCGTCCTCGTGTGTGGGCACCGAAGGTCAACCGTGAGTACTTCTGTGTCAACGATCCGATTAAGCTTCGCGGCATGGGGTTCGTTGAAGTAGCGATGCTGCCGGGCTATGATGAGGCCCTGTTCAAGGAAGCTTGCATCCAATGCCACGGACAACTCGTACTTTCGCCACTCTCGAACTGAGCCAAGCCGCCTACGACGAGATCGAGGCGAAGCTATTGGCTGCGGGGTATGAGCATCTATTCGCGGCCGGACCTGGGTCGGCGATCGACCTGCAGGGCATCGCAGTTACGCGGGAATTGATGCAAGACTTCCTGCGAGTAGGAATAGGCGAGCTCGTAGATGATCGTCTCAAGAAAATCTTGGGAACGGTCGGCAATGCCCAAGAGGCAAGCCAATACTGCTTCATGTGCGACGATATGGTGAGCCAAGCTTGCGACCGCGAGAACTGCCTGCGTGCGGCTAATGATAGGGTGCGGGCTGATCTGGGGCTGGTGCCGTGATTACCTCTCGCCGAACCTTCATCACCGGGCTACTCGCGGCACCGCTAGTTGCTCACGCCGACAATCTTATGAAGATCCGAGGCATTCTTCTGCCGTCTCTCGATAGTCGGTGGCTCGCCTGTTACGAGGTTGCGTCGGATAGAGTTATCATTCGCCGCGATGCCGCATGCGGGCCTCTGCTGACAACCGGGCGTCGGCTACAACAGCTACAGGGTAAGATATACGGCGCTTGGAGGATCAAGCCAGAATTTATCCCCACATTAGAACGACGCATCGCTGATGGCATTGCGATTGCAGAGAAGTTTGCACTCGATAATCCTGGTGATCAGTACCATGTGGATTATGTCCTCTCTGATGAGAATATGTTTGGGGATATATTCGATAGAGATACGTGCGCTGCGATAGACTTGGCGCGCGACTAAATGAGCCGTTACCCACGCTACACCAACGAGCGCAACCAGCCGCCGATCTACCTTGACGAAGAGCCTATGCCCGGCTGGGCGACTCTTGCCTGTCTTTTTGCAGGAGCGCTGCTCGGCACCATGTTCGTGCTGTTATTGATCTGGGGAGTGTAGCGTGATCCATACTCGCCGCGGATTCATCGGTGCGCTAGGCGCGGTCATTGCGGCTCCGGCCATCGTGCGCGTGGCGAACATCATGCCGGTGCGGGCGCTACTCAATCAATGCGGACAAACTCTTGTCGTCGATCCAATTTCTGGTCGACTAGCCGCAGGCGATATCATTACGATTGAAGGGGTAAGGGCCATTGATCGCCTGCTAAAGCAACCATGCGATTATCTTCGCCAATTCGTTGTTACCGCAGAACTGGAGAAGGGCGCCACCCTAATCCCGCTCTATCCACCGATCATTGGCCCGGGCGACCGTTATCAGACAGTGGACAGGTTGCCGCCACGCAAAGCACGCATCCAAATAACGGCGCGAGCCTATGACCCGATCCCGCGTTCCACGCAAAGATTGGCTGCGACGGTCTAAGCCTGCGCCCACCAAGCCCGTCGGCATATCGCCGCCCGCCTTCTGGCCGTGGTTCGATAGCCTTCCCAAAGAAGCCCGCGATCAGATCGACTACGCACTCAACGGGCCAGCCTTGGTCGAGGCATATCATCGCGCATGGAGCAAGCACCAATGATCTGGGCTTACCTCGCCGGTCTGATCACGCTGCCCGTATTGTTCACGGGTGCATGCCTATTGGTGGCCATGATCGCAACCGACGATGAGATCGCGATCATGAGATATCAACGCGACAACTAATCCTACGGCCACCGGAATGGTCCGGCGGTTCTTCCCCAACGGAGATTGAAGCCATGCCAGTCGATAAGCGATCTCACCCCGAGAAGATTGAGCAGCGCGTCCGTGAGCTTCTCGCCGAATGGGAATACCATCGCGGCAGCCTTCCCGAGCCGCTGATCACAGCCTTAACCAAACTGCGCGATGCGGTGCGCGCAGCCGACCTAGACCCCACGCCGCGCGTTGAAACCCCTCGGCAGGCATAGCCGACCTAACCAGGAGAATTACCATGCTCAAGCGTCTTTCCCTTCGGAAGCGCGTGGCGGTCGGTGCGCTGTTTGCCGGCCTGATCGCGACTGGCCTCATGGCTGCCGGGCTGTGGCAGGGTCTGCCGATCGTCGGCGAAGCGGCCTATTGCACCGGCTATTCGAGCTATCCGACCTCAACGACGCAGCCGACCACAACGCCGGCCACGCCGAACAACTGTAATTCCTTGGTGCCTGCGGGTCCGGGCGCTCTGTCCGGCAACGAGGTGAACCCGGCCGATATCCCGACCAATACTGGCGGCGGACCATCCTCGGTCCTGATTCCGATCCCGTCGGAAGCCTCGGGTGCCTATGTGTACGTGCCGAATACCACTCTGCAGAACACGCTGTTGGCCGGCACGGGCTCGTTCGCGATCCCGAACTTCATCACCAACGTCATCCTCGACCCGACCGGCGCCTTGTCTGCAGCAACGATCACGCTGCCGGCCGCGCCGCTTGACGGCCAGATCGTCCGCATCACGTCATCGCAGCCGATCACCCCGACCTTGGTGATCACGGCGGCCTCGTTGCTGACGGTGGTAAAGAACGCCCCGAGCACGTTCTCGGCGCTGACCAGCACGACCGCGCAGAATATGACCACGGCCGCTTACGCCGCCGCGTTCATCTACGATCTCGCGAAGAATACGTGGTTCAGGCTATAGCGTTCTTCTCCGGTCTCGCTCTGGCCGCAATGTACTGGCCAGGGCAGACCGGAGCGGCTGAAATCTCGCGCTGGGCCTTGATTGCGGTCATGTGCCCGGCGCTTCTGCTCTTCACGACAATACGGATCACGACCGCGCATCGCTGGGGCATTGCGCTATTGCTCTGGGCCACGGCCTCGCTGGCATGGTCGACGGTGTTCTACGACGCGCTCAATGCTTGGATGCAGTTGCTATTCATGGCTAGCGCGTTCGTGATTGCCGCCGAAGTCTCCGACCTCAAATGGTTCTACCGCGGCCTCGGCGCTGGCATGCTCGTCTCATTCGCCGTGGTCACCATGCAGCTGGGCGGCATGAATGTGGCGATGGTCGCACCCGGCAATGCGGCGCCTACCGGGCTATTCGTCAATTCCGATGTGCTGGGCTGGACCGCGGCGGTCATCTTCGTGCTTCTAGTGGCGCAGCGTAGCCGCATCGAATACGCACTCGCGGTGCCCACGGCCTTCTGCCTCATGATGTCCGATTGCCGTTCCGCAATAGGCATAGCCGCCTTGTGTTTCCTCGGCATGATCTGGCAGCGCAACAGGTGGGCCGGCGCATCGTTCTCGCTTCTGATCGGGGCCGAGATCGCGCACCGCTATCACCGCATCGCCGACATGAACTCGCTGCAGCAACGGCTGAGCATCTGGAACGATACGCTCCACGGCGTCACGCCATTCGGTCACGGCATTGGCTCGTTCTATGCGGCGTTCTCGGCTTATTCGACCGGAATGACCGCGGAAGGCTTCTGGCTCGATCTATCGCATGCACATAACGACGCGCTCGAGACCCTGTTCGAGCTTGGAGTCCCCGGCCTTGCAATATGCGGCGTCATCATCGCATTGGCGTGGCGCTACGGCGCACCGGCCGAACGCTACGGCCTCGCTTGCATCGGGGGCATTTCGCTTGTGGGTTTCCCGCTGCATCAGCCGCTCACGGCCGTTCTGTTCGCGGCTCTTGCGGGTCATGCTGCTCGTGGCTGGCATCGGCTACGCCGCCCTCAGCTTCGCCGCGGACCGGGATTTCACCCGCGGCATGGCGACCAATACGATGGCGCCGCTGTGGCAGGCCTCACGCTTGTTTCCGCTGGACCATCGTTACCGGATGGGACCGCCGCGCCTGATCATTGCCGATAACGTGTGGTACAAGCCGGACCAGGCGCTATTCATCTTGCGGGACGCACAGCAGCACGATCCGTATTCGCCGATGCTCAAGGCGTGGGTGGCGGCATTCGAGGCGAGGAAGCAGCCATGAAGAGCAAGATTGTCGAAGGGCTTAAAGAAGCTGTCGCCAACGCTAAAGGACATCCCGCCGAAGGCACGCGCGAAACGTGGTGGGATATGCATTTGTGCAAATGGCGGAGCCGCACTTTCATGAACGGTGAATGGGTCGAGAAATGACCGAGTTCCAGTTCGACTGCTTCCTCTCGGCACTATTCATCGGCGGGTGCATATGCGCCAGTCTCGCCATGCGCATTGAATATCTGGAAGACGAAAGCCCGAAAGGCCTAAGCGACGTCGAGTTCCTTTCACAGACCAACAGGAGAGACTGACATGCCAAGAGGCGAAAAAGGCAAAGTGACCCCGCTGCGCGATTGGACCGAACAGAGCTACGGCACCGAGAACGGCCGCGCCGTGTCCTCGCTCGAAGGCTCGGGCAACATGGGCAACGATGCCAAGGGCAAGGGCCGGCAGATCCCCGGCGGCGTCGAGGCCATGAACAAGCACGGCTCGGCCGACAAGGGCCGCAAGGAGTTTGGCGGTTCCAATAACATCGAGCGCCGCTCGCCGGAACGTCATCGCGATTAAAGTTCCACGGCTCCTTCCGCCCTCGCTCGGAAGGTTGTGAACGGCGGCACCAAGGAATAGTGCCTCCCTGCCAGTCCAGCCCTGGTCGGTGCCGCCGCTTCAATTCAAGGAGTTCCCAATGGCCATCAAGCGCTCCCCCACGGCGTCGGCTCCCGACTACATCGAGCCGTACCGCAAGACCTCCAGCACCGGCCCGGCCCAGTTCGAGGGCAAGCTGGCCCCGCGATCGCCTACGGAGCGGGACTGGCACAAGGGGTCATATTCGGCCACAAGCGGCCGCTCAGCGGGGCTAGGCTCTGGGCTTCCCAAGGGCGACCCCCAGATTCCGCGTTCAGGGCATGCCACCGCGGACGACCCGATGGGCAAGCCGGTGACGAGGAAATACTGATGGCGATGGAACCTCACTGCCCGGTCTGCGACGGCTATCACTATGGCATCTGCCCGAAGGCGCCCGCTGCAGCCTCGGCCTCACTGAGAGAGCGCATCTTGCCGCCCGCTCCCAAGTTCCTCACCTTCGTCGCCGACCAAGAGCCATGGACGCAATACACGCTTGAAAACGGCGCCGTGATCAGGGTGCGCCTTGTGCTGGTAAAGGCGATTGACGAGGGCGAGCTCCTCCCCGATGGCACGCCGCGGTATCAATGCCAGTTCCAGCAGGTCATGGACATCACTTGGCCCGAAGACATCCAGCGCGAGATCGCCAAGCGGCAAGTGGGAGGCGATGGTGAATAATCCGGTATTCGATGAGGGCCTCGGCAAGCTCAAGGCGGTCTTCGCTGAGATTGAGCAGGAAGTCGCGCGGCTCAATGACCTGGATGCGCAGCAGCGCAGCGTCGAGGCTCATATCCGGGTGCTGGAACAGAATGCCACCGAATTGAACGGGCGGCTTGAAGCCACCCAGCAATCCTTGGCGGCGGCCAAGCGTGAACTGATCGATGCCGGGACCCAAGCCCGCGACATCATCGCTCGCGCCAAGAGCGAGGCTCAGAGGACCACCAGAGAGGCGGCGCAGGAAGTCGAGCGCGCTACGCAGCAGCATCAGGACGATCTCAGGATGCAAGTCGATGCCCACAACGCGCAACTCGCGCAACTCAACGGTAATATTGCAACCGCCACCGAGAAGCACGCCGCCATCCACAGCGACATTCATAAAGCCAATAAGCGCCTTGCCGCCATCAAGCAGGCAGCGCGAGAATTTGCGACTGACGCATGAGCCGGTTCAACGTCGCCATGAATCAGGATGACGACCATCTCATCGAAGCGCCGGTCAACTTTATGGGTCCGGTTGTCGACGCGATAATTCCGGGCCTGCCAAGTGCCATCATCCGGGTTTACAAGCTGTTTCTGGTGGTCAGCGCACCGACAAATCTGACATTCCAGGACGGCGGCAACCCCCTCTCCGGCCCATTGCCGTTCGTCGCCAATATGTCGATCGTTCTCGATTTCGACACCAAGCCATGGTTCACGACCTCGGCTGGCAACCCGTTCAACATCAACGTTAGCGGCGCCGCGCAA
>Ga0210399_10003017_pt1 | contig 13098 bp, 13 predicted proteins | sample IncBWC14MmetaG_FD_150865 | JGI IMG/M metagenome (GOLD analysis project Ga0210399, IMG submission 150865) | Forest soil microbial communities from Barre Woods Harvard Forest LTER site, Petersham, Massachusetts, United States - Inc-BW-C-14-M | ecosystem: Environmental > Terrestrial > Soil >... | reverse complement strand
GGGGATTCCTACGGCTCTCAGGCGCACGCTTGCACCCGAGTCGCTTCGGTGGGTTCCTGCCACGACGCCCTGGCCTCAGGCGAAGGTTCTGAACAGGCTAACAAGGCGAGTCCCGCCTCTTTTATATTCACAGCGCCAACATAATCTGCATTGGCTGAGTATCCGCACTCCACACAAACAAACTTCGCTTGCCTCTTGCGGTTCTCTGCTGCGGTGTGCTGGCACTCCGGACACTTACGGCTGGTGTTCTGTGCTGGCACGGCCACCAGCAGGCCGCCGCTCCATTGCGTCTTGTACTCCAACTGCCGGCGCAACTCGAACGGACTGGCGTCCAGGATGGTGCGATTCAGCCCGGACTTCTGGTTGACGCGCTTCCCCGGCTTTGCTTTCGTGCCTTGGCTCGATCGACTCATGTTCTGGACTGGCAAGTCTTCGACAAACACCACGGCGTGGTTTTTGCTGATGGCTTTCGAGGACTGGTGTACGAAATCTTTCCTGATGTTGGCAATCTTCCAGTGCAACTTGGCGATTCGTGCTTTCGTCAGTATAGTCTTTAACGGGTCTTATATCCCCACCCTAAAGGACGGGGCTTTACGACCCGACGGGTAACTGCTTTCGCCTCGCAGCGCGCCTTAAAGCACCTCGAAACTTTAGGCAATCCTTTTCACTCACTTGCTTTCCGCCACACACACAAAATTGCCGGCGTCGTTCGTATCGCCCTCTCCCTTATACTTGGCAATCTGCGGATACGGACAAAGCGGCCGGGTCATTTTCACGCCCTTTGCAGGGTCGCCGCTTTCGTACTTTGTCGCTACGATCGCGTTTGGCGCAATTCCCTTCTCCACCCATTGTTCCAGCGCCAGCTCCACGTTGTGCTGCGCGTCCTTCGCTCCCAGGCCGCCCTGCCCAAAAGAGTCCGGTCCGGGACCACCGCTGCAGTGCTGCATTCCCGGTACCATGTACAGTCGCACGAACACCTCTGTCTCTTGCCCGCGCATCCTGTTTGTCACGTCGTTGTAATAGTTAATCGTGTTGAGCGCCGAAATTGCCGGATCGTTCCAGCCGTGATAGAGAATCAGCTTCCCGCCCCGTGACTTGAACGCCACAAGATTTGCCTCCGTGGCATTCAGGAATTGCGCAGTCTTCTCATCCGCCGCTTTCTCGGCTTGATCGACGCTGGCATCCTTGTAATTCCAGTCCGCCTTGCCATAGACCATGTTGCAAAAATATCCGCCGCTGAAGGCGAACAGCAAACTCTTGCCAGGCGCCGATCCGGTAATCCACGTTTCCCATCCTCCCGGCCCCTCTTCCGCTCCCGGCAAATAGCCCGGAAAAACCTTTCGTCCTGTCGCATCGTTCGGTCCTTCGTACAATTTTTTCAGCGCCGTAACTTGTCCCACCGTCAGGCACTTTTCCGAATCGCCTTCTTTGCAAAGCATCACTCCCGGATCGAAATGACATTTCCTCGGATCATTCAGGATGCCGTCGGGAACTCCGTCTTGCGCGTCGCAGGCGGCGTTCACCGCGCGTGCAATTGCCGGCAGCTTGCTCGGCGGGATATAACTGGCTGCATCAAGTGTCGTCGCCTGCGCGTCCGCAAGCGCTTTGGTCAGCAGGTGCGTCCAGAAGTTGGCCGGGGCTCCCGCGAGGATGCCGTCGTAATCCTCGGGAAAACGCTGCGCTTCCATCAACGCCTGCCGCCCGCCGTTCGAGCAGCCCCCGAAGTACGAGTGCTGCGGATCTTTGCCGTAAAACGCCTTGACCACCACTTTAGCCACCCGGGTCATCTCGTGGATCCCGCGGTATCCGTAGTCGGTCAACTTTTCGGGATGTCCCAGCGCCCAACTCGCGTCCGTCCCTCCAGCGGAGTGGCCAGTATCCGTGCTCACCGTTGCGTAACCTTGGTACACCGCGGTTCCAAGCTGCCGGTAGCCAATCTCTCCGGCGAATCCTCCGTTGCCCTGGCCCTGTAGTTTGCCGTTCCAACTCCCCCTATTCTGCCCATTCGCCGGCATCCACACTTCGATCTTGATCGAGGAATCGGCGCTCGGCATCGCTTCCGCCACCACCCGGCAAAATGCTGGGAGCATTTTGTAGAAAGAGGGTTCTCCCACAATCCAGGGAGTAATGTTTGGAGGTGGTGTGAATGTCCCGGCTGCGACTGTTTGCGTCGAAAGGATCTTCGCTCCGGTTAGTTTAAGTTGCGCCAGACCCTCGCAAGTTTGTGTTCCTGACCGCGCACCCTGCGCGTAAGCCCCGCAGGACATCAGCACCGCTCCAACCGCCATTATTGCCACCTTCTGCATGACGATTTCCTCCGACTTGAGCTCTCAACGCATTCGCGCCGAGGCGCACGTTAGCCCAAGTCGAAACTCCCGCGCAATCCTTTTCGTGTCGGCTTCACGCTTCTCTCGATAGGGGCCGATGCACTCGGCGCGGCCATTGAAGAATTTGCATTTCGTCGTTTAGAATGCCCCCATGCGCAAAGTCGTCTTGGGCCTCGGCATCAGCCTCGACGGCTATATCGCCCGCCCCGATGGAGCGGTCGACTTTCTTTTCATGCCCAAGGACTATTCGATGGGCCCCTTCTTCGCCACCATCGATACCGCCGTCATGGGACGCAAGACCTACGACGTGGCCCTCAAAATGGGGGGCGGCGGCTTCAGCGACCCGAAAATGAAGAACTACGTCTTCTCCCATTCTCAGCCGCCCGGCGAACGCGGCGGCGTTACCTTTGTCAATGAATCGCCGAAAAGTTTCGTCGAGAAGCTCCGCAAGCGCCCCGGAAAAAACATCTGGCATATGGGCGGCGGCGAACTGGCCCGCGACTTCCTCAAAGACGACCTGGTCGACGAGCTCTATATCGGCATCGTTCCCGTCCTAATCGGTGAGGGCATCCCGCTCTTCCCCAGCGGCTTCCCGCAACGTGAATTTTCCCTGCTCGAAAACAAAACCTTCTCCAAAGGTATGATCGCACTCAAGTACGCCCGCACCCGGAGAAGGTCCAAGCGGAAAATGTAGGAGCTGGCGTTCCGTCCGGCAATCTTGCCCCACTTCGCGGCGGCAAATTTAGTTTGCGGCGCAAACTAAATTGCGGCTTACGGCTGAGGAGCTCGAAAAACAAGCGTCAGATGACGACGTAGAGTCGCCGCTATATGAACGAGCGGGTCAGAACAGCCGCGGCTGGCGCTTGGGCAGGTCGCGGCCGAAGTATTCGTAGGCGCGGGCGGTGGCGACGCGGCCACGTGGGGTGCGGTCGATCATTCCGATCTGCATCAAATACGGCTCGTATATCTCTTCGATGGCGTCTTCTTCTTCGCTCAACACCGCCGCCAGCGTCCCCAAGCCGACTGGTCCGCCCGCGTATTTGTCGAGCAGCGCGATCATCAGGTTGCGGTCCACTTCGTCCAGGCCGCTCTCGTCGACGCCCAGCATTTGCAAGGCTTCCTGCGCCACCGCGCGCGTGATACGGCCCGCCGCGCGCACTTCCGCAAAATCGCGCGCGCGCCGCAGCAAGCGGTTCGCGATGCGCGGCGTGCCGCGGCAGCGGCCCGCGATTTCTTCCGCGCCGCCTTCATCCATCTGGATGTTCAGGATTTTCGCCGAGCGGTGAATGATGATCAGCAAATCCGCTGGCTCGTAAAAATCCAGCCGGTGCACGATTCCGAAACGCGAGCGCAGCGGTGCCGTAATCAATCCCGCGCGCGTCGTCGCGCCGATCAGCGTGAAGTGTCCCAGCGGAAACGGGTGAATCTGCGCCCCCGGCCCCTGGCCGATGATCAGGTCCACGCGGAAATCTTCCATCGCCGGGTAGAGCACTTCTTCGATCGCAGGCTGCAAGCGGTGAATTTCGTCCAGAAAGAAAACTTCCTTTTTTTGGAGCGACGCCAATATCGCCGTCAGGTCGCCTTTGCGCTCCAGCAGCGGTCCCGCGCTGGTCTTGATCGGCACGTTCAATTCGTTGGCGATGATCTGCGCCAGCGTGGTCTTGCCCAGCCCCGGCGGTCCATAGAGCAGCACGTGGTCCAGCGCCTCGCCACGGCTCCGCGCCGCATCGATGGCAATCTGAATATTTTCTTTGACGCGTTTCTGCCCGATGTATTCATCCAGGCGCTTTGGCCGCACGCTCACTTCGATGCGCGTGTCTTCGTCAAACGCCTGCCCGGACACAATTCGCTCTGGCTGTCTCTGTGGCATCATCCGCTTTGCCGTTCCCTCGGCCATTTCTTCTCTGTGAACTCTGCGCTCTCCGTGTCCTCTGTGTTAAATCCTTTTCTTTATATTCGCGCCGCTCTCCCTTTCGGCGCGCTCAACGATTGAAGTGCTCCGCGCAACAACTTCTCAAAATTCGCCGCGCCCGCCTCGCGCCTCGCTTCGGCTACCGCGGTTTCCGCGGCGCGCCCGTCGTATCCCAGGTTCACGAGCGCGGACACCACATCCGCCTCGATTCCCGCAGGTGATGATGGCGCCGGTTTCTCTGTCTCCACCGCCAGGGCTTCCAGTTTGTCCTTCAACTCGACTACCATGCGCTCCGCCGTCTTGCGCCCTACGCCGGGAATTCTTGTCAGCCGCGCCAGGTCGCTCCCGCGAATCGCCGGCACGAGTTCTTCGACGCTCATCCCGCTCAAGATTTTCAGCGCCAGCGTCGGCCCCACTCCGGAAGCCGAAAGTAGCATTTCAAAAAAATGTTTTTCGCGCGCGGAGACAAACCCGTACAGCGCCAGCGCATCTTCCCGCACATGGGTGTGGATCAGGAGGGTCACTTCGGTGTGCAGCTCGCCGAGCGCGCCGTAGGTCGAAAGCGGCACCTGCACGAGGTAGCCCACGCCGCCCACGTCCACGAGCACTTGGTTCGGTCTTTTTTCGGCGAGCCGTCCGCGAAGCTGGCCAATCATCGCTCGCCAGTATTGCCGCTTTTCCTTCGCCCGTCAACGCACACTCGGGATTGCGGATACGCACGCGAAAAGGGACCACCCCCTGGGCGCGCGCTGCGCATCTTCTCTGAGCCCTTGCCTATAACGCGCTACAATTCGCCTTTGGACGTAGGGAGGGACTTGAAATAGCGATGAATGCTGAATCGTGGTTGAAAAGGGCCGCTGAATTTAGTCCTAATGGCAACAGCATAACCTCGGGCGAGACCTTGCAATTCGCGATTTCGATGGCGTGCGCGTTTTACGGACCAGCGAGTCAGCAAGTGGAGATGATCAAGACTCGGGCTGCTGATATTCCCAAACAGAAGAGTGGTGCCTATCCCGAAATCTTGATCCACGAATTTGCCTACGGTGTAATCCAAATATGGTGGCGGAAATCAACGCTGGTCTTGTTCAGAACATAAGACTGGGGATCGCGGGTGAGATTTTGGGCGATCTGATCTTTATGGCTCGGGAAGCTTTGGGCGAAAAGGCCCTGCAAGTAGCAGCGGTTCTGACAGCAGCGGCGTTGAGGATTTGATGAGGCGACTTGCGCAGGAAAAGGCAGGAATCACGAGCCGAATTAAGCTCGACCAAATTTTGGTGGAGCTCAAAGATAGGGGAATTCTGCAAGGCGCTGAGCCGGGAGTGGCCCAAAGCTTCCTGAAGTTTCGCAACGACAGCCTTCATGCGGACTGGAACAATGTAACGGAGCCACAGGTAACTAGCTGCAAAGGATTATTGGATTCTTTGATCGTTAAGCACTTCGGATAAGCCGAGAACTCGATGTACACCGAGGGGCAATTCGGAAGTAATCCCTCCAGCAATCATTTCCGCTCGCCTGATAAGTAACTTACCGGACAGATTCCCCTCTGGAAAACACAACTGGCGAGGGCTCCCTTCGCCGGGAGCCCTCCAAAGCGCAATCTGATTATTGGTTCCAAGTACTACGGAGGCGATTCGCGCCCTTACAGCGCGGCTATCTTGGGTTCAACACGCCTGCAATCATGGAAAAAGATAATTCTGCTTGGTTTCCTAACCAGCGTATCTTGAAGCTGGCTGTGGGGCAGAAGTGGGTGCGGGCACTTGCATCGTATATATCTCATGGGCATAATCCACCCATGATAATCGGTGACCGCCTTCGCGCACTCCGCGAAGACAAAAAACTCTCCCAAGGGGACATCGAGAAGCGCACGGGCCTACTTCGTTGTTATATTTCCCGCGTTGAAAACGGCCACACGGTTCCGGCCATCGAAACGCTGGAAAAAATGGCTCGCGCTTTAGAGATCCCCATCTATCAACTCTTTTACGACGGCGATGAGCCGCCGGTATTGCCAAATCTGCTTAAGCGGAAATCGTCTGACGAAAATGCCTGGGGCAGTTCTGGCAAGGATGCCAGGTTTCTGAGCAAGCTTCGTCGTTCGCTGGGCAAAGCCAACGAAGTAGATCGCAAGATTATTCTGTTCATGGCTCAGAAGATGGCTCTACGCTGACGTAGTCTGAGAACCACTTCGGCCTTGCGCCCGAAGAGGTGTCTTCTGGCCGTGAACCGCACATCTATCTCATGCACCTGTGTTTTGACTGATTTAAGCGGTTTGTCTCCCTCGTAGAAAAGCTGATACAAGGCCACCTCCAAAGCGCATGCGAACTTCTCAAGTGTCTTGAGAGTGGGGACAGTATGTCCATTCTCCACCCGTGATAGGTAGCAACGAGGCAGTCCTGTGCGTTTTTCAATCTGGCCTTGGGACAAGCCTTTCAATTCTCTAAACTGTTTGAGCCGGGTTCCTACATCCATATCGGCCGTGACTCTCCTTCCCGGACATAAGTCGGGAGTCTTATAAGGCGCTACTTGCAAAATGATCACGTGCAGATTGGCAGGGAGGGTGGAGCTAGTCCTCGTAGATTCCCCTGTATAGTCCGTGAGCTTGCTTGCGAACGAATTCTCAACAAAATTATTTGTGTGCTACGATCTGTCCGGAATGGGAGAGATCATTCCTCTCGAACAATTCCTCTGGGGCGTTGCGGTTTTCTTAAAGACTACGCTCGTAGTTTTGCTTCTCTACCGCAAGAACAACCGGATATACCCTTATTTTTTTGCCTACGCCCTAGTTACTTTGTTGCATGACCCCTTTCTCTTGGTCTGCTACCGCATCTGGGGATTCAGGTCGCCGACTGCGTTGAACCTCGCTTGGAGTACTCAGGGTTTGGTCATCGTTGCCCGAGCGCTGGCTGTCGTGGAGATTTGCTGGCACGTATTGGGAATCTATCGTGGCATTTGGGTGCTGGTTTGGCGGTCCTTCCTCGCCGTTGCCGGATCTGTATTTCTGTTCTCCTGGGTGATTTCCCGACACCAATGGCAGGTCGCCATTCTGAATGCCGACCGTGGTATTGAATTGGCGCTCGCCGCGGTACTCGTTGTTTTCGTCCTGTTCGCGCACTACTACGAGATTGGAATGGGACCGACAGACCGTTTTCTGGCAATCGGATTTGTCCTCTTTTCGTGTTTCTCAGTGTTGAACAATACGCTTCTGGAACGCTGGCTTTGGGGCTACGCAACTCTCTGGAATCTCCTCGGTACGTTGGCGTTCATCGCCACTCTTCTGATTTGGATTTGGGCGGTTCGTAAAGCGCAAACGAAAACTGGGCCCGTGCTGGTAATGCTTCCTAGCGGAGCTTACGAAATGCTTGTTCCAAAGATCAATCTGCGGCTTAAGCTTCTGAATCGGCAACTGGAAAGGTTCTGGCATTTGAAGTCAGAAAATGAATGAGTCCTCTTCAAAGCCAATACATAGCTGACAATGCGTAGTTCCTGGTTAGTCGGATTAGCGGACAAGCGTCACGTGTCCGATATAGTCCTCTCAACCCCTTTGCGAACACAACCAACGAAGGCGCGATCTTCCTAGTTCGCTAATCCGATATTCCAGAGTACCTCGACCTCGGGAACGCCTTTCCAGCAAGCCGAAGCTCCATAGTCTTTTGAAATACGTCCAAGCCGAAGTGCCGGGAAGGAATTAAGCTTTTCCGCCGCTTCATTTGGTCCGAGCCATTCACCTTGGGTCGCGGCAAATAAGGATAAGACTTGCAGTTTAAGTTCGTTGTATCGATTCATTTGTTTTCCGGGAGCCTATTCCTGGGTTATCAAAAGCTAGTTGATGAAGCTGAAAAATAGGCATGATCTAAGCTTGTGCGCCCGACCCGGTAGGGTTGTCTGTTTTTTCGTTATTCGTGAAATAGAAAAGCAATGCGATAAACAAAGTGACGCACCCCACGAGCCACCAAACCCAATTCTTTTTCCAGATTGCGGCAACGGCCAGCGCCAAACTACCCGTACCCATGCCGAGCTTCGGATTCCACGCAGCCAGTGCACTCAAGCGTCTGAGCCAAAACCCACAGGGTCATTAATCGTTTGACATATCTAGGTCATCCTCACATGCTTCTGCTCAGTCAACCTACATATTGCCCTAAATTCGGCTCCGCCCGGATAGAACCCTTGTGCGCGCTAGGTCCGTGCCACTGGGGAAGGGGGTGGTCCCTTTTTCCGGGCTGTATCCGCAATCCCGTCAACGCACACTCGGCCATCAGCGACCGTATCTGCCAATCAGTTCTGCTTGGGCAAGGATGTGGCCTTTCATGGCGCGTTCGAGGTCGGCCTTTGTGGCACCGGATTTGAGATTCAGCCTGGTATCGAGCGCGTACAGCTTGAAGAAATACCGGTGCGGCTTGCCGGGCGGAGGACACGGCCCGCCGTATCCGATCTTTCCGAAATCGTTCCGGCCTTGCCGTGCGCCGCCGGCAAGCTGCTCTTGCCTCGGCACCCGTTCCGGAAGTTCCTTGGCATCCGCGGGAAGGTCGTACAAAACCCAGTGCACCCACGTGCCCGCTGGGGCGTCGGGATCATCCATGATGAGGGCAAAGCTCCCGGTATTTGCAGGCGGTTTATTCCATTCCAATTTCGGGGAGACGTCCTGCGCGTCGCACGTAAATTTTTTGGGAATTGTTTCTCCCTCCGAAAAGTCCGGGCTGGTAATGTGCAGTGCCATGGCTCCTCCTGTCGCTTGCGAGAAGAGCTTTCCGGAAAACAACGCGCAGATGCAAAGCAAGCAGCCCGTCAGGAGCGCAAATCTGCTTCGCACCGTGGCATGCTCCTTTATTGTCACTCACGCCGCTCCGCGGCTGCGCAGAAATTCGGCGACCTCTGCGTGGCCGCGTTCCTCCGCAAACTTCAAGGCCGTTTTCCCATCACTGGTCCTGGCGCTCAAATCAGCGCCGTTTCCCAGTAGCATGCTCACAATCCCCAGATGGCCGTTCGCAGCGGCAGTAAGAAGCGGCGAGTAGCCGCCTCCATAGCGGTAATTCGGGTCGGCGCCATTTTCCAGGAGCCAGGCCACCATGGCGGTGTGTCCGCTGGCTACGGCGCCGGTCAGGGCGTTGTAGCCCGTCCCGTTGGTCGCCACTGCGTTGACGTCTGCGCCTTTCGCAAACAAGTATTCAGCTACTTCCAGATGCCCGAACACTGCCGTCAGCGCGATTACGGGAAACCCATCGGGTGAGTAGCTCTCCGCCTGACTCGGCTCTTTCTCTACCAGTTGTTTCACGCGCTCCAGTTGCCCGAGCGCCGCCCCTTCATGCAGCTCCAGCGGAACCCCCTGAGCCAGCAGCATATCGCAAAGCTCCTTGTTGCCGCCGTACACCGTCAGCAACAAGGCCGATTGTCCCTTTTCATTCCGGGCACTCGCCAATTCCGGTTCAGCGGCCAGCATTCTTTTAACTGCTGCGGTGTCCCTTGCTTGAATGACTTTGAAAAATTGGGCGGCGCTGCTCATGCCTGTACTCCCTCCGAATCCACGCGATCTGCAGGAAAAGGAGAGTAGCGCAAACGAATGCTTGATGCTGAGGAAATCTGTGGAAAGCAACGGGAGAAGCATCTCGCGTGGGGCGCGGCGCAGTCCCGCGCCGCGCGATGAAATTAGATCAAGAGTGAGGACGCTGCTGTCGCAGCCGGTTGGGAACGCCCCGGCAGCTGGTCTGGGCGCTCAACGGCGCGAGCGGTCCTTGCGCACGGCTTCGTCGATCAGCGCATCGAGTTCGCTGCGCGTCAGCGTCACGTCATCGCCCGCGTTTTCTCCGCTGTCACGGGTGATGGGCAATTCCGCTCCGCCACCCGGCGGAGGCGCGACAAAGTAACGCGGACGAGCCGCCATCAGCTTGGCGACTTCCCGGCTGGAGAGCAACACCGGCTGACCGGCCATCTCCGCAGCCAGGGTGATCTTCGCGCTGTGCTCGATGGTCTCCATTCGAAAGAACGCGGTGAGCAGGTCGGGGCCGCAGGTTACCGCGCCGTGGTTGGCAAGAAGCAGCGCGTCGTAGTGCGGCACAAACGGCTCGATAGCCTCGCTCAACTCCGGAGTTCCCGGCGTGGCATATTGCACCAGCGGAATCTGTCCAAGTCCCACGATCACTTCGGGAAGCAAGGCTTGATTCAGCGCCCGCCCGGCGACCGCAAATCCAGTGGCCGTGGGCGGATGCCCATGGCAGATGGCCATTACATCCGGCCGCATGCGGTAGAACAGGAGATGCATCGCCATTTCGGAGGAAAATTTGCGGTCGCCGGCGAGCTGCCGCCCGTGCAGATCGGTGATCACCAGATCCTGTGGCGCGAGCATCCCTTTATTCATGCAGGTAGGAGTGGTGAGAACGCTGCCGTCATCGAGCCGCACGGAAATATTTCCTTCACAGGCGACGATGTGTCCGCGCTCGTACATCCAGCGTCCGGCGATACAGATCTCGCGGCGGTGCTGCTCTTCACTTTTCGCGTGGCCTGACAAGAGTGAGTCCGAAGTCACGGGCGGACTCCTTCCTGGCTCGGAACGTTTTTCCGGGCCGTTCAGCTTGGATTGATCCAGGCGCAGTCCGTAGGGGAGTTACGGAATGACTCATGCCTATCCCCATAAGAGTGGCAGGAGCGAAGAAGAAATTAATACAACTTGCCTCCAGAAGCTAGGCATAAATACCGCGGAGCTTGAGGGCGCTGGCGACCCGGTCGATGGCCAGCATGTAGGCCGCAATGCGGTTATTCACTTTGTGCATTCCAGCAAAACGCACCACTTCATCGAAGGCGTTGTCCATCACGTCGAAGAGGCGTTCGTTCACTTCGCTCTCCCGCCAGAAGAAGCCCTGACGGTCCTGAACCCATTCGAAATAGCTGACGGTGACGCCGCCGGCGTTGCCGAGAATGTCCGGCACGGTGAAGATGCCTTTGGCATCGATAATCGCGTCGGCCTGCCAAGTGGTGGGACCGTTAGCGCCTTCGCAGAGAACCTTGGCTTGCACCTGATTCGCATTCTTCTCCGTGATCTGGTTTTCAATGGCCGCGGGGATGGCAACCTCGCACGGTTGGAAGAGCACATCTCGCGAACTCATCTTCGTTCCGCCACCTGGGAAATCCTGCAGCGGTTTCTTCTGCGTGTAGACCCAATCGATCGCCTTCGGCACGTCGAGACCCTTCTCGTTGTACAGTCCACCGCCGATGTCAGCCAGGCCAATGATTTTGTAGCCCGCTTTGTGCATGAGCTCCGCGGCCATGGAGCCCACGTTCCCGAAGCCTTGAACAACGACGCGGCATCCGTCCTTGTTGATTCCCAGCTTGGCGAGCGCCTTGTCGCAGCAGATCATCACGCCGCGTCCTGTGGCTTCGCGCCTTCCGCGCGACCCGCCCAGCTCGATGGGCTTACCGGTCACCACGGCCGTGGTGGCTTGACCAACGTGCATGGCGTACGTGTCCATGACCCAGGCCATGGTCTGCTCGTTTGTGCCGACGTCGGGGGCCGGTACGTCGCGTTCCGGTCCCAGCCAATTCGCCAGTTCCGCGGTATAGCGGCGCGTCAGCCGCTCCAGCTCTCCGCGCGACATCTTCCGCGGATCGCAGATCACTCCCCCTTTAGCGCCGCCAAAGGGAATATTTACCACCGCGCACTTCCAGGTCATCCAGGTCGCCAGCGCGCGCACTTCGTCGATGGAAACGTCCGGCGCAAAGCGGATTCCGCCCTTGCCGGGCCCGCGCACCGTGGAATGCAGCACGCGATATCCCGTGAACACTTCGAGAGTTCCGTTATCCATCCCAATGGGAATATAAAGCGTGATTTCTTTGCTCGGGTATTTCAAATACCGGTAAAGCCCCTGCTCGAGTCCCAGTTTATTCGCCGCCACTTCAAAGCGCGCTTCCGCGTTCTGATAGACATTCATCTCTTCTGGCATTGGAGCTTGCGGCATGCGAAATTCTCCTTTGTAACGGCGCGGAATTACTTCGTTCGCTCTCAGGATCAAGCTGCGCCTGCGTGAAGAGCCGGCCACCCTGCGGTCAAGCGCAGGGCCAAACCCGGCCTTTTCGGGGCCGGCCGTCCTTACGCAATCCGGCCCGTAGTCAACACTTACAGGCGCGATTTGAAAGGCCAAGGAAGGTAAGTACCAGCAGTCTACCCCACCGCCGGAACTGCCGATTGGCCGGGCCGCCAGTATACGAATCTACCTGCTATCCCGCAAGCGCCGCTGCTGTGAAGGGAGCTGCAATTCAAATGCGAAGGCACACCCATGATGCGAGCGCACGAAATTACAAACGGTGGAGGATTACTGCAAGCGGAACCGGATTGTCACGGTCAGGTGCATCGGCACGGGTTTGCCGTCGAGCGACGCGGGCTGGTATTTCCACTGTTTCAAAGCGTCCATGGCTGCTTGATGAAGCAGCGTGGGGCCGGAAACGACGTTCATGACCGTCACGTGTCCAGCGGGGTCGATCAACGCGTCGATGAGGACGTTGCCCGAAACACGCTGGCTCTTGGCGAGCTTCGGATAGGATGGAGGCACAGAAAAGATCAGTCTTGCAGGTTTGACGTCCCCGCCAACGGGTAGCGGCGCTGCGGGCGCAGAAGGCTGTTTGCTGCCGCCAACAAGACCGGCGGTGAGCGCTTCCACGCTGGGCCCGGGCTGTCCATCGCCGTTCAAGGCGATGCCTGCGTCAGCTTCTGCGCCGTCTGGTGCACGCCGGTTTTGCGTGATCTTGGGTGTGGCCAGTTGAACTTTTCCGAGGCTGGGCTTCTTCGGTTGCTCTGCAGCCGGTTGGGCTGAAGCCGGCGTCGTCACACCCGTGCCGCCGTTTGCCGGATTCGATGTGGGTTGCGAATTGTGTGCCGTC
>Ga0210399_10003015_pt1 | contig 13101 bp, 9 predicted proteins | sample IncBWC14MmetaG_FD_150865 | JGI IMG/M metagenome (GOLD analysis project Ga0210399, IMG submission 150865) | Forest soil microbial communities from Barre Woods Harvard Forest LTER site, Petersham, Massachusetts, United States - Inc-BW-C-14-M | ecosystem: Environmental > Terrestrial > Soil >... | reverse complement strand
CCGCTTAGTTCTCGTACTTCAAAATCGTTTGTGCTCTCGTTGGCGACGAACAGACCTTTGCAGTCCCCCTTGGGAGTTACAAAAACGTGGTAGCCGGTAGACAGACTCACGATTTGCTGAAACGATGCCTCGATGGAGACCGTGGCAATGCCCCCGGTCAACTGGCCCGAGCCGAAATCCTCGAACCACACTTCGGTTGACTCCATAGAGGTAACGTTCACCATTTGGTGGTTCCGCAGAGGCACAGCGGCATGCTTGATTCCGATTGCGGTCGTATCGCCAAGGGCGTCGGTGAAGAAAGTTGATTGGCCGTTCTTGTTGAACTGTGCTTCCACGAAGACGTTGTTGGCAGGTGTAGCAAAGTTCTGCAACTGCAGCGTTTCGAAGGTGCTGCTGTTTTGGAACATCGCTTGAAACCCCGAGACGTTCGCAAAGGAACCGTCACCCGCGGTTCCGATGCTACCCGCGAGTATGCCTCCGGTAATGTTTGCCGCGGCTGCGGCAACGTTCCCCCCTGCATTAATATCGCCGGTGGTGCGAATGGTTGGGACAAGAAGAGAGCTAGTGAACTGGGCAATAGACGCGGAAATGGTGTTGGTGGCGTTGATGTTGACGATCTGTCCCGTGTCGCCGAGGTCTCCCGTGACATCCGCCCCGGGTAGGGTCTGAGCTGGGGCAAATGTAATCACCCCGTTGTTGCCAATCGAGAGTCCGGTCTCTGCTGGGGCGCCGGTGCCTGACGCGAACAGCAGGTTTAGGGTGCCCGAGGGCGAGGCGGTGTCGTTGCCCAGCGGTTCCGCCTGCCAGCGAAAGTGCTGGCTTTCGGCAGCATTTGTCGAATTGCTAAAGGCCGACGACAGCAAATCAAACGGTTGCGAATTCATCCCAGCTGTCTTTGTGGCGTTGCCCGTTGCGGGCAATTGCAGCACGCCGCGGAAAAGTCCGCTGCCGTTCACGTCGAGTGTTGCTGCAGGAGCCTTCTTGCCAATGCTCACCTTGCCGCCCAGCTGGAATAGCGCCGAACTTCCCAACGCCGTGCTGTTGGTCCAGAGGGGAATGAAGTTAGTGCTGCCGGAGCCGCTCACCGTGGCTCCAACGGCGGCTTGGGAAGTCGCGGACGCTGCCGATTTTTTTGCGTAATTGGCACTTGCGGGTTGTTGAGCAACCACGGGCAGGACCCACACGAGGAGCGCAATCATGCATGCCCAAAAAGTTAATACGGACCATGAAAATCTCCTGGAGGTTGTCGTTGCTCACCGGGTCGTTTTCCGTCCCTACGATCTAGTTCAACCTCTATCTAGATAACGCGCAGAAACCACGGAAAAAGGTCCACCTTTTCTTGGTATCGTCAGTCGCCGATTCGGGGTTTCGGCAGCAGAAAGCCTCAAATGCTTGAACACAAAGGCGTAAACCTCGTTGGCGTGGCAGTCGACCGGGTATATACTTTCAGCGCCGCTGAGATCGCGAATACTTTGGGGTGAATTGGGAATGTTCGCGAGCTCAAGTCGGAACCTCCCTCGTTTTTTCTATATTTCCTAAGATCGAGTGATCGCGACTTGTGGTGTCCATTCCGCCCCGGGCATCGCGTTCAAGGTCCTTATGGACGAGCCAATCGATGTAGCCACCCTTCTGGGTGAACTCGATGTCGGCAATGACAAGGCAGTAGCCAAGTTAGTCGTGTCGCTCTACTCGGAACTGCGGAGATTAGCGTCTCGCTACCTGCAGCGGGAGCGCCCTGAGCACACCTTGCAGACAACCGCCCTGGTGCATGAGGCGTATCTTCGCTTGGCCGATCAAAGAGAAGTTCACTGGAAGAACAGGGAGCAGTTCCTGGGCGTGGCGGCGCAACTGATGAGGCGTATCCTGGTTGACCACAGCCGCGGCCATGACGCCCAGAAGCGGGGGAAAGGCCTTGAGAAGGTTTTTCTGGAAGAAGCTGTCTGCGTTTCCAAAGAGAAGGCGGCGGACGTCATTGCATTGGATGAAGCTTTGACCCGGCTGGCCGAATTCGATCCGCAGCAAGCCCAACTCGTGGAGTTGCGTTTTTTCGGTGGTCTAAGCATTGAGGAATCGGCTGGAGTTTTGGGCGTTTCCCGAACGACTCTTAAGCGTAACTGGAACGTGGCAAAAGCGTGGCTTGCGCGTGAGCTACGCAAGGGCGACTCGAAGCATGCCTGAAAAGTGGGACCAGGTTAAGGAGTTGTTCACGCAGGCTCTGGAGCGCGGCCCCCAGGAGCGAAGCGTTTTTTTGCGCCAAGCCTGCGGTGGGGATGACTCTCTGCGCACCGAAATAGAATCGCTACTGTCGAGCTTCGATGGCGCTGCCACTTTTCTTGAGGATTGTCCCGCCGCTGATCTGTTGTCTGCTCAGTCGCTTGCGATGGCAGGAAGACGAGTCGGGGCGTACCGAATCATCCGCGAATGCGGTCATGGCGGCATGGCGGTGGTCTATCTGGCTGAGCGTGCCGATGACGAGTACCGCAAACGGGTCGCAATCAAGATGGTGAAGCCGGGAACGAACACAGCTGAAATCCTTCGCCGTTTTCGCAACGAGCGACAGGCCCTGGCTGGGCTTGATCACCCTAACATTGTGCGACTGCTCGACGGTGGAAGCACCGCAGAGGGCTTGCCTTACCTGATTATGGATTACGTCGAGGGCGTTCGCATCGACGAATATTGCGACATTCACAGATTGCCCGTCATGCAGCGCTTGCAGTTGTTCTGCACAGTCTGCCGCGCGGTGCAGTATGCCCATGAGAGCCTCCTCATCCATCGTGATCTGAAGCCCAGCAACATCCTCATTACCAAAGAAGGTGTGACCCGGCTCTTGGACTTTGGCATTGCCAAGATACTTAACCCGCAATGGTCCCCAGACGCAACTCTAACCCGAACGGATTGGCGGCCCATGACGCCGGAATACGCCAGCCCTGAACAGGTTCGCGGGGAACCGGTCACAAATGCCACGGATATCTATTCGCTTGGAGTCTTGCTTTATGAGCTCCTGACAGGCCATCGACCGTATCGAGTTCGGTCTGATTCTCCTTTGGAGCTTGAGCGCCTTGTTTGCAGTGAGGAACCGGAAAAGCCGAGTGCGGCGGTCAGCAGGATCGATGAAAAAGCATCTCATGACGGCAGCCGACCGACCCTAGTCACTCGTCAACTGATTAGTGAAGCACGTGCGATTCGGCCAGCAGAGCTGCCGCGCTGCCTGCGAGGCGATCTCGACACCATCGTCATGAAAGCCATGCGCAAAGAGCCCGAACAGCGTTATGTCTCTGCGGAAGATTTCTCGAAAGATATTGAGCGGCACCTTGCGGGCATGCCCATTGAAGCCCGTGAACCCAGTCTCCTCTATCGCGGCGGGAAATTCGTCCAGAGGCACATGGAATCGTTGGCCACGGCAATCCTGATACTCGCCGTGTCCGCCGGTTTGGGCACATGGGAAGCGCGCAGGTTATGGAGACAGAAGAATGTCAACGAGCAGCAATCCGGTACCGTTCACGTCCGGATACGTCCGTCGCTAGCGATATTAGGTTTCAAGAATCTCTCAAACCGCCAAGATACGGCTTGGATTTCAACCGCACTATCGGAGATGTTGACCGCAGAACTGGCAGCCGGTGAGCAATTGCGCCTTGTACCCGACGAGACAGTCGCGCGTACGAAGATCGACCTTGGCCTTTCCGACGTGGAGAGTCTGGTCCCCGCCAGTTTGACGGAAGTTCACAAGAACCTGGGCAGCGACTTCATCATTCTCGGCTCATATGCCGACCTGGGAAAAGAAAAGGGACAAATTCGCCTCGACCTTCGCCTCGAAGATGCCGCTAAAGGAGAGACTGTCGCTTCTGTTTCGGAAACAGGCACTGAGACAGCTCTAGTCGACCTCGTTTCGCAAGTCGGTTCACGCCTGCGCGAGCAGTTCGGACTTAGGCAGCTTTCCCCAGTCGAATCGGCGGGATTAAGGGGTGAGCTGCCCTCGAATCCGGAGGCTGTGCGACCCTATTCGCAAGGGCTCGCCAAGATCAGGGCTTTCGATGCGCTTTCCGCCCGCGAGTTGCTCAGCCGCGCAGTCCATGCCGATCCTTCCTTCCCTCTTGCTCACTCTGCGCTCGCAAAAGCGTGGTCGTCACTCGGCTACGACTCGAACGCGCGTCAGGAAGCAAAGAAAGCTTTGGATGGAGCAGGCAATCTCCCGCGTGAAAAGCACCTATTGGTCGAGGCCCGGTTCTATGAAACGACTAAGGATTGGGGCAAGGCCATTGAAGCCTATCAGACTCTATTCAGCTTCTTCCCAGACAACCTCGAGTACGGCTTGCAACTGGCAAACGCTCAAACTGCCGGAGGCCGGGGAAAAGACGCATTGCAGACCTTGGCCGCTCTGGCTGTGCAGAGCAAAGACGACCCGCGAATTGACGTAGCCAGATCGGACGCCGCTGCCTCGCTCGGCGACGACCAACTCAGGCGAAACACAGCAGAGCACGCGGCTCAAGAGGCAAGCGGGCAAGGCGCCAAGCTTCTCGTGGCTCGCGCACGGGATTCGGAGTGCCGTGCTTTGGCCAATCTTGGCGAAAACGAAAAAGCCAAAAGCAGCTGCGAGGAAGCGCGGCAGATCTACACTGCCGCGGGAGATCGCAGTGGTCTGGCGCAGACCCTCCACGACATGGCTGAAGTGCCCATCAATCAAGGAGATTTCGCTGCGGCCGAAAAGCTCTACAATCAAGCACTTGCTACAGACCGAGCCATCGGTAATCAGAAGGGGCAAGCGAGAGAACTCCTGAACCTTGGCGTGATTTCTGTCAAGAAAGGTGACTTCACCGCCGCACGACGAATGTACGACGAGTCATTGCGGAGTTATCAGCAGGCGAGTGACAAGTTTGGAATGGCGGGCGTGATGGGCAACACCGGCATCCTGTTGCGGACGCAAGGGAAATTGCAGGACGCACTTACCCATTTTCAGAAGGCGTTCGAGTTGTCAAACGAAGTGGGGCATCGGGGTTCAGCGGCGCAGGCCTTGGCCGCAATTGGAGACATATTGTTAGAAGAGGGAGATCTCCCTGGCGCTGACAGGATGTACCAACAGGCATTGACTATTGAGCACGAGATTGGCGGAAAGAATATCTACGCTTCAACGCTAACTCAAATGGGGCGAATATTCCGGCAACAGGCGAAGGCGGATGAAGCGCAAGGGGCTTATCGTGAGGCTCTCTCCCTGCAAGAGGAGCTTGGAAACAAAAGTGATGCCGCCGAGACTCGTCTGGCGCTAGCCGATTTACGCTGCGATTCCGGCCAAGGAGCCCAGGCGGAACAACTCAGCCGCCAAGCGGTCGAGGCATTTCTCGCGGACGCTTATGCCGATGAAGAGATCGCGGCACAAGCTATGTTGTCCAGGGCTCTTCTTCAACAAGGAAAAACAGACGAGGCGCGCGCAGCCATTGCTGAAGCGGTTCGACTTTCGGAAAAGAGCCAGGACGTAATAGTTCGCATCCCGGTGATACTTGATCATGCCTACGTCATGGCGGCCGAGAAGAACCTGCGAAGAGCCGAGAACGCCGCTCACCAGGCACTCACGCAGGCGCGTAGCTTGGGTCTCTTTCGATTGCAGCTCGAGGCCTCCCTCACGCTCGGCCACATTGAGCTTCAAGCCAGAAATCCTGCTGCGGCGCACGCTCGGCTCCAGGCGCTGGAGAAAAGCGCCCGTGCGAAAGGGTTTGAATTGATCGCACGAAAGGCCGCCCAGGCGGATGGTGAGCCGTAGGACTCGTTCGTCGGCCCCTGCCCAGCTTCTGGAGCGGGCACGAAAATCCCCTGTCGAATTCTTTGCGCCACTTGCTCCCCGCCAGGCCTCAACCTGGCTGACGTTCGCTGCGGTACAGGTGACTTCCTGCGCCTGCCGGCGCCATTAGTGAGTCCTGGTAAGGCCGTTGGCGTGGATTTGAGCGAGACCATGATCAAGGAGGCGACCCAGCGCTCCCATGGCAGGCGATTCCGATGTTTCCTTCCGTGTAGCTAGCGTCCTGAAACTCCCCTTCGAAAATGGCGACTTTGACCGCATTATCGCGACACAGTTGCTCCTCCACGTTCCAGACCCGTGGAAAGCCCTAGCGGAAATGAATCGCGTCCTTGCGCCGGGTGGGATGATTCCGGTGACAGAGATTGATTGGGGCACTCCGGTCGTCGAATGTACAAACCGCGAGCTCAGTCGACGTTTTACTGAACTGGCCTGCAACGAGCCTCGTCCTGGATTCTTTGCGGTGTTTGGCTCAAAGGGCCCATATGACGGTGGTTGTTGGCGCGCCAATGCTGAACAACAGAGATGAGCTGTACATTGCGGCGTTTGCGATCCTTCCTGATGGTCCGACGCTGATTTACACGAAGGAATATCTCCATACGGGCGAAGAACAGACTTTTGCGCCCGGCTCCGGTGGCCCTGCGCTTCTAATCGGGGATACGAAAGGTGGCCTTGGCGATCTGCGCAGACACAACACACTCGCAGCCCCCAGCGGCCCATCAAGGTAGACACCAAAGGCGCATTTGGCATATGCTAGGCATATGCCAAAGGAGGTCGTTATGAGCCCGGAACGGCACGTCAAAATCTTTAAGAATGGTCGCAACCAGGCAGTGCGGATCCCACGTGAGTTCGAGTTGTCCGGCGAGGACGCGATCATGCGAAAAGAGGGCGACCGGCTCATTATTGAGCCCGCTCCACCTAAGTCGCTGCTCGCGGTGTTAGCGACGCTAGCGCCGTTGCACGAGGATTTTCCTCCCATTGAGGATTTGAACCCTGATCCGGTCGATCTGTGATGCGCTACCTACTCGACACCAATATCGTTTCCGATCTTGTCCGCAACCCGCAGGGAAAAGTAGCTCAGAGCATCCGCAAGGTTGGCGAGACGCAAGTTTGTACCAGCATTATTGTCGCAGCGGAGTTGCGTTATGGCGCAGCCAAGAAAGGATCACCGCGGCTCGCGGCGCAGTTGGAAACGGTGCTGGGGGCGCTTGAAGTCTTACCCCTTGAGCCACCGGTGGATGCCGCTTATGGATCGCTGCGCACTCGCCTTGAGCAGGCGGGCACGCCAATCGGCGCCAACGACCTGCTCATCGCGGCCCACGCGCTTGCACTTGGTTACACGATCATCACCGACAACGAAAGGGAATTCGCGCGTGTCGAGGACATTCAACTACAGAATTGGCTGCGCTAAACGGAGAATGCTTTCCTCAACCGTTTTGCCATACCGCGTGCCACTCAGTGTCAAGAATTACCTACGCCTCACGGTTCCTGAGCCCGACGTCCTTTGAATCATCGGGCAGGAGTCGAAACAAAAGGGCACAAAGCGGTTAAGTGCCAAGCAGATCGACGGGATCATCAAGGCCGCTCGCCAATCAAAGCGCTGATGATTCCGCTTCGGCCTGTAATTGACGCTCAATCAGCTTTAAACCCCGCCCACTAATAAGGTCTTGCAGATCTTGTTGGCTCTATAGCTCGATTGCCGTGTTTAGTTTTCAACGGCGACAGTCCGTATACCAACCTCGTCCGGCACGTCGACAGCTGGCTGGTAGCCTCGTAATGCGAAGTACAGTACACAGAGATGGCAGACGAGTGGAACCCAGAACGCATAACGGATGCTGCTCATATCCGAGATGTAGCCCATGATTGCCGGAAAAACCGCGCCCCCGATGATGGACATTACCAGAAGAGAGGAGCCCAACTTTGTGTATGGTCCGAGACGCTTAAGGCTCAAGGCGAAGATGGTCGGGAACATGATCGAATGAAAGAACCCCAGCAGGACCAGCGCCCACAACGGTGCCACTCCGGTTCCAAGCAGCACGATCGCCAGGCAGATCAGAGCCGACATTCCGAACAGCGAGAGCAGGCGGGATGCAGGCATACGCTTCATGATGGCGGAGCCGGCAAATCGTCCAATCATGAATCCCAGCAAATGCAGTTTCAGATAATTGGCTGCCTCCTTCTCGGGTAGTCCCGGCATACTGTATTGCGCAAAACGGATTACAAAACTAGCGACGCCGATTTGTGCACCCACATAGAAGAATTGCGCCAGCACACCCTTCAGCAAGTGTTTGTAGGGCCACAATCCCCGCAGACCGCCGACTGCATTCAGTGTTGCCTCGTCGCCATCTTCTTCCTGGACTTCAGGCAACTGAGAAAAGAAGGGCTCTGAGCGAGAATCTGGATAAATGTGCATTCTACGCGGCTTTCTGAAAGGCACCTATTTCCGCTCCGTCGGCCGCCCAAACAGCACATTCTCGACAGAATGGCCGATAAACCAGGGCCTCGCTGTGGAAATGACGCTCCGAGGGCGGGATGATGGAGCCTCTGCCACAACGGTTCTACCCGCCCTCGGAGCTTGGAAACCCGCAAAGGACGCGGGTTTCCACATTCCCACAGCGACGGCGACTGCGGCTGTCAAATTGGGACAAACTGCTAACCCCCGCCAATCGCACATTTATCCAGATTCTCGCTCAGAACCAAAAGAAGATTAGCGCGGCTACTGCAAGGAACACTCCCGCGATCACGAGGTAGGGTCCTTTGACGGTGTTGGCCTCTGCCACCTGGAACGCTTGCAACTCAGCGGGAGTCATGGCGGATAACTGGGTGCGTGAATATTCCACTCCCGAAAGGATGAAAGCCGCGCCCACGATTGGGGTGACGACGGCTCCGACCGAGTTGAAAGATTGAGCAAAGTTCAAACGACGCTCCGAACTCTCCGGAGGACCTAGAATCGTGACGTATGGATTCGCCGCCACTTCCAGGACTCCCTGACCGCACGCCATAATGAACAGTGCGAACAGGAAACATATGTACAACCTTGCTGACGCTGCCGGAATGAATAACAGAGCACCGGCGGCGCAGGTCAGCAAGCCTACGAGGATTCCTCGTTTGTAGCCAATCTTCTGCATCAACCAGCCGGCCGGCAGAGCTGCCAGGAAGTATCCTCCGAAAAACGCCGTCTGGATCAACGAAGACCGGAAATCGGACAAGTGGAACGCCTTCTTCAAGTGAGGAATCAAAATGTCGTTCAAATTGACACCAAAGGCCCATAGAAAAAACAGGCTGGTGACCAGAATAAAAGGCACGATGTAGCGGCGTTCTGTAATCGGCAGAGATGGCTTGGTCATATTTTGCTGTCACTGCGACTATCGAGGCGCTTAGCCGCGCAGATTCAAGAAACCTCCGTCAATCGGATAGTCCGACCCCGTGATAAACGACGCTTCCTCCGAGCAAAGATAAAGAGCAAGCGCGGCGATCTCCTCGGGTTCAGCCATTCTGCCAATCGGCTGCGATCTTTCCAGCTTCTCGAACATCTCTTGTTCCTTGCCGGGATAGTTACGATGCAGAAAGTCGTCGACGAAAGGGGTATGGACCCTTGCCGGCGAAATGCAATTGCAGCGAACGTTGTGGGACAGGTAATCCTTGGCTACCGAGTAGGTCATAGCCACGACCGCGCCCTTACTCATGGAATAGGCAAAACGGTCCGTCAGGCCTGCTGTTCCGGCGATCGATGCCATGTTCAAGATGATGCCGCCTCCGTTGGCTTTCATGTGGGCCACCGAAACGCGCATGCAGTTGTAGATACCCTTGACGTTTACAGAGAAGACGCGGTCAAACTCCTGTTCTGGAGTAACTTCCAGATTGCCGACGTGGGAAATTCCGGCGTTGTTCACCAGGATGTGAAGGTGGCCCTCTTGAAATACTTTGTCAAAAGCTGCCTTAACGCTTGCCTGGTTGGACACATCACAGCGAAAGGCGATTGCGCTTCCGCCCCCGGATGCGATTTCGCTTGCAACCTTTCCGGCAGCGTCCTCGTCGATGTCGAGCACCAGAACACAGGCGCCGCCGTTCGCGAACCTGTGGGCGATGGCGCGGCCGATGCCGCTCGCCCCGCCTGTAACTGCGGCACGCTTGCCGTCGAGGCGAAAAGAGTGTGAATTACCCTTCAAAAAGAAAGCCTCCCATTGGATCTGCGGACTGAACCCTACTTGACCTGTTCCTCATGCGCGCGCTCAAGCACAGCTAGCGCATTTTGTGTATCGGAGTCGTTAGGCGCCAATTGCAGGGCGGTGCGCAACTCCTTCTTGGCCTCGCCGATGTTTCCGGTTCGACCGTAGAACAATCCCAGATTCTTGTGCAGGTGAGCGCTTTGCGGGCAATTACCGCAAAGCTGAATAGCCTCATTCATTTGCTCCATAGCCTGAGGCCAATTCTGCGCGTTCGCGGCTTCCAGCGCAAAGTTGCCAAGCTGCGAAACTCTATCGGCGATCTGTTGGCTCTTCTGCAGTGCATCGAAGCGATCCTGGTATTGCTTCGCTTCGGGATCGTGAATCTGGTTCAAAGATTTGGCCAGGTTGTAAAGGGCTTGCGAATGATTGGGGTCGGCTTGCACGGCCGCCTTCCAATGCTGAATGGCTGCAGCGCTGTCACCGGAATGCTCCATATTTTGTCCGAGGAGGTATTGCGCATCGGAGTTATCGGGCTGCAGCGCAACAACTTTCCCCAGGAGATCCGTAGAGCGCTCGACATTGTTTTCCTGTTTTGCCGCAAGCGCCAGGAAATACAGCGCTCCAGCGTAATCCGGCTCCAAACGAATCGCGATACTCAATTCCTTATCCGCATCTTCATACCTGCCGGTCTCAAAGAAGAAACGGCCGAGATTGTAATGGGCGGCGGCGAGCTTGGGATCCAGCCGGGCTGCGTCAGAAAACTCTTTGAACCCATCGGGTCGATCGAATTGATCTACCAGCGCAATCCCCAGATTAAGGTGAGCCTCCGCGGAGTTTGGTTCGAGCCTGACTGCTTTCTGAAAGCTCTTCAGGGCTTCAGGACCGTGCCCGGTCTTGGCTTGCAGCATCCCTAATGCGGCATAAGTACCCGGATAGTTTGCGTCCGCCGCAATCGCCATCTGAAATTGCTTTTCGGCCTCTGCAAACGCTCCTTGTTGTGCCATAAGCAGCCCGAGATTGACGTACGCCTTCGTGTACTTGGGATCATTTCTTATGGCCTGCTGAAACAGCGAGGCCGCTTCCCCATTTTTACCCTGCTGGCTGTAAAGGACTCCTAAATTGCTCTGCGCTTCAGCGAATTTCGGATCGATTGCCAACACCTTTTTGAAGCGCTGCTCTGCCTCCGCCTGCCGTCCGCTGCGCAGGGCGAGCAGGCCCAACTGATTTTGCGCAACTGCTAACTTTGGATCTAACTCGACAGCTCTCTCCAGTTCTTTCCGTTCGGAAACAAGGTCTCCCATCCGGTCTAAGGCGAGCGATAGGTTGTAGCGGAGTTTGGGGTCGCGTGGGTTAAGTTGCACGGCCTGTCCATAGCTTTCCGCAGCTGCTTTCGCGTTGCCTGCCGAAAGATCTTCGCTTGCCTTTTCGTTGAGTCGGGCGATCCCGGTTTCTTTATCAGTATCGGATTTCAGCGCAGCCAGCTTGGCCCTTTCGAACCGAGAACCCTCTTTATCGCCCTTTTTGTCCAACAGCAAAGTAAGTTCTTTGTGAATCTCGACGTCGGATGGGTTGATGCGTTCGGCAGCTTTCAACTGCAGAATGGCCGCATCGGTTTGTCCCGTATTCGCCAACAGCATTCCGAGATCGAAGCGGATTACCGCGTCTCTCGGATCGAGAGCAGCCGCGTGCTCCAGCGCTTTGACGGCCGGCTCTGGCTGTTTGAGCCCCTGGAAGGCCTGACCTAACTCATAGAAACCTTGCGGGTCTTGCGGCCGGTGACGCGTGTACTCCAGAGCAGCGGGAGCCGCCTCGGAATACTTCTGCAAGGAAATCAAAACTCGCCCAAGAGCGATTCGGGCCGGATCCATGCTCGGGTCCAGCCGCAGTGCCTCTTGGAATTCCGTCACGGCAGCTTCTTCGTCTTTAGACTGACCCTGCCTGGCATAAACCAATCCCAAGTTAAAATGGGCATCTGCAGAATCGGGCTGCTCGGCGATGAGATTCTTGAGCGTTATTAGAGCCTTCTCCATCTCGCCGTTTGCCGCATAGGCAACGCCCAATGCTGCCCGCACGGGCTCAGCCTGTTCCGAAGGCAACTGCCTAACAGTGTCTTCGAGGCAGGCGACGGCCGCCTGGGGTCTGCCTACGGAAATTAGGACTTCACTCAGTTTGATAGCGCCGGGCGAAAAATGGGGATCAACATTGAGCGCCGAGCGAAAGTGTTCCTCCGCATTTTCTAATTTCTTCTCGTCTTCAAATATACTTCCGAGTGCGAAATGAGAACTGACGGAGTCCGGTTTTTGCTGAATCGCCGTTTGCAGCGCGTGAATGGCCTGCGCTCGTTCTCCGCGTCTAAGAAGGGCTAGTGCCAGGTTGTAGTGAGCTTCCCAATTCTGGTCTTCCACCTTGAGAGAAGCTTCGAAAGCGGCGATGGCGCACGACACGCGATCTGCCTGCGCGTATAAGACTCCCAAGGTGTTGTAAGCGCCGGCCGTGGGATGATCATGAACGCTCTCTAGTAAGACCGCGATCTTTTCGGAGGAATTCCGTTGCTGCAAACATGCTGATGGCAAGGTGGGCTGACGGGGGGGGGCTGCCGCTTGGCGCCGCGGCGCATTTTGTCCCGCAACGGAGATTGTGCCCGCCAGTGTCATCAGGACGCCCACCTTCAAGAGCGAACACCTTCCAGGTCGAGCGCGTTCTGTACGAGCCTCCAACATCTCCCATGGCCTTCAGGCTAACAGTCACTCCGATTCAGTGTAGCCTGAACGAATTTGTCCTCGCGATCAAAAAGGAAAGTCGAACGCGATCTTCTCGAGAAATTGGGCGCATTCCGCCTTCCCTTCGTCGGGACTCTTCTGAGTGTTAGGACGGCCTCGTGGGTCGATTAGCAGCACTCAGAAGTAAAGTTTGAGTCCGAACTGCAACTGCCGAGCTACATTAGCGGTGTGCGTGACCTGACCAAAGTTCGGAGCCTCCAGGCTTGAGACTGGAACGGCCCAAACCGGCGTGTTCGTCACATTGAAGGCCTCGAAACGGAACTCGACCCTGAATCGCTCTGTGATGGGAAATTGACGGAAGATTGAGAGGTCCAAGTTCTTATTCCAGTTGGAGCGAAGCGAATCTCGACCCAAGTTTCCAAACGTA
>Ga0210399_10003013_pt1 | contig 13102 bp, 4 predicted proteins | sample IncBWC14MmetaG_FD_150865 | JGI IMG/M metagenome (GOLD analysis project Ga0210399, IMG submission 150865) | Forest soil microbial communities from Barre Woods Harvard Forest LTER site, Petersham, Massachusetts, United States - Inc-BW-C-14-M | ecosystem: Environmental > Terrestrial > Soil >... | reverse complement strand
TGCTCGCTATGACGGAGATAGTAGCGCTCCCGGCAAGCGCGCTAGAAGTGGCCGTGAGCGCACTGCTTCCTTGACTTGCGGCAGTTGCCAGGCCAGAACTGCTCATGCTCGCGACTCCACCACTCGAGGACATCCAAGTCACCGTAGACGTGAGATCTTGGGTGCTGCCATCGGAATAGTTGCCTGTGGCGACAAACTGTTGGCTGCTCCCAATTGGTATGCTTGCTTGGTTCGGCGTCACGACAACCGCAACCAAGGTCGGCGCAGCCTGCGCTTGCACAGTGATACTCGCAGCGGCGGAAAGTGTCCCATTGCTCGCTGTTATAGTCGCTGTGCCGAGTCCGAGACCCATGGCCAACCCTGAACCATTCACGGAGGCGGTCGCTGAGGGGACCGCGAACCAGCTCACCGAATTCGTGAAGTTGCTGGTGCTGCCATCGGTATAAGTGCCGATCACCTGGTACTGTTGACTTGCTCCGAACGCAATTGTAGCGGTGGAGGGGCTGAGGGCAAGCGCAGCCAATACGGGAGCGCTGACCGTAACGTTTGTGGAAGCGCTAATGGAACCTGAGCTGGCTTGGATCGCACTATTGCCCGAAGAAACGCCAGTTACCAAGCCGGAGACGCTCACTGTGGCAGAAGAGGACGAGGAAGTCCACGTTGCCGTTGAGGTAATATCTTGTAAGCTCCCGTCTGAATAGGTTCCGGTCGCCAAGAATTGCTGGGTCATTCCGAACGGTATGGTGACGCTTTGGGGAATCAGGATGATTGAGACCAAGGCTAGAGCCGGGACGGTTATCGTTGAGGAGCCACTAATTCCGGCGGCGGTGGCCGTGATAGTCACGGTTCCTTGCGCCGCGCTCGTTGCGAAGTCAGCGTCACTGGCATCGTTACTCACGACACACACACTTGGAGTTGAAGAACTCCACACTACGGATGACAAAATCTGAGTACTACCGTCGCTGAAGGTGCCCGTGGCGACTAAAAGTTGTTGAGTTCCAATTGGGACTGATGGTGATGCGGGTGAAACTGCGATGCTGGTCAGTCCTGCCAATTTGCTCGTAGTGTAGATTTCAACGGTATTGAAGACGTTAGTCCCGTCGGTGCCGCCATCTTCGAGAACTGTTCCGTCATTGAGTAGCGTGGCCGTTTGGTGCTCACGAACGCTCGTCATGTTACCTACGACTGCCGTAAACGTGAGACTGGTCGGATCGTAGAGCTCTGCCGAGTTGAGAGCAGTACTGTTTCCGCCGGAGTCGTTTTCTCCTCCTGAGAGCAGGACCTTTCCGCCGTTCAGAAGCACGGAATCGTGGTAAATCCTGGGAGTTGTCATCGTGCAAGAAACTGCTGTGAAGTTGTTCGCGGAGGGGTCATATATCTCCGCCGTGTTTAGCGAGCCCGTTCCAGGCTGATCGCCGCCCGAGATGAGAACCTGCCCGTTGTTCAGGAGTGTTGCTGCGTGGCCTTCGCGGGCCGTCGTCAAAGTTGCAGAGATTGCAGTGAACGTCCAGGTTGCCGGATTGAAGATCTCCCCGCTATTGTAAGCCCCTGTCGGAGTTGGGTTCGTCTCGCCGCCCGCGATCAAGATCTGACCATTTTGTAACAAGGTTGCAGTGTGTCTGAAACGAGGAGTATTCGTGTCCCCCAGGTCGACGAACGCTTGAGCTGTGGGATCGTAGAGTTCCGCATCCGCGATGATTCCCGTCTGTGGATCGTAACCCCCGACAATCAGCACTTGGCCATTGCTCAGCAGCGTAGCGGTGTGTCCAACTCGGGCCGTGTTCAGGGTCGCGGATAGAAGAGTAAACGTTCCCGCTGCCGGATCGTAGATTTCAGCGGAGTCGAGTGTTTCTTGGTTCGCGAGGTCCGAGCCGCCTGTAATCAACACGGTACCGTCGTTCAAGAGCGTGGCTGCGTGCAACCAACGTGCGACGTTCATAGCAGTAGCCACAGTAAAAGTTTGGCTCACCGGAGTATAAAGCTCCGTGCTATTCACTACACCAGAAGGGCTCATTCCTCCTGTGACCAGAACTTGACCTGTCGTCAATTGAGTAGCCGTGTGTCCGTAGCGCGAAACTGCCATTTTTCCGCTAGTCGCAACGAAGCTGTTGGACAGTACGGTAAAGCCAAACCCGTTGCTGGCCACTCCTCCCACCGTAACCACGATCTGTCCCGTCGCCGCACCCGCCGGTACCGTCGCGTTCAGCGCTGTGTTGCTCCAACTCGTCGCCGTCGCCGTGACTCCATTTAACGTCACCGTGCTGGAACCCTGAGTCGCACCAAAGCTCGTTCCCGTGATCGTCACTGGTGCGCCCACTCCCCCGGATACTGGGTTCAGGCTGGTGATCGTTGGAGTCGGAGGCACTGTGAAGCTAACCCCATTGCTTGCCACGCCTGCCACCATGACCAACACATTACCTGTCGCGGCTCCCGCCGGTACCGGCACTGTGATTGAACTGGCTCCCCAGCTTGTTGGAGTTGCCACAGTCCCGCTAAAAGTCACGGTGCTTGTGCCCTGACTTGACCCGAAGCTGGTTCCGGTAATCGTTATAGGAGTGCCACCGGCTCCACTCGTGGGCGACAGACTCGTGATGCTCGGTGCTACAGTGAAACTGAACCCGCTGCTCGCAGAGCCACTGACCGTAACCACCACGTTGCCGCTTGTAGCGCCCGAAGGTACCGTCGCCACTATCGACCTCGGACTCCAGCCCGTCGCCGTGGCCGCTATGCCGTTGAACGTTACTGTGCTGGCTCCCTGGGTCACTTCGAAGTTCGTTCCAGCGATCGTCACCGATGTTACAACTGGCCCTGAACTAGGAGACAAACTACTAACGGTTGGTCCTGTTCCAGGCACAGTGAAGCTAACACCGTTACTCACAATACCGCTGGCCGTCACCACGACACTTCCATTCGTGGCGCCGGTTGGCACGGGCACTTTAATTTGAGTCGCGCTCCAACTCGTCGGCACACCCGACACTCCGTTAAAGTTCACGGTGTTTGCGCCCTGCGTCGAGCCAAAGCCGGTGCCTTTTATTGTCACCGACGTAGCCACGGCACCGGAGGTCGGCGAAATGCTCGTAATGTTTGGTGCCGCAGTTCCCACTACAAAACCGTATGGGTTACTTGCCACTGCGCCGACCGTCACCAGCACATTCCCGGTCGTGGCGCCGGTGGGGACGGGCACGTTAATGGAAGTCGCACTCCAACTCGTAGGAGTTCCAGTTGTCCCATTAAATGTGACCGTGCTTGTGCCCTGCGACGAACCGAAGCTGGTTCCTATAATTGTTACCGCTGTGCCCACCACGCCTGCGCTGGGTACCAGGTTGCTGATGCTCGGGTCCGATGATGTAACCGTGAAAAGAACGCCGTTGCTGTTCCCACCGCCCACGGACACAAGGATATCCCCGGTCGTTGCACCTGCTGGAACCGCGACTGAAATCGATGTGTCAGTCGAGCTAATCGGACTCGCAAAAAGCTCAGGGTTAAAGACAACTTGAGGCGACTGAGTGCCCCCCGCCGTGAAATTGCTTCCGGTGATAGCTATGGTTGCACCGACTGGCCCTGAAGTTGGCAACGAGCCGGTTATGACTGGAGGCGGCATGACTGTAAAGTTCTTGGTGTTGCTCGCTTTTCCGCTGACCGTGACCACCACGTTGCCCGACGTAGTTCCGGCAGGAACCTGAACTTGCAAGCTGGTTGTGCTCCACGAGACCCAAGTAACCGGTGTTCCGTTAAACATCACCGTACTGGCGCCCTGCGATGCCCCAAAGCCGCTTCCCACTAGGGCCACCAACGTCCCGACCGGCCCAGATTGTGGTGTCATGAGCTGGATCACCGGCGCAGCTTCTGCTGGACTCCCCGAGAGAAAACAAACCACAGAAAGAGAAACCGCCAGAAGGAATCTAACTGCGTGGTCCCGGGTTACTCTAGAAACGTAACTGACGGTGAGTGGTTCATCAGCCATAGACTTGAAAATTTTGTCTTCCATGCGGTTCTCTCCCCTGAGGATGGGCATCCTTGACGCAACGATGGGCGCTCAGACAGTCCCAGATGAATTGGTCTGCGCAGATAGATAGATTTCCAGAGTGCGCGACAAGAGGATACGTTTGCAGAAGAACCACGAATTAGAAAGGTGCTGGCCTGACAGAAAAAAGGCCACTCGTTCCATTGCGGGCCACGCCGGATTTAGTGCCCCTATCGCTTTTCGAAGTGATACCTGACGCCACCTTCGAGACGACGCTGCTCGCGCTCCAAGTCGTCGCCGTCGCCGCTCCTCCGTTGAACGTCACTGCGCTTGGTCCTGCGTCGCTCCGAAGTTCGATCCCGTAATCTCGATGCTTGATCCCACGCCTCCGCAGTTCGGACTGATCCCCGCAACCGACGGAGCTTGGGCGATAACCTGATTCGGGTCGAGGGAGAAAAAAGAGGATTGATGTAATGATGAAGGCTGGGGCCAGCTTTTCAGAAGCATGGGAACATCTCCTTAGGTCCAGGCGCAGAGGTATACGAAATAATGATGGTTCCGGCGCCGGACCACTCAGAAGAGGCGATGAATAGCCAAGGTGGGGAATCCAGCAAAAGCTTTTGGGTCGATTCGCTTGCATTCATCCTGCCGTTTCCTCCCTGGTAGTTCACGCACGGCTCCGCCTGCAAGCTGACATTTCCGAACAATCGCTCCGCTCCCTCGGGTCCCTAGCTGGTGTCGACGATCGAAAAGAGTGATTAGAAACTATGTAGTAAATGTGTTTTATAGTGTTTATCTATGTAAGTCAATGGAACTAAAAATTATAATCATATAAGATTCTGCAAAGAAGTACCCCTCAGACCTCAAAGCGCGTTGCGGCCAATCAAAATGACGCTCATCCGTTTAAGAAGGTCCCGCCATATTTCAGGTGTTTTTCGTGGATTGGTCCGAAGCGCGGATTTGGTCGAGAACTGGACTTTGCCCCAATCTCCTGAAACGGCGCCGCAGATTTCTCGTGTCCCTCCCAAAAAGCAGCCGCGTGCCCCATTACACGGGCAGAAACGGAGCAGAAGTCATGCACATACAATAAATAACGTAGTCCATCTAATCGGTTATCTCGGCAAAAACCCGAAGCACAAGTCCGTCAAAGCGTCAGACCGCAAGTACGCGGTCTTTTCACTGGCGACTCAGCGGTCCTGGAAGGGTGCCGACGAAGAATGGCATTCCAAGACGGAATGGCATCGCGTCGTTGGTATATGGAATCTGGTGTGTACGTCAAATCGAAACTGCAGACCGACAAGGCTTGTAAGTTGGAGAATTTCCTGAAATGCGAGCCCAAATGGCTCGCCCCTTCGTTCGAATGTGATAATATTACATTGATGGTAAATCAAAGATGGAGTTATTTACGGATCACAGGGCCACCCTGCGCCATGGATTCTGCTTCCTGCGAGTGAGGATTTGCCAAAACAGGTACTCTTAAAGCAGGTTAAGCGGAACAGAAAAAATCAGTCGGCTCACGATCGCCACGGGTTCCACAATGGTGTTCGATTCGAATGGCTCCTGCGACGGTGAGCGTCGGATGGCTGTGGGAAATATGCTCGGCGATTGTGGCTAGAGTGCGTGACCGCGCTCGACGGAAATTGCCGATGACTTAGCGCACACCGTTAGTGGCCATTACTTCCCTGTGGTGACTTGCCGGGATTTGACCTCGAAAAAAGGGGCCTGGGCACTGGACACTGTTACGCCAAGAGCCAAAGCCTAATCGCTGCGCAGTGCCTCGATTGGATGCAAGGACGCGGCTCTGCGCGATGGCACGTAACTAGCCCAAGGCGGCCGCAAGAATAACCGCGCCCGAAACGCCAAACGTGAATGGATCCGCTGGCGTAACGCCAAAAAAGGAGGGAGGACATCCAGTGGGAGAGTCCTCGCGCTGAAACCGATCCAACCGCACCACCAAGGTATGTACATATTAGGCCCAGGAAACCGTGCTTGTGCCGATTCGGACGGCAACTTTGGCTTGTGCTCGGTTTCCGTGCGAACGCGTCGTACCCCTAGCTTCTGTACTCAGGTGATTACCCGACTATGTTTTAAGGGGTTCGCCCGATTGATCACCGCATGACATTTCTCTAGGTTGCAACCCACCGTCAAGTATTCAGGCGGTAACTAACGGGCTCCACGATTTTACCGGTTAGGCTAGAACCGTCCGTGGACGTCGCCATGGAGGCCCTATGCGAGCGGCTCGGCTCTTCTTTCTTGTCTCTATTTCGTTTGTACTTTCCATTTCCCTTGCGGCTCAGCAAGCCGTCACGCCTACTTCCCAGGCGTTAACTCTTCTCCAGCAATCCCTGGCGGCCCTCACGGGCGGCCAAACCCTGACTGATGTCACCCTCTCCGGCTCCGCGCGCCGCATCGCGGGTTCCGATGACGAATCCGGCACAGCCGTCTTCGCGGCGCTCGCGTCTGGCGCTGGACGCAGTGACCTTAGCCTCTCCTCGGGCCAGTGCAGCGAAGTCCAGAATCATTCCTCCACCACTCCCGCAGGAACCTGGTCAGGCCCTGATGGTGTCGCCCACGCTATGGCCTTCCACAATCTTCTGACCGAGCCTTCCTGGTTCTTCCCCGCCTTCGCCATCTCTCGCCGTCTATCGGATTCCAGCTTTGCTGCCACCTATGTCGGTCACGAAACCCACAATGGCCAGGCCGTCGAACATGTCTTCGTTTACCAATCCATGCCCTTCCCGAATCCACCCGGCCTGCCTACCTTTGAACAACTCACGCGGGTCGATTTTTTCCTCGATGCAACCACGTTTTTGCCCGCCGCTATCGCCTTCACCATTCATCCAGATAACAATGAATTGCTCGACTTGGCGGTCGAAGTCCGCTTCACTGACTACCGCCCGGTCAGCGGCGCGCAGGTTCCTTTCCACGTTCAGAAATACCTGAGCAACAGCCTTATTCTCGATTTTCAGGCGACGTCCGTCACTTTGAATTCCGGCCTCACTGCAAGCGCGTTCAACGCACAATAAATTCACGGCATTGGAGAAAAGCTATGTCCCGCACACGTCCTTTTTTCTATCTCCTGATCGTGCTTGCTCTGACCCCCGGTTTGGCCGCCGCCCAAACGCCCCCGGCCACGGGCACTCCGCCCTTCGGCTCCTTCGGCGGCAGCCCGGACGTCATCAATCTTGCGAACCTCAATGCACACTGGACCATACCGGTCCTGCACAAGCCGGGGCGAGGTACAAATTTCACTTACGATCTAACCTATGACAGCTCCGTTTGGTACCCTGTCACCTCTAACGGAACCACGACCTGGCAATCTGTACAGAACTGGGGCTGGAGCGCGCAGACGCAAGGGAGCACGGGCTTCTTGGAATACAGCTTGACACAGACATGCAACGGGTCCTGTACCCTCACATGGTCCAATTACGTTTACTTCGATGCTTTTGGGACTTCGCACCAGTTCACTGGGACTATAACTGGTCAAGCTGGCGGTGGCCAGGGCGGAGGTTGGACCAGTGGAGGGGGAAATTTCACATCTCTTGCAGCTGACGGATCAGGGTACACCCTATACGCCAGCGTAACTGCGGGATCTGGCTCATTTACCACGGTCAATACGCTGACAACTTCTTCGGGCGTAGTTACGTATCCGCCTTCCAGTTACTCCCAGTACCCGCCGACCTACCCGATACAGGTGACCGACAGAAACGGCAACCAAATCACCACCGACGGTAGCGGCCACTTCTACGACACACTGAGCAGCAGCACACCCGTCCTCACCGTGGCGGGAACGGCTCCAAGCAACACCACCTTCACCTACACAGCCCCCTCTGGTGCCCCAGCTATATACACGATGAAATATACGAACTATACGGTCGCTACCAATTTTGCCGTGTTCGGAATTAACGAATACAAATCCTCTGCCGCTGTGCCGCTCGTGTCGAGCATCGAGCTGCCGGACGGCACGCAGTACAGCTTTCTCTATGAGGCGACTCCTTCCACGCCTCCTTCAGGCGCCTGCACCGCATACTCTGGTACCTCGTGCGTCACTGGTCGAATTAAGTCCGTAACGCTCCCGACCGGCGGCCAGATTACTTACGCCTATAGCGGCGGCGCTGGTTCGAACGGTAGTGGCATATTCTCTGATGGCAGCGCCGCCACCCTCGCCCGCACCACCCCAGACGGCACATGGAGCTACGCCCAGACGAAGGGCACGGGCGCCGCCTCTGCCACCTTAATCACGGCGCCAAAACTCAGTTACGACCCCGCTGCAAATCAGTCCATCCTCCAGTTCCAGGGAATCTACCAAACCCAGCTCGATGCCTACCAAGGTTCGGCTCCCGCCTTCACTTCCGTGCCCATCGCCGAAAGCACCCTCCAAACTGCTAATCTTCTGCAAGAAGCACAAACTTGCTACGCAAGCACTTCGCCGTGCACCGGCACCGCAGTAACCCTTCCCATCAGCTATCGCTCCGTTATCACAGCTTTACCCGCCCCAGGAGCCACTACCCTTGAATCAAAACAGGTCACGGATTACAACATTGTTGGCACGCCAACAGAGGTCGACGCCTACGGCTTCGGCTCCGGCGTGGTGGGCGCTTTGATCAACAAGACCCTCATCACCTATGCCTCACTCGGGAACATCACCGCGTTCCAGCAAACGGTCACTGTGCAAAATGCCAGTGGGACGCTGTTAGCCCAGACCAACTACAACTACGACGAAACGACGCCCACGAGCGCCCCGACGGGAACCCCCCAGCTTACGACCGCCCCAAGTTCGCGGGGAAACCTGACATCCGTCCAGAATTGCACTTTCCTGTCGTACTGTGGAAGCTATCTGAAGTCCACGATGACCTACGACACTGCAGGTCAGCTACAAACATCCACCGACCCTTCACAAAACACCACCAGCTTCAGTTACACGGACAACTATTTCGTCGATAGTGGCTCAAGCCCATCAAACCCACCAAGTACCTACACACCCTCCGCTCCCACAGACGCATTTGTGACCGCGGTTACCCTCCCAGTCAGCGGCACCATGACATATGGTTACTACATCTATTCGGGCCAGCAGGCAGTTGTAACTGATCAAAATGGCAATAGCAGCTACAGCCACTTTCAGGACTCGCTAAGTCGCAAGACGAGTTCCTTCGGCCCGCCTGTGCCCGTCCCCAATAGCCAGACCCTGTACCGGCCCTGGACCCTGGCCGTTTACGCTTCGACGGATACTCAGGCGGACCGATACCTAGGTATCGGTGATACTACGGCCTCCGCCAGCTGTAGCAGTTGCCGTCATGACGAAGTTCTGCTTGACGGTCTGGGTCGCACGACCACGCAGGAGTTGGTGAGCGATCCCGAAGGCGCTACAACCACCGCAACGAACTACGATCCCGTGGGCCGCCTTAAGAACATGTCGCATCCTTATCGCAGCACAACCGACTCAACCTATGGAGTTGAAACTCCCACGTATGACAGACTTGGGCGCGCCATTAAACTCACCCACCAGGACAACACCTACTCACAAACATTTTTTGGCGCATCTGTCACCGGCGCTGGCGTGAACACCACGCAACTCTGCAGTTCAACGACTTACGGTCTGGGATACCCGACCCTTTTCATCGATGAAGCGAGCAAGAGGCGCGAGGTATGGACCGACGGCTTGGGAAGGACTATTGAAGCGGACGAGCCCGATTCCAGCGGGAATCTCACGTCTGCAACCTGCTATACATACGACCCCCTCGGCAATCTGACCCAAACCGCCCATGGAGCTCAAACCCGCAGCTACGCTTTTGACGCGATCTCCCGAGTTACCTCGGTCACCATCCCTGAGCTCGCGAACTCCGCAGGAACCAATTGCTCCGTGACCTACACCTATGACAACAACAGCAACGTTCAGACCAAGGTTTCGCCCGCACCCAATCAAACGAGCTGCACGAGCACTGTCACGATCACCTTCTCTCACGACGCCCTAAATCGTCTGACGAAGAAAACCTATTCCGATGGTTCTCCCACGGTCCAATACGGCTACGATGGCGTAGCCCTGACCGGTTGTTCGACCACCCCTCCCACGCTAACGGATGCAAACCCCAAGGGCCAAAAGACCTCCATGTGCGACGCCAGCGGAGCGACCTCTTGGGCGCATGACGCAACTGGAAAGATCCTCACCGAGACACGCACCATCCTCGGAGTCACGAAGACCCTCTCGTATGTTTATAATTTAGATGGTTCCATCGCCACTGTAACCTATCCCAGCAGCAACGTGGTTACTTACACCGCGAGCAACGCGCAGCGCCTTACAGTGGCAAAGGACGTAGCAAACAACGTTCAATTCGCTACCGCCGCCAGTTACGCCGCCCCCGGTGGGCTGCAAGGAATGATCACTGGCCAGATAAGCGGGGGCTTCGGCGGAATCACGGAATCCCATACCTACAACAACAGCGTGGAGTACACTAGCACCCAGGCTACGTCCTCCGCGGGAACGGCGATGAATCTTACAGTCAACTATAATTTGCCGGGAGGCGACAACGGCACCGTGACCAGCATTACAAATAACGTGGACAATGGCCGCACCGCGAGTTTCCTGTACGACCCGCTGAACCGCATTGCCTCCGCCACAAGTCAGGCTACCTCCGGTGCGGACTGCTGGGGCGAGAATTTCACCCTCGACGCGGTGGCGAACTTAAACACGGTCAATGTGGCACAGTGCACCGGGTATATGCTGAGCGTCACGGTGGATGTAAACAATCACATCAATTCGAGCAGCTCGTTCGCTTACGACGCGGTTGGCAATCTGACCCTGGACGGCACCGGCGGCAGCAGCACGTATTCCTATACCTTCGACGACGAGAATCATCTTACGCTGGCCAGCGGCATGTCTGGCGGACCTTATTGCTACGTCTACGACGGCAACGGCCTGCGCGTTGCGAAGAAGTCCGGCGCGACGACCTGCTCCTCCGGCACGGTCACGAAACTCTACTGGCGCTCCATCACGGGTGACGCCATTGCGGAGACCGATTCGAGCGGCGGCACGACGAATTCCGCCTACAACGAATACGTCTTCTTCGCTGGCCGCCGCATCGCCCAACGCACCGGCCCCGGTGCAATCTTTTACTACTTCGCGGACTACCTTGGAACCACGCGGACGATCACCACGGGCAGCGGCCCCAGCCAGACCCCCGGCCAGCTCTGCTACGACGCCGACTACACACCCTACGGACAGGAAATCTCGTACACGGGAAGATTACAGACCACCGCCTGCCCGTCGAACTACAAATTCACCGGTTACGAGTACGACCCCGAAACAGGAAACTACTACGCCTTCGCCCGCTACTACTCCTACCGCCTCCGCCGCTTCCTCTCCACCGACCTTCTAGGCGGTAGCGTTGGCAACCTTCAGTCCCACAACGCTTACGCCTACAGCACCAACAACCCTACCAACCTAATCGATCCCTCGGGGTTGCTTACCGGGTCCGGCAATGGCGACCCTGGTCCCATCTATTTGCCGGATTTCCCCTGCGACTTCGCCAGTTTCGACATATCTGGCTTGACGGACGAGTACGATGAGGGACTCACTTGTTCAAGCACGGGTGCTGGCGGCAGCATCTTCGGTAACGGCGCTGGCGGTGGCGGCGTGGATACGAAGGCCTTAGACATCTGCACGAAACTACTGTTCGGCGTCGCGCTTGAATCCTTCACGGCAGCACAGGGAGGACAGCCCGGAACGGCATCCGACGGATCATTTACAGGACTCATGTCCGGCGTTTACCAGGGCTTCGGAAAGCCCCTCGCGCCTGGCCCATCTCGGCTTACGGTGACAACTGACGTTTCGATGAACGTAAATCAAGTCACTGCTGTCTGGAATTTTGCCATAGCAGACTATAACCTGAAATATGAAATGAACTACCGTCAGGCTGCGCCAGGTGGGGTAGGCGGCTTCACGCCGCCTCGAAGTCCATTGACGAACTACGCAGGTTATGATGGAGGTAACGTCGTGGGCACTCAGATCTGGGAGTTAGGTAACTCGCTGAGTTTCATCTCAGGCCAACAGATGCAGCTACTTTCGCAGTCTGGGTTGAATAATACCAGCTACGAGGCGGGAGCGAAGCTGTATAATTGTTATATTTTTTTGCGGAGCAACTGATGAACGAAAGGCCAGACCTACACGTAGTCCGATGGTTGGTCCTGAGCGGCCTGATTCTAGTGCGCGCTACGGGATTAAGAGGAGAAGCAACCCCAGCAACATTCCGCCACCCACTAGATTATTTCACGCAGGTTACCCCGACGACTGGTGGGCCACACAACACGAAACAATTACAATTCAAGATTGTACAAGCCGGTGAACTACAGGATGAAGATAAAGTACATCTATCCATAACGAACTTCATGGCATCTGACGGGGTCGGCCTGACAGTGATCCATAACGAATTCCCCTCTGCTGCCGCCGCACAGGAATACTTCGAAAAGGTTCTGGCAAAAGCCTTGAAAGTCACCGAGCGCGGCGAGAAGAAGGATAGCTCAGGCAAAGTTGTGGGTAAGAGAGCTAGAGCGATTGTCCCTACCGGTAAAGTCGACAAACCTATCGCCGCGCTTCTTTTGACATATGGCAAGGACTTCTACGAAATTCAGTCTGACTCGTCTCGCCACAGTCGCGCAATGGAAATGATACTGACATCGAGCAATTAAGGGCGGTTGGGCGACCCTTAACACGCCGACCTGATTTTGACTCTGTTTTTTCAGGCTACCTCCGGTACGGATTGCTGGGGCGAGAATTTTACCCTCGACGCGCTGGCGAACTTAAACACCGTCAATGTGGCGGCACAGTGCACCGGGTACTTGCTGAGAGTCACGGTGGACGGAAACAATCACATCAATTGGAGGTTCGCTTAACGCTCACGCCCAACGCACCGGTCCTGGCGCAATCTTCTACTTGTCCCTACCAAAAATGCTATCCAGCGCTAATACGTATAAAATCAGCGACATTCAAGAAGATGAAATCGGGGCGGTCCTAACAAGGTAGATGGAGTTATTTGCGGATCACAGGGCCACCCTGCACATCCATGACTGTCCTTTAGGGCCGGCCGGCCCGCGAAACCTCATGAAAATCACTTAGAGGTAAGATCGCAACGGCTCGGAGCGGCG
>Ga0210399_10003010_pt1 | contig 13105 bp, 8 predicted proteins | sample IncBWC14MmetaG_FD_150865 | JGI IMG/M metagenome (GOLD analysis project Ga0210399, IMG submission 150865) | Forest soil microbial communities from Barre Woods Harvard Forest LTER site, Petersham, Massachusetts, United States - Inc-BW-C-14-M | ecosystem: Environmental > Terrestrial > Soil >... | reverse complement strand
AACATCTTTGCTGCGGGTGGCTAATGTCAATGCTTGATCGCCGGACTGCAAAAGTCCTGACCACGATCCTCGTTTTCGCACTGGCGCTCGCCATTGTGTATGTTGCGCGGACGGTGTTTATTGTTTTTATTTTCTCAATCCTATTCGCCTACTTGATTGATCCGGTCGTGCGGTTTCTGCAACGCCATTCTTTATTCTTCAAGAACCTGCGAGGGCCGCATATCTTGGAGGCCTATCTCGGACTGTTGATTCTCATCGCAGTCGGCATCCATGGTCTGGACCCGGGTTTCTTCCGGCACGCGGGCGGCCTGATTCGAGGCCTGCCAGCACTTTCCGAGCAGATTTCGACGGGCGAGATCGCGACGAAGATTGGCGACAAGTACGGCTGGACGGATACGCAGGAGTTGCGGCTGAAGTCATTTCTGATTCAACACCATGAGCAAATCCGGGGTGTTTTGGAAAATGGACAGCGAATTGTACCCACTGCTATTGGAAGCCTGGTCTTAATCCCCATACTGGCGCTCTTTTTCCTTAGCGGCGGACCGATCCTTGCCGATTCCTTCATCCAACTTGTCTCCACAAAAGACAACGTGGAGGAACTGCGGTCCTTCGCCAGTGAATTGAACGTGATGTTTCAGCACTACATAAAGGCCAAAGTGATTCTTGGAATCCTGTCGCTCGTGTTTTGTTCGGTGACCACGTTGCTGTTGGGCTTCCCCCACGCATTGGCGCTTGGCGTCCTGGCGGGAACCCTGGAGTTCATACCCGTGGCCGGCTGGATGATTTCCGCCACTACGATCGTTACGATTGGAGTCCTCACTCATTCTCACTGGATTTGGACGGCAGCATTGCTCGGGCTATGGCGAATGCTGATGGATTATTTTATTTCGCCACGCGTCGTGGGCCATGAACTCGAGATTCACCCGCTGCTCGCGATATTCACAGTAATGGTCGGCGGTGCCATAGGCGGGATCGTCGGAATTTATCTGTCTGTTCCTATCGTAGCGACACTGCGAGTGGTGTACCGCAGATTCCTCGTTGCGCAATAGGTTGGCGACAGCGAATGCAAAGGACTTCCCTTTAAGTTCGATTAGTCTCGCCCTCTGCTGCCTGCCATCCCCACTTTATTGCCGTGATAGGGTTTAGCCGAGGGCGAAACTGCCCTTTTTCTGGACGAATGCACAATTCTGGTGCAATGGAAATCTTGCTCTGTGAATTGCGTCTGTCCCACCTTCAACCTAACGACCTACCTTACGGGCCGCCGTCAGTAACTCTCAATGAATTTTGCCGAAGAGTTTGTAGCGGACATACCGTCCAATGACAAAGATAATCTTTTCTTTTGGTCTTTAGCAGATTCCCTGGACTGAGGAATTCTCGACATCTATCCGGGCCAAGCCTTTCACCCTACCTGCAAAGCCTAGTTTCCGATTACGCGACTAACCAGGCAAGTGAAAGTCAATCGGCAGCGCGACGACGGCCGGACAGGCATCTCCTCCGGACCTGTCACCTCAAAGCTCCATCAAGATTCCTGTTGTTTTCCAAAAGGAAGCATGGCATTGTTCCTGTTGGGAACCTAAAGGTCGAACTCCAGATGAAGGACAAGCCGGACGTCTTGCAGGGCACGCTGGCCCTCATGGTTCTGAAGACACTCGACGTTCTGGGGCCGCAGCACGGCTACGGCATCGCCCGGCGAATCGAGCAGATCAGCGGAGACATTCTGGTCCTGAATCAGGGCACTCTCTATCCCCTGCTGCTCAAGCTCGAGCACGAAGGTTCGATCGCCTCGCAATGGGGCGCGTCGGACAACAACCGCCGGGCCCGCTTCTATCGCATTACCGCCCCCGGCCGGAAGCAGCTTGAAACGGAAACCAGCGACTGGGAGCGAACCGCCCAAATCATCGAGCGCTTTTTCAACGTCAAAGCGGAGGAATTGCCGTGAAATTCTTGCGACGCTTCTTCATACGCCTTTCGAATCTCGCCGCCGGGCGCCGTGCCGACCAGCGCCTGCGCGAAGAGCTCGCCGAACATCTCGCGTTCCAGACCGAGGAGAATCTGCGCGCCGGCATGTCACCCGCCGAGGCGCGGCGCCAGGCCGTGCTCAAGCTCGGCGGGGCCGAAGCGATACGCGAAGACCATCACGCCGAGCAGAGCCTGCCCTTCATCGAGAATCTACTTTTCGATCTGAAGTACGCCGCCCGTATGCTGCGAAGATCTCCTGGATTTGCGTTCGTTGCGATCGCCACAATGGCGCTGGGCATCGGAGCCACCACCGCGATCTATAGCGTGATCGACGCCACTCTGCTCCACCCGTTGCCCTACCCCAACCCCAGCGAACTGGTGCGCATTGAGGACGATCTTCCGGGTGTGGGCGCACAGAATGTTAACGTTTCGGTTCCTGAATGGAAGGACCTGGAGAACTCGGGGATTTTTCAAAACGTGGCCCTCGACTATTTCAACTCCGGGAATCTTACGGGCAGCGAACAGCCCACGCGTATCGCGTTGAAGGGGGTGACGCCGAATTACTTTGCGATGCTGGGTGTGGGCGCGCAGTTGGGGCGCACGTTCGATCCGGGCGACAACACGCCGGGCGTCATCCTGGAGGTGGTGATCAGCGACGGGCTCTGGAAGAGGGCGTTTGGAGCGGACCCGCGCATTCTGGGGAAAACGGTGCGCCTGGATAACGATGTGTATCAAGTGGTGGGAGTGATGCCGCCTGGTTTTCGCGACCCGGGACAGACCAGCGAGGAGCGGAATACGGAGCTGTGGTACCCAGGCGGTTTTACCGCTGTGCCGTTTCCACCTCCGCTGCGCAACTCGCGATTTTGGACGGCCTCCGCGCGTTTGAAACCGGGACTCTCGATGGCGGCCGCACAGGCGCACCTCGACGCGCTGGTTGATGCGCTGAAAAAGCAATATCCGGCGGACTATCCGGCTCAGGAAGCCTGGACCGTGCGCCTGGTTCCGCTCAGCGAAAGCGTAGTCGGCAGCGTTCGTCAGTCTCTCATTCTGCTTTTCGGCGCGGTGGGATTCGTTCTGCTGATCAGTTGCGTCAACGTCGCCAACCTGCTGCTCGCCCGAGCCAGCGCGCGAGGCCATGAGATCGCGGTTCGCCAGGCTCTGGGAGCGCAGAGAACTCGCCTCATCCGCCAATTCCTCGCTGAGAGTCTGCTGCTCTTCCTGCTCGGCGGACTCGCTGGTATTGCTATTCTCTTCTCGGTCGGGAAGTTCCTGCTGCGGTTGGTTCCGGAGAGCCTCCCGCATATGAACGACATCTCGGTCAACTGGGGCGTGCTGGCGTTCGCTCTCGCCGTCTCGGTCGCAGCCGGAACCGTTTTCGGTCTTGCTCCTGCCTGTCTCATTAGCCGCTACGATGTGAACGGCACACTTCGTCAGGAAGGACGCGGTTCCAGCGGCACACGCGAACGCTCGCGCGCCCGCCAGATTCTCGTCGTCAGCGAATTGGCGCTCTCCCTGGTGCTGATGGTCGCCGCCGGCCTTCTGCTGCGCAGTTTCTGGGACTTGTTCAAGGTTCCGCTCGGCTTCAATCCCAGCCGCGCCATGACCATCGAGACCTGGCTGCCGTATCCCAACGATCCCAAAACCGACATCTACAGCACCGCCACGCAGGAAGCCGTGATGCTGCGCGAAGTTCTCCGCCGCAACCGGGCGCTTCCAGGTGTGGAAGAAACGGCCGTCGGCGATCGGGCGGCTCTTCCCCTCGGCCATCGCAAGGACGATCGCAACCTGTCTCCCTTGATCCGCGAAGGCCAAGGCGTGCAGAGCAGCCAGCCTCCTCTGATCGATACGTCGATCGTCTCACCCGAATACTTTCACCTGCTCGGCATGACCCTCCTGCGCGGACGCCTCTTCGTCGACCAGGACCTTCAAGACACGCCTTCGATCGCAGTCATCAATCAGGCCGCCGCGCGCACCTACTGGCCCGGCAAAGATGGGAAGGGCGAGGACCCGGTCGGCAAGCGCGTCCGGTTGAGGGCCGAGAAGCCGGACTGGACCACCATCGTCGGCGTAATCGCCGATGCGCGCACGGAATCGCTTGCGGACGCCAGCATTCCGCAGGTTTACCTCGACATCTACCAGCGCCCCGCAAGAGATCTCGCTTTCTTTCTTCGCGGACAACTCGATCCCAGCGCAATCTCCGAACAAGTCCGTGAGCAAGTCCAGGCCGTCGATGCGGAGCTTCCGGTCTTCCGTGCGGAGACGCTGAATGAAGTGCTCTCCACATCGCTTTCCGTCAGGCGATTCTCCATGGAGATGGTGGCACTCTTTGCGGCCGCAGCCCTGCTGCTAGCCGGGCTTGGAATCTACGGAACGATCTCCTATTTGGTCAATGAACAAAGACGTGAGATCGCCATTCGTCTCGCGTTGGGAGCGCAAAGAGGAACTATCCTCAAGATGGTTCTGCGCCAGGGCCTCACTCTGGCCGCCGCCGGCGCCGGCGTAGGCCTGGTTGGCGCGCTCATTGTTTCGCACCTCATGGCCGGATTGCTCTTCGGCGTATCGTCGAACGATCTGCCCACCTTCGCTGGCGTCACCGTTGTACTTACCGCCGTCGCGCTCGCCGCCAGCTGCATCCCGGCGCTGACCGCCATGCGCCTCGATCCCATCACAACACTCCACTCCGAATAACCTCGCGAGATTGCTTTGCTTTCTCCGCCTCTATTGCCGGGATAGGGGTTAGCAGAGGGCGAAACTGCCCTTTTTGGTGAGCGCTCCGTAAAAAAGGCTCAATGTTTTTACATTTGAGTTAAATTTTGGTTAAACGCGAAAAACTGTCCCAGAACTTTTCGTCAAATTTATTCGCAGAAATAATACTGTTGAATTTCTCTTTCATCATACTTTACGCAACGCTGTGGAAAACCTTGAAAAAGAATTCCTAAAGTTTCAGAACTGTAACGATTAGTTCATCGCTATGAAATCCCCCACAGCATAGTCTCACGCCCCGACCTAGATTCGACGAAGTTGGATAAAATCAAGATTACTTCAATCGTCTGATGCAACGAATTGAGCCGTCACCACAACCGTCTTCGTCTCAAAGCGATGCCGAAAAGCGCCGTGCAGTGGAATACGTCCGCATGTCCACTGAGCACCAACAATACTCGACAGAGAATCAGCGACAAGTCATTAGCCAATACGCTGAGCGCCGAGGAATGATCATCGTGCGAACTTACACCGATGCGGGGAAGAGCGGTCTCCGAATGGACGGGCGAGATGCTCTCAAACAACTCATACACGATGTACAGGGAGGTGAAGCCGATTTCAGTGTGATTCTAGTCTACGACGTGAGCCGTTGGGGGCGTTTTCAGGATGCTGATGAGAGTGCGTACTACGAGTACATCTGCCGACGCGCAAAAATCGAAGTTCATTACTGCGGTGAGCAGTTTGAAAACGATGGCAGCCCGATATCCACTATCGTCAAAGGTGTAAAGCGGGCAATGGCAGGTGAATATAGTCGAGAACTTTCCGCGAAGGTATTCAGAGGCCAGTGTCGGCTTATCGAACTGGGCTACCACCAAGGGGGCACCGCTGGTTTTGGTCTTCGCCGAATGCTACGCGATATCAGCGGCCATCACAAAGGCGTACTGGACCGTGGAGAACAGAAGAGTATTCAAACGGATCGCGTGATCCTTGTTCCAGGACCCGTCGAAGAGGTCGAAATTGTGCGTTGGATATATCGCGTATTTACAGAAGGTCGGATCATCGAATCTAAGCTAGCGAGGATGCTGAATGAGCGTGGAGTTGTAACAGATTTAGGTCGAACTTGGACACGAGGAACCGTCCACCAGGTTTTGACGAGCGAGAAATACATAGGAAACAACGTCTACAACAGGGTTTCTTTCAAGCTCAAGAAAAAGCGTGTCGTGAATACTCCGGACTTGTGGATTCGTAGCAATTCTGTGTTTGAGCCGATCGTCCCTGAGGAAATGTTCACTAGAGCCCAAGCTATCATTCGCGAGCGCAGTCGGAAATACACGAATGAAGAAATGCTGGAACAGCTTCGTACCTTGTTGAAACGGGAAGGTCGTCTTTCCGGGCTTCTGATTGACGAAACGGAAGGAATGGCCTCCAGCTCCGTTTATCGCAACCGCTTCAACAGTCTGGTCCACGCCTACAAACTTATCGAATACACTCCAGAACGAGACTACCAATTCATCGAAACCAACCGGCAATTACGTCAGATGTATCCCATGGTGGTCGCAGGTATAACTGAACAGATTCGGCGAGTAGGCGGCATCGTGAGCGGTGACAACCGAACCGACCTGTTAACGATTAATAATGAATTCACCGCGTCCCTCGTGATCGCGCGATGTCGGCAAATTGACTCAGGCGCATTTCGCTGGGTCATTCGCGTCGATGCCGGCCTAAGACCGGACATCACCGTTGCGGTGCGGATGGACGCGACAAATCGCGATCCGCTTGATTACTACCTCTTACCTAGTCTCGATTTAACCTTCGAGCGACTATCACTCGCCGAAGATAATCCAGTCGGTTTAGACACCTATCGGTTCAGCACGCTCGATTTCTTCGTCGATATGACCAGGCGGACGCGAATTCCGGAGGCAGCATGACTGATACAGCCCCGATGGTTCAGTTGATTCCGGTCGATCAGATCAATGTATTGAATCCGCGGAGTCGCAACAAAGCCATATTCCAAAGCATCGTGTCGAACATTTCCAACATCGGACTCAAGAAGCCTATTACCGTCGCTCGTCGTAGTGAACCCGTGGACGGAAAATCCTACGACCTTGTATGCGGCCAGGGCCGTCTTGAAGCGTTCGTTGCGCTGGGTCAGACCGATATTCCCGCCATTATTAAGGATGCGTCGAGAGAAGAGTGCTTTCTGATGAGCCTCGTGGAAAATGTCGCTCGACGCCAAATTCGTCCGCTGGAGTTACTCCGCGAGATCAATAACTTGAAGTCCAGGGGGTACAGCACAGCCGAGATTGCCAAGAAAATCGATGTTACGAAGAGCTACGTCGGGGGAATCGTTCATCTACTTAGAAACGGCGAGGAACGGCTACTCTATGCTGTCGAGAAGGGTCGAATACCGATTTCAGTCGCAATGCAGATAGCCGACACAGACGAGGAAGGGGTCCAAAAAGCGCTCTGCCAAGCCTATGAAGAAAAAACTCTTCGTGGCCGCAAATTGCTTACTGTTCGGCGCATTATCGAGATGCGTAAAGCGAGTGGCAAACGTTCAAACTCCGGTCCCCGGCGGAAGATTGAACAGCTTCGATCAGCTGAAGGGTTGGTTCGTGTTTATCGCCAAGAAGCAGACAGGCAAAAACTCCTGATTAAGAAATCACAGCTGGCGGAGCACCGTTTGTTAATCATAGTATCCGCTGTCAAAAATCTCTTTCGCGACGAGAATTTCATTACGTTATTGCGCGCCGAGGGGCTCGATTCATTACCAGCTCCTCTCGCAGAAAAAATTCAGATCGTCGAAAGGGTTTGCCCATGACGAAACAAGTCCAAATCGCATTTGAACCTCAAGGAATGGTCGTGTCGATTACGCAAATTCTCCCACTCAAGCAAATAAAACCTTCTATAGTCAGCACTCAGAAGTACCAGCAGGTGCTTTCCTCGGTACTCGAAGTTGGTATCATCGAGCCACTAATCATATATCCAGAGAATGGCAGGCCAAATTCGTTCTTGCTGTTAGACGGACATATTCGGCTTGCAGTATTGAAACAAATCGGCGAAACGCAGGCGCGGTGCTTGATCGCAACTGATGATGAGACATATACCTACAACAAGCGAATAAATCGAATGGCGACCATTCAAGAACACAATATGATTCTAAAGGCTACTCGAAGTGGCGTCTCCGAAGAACGAATTGCGAAAGTGCTGAGGGTCGACATCGCCAGTATCCGAGCTAAACGGGATCTATTGAACGGTATCTGCATGGAAGCCACCGAGCTACTCAAGAATAGACGCGTGTCGTTGGGGGTTTTCTCGATTCTTAGAAAAATGAAACCCATGCGGCAGATTGAAGTGGCCGAGTTGCTCTCGGCATCGACCAATTTTTCGGTGCCTTATGCAAAAGCGCTCTTAGCAGCCACGCACCCCGACATGCTTCACGAACCGGACAAGAGCAAGGTAGTAGAGGGTCTGAGTCCGGAGCAGGTCGCAAAGATGGAAAAGGAAATGGAAGTTCTACAAAGAGACCTCAAATTGGTGGAAGAATCTCATGGGAACCAGGTTTTGAACCTCGTGCTTGCTCGGAGCTATCTAGCTCGGCTCTTTGACAACAGTCGCGTTGCACGCTACCTCGGCCAGTACCACGCTGACATCTTCCGTGAACTGCAAGCGGTGTGCGAAGGATGTTCTCTCGAAAACTAGTTGGCTCGTTTTAGAAGGTCACTGACGGCTTGCCTCAAGAGCAAGTCGCTAAATTCCCTCGAAAGCACTGCTCAGTTAGCGGACAATATCGGTCAGCACATGCGTCTTTACTCCGGCACCACCGCAACTCTGATCGAAGACTCAGCCTTTAACCGTATCGCGACGAAGCTGAGAGACGCGTTTTTCTTCGAGTTTCGCTATCCGCCGTCGGTCGGCGAAGTTACGTCATGGACCAATTCTCTTCGCGCGGTTTCCCAAGTATTCCAAGTTGCATTGTTGACTGACAACGGTATTCTCCTCGAACTCCAGCTTCCACTGACCTCAAAAAGACTCGATTGCCTCGTGACCGGGTATGACAGCGGAAGGGTGCCGAACGCCGTGGTGATCGAGCTCAAACAGTGGAGCGGGTGTGAGGGCGCATCAGGAAAAAACGAGGTGTCCACGTTTGTCGGAGGAAATGTCAGGGATGTTCTTCATCCTGCGGTACAAGTTGGACAGTACGCGACCTACCTGAGCGACTGCCACACCGCTTTTCAGGGTGAAAACTGTTTGAGTGCTCACGCGTGTTCTTACCTGCATAACTACAGCAAGACTCAGAACGATCCACTTTTTGCACCACAATTTACGGAACAGATCGCACGGTTTCCAATCTTTACCGCTGACGACGTGTCGGCCTTTGCCACGTTTCTGCAAGAACGTGTTCACTATTCCGACAGCGGCACGCTGACAGCCACGGTTGAACAGAGTAAGTACCGCGCCAGTAAGAAACTGCTCGACCATGTCGCGAATCTCATTAAAGGTAAATCCGAATATGTTCTGTTGGATGAGCAATTGATTGTCTACGACAGAGTTATTGAAGCGGCAAAGGAAGGTGGTAAAGGAAAGAAGAAGACCGTGATTATCGTTCGAGGTGGGCCGGGAACGGGTAAATCAGTAATCGCCATGAATCTTTTGGGCGATTTGTCAAGAATGGGACTCAACGCACATTACGTGACAGGTTCCCGCGCATTTACATCCACGATTCGAGAGATCGTCGGGACACGAGGAGCGGCGCAAGTTCGTTATTTCAACAGTTATGTCACTGCCGACGTCGACGCCATAGATGTAATGATTGCTGACGAGGCTCATCGAATTCGAGAGACAAGTAACGACCGCTTCCGTCCGACGCGCAGCAAACAATCTCAGATTCAGGAATTGCTAAAGGCCAGCCGGACCTCGGTGTATTTTATTGATGACAATCAAATCGTGAGGCCGGGAGAAATTGGATCGGTTGAATACATCCGCACAGAAGCGGAAAGATTGCACTGCAATATTCGCGAGTTCGAACTCGAAGCACAATTCCGCTGCGCAGGCTCAGACGGATTTATCAACTGGATCAACAACACACTTGGAATTCAACGTACCGCAAACATTATGTGGAATCGGCACGATGCTTACGATTTTCAGATGTTCTCGACGCCAGAGTCGCTCGAAACCGCGATTAAGAGAAAAGTCGAAGAGAAATCGACCGCGCGAATAACAGCAGGGTTTTGCTGGCCTTGGTCCAAACCCGCCCCCAATGGCACTCTTCTGCATGATGTGGTTATCGAAGGTTACTCACGGCCTTGGAATGCCCGGTCGGACGCAGGCCGTCTTGCAGTTGGCATACCGAAAGAGAATCTCTGGGCATACGACGTCGGTGGCATAAACCAAATTGGCTGCGTCTACACGGCTCAAGGATTTGAATTTGACTATGTTGGTGTCATCTTCGGCCCCGATTTGGTCTATGTTCCGGAGCTGGCAGACTGGAGAGGAGACAGAACAAAGTCTTTCGACACCGTGGTAAAGAGATCCGGCGAACGATTCACACAGATGGTAAAAAACACATATCGAGTGCTTCTTACTCGTGGCATGAAGGGTTGTTACGTCTACTTCATGGACAAAAACACAGAGAACTTCTTCCGAAGCCGAATTGAAAGCATAGTGAAATCATAGCCTCTCACGGTTTAAGCCTTCGCCAGGGCGCGAATAATTGAAGCCAGAAATTCTTGATTCTTCCTGTGCGGTTTGCTCCGACCTGCTCTCAGTTCGATGATTTCCCTCCGGGAAAGGTGACCTCGGCATTTCTCAGCGAGAACTTTCAACGAAATCTTTCTGAGCGCTGGCCATAACTTTGTGACCCATTCGCGTCGACGGTCGACATATTCGGTGTAGACAGCCCCTTCCGTATGAACCAAGCCTGCTTCGACCTCTTCCAGGTCGTTCGATTCCTTTCCGATGTACTTGATTTCGTCGATTTTGACGTGACGACGTTGCAGCAAACCGATGGTTGTCTTGCTGCAAGGTCGTCCCTGTGAATCCGCACACTTCGATTCGGGATGATCTTCGTAATCTTCTAAGACGTCGCCGTAGGTTTTCACTCTCGCAGTAAACCTGTCGCCGGTAGGACCTGCGGTCGCGATCCCGTATTCGTCTCCGGTGTATTCATCAATCCAACTCTTCCTTAGCCACTTTCTCGGATCGGAGTCATAGGGAGCAATCAGGTGGAACTTTTCAGGGTTGCTTCTGTAGGGATATCGAACGCCATGACAGCAATGTGGAGTACAGCTATGTCTTCGCCAATGGATACAGTGGCATTGCTCAGAACCTCCATCTTGCGGGTGCGTCGTTCACGCTGCAGTTGCCCAATGGCGATACCGCTGTGGTCAACTGCACGAGCAAGTTTCAAGAACGATTCGCCGGTCCAGGGAATGTGAGGTCTTGCCGCGTGCCCCTGGTCGACGAATTTGAGGCAGACTTTAACGGTGACAAGGCGAAGCTAATCTGGCCCACAAGTCTTGACGGCAAGAAAACAGCGTCAGAGACGTACCGGATAATCGCGGTGGCAAAGCGTCCCCGCTAATAGGTCGAAGGGAACTGGCTGCAATTGGATGCCGATCTAAGCCCGGAAAAAGTCAGTTGTAACATTCGGTGTGGAAAGGAATGAATGCGCAAATTTCTCGCCGCGATAGTGCTCACGAGCATGATGCTAATTACAGGGCTACAAGCTCAGAGTGGTGATCGTCACAGGATCGGTGCGCTGTGTAACGACGGCTGGAACAGTTCCGCGACAGGCAGTGGCGCGTGCTCTCATCATGGCGGTGTGAGTTGCTGGAAGTATAGCGATGGGACGTGCACCAAGCCGTGAAAAAATGCGACTCAACCCCTCTCGCAGTTAGGGCTTGTGCTGGCCGTAGCGGTCGGCGCTATTCGGATTCCTGTAGTGACCATTCTTGTGATGTGAGTTTGTTTCTCCCGCGTAGTGACCACCGTGCGATGTAGTGTGGTGTCCACCACCGTAATACGGACGCGAGCCACTAGTATGGTGCGAACCGCTGCTATGGTGCGAACCGCCGCTGTGCTGGGCGTATGTTGGGAAGCAAAACGACATCAGAGCAAATACTAATAAAAGAATGTGCTTTTTCACGTTTTGTCACCTCTTCGTGCCCCATTAAACTCCTTCAGCATACAGACTGCAATAGATACGTATTCGATAAGCTATACTCCGTTGTAGTGACACAGATGCTTTATAAATGGTCGGGCGCTAGCGGTCCTAACTTGAACCCCTGAGCATCCTAATTCGATTCAAAATATCCTGTCTGTCACTCGCGTCCGGCTTCCGTCGCAGATACTCCTCGTACCATTTAGCTGCATCCATGTAGTAACCTTGCTTTGCATAACAAAGAGCCACGTTGTAGGCGGACGCCGGATCTTTTGAGTCTAGTTCAGCAGCCTTCTGAAAGCTCTCGCGCGCAAATTGCCAATTTTCCATTTCAAAGTAAGCAGAGCCGACCTCAAACTGCATCCATGGATATCTGCCATCCGACAGGCGGATAGCCTGTTGAAATGCACCTAAAGCTTCCTGGTTCCGATGCAAACCTTTCAGAGCAATACCCAAGTCATCGTATGCGAATGCGTCATCGGACGCTAAAGCGGTTGCTTCCTTCGCATGGCTCAGCGCTTCCAAATACACCCCTCGATCACTCAAAACCTCAGCGATCTCACGATGTGCTACGGCTAAGGCACGTTCTGACTCATTCTCTCCAGTGCCGACTTCGATGCATTTTCGGGCCGCGAAAAGAACCTTGTCGTCATCCGATGAGGCCTTATACGAACGAGCAGCGTCACACCAATATTGATAATATCCACCCAGTTCCGCAGCCGTTTGGTACGCCGTACCCGCTTCTCGATACTTCGATTCTTGGTTAAGCCGCTCAGCCTGGGCCGACCAATCGAAGACGTTGACATCTCCCGTTTTCGACAATTGGTCAAACCATCGCTGGGATTCCTCGAATTTACCAACGGCAAAACTACACCGTGATAAGGCCCGCAGAATCTGGGGTGCGAGGTCGACATCCGTTTCTCCATGGGGGGCGGTCAGAGCCAGTTGGAACTCGCGCAGTGCTTCCGCGCCCGATCCTTGATCCTCCAAGATATTAGCCATGACATACAACGCTTTTGAGGACGGACTACGAGTCTGAGCCAATCCGGACTTCGCCATCTTTTCCGCACGGGCGAGAACGATCCGCTTTTGAGTCTGATCGTTATTCATCCACTCAGCCTTCGTATCAAGCGCTTCAGCCAGCGCCATATCAGCTTCCGGGGATGACTTTAGATCGACAGCTCTTTGGGCGGCGTCGATAGCGAGATCCCAATCTTGATACAAAGCAGCCTTTGAAAGTCGGAGGAGAATTTCGACATTTGTCCCCGCTTCGGTAAGCGCTTT
>Ga0210399_10003007_pt1 | contig 13108 bp, 9 predicted proteins | sample IncBWC14MmetaG_FD_150865 | JGI IMG/M metagenome (GOLD analysis project Ga0210399, IMG submission 150865) | Forest soil microbial communities from Barre Woods Harvard Forest LTER site, Petersham, Massachusetts, United States - Inc-BW-C-14-M | ecosystem: Environmental > Terrestrial > Soil >... | reverse complement strand
AGTGCTGAGTCCTTCCAGCGTGTACATCTCATAGATGCGCTCAACCACACGGGCGGGCCAAGCGGGCTGGACCGCGTGCGTGAAGCAACGTTATCAACATCGCCGAAGCTCCCTTCCGTGCGGGCGGAAATTTGTTAAAGTCATTTGCGGCAACATACTTACCCCTTGCGGCGGTGAGCCGGGCGATAATTCAGAATCAGTTCTTCGATTCGGGATGACTGACTTCGGGACCTCGTTAGGCCAGGGCAGGCAGATGTCAGCGCCTCGCTGGTGAAATCGTGACCTTTTACCACTTGATGCGCACCCGGTTTTATTACCGCCTAGAGGCGCGGGCTCAACCGTTACTCCGGTTTCGATTTGGCGTCTGCAGACGCTTGCACCGGTTGTATGGAGGTTGTTTCGGATGAGACACCTGACGGCGTCTGCTTATTAGGCGGAATTTCGGTCCCGGAGGGATAAATGATAATCTGCACCGTACCCCAGCCGACATCCGAATTCGCGTTCGTCTGCTTGCCCATTCCGAGAGTTCTAAGCTGACTATCATCGAATCCGAAGTTCTCGACCAGATATTCACGCACAACCATGGCCCGGGCTTCCGTTAGCACCAATTCCTTCTGGGTATCGCCTTGCATTCCGGTGGATGCCACGACCAGCGCAAACCCGAACTGGCTATTCGCCAGGAACTCGCCACCAGCGTTTAGAGATTTCTGGTTCTTGAGCTTGGCCGAATCTTGCTTATCGAAAAGTTGCTTCGCTGGGTAGGTAAACTCCTTTATCGGTTTGCCTAGCGGCAGCCGCTCGATCTCATTTTTTGCCAGCCCGGCGGAATCTTCGTAGCCGCGGTTCTTGAAATACCCGCGCAAGAGGAAGTTGTGCTTCATGGCTTCCATATTCTCCTGGAAGTCGGTAACCCCTGCTTGGGCATGGACCATTGTGTCCCGCATGGCGCTCGACGTCTGTTCGAGGTTGCTATAAAGCTTCTTGTCGTTAACCAGCGCTCCCGCGGTTCCCTGACCCCGATCGATCTTGGCGCTGATGGAGTCTAAATTCGCCGTCGCCCGAGTGGCGCTCTCGATGGCTCGCTGGCTGTTATCCAGAATGCCGCTTGTCTTTTTGAACAGGTCTGACATTTCGAGTGGCGGCTGGCTGGCGATGATATCGCCATCGCGCACGTCGGCTTTCCCAGCCGATCCAAACGAGATCGCCAGATACTGATTGCCCAATAACCCCTCGGTTTCGATTGAGGCCACGGAGTCTTGTTTGATGATCTCGTGCGTCGACTTGCCGAGATCCATGACTACCGTGACCCTTTCGTCCGGCCTGTGAGGCAACACGATGTAGCGCACCGTTCCACTATGCACGCCGCCCACCCGCACATCGCCTCCGGCGTCCAAGCCGGCCACATTGTCGAATTGCGCCTTCAATTGGTAGGTCGAGCTGAAAAGATACTGCTTGCTCCCGATGATAAAGACACCGACCACCACAATTGCCAGTGTTGCAACGATGAAAACTCCCAACCGCGCTGCTCTCGACATACGTCCTCCTACGAATGTTTTAGAAATTCCCTGACAAACCCGACTTCACTCTTCTGAAGTTCTTCAAAGCTGCCTTCGATCACCACATTTCCCTCATTGAGCAAAGCCAGACGGTCCGCAATCGTCTTGGCGCTGTGCAGATCGTGAGTCACGACAATGGATGCCATGTGATGTTCCGCCTGGAGCTTGAGAACCAACTCATCGATCTCCGCGGAACTGATGGGGTCGAGACCAGCGGTGGGCTCGTCGAGCAGCAGAATATCGGGCTCCAACACCAGCGCACGGGCCAGCCCTACCCGTTTCTGCATGCCACCCGAGATATCCGAAGGCATTTTTTCAAGGTCACCTTCCATGCCCACTTCCGCCAGTAATTGCTTGACCCGGTCTCGCTGCTCAGACCTCGACATCTCCTTCTTATGGTGCTGCAGCGGAAAAGCCACGTTCTGCTCGACGGTCAGGGAATCGTAGAGCGCGGCGTGCTGAAACAGAAAACCCATCTTCTTTCTGATTTCGCTGAGCTGATCCAGAGCCAGGCCGGCGAGGTCTTGATCGTGGATGCGAACCGAACCCGAGTCAGGCTTTTGCAGGCCGATGATGAGTCTCAGCAATACACTTTTGCCGGTACCACTGCGTCCCAGCACCGCCAGGGTCTCGCCGCGGCTCACTGTCAGGTTAATCCCATTCAAAACTTTTTGACTTCCGAAGGACTTATGCAAGTCCTCGATCGTGACGGCCGTCGCACCGCCGGCTGCCTCGGCTTCTGAGCGACTGATGGCAATTTGTTCGATAGTGTCCATAACCGTTTCGCCAGCTGTTTAGTTGATGTTCAAACGATATTCACGGGAAAAATATGAGAATGAATTTCACCAGCACGACATCCGCGAGGATCACGAACAGCGAGGACAAGACTACCGAGCTCGTGGCCGCCCGGCCCACGCCCGCGGCGCCTCCCTGGGTACGCATTCCCTGAAAACACGCAATCAGCCCAATGATCAAGCCAAACACGGCGGTCTTAAACGTGGGTGGCAAGAGATCGTTGAAACCGGCACCCTTAAAACCGCTACTGATGAACTGGTGGAATGAGAGCGGCTCAACCAGGGCCTGCGCAACCCAGCCCATCGCCAAGCCGCAAAAGTCGCCAGCGATGGTCAGCAAAGGCAGCATTAGAATGCAAGCCAGGATGCGGGGCGCCGCCAGTAGCCTAAAAGGATTTACTGCGGATGCCTCGATGGCATCGATCTGCTCGGTGACTTTCATCGACGCTAACTCCGCGCCAATGCCAGCTCCCACTCGACCACTTACTACCAGCCCGGTGATGATCGGACCGGTCTCGTGGACAACGGAGAACACGATAGCAGCGGGAAGCATCGATTTGGCCCCAAATCGGGTCAGGCTGTAACGCGCTTCCAAAGAGAGAACAACCCCCGTGGCGGCGCCGGCCAAAGCGACCAGCGGCACGGACTTTGATCCGATCTCATCGAGTTGTCGAAATAATTCGCGGAATTCAAACGGCGGCGTCACTGCGGCCCGGGCAACCTGCCCGAAGAATATGCCTAGATCGCCGAACCATTCGAGAAACTCGATGATCGGACCCTTGGCCCAAGCTGATTTCAGCGAGAGGGACCTGGGTAGAATTCGCCGCTCCGGATCGTGAGGGTTGATGCTTACGACTGCGCTGGATTCGTGGTCGATCACGGATTTGAACCCGGATCTGGCGGTCCGTGCCCGTTGTTCAGATTTTCCCTGCTCATTCTAAGACCCAGCGTGCCCAAAAGTGCCTGTTCTTCGTACGGCAAGCGGACACGTTGAGTGGTTGCACCAGTACGCAATCTCCACCTCCTCAAGTAAAGTCCGCTAAACCAAATTCGTTCACGAAGTTCTTTCGGCCCGTCGGAAACTTCGTCAACCGCCAGTATCAACCTTTAGGCTTTGGAAAACTGGTCAGAATTGATCGTCTCTTTGGAGCGGTACTACGACGTTGAGTAGAAAGTATGGGAGGAGTGCAGAGAAAGAATCATCAACGCTGACCGAGGTGGGACGCACCTCCTCACAAGAGTGAGCGATTCTGCACAGCACTGCCAAAGCAAGTGGGCGAATCCACAGGCTGGCACCAAGACGCAGAAATTGCTCACTTTCCCGGAATCAATGGAGATCCGATCAAAGGAACAGAGGGAACAGATATGAAAACGACTCCATTGCTGCGGCGCTCACGCTGCTCGCAATTGGGGTTGGGGTGACAACAATGTTGCTTATGTCACGCTTAGCGATGGCGATTGGAACTTGGAATACAGGGAATACAGTCCCGTACCACGGGTAGCTCAGATACTCATGAGTGCGTCTGTTCAATTGTTCAATACTGTTCGTGAATGAGGCTAGTCGTGGAGAACGAGATTGAGGAGTGAACTATGAACGTGCAGACCGCTCCCGTCATAGTCGACGAAGCCTAACTTTCTGAACCTATTCATGAAGAAACTGACTCTTGACCGGGTTGTGCCGATCATGTCTGCGAGGGTCTCCTGACTGATCTTGGGGACGACAATCTCGGGCACGCCTTCCTTGCCGAAATGGGCAAGCAAAAGCAGAATCCGAGCGAGCCTCTTTTCGCTGGAGTTGAAGAGTTGGTCAACTAAATCCTCTTCGTATCGGATGTTCCGTGCCAGCAGATGCGCTACGAACAGATCCGAGAACGTGTGTTCCCTGTGCAGCGCAAGCATCATAGCCTTCTTCTCAATCCGCAGAAGTTCGCAATCTGTCATTGCGGTTGCAGACCCCATTCGTAAAGCCTGTCCAGCGAGGCTACCTTCTCCGAAAAATTCCTTCTCACCCAATATGCCGACCGTTGCTTCCTTGTCAGTCTTGGATACGACAGTGAGTTGAATCTTGCCTTTCTGAATGTAGAACACAGCGTCAGCTGGGGCACCTTGTGAAAAGGCGGCCGCTTTCTTTTTCAGATGAATAGCCGTCTTGCCGACGCCCGCTCTTTCGAGAAAAGCCTCACCGTCAAAGCCCATGTGCAACTTATCGATCCTACTCAGATGGATTCCCGAATTCCCGTTCGGGGGGGAGGCACTCAAGGTCGTTCTCATCGCTTCGTTCTCCGAATCTCCATTGACTGGCCGATGAACTGGGTCCACCGGGGGGGTACACTTTTGCAACCTGCACCTAGTTTGCTGCAGATGGAACAGGCGGGATATAGGGGATGCTGCTAATAATGAGGGGCCTTGTCCGGGAAAACCCTGACAAGGGTACCGAGTGCGCTCGATATCGGTGCGGAAAGGCGGCCCGAAACACGATTCTACCGAGCCGAGGGGCCCGGCTCACTCTCCAGCGTTTCTGGGGTCAATAGACCCATTTGCACGGCGAAACGAATCACATCACTGCGCGTCCGAAGCCCGAGCTTCTCGGCAAAACGTGCACGATACGTCTCGACGGTTTTTACACCCACAAAAATCTCTTTGGCTATTTGCGCACTGGTGTGACCCCGTGCCACGAGGCTCAGCACCTGTATTTCACGGTCGCTCAGGATGTTTACCGCCCGTTCGGGCCCAGCTTTTCTACCTCTCTTCGCCAGCACGTCCTGGACAAGAACGTTGGCCAAACGCGGGTCCAAGAATATGCCTCCGCGATGCACCGCTCGTACGGCGGCAAGCAGCTCAGCATCCACCGCCCTTTTCAACAGGTAGCCAGAGGCCCCGGCAGCCAGTGCCGATCGTAAGTATGCAGGGTCATCGTGCATCGTGAGGACAAGCACCCGGGTTTCGGTGCAGTTGCGCGTCAACTGCTGCAACGCCTGCATACCTCCAACCCTAGGCATGGTGAGGTCCAGCAAGGCCACATCCGGTCTCGTTTCCCGTGCTGTTTGAACCGCCTTCTCTCCATCGGGAGCTTCGGAGACAACTTCCATATCGGGCTGGGCATTGACCAGCATTTTCAGCCCGGCGCGGAGGATTGCGTGATCGTCCACGATCATGACTCTGATCTTATGTGTTCGCGAGGGCATTTCAGGTATTCCTCCGCCGCACCGAGGGCTGGACTTGATTGGCAAGTGGGACTTGCACCAGAATCTTGGTTCCCTTGCGCTGAGAGGTGAAACTGAGCGTTCCGCCCAACATTGCTGCGCGCTCTCGCATACTCTGAATCCCCAGGCGGTGCGAGGAAACAGCCACGGCCTTAGCGTCAAAGCCGCAACCGTCATCGATGACTGCTACCTCCAGAACCGTGGCCAAACGGGCGAACCTGATGCTGATCGTTTTGGCTCCCGAATGTCGGGCTACGTTGGTCAAGGCTTCCTGGAGAATGCGATACAACGTGATCTGGACTGCTGGCGGCAGGTCATTGGAGTTAAGTTCGTTCAGTGTGAGATCCACAGCTATTTTGTGGGACTTTGTGTACTCGGTAACGTATCGGGTCAGTGCAACACCCAGGCCGTGGTCGTCGAGCACCGTGGGGTGAAGCCCGCGGGCGAGTCGACCGACCTCGTCGATGGCCTGGGCAGTGATTTCCCGCAGCCGCTGTCCCTGTGCCTTAACGTGTGCTAGTTTCCGAGCGTCTTCCAGAGTGCGCAGTCCGACTAAGAGGGCGGTCAGCAGCTGGCCGGCTTCGTCATGCAGCTCTCGCGCAATCCGGCGCCGCTCCTCCTCTTGCGCTGAAAGTGTGTGTTCGAGAAGAAGCCGGTGCATAGCTTTGGCTTGTGTGATTTCCGCAGCCTGCTTGCGCTTTTGCTCGCTCAGATCGGTGATGACCATGCCCAGGGCCTGGCCCTTGTATCCACGAAACCGATTGAGAGATAAATAGACCGGAACCAGACTTCCATCTGCGCACCGCAGGTTGAATTCGCCTTTCGCGACCGCCTTCTGAGCCTCGGCAAGCAGCGCTTCAAACCGGTCTTGCTCGGTGTCCGCCACCAATAACTGAACCGTAATCCCGATGATTTTCGCCGGCGGCCTGCCGATCAGTTCCGCAAACCTGCCATTGCAGTAGAGCACGGCGCCATCCCTGGACAGCGTCGCCGCGCCTTCGCTCATCGCCTCCACCAGCATGCGATAGGCACGCTCGCCGCCTTTCAGAGAAACCACCTGCTCTCCGCGGCGACCAGAAACCATCAATGCATCCACTTCGCCGGACTGGATGGCGCGTAGAGTGTCCTCCGCGGTTTTCAGCCGGGTGAGAAGCTTGGTTCGCGGATCCGGTGGAGGGGATGACGGCAGTTTGCGCACAGAAACTCTGAGGCTTCTGGGCGCCCCTTGCGGCGCGCCGAGTTGGCCAGGCAGCCCTCTTCGGAGCACTCGGCCATCCGGACGCGCGCGCATCTTAGACATCTGCTATTTAAGCCCTTGCTTCAGGGTATCGGTTGCAGATCCAACCCCACAATCACGTTCTCGGTCTTTGAGAGGTTCCCAATGATTTTCTTGACGGGAGGCGGGAGCCTTCTCACCAGGGTCGGAATGGCGATGATCTGATCGCCCTTGGCCAGTTGCGGTTTCTCCAGCAAGTCGACCACTTCGATACGATACTTGCCACGGAGGTTGTCCTCACAAATCTTCTTGAGGTTGGCGATCGCAGCGATCGAATTCGGCGTTTGGCCAGCGATGTAAAGCCGCAGCCGGTAAAAGTCTCCCGGGGGAGTTTTGGCAGGTCGAAGTTTCTTGGCTGAGCTCTTCTTCATGTCGGTGATCGGTGACTGGTCCAGGATGCCCAGGCGGTTTACACGGCTCGTATATACGGCATGTTACTTGACCTTTGCTGCCGCACTTGGATCTGCGACGGTTGAGGCCAACCTGTGATCCGTCAGCACCATGCCCAATTCGATGCCTCTCTTGCTCACGATCAGCTCCCGAGGCTCACGAGAATGGGCCATGCCGCGGGACTTCAGAACGTAAAGCTCGCGTCTCGGTCGCCCATTCGGTTTGCTGTCCCGCAACACAATCCAGGTGTCCATGAGAGAGGAAACGGCCGACCCAGCCCCCTGCTGGGGGTCGCCCGACCACGCAAGATTCGTGAACATCGACGTGATCTGTTCAACTTTCAGAAAATCGACCAGTCGCGTGAGCATCGATTTAACGTCATAAGCGCCAGAGGCCGAAACTAGGTTCGTAATCGGGTCGATGACCACGGCCTTTGGTCGAAGCTTGGCGATCAATTTGTGAATAGCGGCCAGGTGTCCTTCCAACCCGGTGCTGGTAGGCCGCATTGCGTGGAAGTGCAACAAGCGTCTTTTTACCCACCGTTCGAGGTCAAGGCCAACCGAGCTCATGTTACGGAGAATCTGGCTGGGAGACTCTTCAAAAGCGAAATACAAACAATCTTCGCCGCGGGCGCAGGCTGCGCTGACGAATTTCGCTGCCACACTGGACTTCCCAGTTCCCGACGTGCCCGACACCAGCACGCTGCTTCCGCGGAAGAACCCTTTACCCTCCAACATCTCGTCCAAAGCGGGGATTCCCGTTGATACGCGGTCGGTCAGCGCTTTGTGGGCAAGGGCGAGTGAGGTAAGTGGCACCACCGAGATGCCTTCGCGATCGATTAGGAACGGATATTCATCAGTACCGTGGGAGGTGCCCCGGTACTTGACGATTCGCAGGCGGCGCGTGGAAAGCTGTTCCGTTACCCGGTGGTCGAGCGCGATCACGCAGTCAGCGATGTATTCCTCCAGGCCGTGACGCGTCAGCGTGTGTTCTCCCGCTTCGCCGGTAACGATAGCGGTAAGTTTGCGTTCTTCCAGCCACTGAAATAGCCGGCGGAGTTCCGCTCGCAGTATCGTTGAGTCAGTTAGTCCGGAAAAAAGCGCTTCGATGCTGTCCAGGACAACGCGCTTTGCTTTGATCGCTTTGACGGCGTGGCCCAAACGGATGAACAGACCCTCGAGGTTGTATTCTCCCGTTTCGGCAATTTCGTGTCGTTCAACGGCAACGTAATCTACCAGTAGCTTCTTGCGCCTGGCAAGATCACGCAAATCAAAGCCCAGCGAAGCGACGTTTGCCCGCAGCTTCTCCTCGGTCTCTTCGAAGTCCATGCATACGCCTGGCTCGCCGTATCGAACCGCACCGTGCACCAGAAACTCCATCGCGAGTAAGCTCTTGCCACATCCTGCGCTGCCACACACCAGCGTGACCCGACCTTTCGGCAGACCTCCACCGGTGACTTCATCGAGTCCTTGGATTCCTGTCGGGGCCTTGGCGAGTGGGCGACGAGCGACTTTTGGCCTGGCGCGTGGCATACCGAGGCTCCTGATCAAGCCCTTTTGGCTTGGGAGTCAGACGGACACCGTATCTTAGCATGATGGGTTCCTGCTACAGGTGTGGTTCGTCAAAACCTCACGTGAGCTGGCAAGAGCCATTTCCCGCGAGGGGTGTCAGCCTACCTCGTCCTTATTCCGCCCGATGTTACTCCCCACGACAGGGGTCGGCTCGCGATGAAAGCATCACCCCCGGTTCTGATTGGGACACAAGAGTTGATCCCGATAGACAGAGTTTCGGAGTCTAAGCCGCGACGGCGTAACGGTGGTGCAGCCCGCAGAGTCGAGGGCAGGAGTGAATCTTGCTTTCGACCGCAGGACATATCGCCAGTGGCCGACCTGTGGGCCTATCCTTTGCGAGCCCGAGGTGCGTCCGATCTTCGTCGTAGTAGTGAACATACTCGGACATCAGCAGCTTGAGGTGCTGCTCATTCAGTACGATCACGTGGTCTAGGTCTGGCTCTTGACACCCATGTCCAATACAACCGGAAGGTCTCCAATTCATTCATTCTGCGGTTGCTCGAGGTTTTGACGAGGGACAGCCGAGGGGGCAATTACGATTCCGATTTTCTATTGGTTTGGTGGTTCTGTGTTAGCGGGACCATTCATCACCATCGCCCTTTTAGTAGAACTTCAGCCTTGAATCACGGCAAGCTTATCGTCTCGCCTCGACTCGGCGGCTTGCACCACCGTTACGACCGAGTTGCCTGATGACGCTGGCGAGACAACTACTATTGAAGCGAAACCAGTGCCTCAATCTTGTCGTTCGTGAAACATCTTTTTTCAACGCTCACCGGTTTGAGTTGGCCTCGCGGCATTTTCGAATCGATGGCGATCTGATTTTGTGTCGCAACCTTCGCCCGCCGTTTTGAATATTGGCGAGGCACAGGGGACGACGACCGCGTCAAGAATCCTTGGTCGCTTGATACTACTCGTCTCACTCCGCTTGGATTGAGCTACCGACTAGAACCGTAAGAGGTCGAAATGCCAGCCCGCAAGAATGGCTGCGTTGACCGCGAGCGGGAAGCATCATACGATGCGCATACATGCCACTTACTATGCCAGGCCCCGGGGACGTACTGGGTCACTTCCGGCTGATCGAACAGATCGGCTCAGGCGGAATGGGCATCGTCTACCGAGCGCACGACGAGCGGCTCGACCGGAATGTAGCAGTCAAAGTCCTAAACGAAAAGAGGCTCGCCGAAAGCTCGAGCCGCCAGCGTTTTCGCCAGGAGGCCCTTACGCTCGGACGGCTCAATCATCCCAACGTGGAAACGGTTTATGATTTCCGCACAGAGAATGGGCTGGACTATCTGGTCATTGAGTATGTTGCCGGCCAGTCGCTGGATGAGCGGTTGCAAGGCGGGCCGCTGTCAGAAGGCGAAGTTGCGGAGTTGGGAGTGCAGCTCGCCAAGGGCCTGGCGGCTGCGCACGCACATGGCGTAATTCACGGGGATCTGAAACCAAGTAACTTGCGGGTGACGCCGGAGAATGTGCTGAAGATCCTCGACTTCGGACTGGCGCGGCTGCTGGCCTCGCCGGATGCGAAAACGGTAACGGCCAGTGAATCCGGGCCGACGTCAGGTCATGGCGGTACGCCGCCATACATGGCGACGGAACAGATTAACGGAGCAGCGCCGGACGAGCAGTCAGACGTTTACTCCGCAGGGGTAGTGCTGTACGAAATGGCCACGGGGACGAGGCCATTTCCGCAGTGTGGAAGCCTTTTGCGCGATGCCATCCTCTATGCCACGCCTCCCAGGGTGCGGGAGAAGAACCCGAAGATTGCGCCGGCGTTGGACGCGATCATTCTAAAATGCCTGGAAAAGGATCCGCACCGACGATTTCAATCGGCGCAAGAGCTGGCGGTGGAGCTGAAGCGTGCGACGTCGGGGTTTTCCTGGGCGACGGCGTACTGGCGATCAGTATTTGCGATTCAACGCCACCGGTGGTGGGCAGCGGCAGTGCTGGGTGCGTTGTTGCTAGCGAGCGGGTTTGCAGTCCATCGCCTGGTGAGCGATCGGAAACCGCAGCCGCGCATGTCCGTGGTGGTGGCAGAGTTTGAGAACCGCACGAGGGAACAGGTGTTCGACCAGACGCCGAGCGAACTGATCTCCACCGCGCTCGGACAGTCGCAGCAGGTTTATGTTTTTCCGGCCACCCGGGTGAAAGACGTGCTGAGAAGAATGAAGTCGCCGGACAACACGGAGATTGACGGAAAGATTGCAGGGGAAATATGCACTCGAGAAGGATTGCAATCGGTGATCAGCGGATCAGTTTCGAAGCTGGGAAGCCGATATGTCGTGCTGGCACAGGTACTGAGCTGCAATGGCGACCTGATCCTCAGCAGCGAGACGCGATTCACGGGGCCGGAGCAGTTGCCCCCAGCTATTGATGAGATTGCCGCGACCATACGGCGGCGGTGGGGCGAATCGGAAGCCGCAATTCAGCAGGCCTCACACCCTCTGGCGACGGTTACCTCTTCGTCGTTGGAGGCGATCCGGTTGTACTCGAGGGGTAAGCAGGAGCTGTACCGGGGAAATTTCGCCGCCGCGATCACGCTGTTTAAGAAGGCGGTAGAGCTGGATAGCGAATTCGCCATGGCCCACGAGTATCTCGCGACGGCGTTCGTTCAACAGGCGGATAGTGAGCAGGCAAATGAGGAGTATGGCAAAGCGGCGCAGCTCTCGAACCGTGTGACCGAGAAGGAACGGGAGAAAATTCTCGGCGACTATTCGCTGTTCCGGAATGACAATCAGTCGGCGATCTCTCATTACCAGGTGTTGGCGGTGCTATCGCCGGAAGACCCGGCGGTGCACGTCAACCTCGCAGAGAGTTACCGGAACGAGTTTCGCAACGACCAGGCCATCGCGGAAGTGAAGAAAGCGCTGGAACTGGCTGAGTCTCCCTCGGTACGCAACAACCTTGCTACCTACTATTACATGGCCGGTAGCACGGACGACGCCTGGCGCGAGGTCCAACAGGTACTCAAGGAGAGTCCGGACAACGTTAAGGGATTGCACCTGCTTGGCGCGTACTACCTGGGGATGGGCAAGGAACGGGAAGCGCAAGCCGTGTGGGATCGGATGCTGGGTATAGGAGGCAGTGCGGCAAGTCTGGCTCGCGCCGGTTTGGCGGATGCTGCTTGGACGAGGGATGTGCAAAAGAGTGCGGCGAGCCAGCTCGAGTCGGGCATCATCACCGATGCCGAAATGAACAATGTGTACGAGATGACTCGCAAGCAGATTCTGTTGGCTGAGCTCTATCTGGCCATGGGTGATCAGAAGGTGCTCTCCGGGGCGCTCACGAAAATCCGGTCGCCGTCAGACCCGCAACTGATCTTCTTGCTTTGCAGAGTGTATGCACGCGCGGGCCGTATTGCCGAGGCACAGCAGCAACTTCGACACCTGGAGGATGTCCCGTATCGGACTCCAATAATACAATCGTACCGCAACACACTGCAGGCGGAAATTGCCATGGTCCAGAAGCGGCATTCGGATGCGGTCCGATTTGCCGAGCTTTCGATTGAGCATCTGAACTCACCGACGGCGCTGGAAGTTCTGGCCCGAGCGTACGAACTTGCAGGCAAGCGGGAAGAGGCGGCGCGGCAATATGAGCTGTTGCTGGCGCGTCGCAATCAGTGTCAATACGACAATGTCGACTGGCCCGCGTTACACGAAGTCGCATTAGCGCGATACCGTCTTGGAGTTCTGTACCAGTCGATGGCGCGGGCAGTCCTGGCACAAGAGCAATTCAGCGAACTGATGAAATTTGCCGGCGATGGCCAACCGGTCGGTGCTATGTATGAGGACGCGAAGGTCAGGCTCGCGAAGATTACGGCAAAGCCTGCGGGGCCGGTCGACCCACACCCGCAACGTACAGGATCGACTCGTTGATGCCGTCGATTCCGAGGTCCCGCTCGATCACCGTGTCCTTCAGCGCCATAGTGCAAAACGGTGCGAGCTGCAGATAAGTCGCAACCAGGCAAAAGGTCTGGCAGAGATGGGCTGCATCGGCGAGGACCGTGCGATAGGCGCGAGGAAAACGATATTTCCACATTGATCGGGGAAACACGGCGGTAATGAGAAACAACGCGGCCGCTCCCTTGACCCAGTCCTGTCCGGCGCAAAATTGCACCCCAGTGTGGCGCGTTGTCTTCTGTGCGATGCGCCGCAGCGAGTGACGATCCGAAGCATAGTGATAGAGGCCGGGTCGCAAACCTTTGACTCGTTGAGCCAGGACGTACACCTCGCAAGGATGACGAGCCCCAGCCGAAGGACTTGTCTTCAGGGGAAGCTCGCCCAGAAGCCAGTCATTCAGGAAACCTGTAACGCCCCAG
>Ga0210399_10003005_pt1 | contig 13110 bp, 6 predicted proteins | sample IncBWC14MmetaG_FD_150865 | JGI IMG/M metagenome (GOLD analysis project Ga0210399, IMG submission 150865) | Forest soil microbial communities from Barre Woods Harvard Forest LTER site, Petersham, Massachusetts, United States - Inc-BW-C-14-M | ecosystem: Environmental > Terrestrial > Soil >... | reverse complement strand
CCTTCATATTTCTGAGCTCCGTCGTCTTCAGAACGACAAGGCCCCGGTTAGATTATCTGGACAGGCGCAATGCGGGGCTGACTGGGGGAAGAGATGGTTACGTGCCCGACACCTGCCGACTAGGCGCCAAACGCCTCGCACGGATCATGACGGCCTGGCGGAACGCTGCGATGCAGGCCGCGAACCAATCTGCTGTCCACCCGACCTCCATCGACGCACGAGCCGCGCGCTAGCTCGCTGGCACGCTGCGCTGTAAGAAGTCCTGCTGTTCGATCGCCGGAGGCGAAAGGCGCTCGAAACCAAAGAACGTGAACATCAGTGCGGGCCTTTCGGCCGCGCGACGATCTCGATCATCTTGCCTTCGTCGTCATCGGGCCCAGCCGCCTTGGCAAGGTCGTAGGCTGCGACGGCCGCGCGGCCCATCACGGGAGGTGCGGCGAGGAGGCTTTCGGCAAGCGCGACCGCATAGGCCGCATCCTTGTGGCGCAGCGCCGCGGTAAAGGACGCGCCGGCGAAATCGCGCGCGATCATGCGCCGGGAATGACGGATCACCTGCGGGCTTGCCACCGCGCCGGTCGCGAGCGATTCGGCCACGATCGCCATGTCGAGGCCGGCCTTCTCGGCCATCGCAATACCCTCGGCAAGGCTTGCGATCTGCACCGCACCCATCAGGTTGTTGATCAGTTTGAACACAGTCCCGGTGCCGACCGCGCCGAAATGCCTCGTCGTGCCGGCGAGCGGCGCGAGAAACGGACGCGCGCGTTCGAGATCGGCGGGCTCGGCGCCGACCAGCAGCGTCAGCTTGCCGCTGGCCGCGGCGTCGGGCAGCCCCGTAACGGGGCTGTCGATGTAGATCAGTCCGCGCCCGCGCAGCTCGCGCGAAAGCTCCAGCGCATGCGCATACGACACGGTCGAGCATTCGATCGCGAGCGTGCCGGGTTTTGCGGCTGTAGCGGCGCCGTGCTCGCCGAGCCAGACATTGCGCGAGGCCTCGTCATCGGCGACCATGGTCACGATCGCATCGGCATCGACCGCCGCATCCGCCGGCGAGGTCGCCCAGCGCGCGCCGCGCGCGATCAGGTCCTCCGCCTTGGCCTTGCTGCGGTTCCACAGGCTGACATCGAAGCCGGCGGCGATGTAGCGGCCGGCCATGCCGTGCCCCATCCGCCCCAGTCCGATGAAGGCGACACGCAGCATGGGTTAATCCACGTCCTCGATCGTGTCGCCCGGCGTGCCGAAGGCACGCTGCGCCAGCGTCGCGGCCATGAACTCGTCGAGATCGCCGTCGAGCACGCCGTCCGTGTCCGAGGTCTGCACGCCGGTGCGCAGGTCCTTCACCATCTGGTAGGGCTGCAGCACGTAGGAGCGGATCTGGTGGCCCCAGCCGATGTCGGTTTTGGCGGCCTGCTCGGCCGCGGCCTGCTCCTCGCGCTTCTTCAGCTCGATCTCATAGAGCCGCGCCCGCAGCATGTCCCAGGCCTGCGCCCGGTTCTTGTGCTGCGAGCGGCCGGCCTGACAGACCACCGCGATGCCCGTCGGAATATGCGTCAGCCGCACCGCGGACTCGGTCTTGTTGACGTGCTGGCCGCCGGCGCCGCCCGAGCGCATGGTGTCGGTGCGCACGTCCGCGTCCTTGATGTCGATCTTGATGCTGTCATCGATCACGGGGAAGATCTGCACCGAAGAGAACGAGGTGTGGCGACGCGCATTGGAATCGAACGGCGAGATGCGCACCAGCCGGTGCACGCCCGCCTCGGTCTTCAGCCAGCCATAGGCGTTATGGCCGGAGATCTGGATCGTCGCGGACTTGATGCCGGCCTCTTCGCCCTGCGACTCCTCGAGATATTCGACCTTGAAGCCGTGCTTCTCCGCCCAGCGCGTGTACATGCGCAAAAGCATCTCGGCCCAGTCCTGGCTCTCGGTGCCGCCGGCGCCGGCATGGACTTCGAGATAGGAATCGAACTTGTCGGCCTCGCCGGACAACAGCGCCTCCAGCTCGCGCCGCGCGACCTCTTTCTTCAGCGCCTTCAGCGCGGCTTCCGCCTCGCCGACCACGCCCTGGTCGTTCTCGGCCTCGCCGAGCTCGATCATGCCGACATGGTCCTCGAGCTCGCGCTCGACCTTGGCGATGCCGGAGAGCGCGTCCTCGAGCGAGGTGCGCTCCTGCATCAGCTTCTGTGCCTTCTGCGGATCGTTCCAGAGATTGGGATCTTCGGCGAGCTTGTTCAGCTCGGCGAGCCGCGCCGTCGATTGCTCGACGTCAAAGATGCCTCCTCAGCAGCCCGACTGACTGCTTGATCTCTTCAACTAGTCTTTCGACTTCGGCGCGCATGGTGTTCTCGTGGATAGTGGGGCTTGTCGCGGCGCAAGCGCGCCGCCATGACGGTGGGATTTAGCGACGTGCGCGCAAAAGCGCAATCAGGCTTTATCGACGCCCTGTGATGCTCAATAGAGCCCGCCGGTGCCCGGGCGCATGATGGTGCCGGCGTCAGGCGCCGTTCCCGGCGGCATCATCCGGTTCGGATCGGCATCGGCGACCCCGATGACGGAGTAGTTGTCCGGCGGCGCCGTACCCGGCTTGAAGGCCTCGAGGATGGTCCTGCCTGTATCGCCTGGACCCGAGCGCATGCCGGTCTTGGCATCGACGCGGACCAGCTTGATCCCGGCCGGCACCTTGAACGGGACCGCCGGCTTGTCGGCGAGCGCGAGTTTCAGGAAGTCGCGGGCAATCGGCGCGGCCAGGTGACCGCCGGTCGCGGCGTTGCCGCGTCCCAGCGCCTTCGGCTTGTCGTAGCCGAGATAGATCGCAACGGCGACGTCGGGCGAGAAGCCGACGAACCAGGCGTCCTTGGCTTCGTTGGTGGTGCCGGTTTTGCCGGCGATCGGCTTGCCGACTTCCTTGACCACGGTCGCGGTGCCGCCCTGCACCACGCCCTCCAGCATCGAGGTGATCTGATAGGCGGTCATGGTGTCGAGCACCTGCTCGCGGCGATCGACGAGCTGCGGCTCGGCCTGGTTCTTCCAGCCGTCCGGCGCATCGCAGCCGCGGCATTCGCGCGCGTCATGCTTGAAGATGGTATGGCCGTAACGGTCCTGGATGCGGTCGATCAGGGTCGGCTTCACGCGCCGCCCGCCATTGGCGATCATCGAATAGGCCGTCACCATGCGTAGCGCCGTGGTCTCGCCGGCGCCCAGCGCGTAGGAGAGATAGTTCGGCAGCTCGTCATAGACGCCAAAGCGCCGCGCATATTCCGAGATCAGGGGCATACCGATGTCCTGCGCGAGCCGCACCGTCACCGTGTTCAGCGACAGCCGGAGCGCGTTGCGCAGCGTGGTCGGACCCTGATACTTGCCGTTCGAAAAATTTTCCGGGCGCCAAACACCGCCGCCCTGCCCCTGATCGATCTCGATCGGTGCGTCAACCACGACGGTCGACGGCGTGTAGCCATTGTCGAGCGCGGCGGAATACACGATCGGCTTGAACGACGAGCCCGGCTGCCGATAGGCCTGGGTGGCGCGGTTGAACTGGCTCTGGTCGAAGGAGAAGCCGCCGACCATCGCGAGCACGCGGCCGGTCCACGGATCCATCACGATCATCGCGCCGGAGACCTCGGGCAGCTGCCGCAGCCGGTACTGGCCTTCCACCGCCGCACCATCCTTGAACAGTGGGTCGGCGTAGATCACATCGCCCGGCGCGAGCACCTGGGACACTGAGGTCGGAGACTTGCCGCGCATCGGGCCTGACGCAACCTTGGCCCACTTCACGCCATCCAGCGCGATCAGGCCGGTCTGCCGTTCCTTGGCAACGGCGCCGCCCAGTTCACGACCGGGCTGAAAACCGATGCGGGCCGACTGGTCGCTGGTCTCCAGCACCACCGCCATCCGCCATGGCGAAATGTCGGACAGCGATTTGACGTCTGCGAGCTTGACGCCCCAGTCGCCGGATATGTCGAGCTTGCTGACCGCGCCGCGATAGCCCTGGGCTTCGTCGTAGTTGACGAGGCCGGCGGCCATGGTCTTGCGCGCCATCACCTGGATCTTCGGATCAAGCGTCGTGCGCACCGACAGCCCGCCCTCGTAGAGCTTCTTCTCGCCATAGCGCTCGAAGATGTCGCGGCGCACTTCCTCGGCAAAATATTCGCCGGCAAAGGTCTTTGCACCATTGGCCCGGTTGGCGACGACCAGCGGCGCCTTGCGCGCGGTGTCGGCGTCGGCCTGCTTGATCCAGCCATTCTCGAGCAGGCGGTCGATCACATAATTGCGCCGCTCGATGGCGCGGTCACGGTTGCGCACGGGGTGCAGGGTCGCCGGCATCTTCGGCAAGGCGGCAAGATAGGCCGCTTCCGCAATCGTCAGCTCGTTGACCGATTTGTCGAAATAGACCAGCGAGGCCGCCGCGACGCCATAGGCGCCAAGCCCGAGATAGATTTCGTTCAGATACAGTTCGAGGATCTTGTCCTTCGAATAGGTGCGCTCGATCCGCATCGCGAGCAGCGCTTCCTTGATCTTGCGGGCGAACGACACCTCGTTGGTCAACAGAAAATTCTTCGCAACCTGCTGGGTGATCGTGGAGGCACCCTGCGGACGCTTGTTCGAACCATAATTCTGCGCGTAGACGATCGCTGCGCGCGCCATGCCGCTGAAGTCGATGCCGCCGTGATCGTAGAAGTTCTTGTCCTCGGCGGCGAGGAAGGCGTTGATGACAAGCTTCGGCACCGCCTGGATCGGCAGATAAAGCCGGCGCTCCTTGGAGTATTCAGCAAGCAGCGAGCCGTCGGCGGCATGAACGCGCGTCATGACCGGCGGCTCGTAGTCCTGAAGCTGTGAATAGTCCGGCAGATCCTTGGAGAAATGCCAGATCATGCCGGCCGTCGCGGCCACGCCCACCAGGAACAACACCGTTCCGGCGGCGAACAGGAAACCCAGGAACCGCACCAGTAAGCGCATTGTCAGTTATCCGTTCCAACCCCTTGGGCGCCGGACGCCGGCGCGACCATTATGCACAAACGCTCAAATTCAGGCGGTGCGGATCAAATCCCACCAAAGATTGACACAAAAAATCCTGATCGATTCCAATATCCTTAGCTTGCATTCTTATACGGCCGTTGCTGTGGCCAAACTAGGGCTTTTGCCCACACTCGGCCATCAATTCATCGCGTTGACGCGGCGTTGGCCAGCCGCTTGCCCATGAAGACGTCGATCGCCTGGGCGATCGACCCCACGGCCTTGGAGCGCCAGCTTTCCGAGACCAGGTGCTCCAGGTCGGCCTTGTTCGAGACATAGCCGATTTCGACCAGGACCGAAGGCACGTCGGGGTTTTTCAACACCTTGAAGCCGGCCGACTTCAGCGGATGCTTGTGCATCCGCATCGTGGTCTTCATCTCGCTCATCAGCACATGTGCGAACTTGTTGGAAAAATTTCGCGTTTCCCGTTGCGCCAGGTCGATGAGGATGTCGGCGACGTCGGTCGGCTCCTCAGTCAGATTGACGCCTGCGATCGCGTCCGCGCGGTTTTCCGCATCCGCCAGCCGTTGCGCCTCGGCGTCGGAGGCCTTGTCGGACAGCGTGTAGATGGTGGCCCCCTGCGCGTCGCCCTCGCCCTTTGGCAGCGCGTCGGCATGGATCGACACGAACAGCGCCGCGCCTTGCGTCCGTGCGATGCGCACGCGCTCGCCCAGTGGAATGAAGGTGTCATCGGTGCGGGTCATGACAATGTGGTATTTGCCGGCCTTGTCGAGACGGTCACGCAGTGCCAGACCGAATTCCAGCACCAGGTTCTTTTCGGTCTCAGCATCGGTTTGCGTGCCGTTGTCGATGCCGCCATGGCCGGGATCGATGACGACGATGGGCCTTGTATCGTTAGGCACAGGCGGCTTGGTGTCCGGTGCGGCGGCAGCGACCGGCGCGGCAGCCGTCACCGACCTGGTTTCCGGCGCGGGAACGGCGGCGGGTTTGGTTTCCGGTGCCGCAACCGGGGCGGGCATCGTCGCGGCGAGCACGCTCGGCGCGAGCACGGGCTTTGGGGCCGGACGGCTCTCCACCGGCTCCAGCGATTGAACAAAGGCCGCCGGATCGACCTCCTCCAGCTCGAGCACCAGCCGCGGGGGCTGGCCGTTGGCCTGATCAAGCACGTAGGAATTGGCGATGCGGGCGGGGCCGGCCAGGTCGATCACGATTCGCGAGCCGCCCGGCATGACCAGGCCATAGCGGAACGCCTTGACCAGCCCGCGCCCCTGGGCGCCGGTCCCCTCCGGGAGATGGAAGCTGACCTGGGGAATGTCGATCACGACACGATAGGGATCCGACAGCGTGAAGGCGCGGAACGAGATCGACCGATCGAGATCGAGGACGAAGCGGGTCTGCTTGGCGTCGCCGGCCAGCCGCGCATCCAGGGCCAGCGGAATGCCCGAGGTCGGAGCCGATGCGACCCCGTCGGCGGCCCGGGCTGGCGCGCCCGAAGCGGCCGAGCACGCCAATGCTGCGACGCACAAGAGCGCCCATCGGGCTGAAACGATGTGATTTCCGCGGCTCGCCAACGAATTCCGATGCCTCGCTAGTGTCCAGCCCCCCGAAGGCCGCTCCATTCTGCCGCCAGGACTTTTGCGGACTGCAGGTTCGAACGACACTAGAAAACCCAAGATTCTGGTGTGGTTTGGTTCAAAAGTCGTCTTAAACTGCGCGCCACGAAAATTGAAGAGGACTTCTGAGCCACCACACCCGCGGAGCCTCTTACCCCAATAGGAGCACAGGGTTAACGGCAACTTAAGTGATAAGGGGTGAATAAGGCGGGGGTGTTGCCGACCGGCGACGGTCCCTTGCACGGACAGCCCAATCCACGTATGTAGCGGTTAGCTGATTGCCAGAATTTTCCGGTTGTGTCGCGTTCAGCCTCCCGGTGCAGCGCCGGAATCTTCGAATCCTATCGGAGATCCCAGCGTTCCACGATCCGCTCCCCAGCCAGCGCGAGCCGCGCGGCCGACCAGAGGGCGGTTTCGAGTCCGGGTGGCGTCCGATCCCAGGGTCACACTTGTTCCGGGGACGGCTCCAAAGAGGCGGCAACTCTGTGATCCGGCCCTTCACTTCGGGCCCATGCGATCACAGGACAACGCTTCGGCGTCACACCTGGTCTTCAGCTGTTCGACCACGGCGGCCCCTGAAGCCGCCAACCTGTTCCAGACGGGCCGACGCTTGATGCGCCAGACTGTGTTGCCGACGAAAACCAGCGGAAGATCCGTGTCGATGCGGAGCGTAAGCTCCGTCCGCCGCCGATCCCCGCCGGGTTCCCGTTCGGCGCGGCGTACCGAATTGCATTTCGGCCTTCCCCTCACCCCCGAATCAGGCGGACCGTCGCCCCATCCGGCGGCGCGATGCGTGCAGACGCATTCGCGCGCCCGCCACCGCCAAGAGTTTAAAAATGCCCAACAAAATGTTGATCGATGCCACGCACCCGGAAGAGACCCGGGTCGTCGTGGTCCGCGGCAATCGCGTCGAAGAATTTGACTTTGAAACCGCGCAGCGCAAGCAGCTGCGCGGTAATATCTACCTCGCCAAGGTCACGCGGGTAGAGCCGTCACTGCAGGCCGCCTTCATCGAATATGGCGGCAACCGTCATGGCTTCCTCGCCTTCAGCGAAATCCATCCGGACTACTACCAGATTCCGGTCGCCGACCGTCAGGCGCTGATCGAGGCCGAGGAGCGCGCCCATCGCGAGGCCGAAGAGGAGAGCGAGAACCGCTCCACCCGCAGGCGCTCGCGCCATCGCAACCTGCGCCGGCGCGGCAGCGGCGAGCGCGTCCAGAGCGCGATCGTCGAAGGCGCCGAGACCGAGGTCCGCCATGCCGCGACGCCGCTCGATGGCGAGCCCGGCAGCGAAGCCCAGTCAGAGCATGTTTTCTCTGATCCCGGGGCGGCGTTGTATCCGGTCGGACCGGAAGCGTTCGACCACGACGATGATGGTGACGATGAGCATGACCACGCTCACGATGAGCATGAGCATGAGCATGCTCATGAGGACCATGATCACGACGAGCCGGAGCACGAGGTCGACGAGCCGGCGCGCGAGGCCGGCCACGTGCCCGAATTTGTCCCGCAGGCGGCCGTTCCGCCGGCCGACGCCCTCGGTGCCACCGCCGCGGTCCAGTCCGAGCAGGAGCCGGCCGAGATCCATCATGATCACGCGGCGCATGCGGATGCGCCTGAAGATGGCGTGACGGCCGGCGATGCGCCCCATGAAGGGCATGAGGGCGACGAAGCCACGATCCCTGCCGACGAAGCCCATGCCCTCGTTCCGGAAGGCGATGAAGCCGCCGACGACGAGGATGAGGACGAGGAATCGGAAGAGGACGTCGTCGAGTCGGTCGGCGGCGACGACGCGCTGGAGGAGGTTCCGGAGCGCGCCTTCCGGCCACGCCGGCAGTACAAGATCCAGGAGGTCATCAAGCGGCGCCAGGTAATGCTGGTCCAGGTGGTCAAGGAGGAGCGCGGCAACAAGGGCGCCGCACTGACGACCTATCTGTCGCTCGCCGGCCGCTATGCCGTGCTGATGCCGAACACGGCGCGGGGCGGCGGCATCAGCCGCAAAATCACCTCCGCGCAGGACCGCTCGCGGCTCAAGGAAGTGGTGCAGGATCTCGACGTGCCCGAGGGCATGGGCATTATCCTGCGCACCGCGGGCGCCTCGCGCACCAAGCCGGAGATCAAGCGCGACTTCGAATACCTGATCCGGATGTGGGAAACGGTGCGCGATCTTACCCTGAACAGCCAGGCGCCGACCCTGGTCTACGAGGAAGGGTCCCTGATCAAGCGCTCGCTGCGCGACCTCTACAACAAGGAAATCGACGAGATCATGGTCGCGGGCGAAGCCGGCTACCGCGAAGCGCACGATTTCATGAAGATGCTGATGCCCTCCAACGTGCGCGCGGTGAAGCAGTATCGCGAGGGCCAGCCCTTGTTCTCGCGCATGGGCGTGGAGAGCCAGCTCGATGCGATGTTCTCGCCGACGGTGCAGTTGCGCTCCGGCGGCTACATCGTGATCAACCAGACCGAGGCGCTGGTGTCGATCGACGTCAACTCCGGTCGGGCGACGCGCGAGCATCACATCGAGGATACGGCGCTCAAGACCAATCTGGAGGCGGCCGAGGAAGTTGCCCGCCAGCTGCGGCTGCGCGATCTCGCCGGCCTCATCGTCATCGACTTCATCGACATGGACGAGAAGCGCAACAATCGCGCGGTCGAGCGCAAGCTCTCGGATTGCCTGAGACAGGACCGCGCACGGATCCAGGTCGGGCGCATCTCGCATTTCGGCCTCCTGGAAATGTCGCGCCAGCGCATCCGCGCCAGCGTGCTCGAAAGCTCGACCGAGCCCTGCGCGCATTGCGGCGGCACCGGGCATGTGCGCTCGGTCTCGTCGGTCGCACTGCAATTGCTGCGCGGCCTGGAAGAGATCTTGATGAAGGGCGCCACCCATAATCTGGTGGCGCGCACCCGCACCGACGTCGCGCTCTACGTGCTCAATCACAAGCGCGGCCATCTGCGCGACCTCGAATCAAGCTTCAAGGTGACGCTGTCGGTGATCGCCGACCCGACGGTGAACGGACCGCAATCCTTCATCATCGACCGCGGCGAGCATGTGCATACGCTCGAAGCCGCCAAGGCCCTGCTTGTGGCGCAGGCTGCCGCCAGCCCGCCGCAGCTCGATGAGGCCTATGACGACGACGAGCCGTTCGACGTCGAGCTCGAATCGGACGTGGAAACCGAGGAAACTGAAGGACTGTCCGACGGCGAAGCGGGCAGCGATACGGCCGAAGGCGGTCATCGTCGCCGGCGCCGCAGGCGCCGTCGCGGCCGCGGCGAAGCACGCGAGGCCGGCCCGCCACGTGAGGACAGCGAGAGTCCAGCGCTGTTGCAGGAAGCCGCCCCGGAGACCGCTCTCGAAGAGGTCGCCGATGCGGACGAGGGCGAGAACGTCGAGGATGAAGCCGACGAGCAGGCCGGCCAGGCGCGCCAGGAACAGGCAGGCGAGCGGCGCCCGCGTCGGCGCGGCCGGCGCGGCGGCCGCCGCAGGCGCGGTGGCGATGACGGGCTTGCCGGCTCGATATCGGACGAGCTCGCGCCGCCCCCGCAATCCGAGGCCGTGACTGCGGTCGCTGATTTCGACGGGATTGCGCCGGCCTCTCAGCCGGAAGCGGAGCCCGTTGCGGTACCAGCGGAACCGCAGCCCGTCGCGCAGCAGGAGGATCTAGGGGCGGAACAGATCACGACGACGCCCGAGTCGGACAAGCACGCGCCGCGACGTTCGACCGTCCGGGAGAAGGTGAGCTTTTCACCAAATCCGACGGCCGATGTCACGATCCCCGTCACATCGCCTGCGCCGCAGCCGGCCTCTGCCCCGGAACCGCAGCCCGCGACCGAGCCGGCCGCCGAGGCCGCGCCGCGCCGCGCCGGATGGTGGTCGCGACGGTTCGGCAACGGCCAATAGGTCTCCACTCGCAAGCAACAAAAAAACCGCCCGGCGATCCCGGGCGGTTTTTCATCTCGGACGACCGCAGCGATTTCTACCCCGTGGTGATCGCGGTCTCGATGTCGGAGGGATCGACCCGTTGGTTCAGCCGCGCATGCAGACGTTCATGATCGAGCTCGCCCTCCCACCACGAGACGAACACCGCGGCAATCCCGTTGCCGGTGATGTTGGTGAGCGCGCGCACCTCGCTCATGAACTTGTCGATCGAGAACACCACCGCCATGCCCGGAACCAGCGCCGGATTGACCACCGTGAGCGTGGCTGCGAGCGTGATGAAGCCAGCACCGGTCACTCCGCTCGCGCCCTTCGACGTCAGCATCGCGACCACGAGAATGGTCAGTTGCTGGCTGAAGCTGAGATCGACGCCGAGCGCCTGTGCGATGAACAGGGTCGCAAGCGTCATGTAGATGTTGGTGCCATCGAGGTTGAACGAATAACCCGTCGGCACCACCAACCCGACCACCGGCTTGGAGCAGCCGAGCCGCTCGAGCTTCTCCATCAGCTGCGGCAACGCGCTCTCTGACGATGAGGTGCCGAGCACGATCAAGAGCTCGTCCTTGATATAGGCGATGAACTTGAAGATGCTGAAACCGACGAAGCGAGCGATCAGGCCGAGCACGACCACCACGAACAGCGCCGCGGTCGCATAGAACAGAGCGATCAGGCCGATGAGATTGCCGAGCGCCGCTGGGCCGAACTTGCCGATCGTATAGGCCATGGCGCCGAACGCGCCGAGTGGTGCGGCCTTCATCACGATGGCGATGACGCCGAACACGGCATGCGTGGTATCGTCGATGATGCCGCGCAACCGGTCGGCGCGTTCACCCATCGCCATCAGGGAAAAGCCGAGCAGGATTGCGAACAGCAAGACCTGCAGGATGTCGCCGCGCGCCAGCGCGCCGACCACGCTGTCGGGAATGATGTTGAGGACGAAATCGACGGTCTTCTGCGCTTCCGCCTGCTTGACATAGTTTGCAACCGCAGCCGCGTCCGGCTTGGCGGCCAGCCCATGGCCGATCGGCAGGAGATTGCCCATGACGAGGCCGATCATGAGCGCGAAGGACGACACGACCTCGAAATAGACCAGCGCCTTGATGCCGACACGGCCGACCTTGCTGGCATCCTGGATATGGGCGATGCCCGAAACGACCGTGCAGAAGATGATCGGCGCGATCACCATCCTGATCAGCTTGATGAAGCCGTCGCCGAGCGCCTTGATCCAGTCATTGGTCGCGAAATCGGGCGATAGCCAGCCGACAAAGATGCCGATCAGAATGGCGATCAACACCTGGACATAGAGGATTGCATACCAGGGCTTCTTCGCCGTCGGCGCCGCCCGCGCCTCGCCGGTGATCGCTGTCGCCATGAACTTTGTTTCCCCCAATCGATCTTTGTTTTGCACGCGCCGCGCATTCCGCGTGGCGGTTTGTCCCGGAAATCACTGAGATCAATTGGCAAGCCGAGTCAATGGCGCTCCGGTGAATGTCCCGAACCCGAAGTCCGCTTCATTTTGCCGCGAGCATTTTGGCGGCCTTCTGGCGGATGTCTGAACCACCACACCAGCCGGGCGTATTCACGCACCGGCATCAAGCGCGCGTGATGTTGCGGCACCACGCGCCGGCGGGTCCCGTTCGTCGAAGCGCGACGGAGTTCAGCGCAACCATCGTGCGATCCGCTCGACCGCCACACGCATGTCCTCCGCCGACCGGGCATAGGAGAAGCGGACGAAGTTGCGGCCGTGAAATGGATCGAAGTCGACGCCGGGGGTCGCCGCGACATGCGCCTGTTCGAGCATCGTCTTGGCGAATTCGAAACTGTCCGAGGTGAAGGCAGAGACGTCGGCATAAAGGTAAAACGCGCCGTCCGCGGGCAAAAATGTCGTCAGGCCCGCCTGCGGCAGGCCTTCGATCAGGATGCGGCGGTTTTCCAGATAGCCGCGCTTGATCGCCTCCATCTCCGCCCGCCCCTCGAAGGCGGCTTCGGCTGCGACCTGCGACAATGTCGGCACCGAGATCGCGAGATTCTGCTGCAGCCGTTCGATCGGGCGAACCAGCGGCTCCGGCACCACCATCCAGCCGACCCGCCAGCCGGTCATGCAGAAATATTTCGAGAACGAGTTGATGACGAGGGCGCGCGGCGACAGCGCGGCGGCCGTCACCGCGGGGAAGGCGTAGTCAAGTCCGTGATAGATCTCGTCCGAGATAAAGCGGATGCCGCCCTCCTCCGCCGCCGCGATCAGGCTCGTGAGCGCGTCTTGCGACATCATCGTGCCGGTCGGGTTGGCAGGGCTGCCGACCAGCACCCCCTTCAGCGGCGCCTTGCGATGGGCCGCGAGCAGCGCCTCGCCGGTCAATGCGTGACGGGTCTCGCTCGTGGTCTCGATCAACACCGGCTCGCAACCAAGCGCGGTGAGAATATGCCGGTACGGCGGATAGCCGGGCACGGTCACCGCGACCCGATCGCCGGGCTCGAACATGGCAAGAAAGGCCAGGATGAACGCGCCCGAGGATCCCGTCGTCACCACGATGCGGCCGGCGTCGACATCGCAGCCATAGGCGTCGCGATAATGCCGCGCGATCCGCTGGCGCAGC
>Ga0210399_10003004_pt1 | contig 13115 bp, 15 predicted proteins | sample IncBWC14MmetaG_FD_150865 | JGI IMG/M metagenome (GOLD analysis project Ga0210399, IMG submission 150865) | Forest soil microbial communities from Barre Woods Harvard Forest LTER site, Petersham, Massachusetts, United States - Inc-BW-C-14-M | ecosystem: Environmental > Terrestrial > Soil >... | reverse complement strand
GAGCTACCACGGGGAAAGTGCCCGAAAGAAAATCCTGAGCCTGCTGGACACAAATCACGATGGAACTCTGACAGCCGCCGAAAAACAGAATGCGCGCATCATTCTATACGGGCATAGCTGGGGCGCATCGGAAGCCATCGCCGTTGCGCGTGAACTGGAAAACGACGGCATCCCGGTACTCCTCACCATTCAGGTGGATAGCGTTTCCAAAATTCACCAAAACGACGAGGTCATCCCCGCCAACGTGGCTCAAGCCGCGAATTTCTACGAGTCCAACGGATTCGTGCACGGCCAGCGGAGGATTCGCCCCGCCGATCCAGCACATACCAAGATCATCGGGAATTTTCAATTCGATTACAAAACGAGCCCGTATACCTGCAACGAATATCCGTGGTATGACCGGATCTTCGTGAAGCCCCACACCCAAATCGAATGTGATCCCAACGTATGGAAACAGGCGGAAGCTCTCATCCGGGGAGTCTTGCCACCGGCAGCATCAAGTGGGTCAACGCCATAATCGATATCCCAATCTCCACTGCACGCCGCCCGCCCAATCCGTTCTTTTCCGTTAACTAAAACGACACATCGTTGCTGTTTGTACCGTTTTGGACAGTAGCCAATTGTTTAGGGGCCTAGAGTGCACTGTAGAGCATCGCCAAGAGTTCCTTTCGCTGGGCGGAAAAACACTTGACTGGTGCTGAACAACTATGCGGGAGCAATCATAATGCTACATATAGCCCAAAACGAAACAGAGCAAGATCATCGAATTCTAGCTCAACGAAGACTTCCGACCCACCGCCGGCGAATGATTCGCGCCCTGATTGTCGACGATGATCTGGCCAATGTGGAACTTTGCCTGCAGGAGCTGAAGAGGGCGCAATTTGCCATCTCGGCCGACGTGGTCAAAACGCGGCTAGATTTCGTCGAGAGGCTGCGGATGAAACGCTACGATGTTGTCCTGGCTGCGGTGTTTGTGCCCGAATGGACGGGGTTGCAGGCACTTGCTCTCTTGCAAATGCAAGAACAGGAAATTCCATTCATTCTCGTAACCAGCCCCCTGGAAACGGAAATTGTGGCCGAATTCATGAGAAGGGGCGCGTTCGATTGCGTGGACAAAACTCGCCTCGTGCGCCTGCCGCTTGCAGTAGCTGTCGCCCTGGAACGAACGACCCAGCGTGAGGAACAAGACCGGGTTGAGAAAGCGCTGCGGCATTCGCAAGCCCACTATCGCGCGCTGCTCGAAAATCCCACCTACGGCATCTGCCGGTTTGATGTGGATGGCAAGTTTCTCGAGGTGAATGAAGCGCTGGTGACAATGCTCGGGTATGGTTCGAAAGAGGATTTGAAGGCGGCAAACCTAGCTACCGACATCATCCGCGACCCGACCGAGCGGGCGCAATTGTTTGAGCCCTACCGGCGATCAGGCCACGTCGACCTCGTCGAAGTCGAATGCAAGCGTAAGGACGGGACTCCCATGAAGGTCCGGCTCAGCGGCCGGCAAGTAGGCAATGAAGAAGGATCGCCGGAGGGCTGCGAGATCATCGCCGAGGACGTCACCGCACTTCGCGCTTCGGAGGATCACCTGCGCCATCTGGCGGCGACCGACGCTCTGACCGGCCTGGCCAACTACCGAAGACTGAGCGAGGAACTCGCGTCCGAGATCATGCGCTCGGATCGCACCGGGCGGGCGTTTGCTGTGCTCATGTTTGATTTGGACGGAATGAAGCAGATTAACGACCGCTATGGCCATCTGACCGGCAATCGGGCGCTCTGCCGGCTGGCTGATATCTTCCGTTTTTCCTGCCGTTCGATCGATACGGCCGCTCGGTATGGCGGGGACGAGTTTGCGATTGTCCTACCGGAGACCGCTGCAAAAGATGCCGCGCTCGTCAGGAAACGGATCTCCGAGCGATTGAGCGGCGACCGCGAGGAACCTCTGCTTTCCGTGAGCGTTGGCATGGCGGTTTACCCAGAAGATGGTGCAACCATCGATACCTTGTTTCAGGCAGCGGATCGCGCGCTCTACGCGATGAAGGTACTGAAGAAAGCATCTTGACGCTAATAAAAAAGGGGGACTATCCCGGCGAGGGTCCTCGGCTGTACGCCACTACATACGAGGTCATCCGGCCCGATCGCTGGCTTGCCTAAAAGACAAAATAAGGTACCTGTTCCAATTTGGACAGATTTTCGATTCCAGCTGCGCTACAAGTCCTATTGCGTCCGGTGAAGTCGATCCCAAGAGAGAGGAGGATGTCCAACGTGATCGCTAATAGATCGGAGGGCTTCTCGCCTGTCTACTCTTCCTGGCTCGGTAAACCCGTGGTTATGCTCGTCGTTATCCGCCAATGTCATGTCCCAATGCCTTGCCACATTGTTGGAGAATCCGCGGCTGACGTACGCGTCCGCATACATCCTGGCTGGGAGATGGATATCCGAAAGGAATTGATTTTAGCCGTCGAAGAAGTTGTCATCACCGCGGAAGACCGTGTGAATTGACGCGGCCAGCCATGGCCTCAATTGTTCCGCCAACTGCGTCCCTGTCTGCCGGACTAGTGAAGATCCATGTGCCAGAAATCGCCAGCAAGGGTTGACAATTTGTTGGTGGATTCCACGCCTGATTTTTTCGAATGGAAAGGAGAACTTCAATGATCCTGCTAATTATTCTTCTAGTGTTGTTGTTCGGAGGAGGCGGTGGCTATTACGGCTACTCCCGATGGGGAACAGGCGGTGGCATGGGAGTCGTCGGAACCGTCGTGCTCATCCTGGTGATCGTGTATCTAGTCGGCGGGTTGCGTTGACCGCGCCCTTATCGCAATGAACGCGATGTTCTTTGTAAATACGCCGCCGCCGGACGGTCATTGCCGTGACGGGCGGATCAGCTTGCGTTAAGAGGAGATTCAACTCATGAAGCAAAGCACGAAGGACAAAGCCAAAGGTAACTTTCACGAAATCAAGGGCAAAGTTAAGGTGAAAGTTGGAAGAGCGGCGAACAATCCCAAGCTGGAAGCCGAGGGTCAAGGCGAGCAATTCGGTGGGAAGGTCCGAAGGAAAATCGGCCAGGTGGAGAAAATCCTCGGCATTTAGAACAGAGAGATTCGCCTCAGCTGCATGGGAAGCTGCGGGCCGGTTTTGAGGGCCGGAAAAACGAGATGATCGCCGGTCACATAATCGCGGCGCTGCTTCCGACTGCGGCAAGAAGTATGCGGGGGTGGCTTTTTCACCTCGGCGGCCTGGGCCTGATTCCCCTCGGCCTTCTGGATAGCTCCCTCATTCCACTTCCGGGAATCCTGGACGTGGCTGCGATTGTGCTGTCCTCGCGCCAGGAACAGTTGTGGCTTTACTACGGTTTGATGGCGGCGGCAGGTTCGGTGGCTGGCGGCTTTCTCACCTACCAGCTGGCCCGCAAAGGCGGAAAAGAAGCGCTCGACCGCAGATTCTCACGCAGAAAAGTGAACAATGTCTGCAAGATTTTCGGACGATGGGGGTTCGCCGCTATTGCCATCCCTGCTTTATTGCCGCCCCCTGTGCCCATGGTTCCATTTCTGCTCGCGGCGGGCGCCATGCAATATCCGGCAAGAAAATTCCTGGCCGCGCTAACCCTCGGGCGAATCTCCAGATACCTGATTCTGGCGTATTTGGCCGCGCGTTATGGACACCAAATCATTGCGTTCCTCGCGGAACACGGACACCCCGTCGTAGTGGCGATCCTGCTGATGCTGATTGGCACTGCCGTTGTGGTCTTCTACTTCAGGAAAGGCAGCAAGAACAAAAAAAGGATTTGGACGCTTGGCAAGCGTTTCTTCGGAAGGGGTCCGTCCATCAGTCGTGCAGGACAACGCTCAACAGGGAGTCGTTTACGTGAAGCCCGCCATCGTAGTTGATGAATCCTAACCTCTTGAATTTATTCATGAAAAAATTGACGCGCGACCGCGTGGTGCCGATCATTTCCGCCAGCGTCTCTTGAGATATTTTGGGAAGCACGAACTGCGGCTTTTCGTGATTGCCGTAGCGCGCCAGCAATAAGAGAGTTCGCGCCAGCCGCTTCTCGCTGGAATTGAAAAGTTGATCGATCAAATCCTCTTCAATCCGGATATTGCGTCCCACCATATAGGAGATGAAGCGGTCCGAAAACGCGTGTTCCGCATGGAGCACACGGATCATTTCCTTTAGCCCGATCACAAGCACCGTGACAGGTCCAGCTGCCGTGGCCGTGGCAATGCGCAGCGGCTGCCCTGCCAAAGCGCCCTCGCCGACGAAGTCGCCGGGCTTCAGCATGGCAACGATTGCCTCCTTGCCGGTCTTGGAGACAACGGAAAGCTTGACCGTGCCTTTTTGGATGTACATGACGTCTTTGCCGATGTCTCCCTGCGAAAAGATAACGTCCTTCGCCTGGAATTCGACAATGGTTCTTGCCACGCCCGCGGAATCGAGAAAGGCCTGGACGTTAAACTCGCCGGTCCTCTGGTTCTTCGGTTTTTTTGCCGTGGTCATGGAATCAAAACCTCCACTTTCTCGGGCAACTCGCTCGGCCCCTTAGCAGCTTTTTTTGATTTCATAATCATAATCTTCTGGTTGCCGTTCGGTTTGGCCGTGGAGCTCTGTTCTTCGAGAATTTTCTCTACCACCGCGATGGGAACTTGCTCGAAATGTCTGCGCGTTTTTTGCATCGGTCGTTCTCCCTGGACAGACCGTAGCAACCTGCAAGTGATACGGGGAAAATCTTTTGGATATCTGTGGATAACGACAACAGGCCATTCAACGATATGTCGGTGGCACGCGTCGTGACCAATACGCGGACCCCGTTATCGGATCGAAACACGGACGGCTGGTTTAGCATTTCGAATTCTATTGTACTGTAGGCTTAGATTGCGTATGATTGTACGAGGATAGCTGTACGTTTCGCGTACGGAGTTTACTATGAAAGCCAGTCCCGCGATACCTCATTTCAAGACGATGGCGATGGTGGACGTTCCTCGATCTCGGAACGGGAAGCACAAGAAGATCGTTATGGCGATTCTGCGCGACCTCGACCAACTTGGAGAAGGCGCTGCCTTCAAGGTCCCTCTGGCTGAGCTCGGAGATTCCAAGGAAAATGTGCGGTCCGCACTGAACCGCGCTACCCGAAAGTCCAGCCGGGAGGTCGCAACGGCCACCGACGAAAACTTCCTCTATGTTTGGAACATAGCGAAGCCTGAGCCATCAAGCGGAACTCGTCCCAACGGCCAAGGCAAATCGCCCCGAAGCATACGCCAGGCCTGATCGAGACGACCCAGATTCATTCTGAGAGACCCTTTTCGGGCCTCATTCTCAAAGATATTGGGGTGTGCACGAGCTTGGTGTCTCTCACTCGTTTTGCTCCTCAGCACACATAAAACCGCAATACTGGGAATAAGTGCAAAAGAGCACAGACACGCACGTTCCCTACCTTCAGGATGCCTTCACAAACGGATAGATGGGGAAGACAGGAACCATTGCAGAAGGCAGGACTAAGAAGCCCACCTTCACTTCTCGCCGTTCAAACGCTGAAATCGCAGAGTTCTCTTGGAGGTATTTCAAATGCACATTACACATCGTTATATCAGTTCGCTTTTGCTGGCTGCGGTCCTTGCGGCGCCTGTGGCTATTATGGCAGCCCCCGGACCTAATGACGACGGCGTTCAGGTCCGCGTCTACGATTCCCGGCACAAGGACTACCACAACTGGGATGACCACGAGAACAACAGTTGGGGAGTCTACCTGAGCAACAACCATAAGAAGAATCATGAATTCTCGAAGTCCAGCAAGAGAGAGCAATCGAACTACTGGAATTGGCGCCATTCCCACCCTGACCACGACTAGCGAAGGCATTGCGTGGCTGACGAAACGTGAACGGGTGCGTGTGTCAAGCGGACCTCGCACCCGTAAGATTCCCTCGGGCTTAACAGGACATTCTACTTAGGAAATATGTCGCGAAATGGAGGGCGGAAGAAAGTCTGAAATCACCCTTCAGCGCACACAGCAAAGCTTTTCGTTACAGGAGGTTTCTTATGAAAAAGAATTTACGCAAGCGAAGTTTTGTTTGGGGCGCATTGTTCGCCTCTGTTGCCATTTTGGCTCCATCGGTCCGTTCCGGGGCAGTTCCTCAAGCTTCTTCGGCCGCGCAAACGCGAGTAGATCAGAGGTACATGTATCAGGTAGTTATGGTGGACCGAACGGTGAAGGCCGTGAAGTATGCGCATCGCAGCGGTTCAACCAAGATCGACTTCGAAGGCACCAATTTGATGGCCAGCGCCAAGGGCGAAGCCGCAGTAGACAGCCATCGCGGAGCCATGGAAATTAAGGTTGAGTTTTCGAACATGCAGAAACCCACGACATTTGGCGGGGAGTATCTGACGTACGTGCTGTGGGCGATTTCACCCGAAGGCCGCCCGGTAAACCTGGGTGAGGTCCTGATCGGCGGCAACGATCGAAGCAAGCTCGACGTCACGACGGACCTTCAAGCGTTCGCCATGATCGTAACAGCGGAACCCTACTATGCGGTGCGGCGCCCCAGCAACGTAGTCGTTATGGAAAATGTAATTCGCCCGGATACCGTCGGCACCACCGAAGTGTTGGATGCAAAGTATGAATTGATCGATCGTGGCGGCTATATTCCCACAGGGTACAAATTCGACCCCGTGGTTTTAAATTCCAAGTTGCCGCTCGAGTTTTTCGAGGCGCGCAATGCTCTGCGCATTGCCCAGTCCGCGGGAGCCGAGAACTATGCGGCATCCAGCTATACCAATGCCGCCGACCAGATGAAGCAAGCGGACGACATGGCCGTTCGCCATAGCGTCGACAAAAAGAGGCTTAGTTCCACTTCGCGGCTCGTGGTGCAGACCGCGGAAGATGCTCGCGAGATTTCCGTAAAACGTATCGACGAGGAGCGCGCGGAAGCAGGCCGCACCGCGGATGCAAATCGCGTAGCTTCGGCGATGGCTGGAAAGCGCAGCGCCGAGGCCGAAACGGCCGACGCCCAAAACGCGGCTCGAAACTCCGCAGCCGGACAGGCGCAAGCGGAACGGGACAACGCCATCGCGCAGCGGCAGAAAATGGATGCCCAGGCGGATTCCGACCGGAATCGCGCCGCCACCGCTGACGCCAATCTGGCCACCGCGGATGCCCAACAACGACAAAAAGACGCGGAGACCGAATCGGAAAGAAACCGCCTCGCCGCGGCGAACTCGGATCAACAGCTTCAGCAAGCCGTGCGGGACCGTGAAGAACTTCGCGCGCGCCTGCTGGTGCAATTCAACGCCATCCTGGAGACGCGAGACACCGCTCGCGGCCTCGTCGTCAATATGTCGGACGTCCTTTTCGATTCGGCCAAATACACGCTTCGCCCGGCCGCGCGCGAGAAACTTGCCAAGATTTCCGGCATCGTCCTCGCCTACCCCACATTGGCTCTGGCCATCGAGGGCAACACCGATAGCGTAGGCGGCGACGCTTACAATCAGACCCTCTCGGAAAATCGTGCCGGTTCGGTGCGAGACTACCTCAAGACAGAGGGCATTCCCGCCGCGTCCATGACCGCTCGCGGGTTTGGAAAGACGCAGCCAGTTGCTTCCAACGACACGGAGGGGGGACGGCAGCAGAATCGACGCGTCGAGCTCGTCGTATCCGGAGAAGCGATCGGAAATACTGCTGGGTCCGGTCCAGCCGCAATGCAGGACTTGCCGTTTTCTCCTCGCCGGTAAATTGGGGATCGCGGCAGGGCGAAAGCGCTGACAACCTGAATCAGTTTCTCACGCATTCGCCCGGCTTCAGAGTATTCGATTTCGTTCAAACAGGGGACGGGTTGCAGACGCGACCTTTCCCCTGACTGATTTGTTACAAACCAGGAAGATCCGGGATTGGGCCGCCCCGCACGTTTGGGGTAAGACTATGGTACAAGTCAAAAACGACAAGGGGACTCATTGCCTGAAATCAAGATTAGAGACTACACGAGTGGACTTGTCGTTACGATCGTTGGGCTTGGACTGTACTCCTACTACGTGCGCGAACTTCTGGCTGCCTTGACCATATTTAGCGTCGCTTTTTTCGCTCTGGCTATGGCAGGGCTCGGTGCGCTGCTTATCTGGTGCGCCAGCGTGCAGGTGGCAGTCTGGGCCAGCCCCGCGTCTCGAAGCATGATCGCTTTTTCCCGCCGCCTGATTGCATCCTACGCAAAACCTTGAGCCGCAAAGACATCTGCAGACAGCCACCGGGACTGTTCATAAGTGAACAGACTAGAAAGTCCTCATCATCTAGAATCGCTGGCGAAAGGACGCGGGTGTTGTGCAGGACCTAAAGACGATTTCGTGATTTTGGAGATAAGCCGATGAAATCAATCACCGTACTGGGAATTCTGCTAGCCGTTCTGGGGATTCTTGCTCTCGTCTACCAAGGATTCAGCTATACAAGCGAGAAAAAGGTTCTCGACGTGGGTCCGATTCACGCCACACGGGACGATACGGAGCGCATCCCGATTCCGCCGATTGTCGGGGGATTGGCGCTATTGGGCGGAGTTGGCTTGCTCGTCATCGGCGCGAAACAAAAGGCGTAATGCCGCCGGCAGAACATGTTTGAGAACAAATTCTTGATTGCGAGTCGCCCAGCCAAAGACCTGATCGAAAGCGCTTCAGGAAGAGTTAGGTACAAATCGAAGTTCATCAACTAGCAAGAAGATTGTGGAGGTTTGCGATGTTTCGTAAATTGACTTTTGGTGTCTGCATTTTGTTTGTTGCAAGTTCGGCGTTCGCTGCGAACAAGGAACAAGAACGTTTGGAAAATTCCGGAACCGTCCTGCAGGAAGTGATGGACGTACCGGACAATATCCCGCAAGAGCTGCTCGAAAAAGCGGAATGCATCGTTGTTTTCCCGTCCGTTTTAAAAGCGGCATTCGTGATCGGGGGAAGCTACGGCCGCGGTGCAATGGTTTGCCGGACGGGGCAACATTTCAAGGGCCCGTGGGGCGCTCCGGCGATGTACGCGCTCGAGGGCGGCAGCGTTGGATTTCAACTTGGCGGCGAAGCGACCGATCTCGTTCTTCTGGTCATGAACGAGAGGGGTGCGTCGTCTATTCTGGACAGCAAGGTTAAACTCGGCGCCGATCTTTCCGCAGCAGCCGGCCCCAAGGGCCGCGACGCCTCCGCGGATACCGATGCCTACCTGCGCGCGGAAATTCTGAGCTACTCTCGCTCCCGCGGCCTGTTTGCCGGCATCTCTCTCGAAGGTTCTTCGCTGCGTCCCGATAATGACGCCAGCGCGGACGTCTATGGCCGCAAAATCACAGCCAGGGAAATCGTGCTGGGCGGAAAAGCCTCGATTCCGGAATCCGGACAGCACCTCGTCCGCGTGCTACAGAAGAACGCCCCGCACAACGAATCAGCAAGGGCGTCAGAAAAGTAGTCACGATTGCCGTTCGGAGTTTTTCCGCATGTAAAGTGGTAGCAGGGCCTTGGGAGCATTTCGACGAGGTCCTGCTCCACACCGAACGCCGGCCCTGCGCCGCCGCAGTCGATTTCGACTATAACCGCGAGGCAGGCGAGCGCGGTGGTATGCTCAAGGCTGGAGTCATCGATCCTGCCGAATCCGCAATGAGGGTCGCCCCACCAAACAATGCTGATACGCCTTGGCTACGACATGGAATTCAACATTCCCCAACCCGTTGCGGTTGTGGCGCTTCTGAGCGTGCATCCCTCCCGTGTCCTTGATCTTCGCGAACCCGACGAATTGCACATCGAGCCCGCAGTCAATACGGAGCGATACATTGATCGCTTCGGTAACCGGTGCACTCGGTTTTTGGCTTCCCAAGGGAAACTACGCATTTGGAACTCCACGCTCATCCAGGATTCCGCTGAAAAGGATCAGGTAAATTGGCAAGCGCGGCAGCACCCGGTGCAAGAGCTGCCGGTCGAAAACCTGACTTATCTGATGAATAGCCGCTACTGCGAAGTGGACCGGCTCTCAAACATTGCAACAGAACTCTTCGGCAATACCGCGCCGGGATGGGGACGCGTGCAGGCAATCGTGAATTGGATTCATAGCAGGGTGCAATTCGGGTATGAGTATGCTCGCGCAACCAGGACGGCCGTGGATGTTTACACCGAGCGTGTCGGCGTGTGCCGCGACTTTCAACATCTTGCCATCGCATTTTGCCGCTGCATGCATATCCCCGCCCGTTACGCCACGGGTTACCTCGGGGATATCGGCGTCCCGGCGTCACCCGCTCCCATGGATTTCAGTGCGTGGTTTGAAGTGTACTTGGAAGGCAGGTGGTGGACCTTCGACGCCCGCCACAACGACCCTCGCGTGGGCCGCATCTTGATGGCAACGGGCCGCGACGCCGCCGAAGTGGCCATGACTACTTCCTTCGGCATGGCCGAGCTAATCAAATTCAGCGTGGTGACAAACGAAGTCCGCGATGTTGCACCCTTGCAAGATTTCCGGTTGTACGCCGCGGGTTCGGGTAGTTTATAACTCGGCGCAATTGTCCTGTCACATGGTGTGTGCTGCTTGCTAACGACCGCTCGACTCAATTCCATACCGGAACCGAACGCTCGCCGAACGCGCCTTACTCCGAGAGTCCAATCCAATGATGCAAATAGTTGGGTTTCGATGTTCTCGAACGTCGGCGGATGCATTAGAATTAAATGGTAATTGCCACGGTGGGCGTGTAGCTCAGCTGGGAGAGCACCTGCTTTGCAAGCAGGGGGTCGCAGGTTCGAACCCTGTCACGTCCACCAATCTTTTCAATCACTTGTGCGGCTCCTAGTTTCACTACCTGCTTTCACAGCAGGGGGTCAACGTTACGGTGTGTTTGAATCTCCAGGGATGAGGACTTGCTCGTCTGCAGAAAGCCTGCATTCATTGGGTTCACAACCCGAAGGTCGTTGGTTCAAATCCAAACCTCGCAACAAATGGGCCCTTTCCGCCGACTGCGGGAAGGGCCCTTCTTATTTATCCATAGCTATAGATAATTTAGTGTTAAATAGTTGGGTCAGGCTGAATGCGAGTCTGGGTTTCAGCCAAGCCAAGCCGTTGGACCAGATTCTGAAACCGAGGCTCGGCCTGCAGTGGATCGAATAGAGCATCATGGCCAATATACATGAAATAGTTGGAACGTTCCTCATGCGCTTTTTCCAACCAATCCAGAGCGCCGTTAGTATCGCCCAGTCCGATAGAAACGATGGCAAATTCCTCCGCGGGAACGTATCGAGTCTCAGCAAGATGCAGCATTTCTTGCAGCAAGGCTTGGGCCTCTGTTTGACGGCCGCTTGCCGCTAAGGCGTAACTCAGGTGTGCTTTGACGTACGTCGAGAAGCCCCCGGTTGCATCGAGCGCTTTTTGAAATTCTTCGATGGCAACCTCCCACCGTCGCTCATGTATTTCAGAAAGACCCCGCATAATGTGAAATTTGAAAAAACCCGTGAGCCGCCCGCGGCTGGCCTCTAGGCTATCCTTGAGCTCCGTAAATTGTCGGGCCAGGTACATGCAATATTGAGTTCCTGTCTGAGTAAATGGAGAAAACGGATCCAGGAGGCAGGCGTGCTCGCATTCGTTCACAGCTTCCATTTTTTTCCCAACTGCGAGGTAATAAATGGCTAAAACAAGACGCACAGTCGCGTTGTTCGGGTCCAGCGCAAGAGCCAGCCGCGTTTCTCGCTCGCCGGCCTTCCAATTCCAGCGGAACATCATCTCCGTCAGGCCCAGGACTAGCCGAGCCTCCGCAAGCGAACTGTCCAGAGACAGTGCTTTTCGGGCAAGGGCTTCCGCTTTTTCAAACAACACTCCCGGAGCCAATGCGGAAACTGGAGCCACCATGGCGCAGTAGGCGTGAGCCATTGCCGAATATGCCAAAGCGAAATTCGGATCGGCCTGGATGGCCTTTTCATACCAACTAATCGACGCTAATAGTCCTGCTTCTGTGAATCGATAAAACTCATGGCGTCCCTTTAAATACGCTTGGCTGGCGTCAGCAGAGATCTTCCGTGTTGACCCAGCTGGAGGTCCAGTTGGCTGGCCCATCTTTCGGGCTACGGCGGATGCCGCGGCCACGGCGGTGCGATCCAACAACGGAAGTATATCGGTGAGTTCTCCCTCGAATCTCTCCGCCCAAAGATGTTGATCTCGAGCGCCATCGATCAGTTGCGCGGCGATTCGCACGGCCTTCTCAATCTGCAACACCGATCCTTCGACGACGAACTCCACTCCTAACTCACGCGCAATTTCCGGCAGCGGTTTCCGCGTGCCCTGATATTGCATCACTGAAGTGCGCGAAATAACGCGTAGTCCGCCCGTCTTGGAAAGCGCGGTAATTAAAGCGTCGGTCATCCCATCCGCAAGGTAGTCCTGGCTCGTATCGCCCGACAGGTTCTCGAAAGGTAGAACCGCGACGGAATGCGCGCCGCTATCTTCGGTGGTTGCAGGGTGGCGCGCGCCGCGACCATCGGCCGCCGTCTCGGCCAGGGTCACTGGGGCGATAAAGCGGTACCCGCGGCGGGGAATCGTTTCGATGTAGCGGGGTTTGCCGGCGTCGTCAGAAAGTGCGTCGCGCAGCTTATTGACTGCGGTGTTCAGCCCAGTCTCAAACTCCACGAACGTGTCGTCGGGCCAGAGGTGTTTCTTGAGTTCCTCGCGTGTAACGAGTTGGCCCTGCCGTTCGGCCAGAAGCGCCAGCACGCGGAGAGGTTTCTCCTGCAAACGAATCCGCATGCCGTTTTTGTGTAATTCACCCGCGTGGAAATCGACTAGATAAGGACCAAACCTCAGCATCGGCGGACTGGGTGCCGGCTCCATGGGAGACCCTTCTGGGGACGGGGCAGAGTTTACCACATGACAAGCCTCGCAGAGCCAGATTTGCAAACATTCTGTTAACGCATGTATTATCTAGCGCTGGTCAATTAACAACTAGTAAAGAAATAAATTATCTTCCGTCTATTGAGCTTCCCGGGTAACGAATGCATACTCGCGCCCTCTTGTCCCGAGAGTTGGCGCCTGTAACACCGCCAATAGCCAATGATAAGAAAAATTAGATTGAAGCAGTAGCTTGCCCCGATCCTGGCAACGGACCGCGATCTCGCGAGTTTGTTCGGGGAAGGTTCTGGCAGCCACCG
>Ga0210399_10003000_pt1 | contig 13121 bp, 14 predicted proteins | sample IncBWC14MmetaG_FD_150865 | JGI IMG/M metagenome (GOLD analysis project Ga0210399, IMG submission 150865) | Forest soil microbial communities from Barre Woods Harvard Forest LTER site, Petersham, Massachusetts, United States - Inc-BW-C-14-M | ecosystem: Environmental > Terrestrial > Soil >... | reverse complement strand
TACGTTGCGCAAACGGGCACCCTCGACCCGGCTGCAGTCATCGCGGCGGCCGCTGCGTTCTTCGTTTCAGCGGCGCAGCGGCAACTGAGCACTCGGGCCCGACTCGTCCGGCGCCGTTCCGCCCTGGTGGAGGGCAGCATCTCACTGAGAGATGGCACAACCCTTGTCATCGACAAGCAGAGCCTGCTGCTGCCCCTCGAGCGGGCCCTGCACTCCCTTTCCTGGGGGATGGTCTTCCTGGCCACGGCGTTTGCGATCGCCCGTATGACGTGACGCCGCTGAGTCAGTTCGCCGCCTCCAGCCGTCTTCGGAACCCAGCCACCGTGGTGGCCACGACCATGTCGTGACCCCACTGGAGGAGCGGGTGACCGAAACGGCTCGCGAGACGCATGGACCGCTGCATCATCTCCACCGTCCAGGCAACGTCGATGAGGGAACCGGCATCCGAGCCACGAAGCTCGAGCCTCGCCTCTCCTTCCAGATCACCGCTCACCAACGCCAGGATTCGACGATACGGCTCACACTCGGTCAGCTCGATCCGTATGCGCATGCGGTAGGGCAGCGGTGGGGCGACGACGCCGTGCAGGACCGCCCCTGGTACCAATGCACCTCCCTCGAGTCGGAACTCCGAGAGCCAGGACCACCAGCTCTCGAACTGGTCGGCCTCCTCCATGGCACGCCACAGCTGCTCGGGCGAACACGCGAACTCATACTGATGCTGGTAGGAGATGGTCGGCCGGCGCGGCACGTGGTCAACGCTAGGGGGCCGGGCCGGCCGCGCGTGGAGGGCCGCCCGCACGGCAAGCTGGCACCATGCCAGACACTGACACCGTGACCCTGGTCGCCGGCCGCCCCGTCCGCCGTATGGGGTTCGGCGCCATGCAACTGCCCGGGCCAGGGGTGTTCGGGCCGCCCAAGGACCGCGCGAGTGCGCTCGCCATCCTGCGCCGCGCGGTCGACGCCGGCGTGAACCACATCGACACGGCGCAGTTCTACGGGCCCGACGTCGCCAACCAGCTGATCCGCGAGGCGCTGTACCCGTATCCCGAGGACCTGGTCCTCGTCTCGAAGGTCGGGGCGCGGCGCGACGCAACGGGGCAGTGGCTGGCGGCACAGCGCCCCGAGGAGCTCCGCTCCGGGGTGGAGGCCAACCTGGCCTCCCTCGGCCTCGACCAGGTTCCCGTGGTCAACCTCCGTCGTCACCCCGGCGGGGAGGTGTCCTTCGGGGAGCAGTTGGCGGCGATGGTCGTGCTGCGGGACGAGGGTCTGATTGGCGGCATTGGCCTCAGCACCGTTTCGCTCGCGGAGTATCGCGAAGGAACCGGCGCGACGGAGATCGCCTGTGTGCAGAACGCCTACAGCGTCGCCGACCGCTCCGATCAGGAGGTGTTCGACGCGTGCGCGGCGGACGCCGTGCCCTACGTGCCGTACTTCCCTCTCGGCTCTGCCTTCCTGCCGGACAAGCCGGTGTTGAGCCACCCGGCGGTGCTCAGGACCGCCGAGCGCCTCGAGGTCACGCCCGCCCAGGTGGCCCTGGGCTGGCTGCTGCAAAGAGGACCAAACGTTCTGCTGATCCCGGGCACCTCCTCACTCGGTCACCTGGAGGAGAACTTGAGCGCCGCCGACCTCGTGCTCGACGCCGAGGCGCTGGCGCTGCTGGGTTGATCTGACAGCGGCGACGAACGAACCAAAGGACCTCCCGTTGCGTCATCCCTGACGACGGGCGCGGTGCGCGCCCGCTCGAACACGTTCGGGAGGCCGCTCCATGTCCGAAGGCAACGATGTACACACCCCTCTAGGCACACAGCCCGAATCCACCCACCGCCGGTGGCGCCCTGGCTTCCGGATCACCGTCGCCGCGCTGGCCGTCGGCGCCCTACTCGTCGGCGGCACCGGACTCGGGTTGGCGTTCAGCGCTGGCGCCACCACGCCGGTCGCCACCCCCGTCGGCTGCAGCACGTCGCAGCCGCGGCTGACCGTGCAGGGCACCGGCCAGGCCGACGGCACGCCGGACGTCCTCACCGCGGTCTTCGGGTTCAGCAGCACGGCCGCCAGCGCGACCGCGGCCCTGAATCAGAACAACGCCGAGGTCAATCAGGCGCTCCTCGCACTCTCGAGCAAGGGCGTAGCCCAATCCGACGTCCAGACCACGGGCCTCACGCTGGCACCCCAATACGTCTATCCCAATGGCGTGCAGACGCGGAACGGCTTTGCGGCCACCAACACGGTGACGGCGAAATTGCGGGACACCAAGACCGCGGGCGACGCCATCGACACCGTGGTGAACGCGACGGGCGACGCGGCCACCATTGACTCGCTGAACTTCTCCTTCGCCAACCCGGCCCAGGTGGAGGACCAGGCGCGCTCGCATGCGGTGCACCAGGCGGTTGCGCACGCTGCCGCGATGGCCGCAGCGGCGGGACGGCGGCTGGGACCCGTGTGCTCGCTCACGGACAACACCCAGCCGTCGCTCTTCGGGCCGTACTCCGGTGCGGGGAACGCCGCGTCGACCAACCAGGCTGCCGCCGTGCCGGTCGAGCCGGGGAGCCAGACCGAGACCGACCAGGTGACGATGGTCTACGCGCTGCGATCGCGCTGACGCCGTCGGCGCTGCCGTGGCGTGTCAGGCGGCCAATGCGTCGAGCAGTAGATGACCGGGAATCCGCCCGGGTCGCCGTAGGACTGGCACTCGATCCGCCGCCCGTCGGGCAGCACGATCAGCCGGTTGTCACTCTGGCTCAGCGGTTCTTCCAATTCGGCGTCCGCTTCTCGGCGAAGGCCTTCGGTCCCTCCTTGGCGTCCTCGCTGCTGAAGACCTCGCTCGAGAGCTCCGACTCGATCCGGTAGGCCTCCTTCATGTCCACCGCCAGCCCGCGCAGCACCGACTCCTTCGTCTTGCGGACGGCGAACGGCCCGTTGGCCGTGATGCGGTGGGCGTACTCCAACGCCCGCTCCATCAGGTCGGCCGGCCGGCACACCTCGTTGAGCACCCCCATCTCCAACGCACGCTGCGCCGGGATCTGGTCGGCGCACAGCAGGAACTCCATGGCCGCCGGGAAAGGCACCTGGCGGGGAAGCCGGACCGTCGTGCCGCCACCGGCGAACAACCCGCGCTTGGGCTCCATCACCGCGAAGGTCGCGGTGTCCGAAGCCACCCGGATGTCGGTGCCGCCGAGCATCTCCATGCCGCCGGCCACGCAGGTGCCGTTCACGGCCGCGACGATCGGCTTGTAGAGCCTCGTCCCCCGCAACACTGCCCTGACGCCGTCGTCGAGCCGGTAGCCGCCGAGCTCCTCGGGGTGCTGACCGTCCTTCATCTTCTGGTGGAGCTCGGTGACCTGCGGGATGTAGGTCTTCAGGTCGGCGCCGACGCAGAAGTCCTTGCCCACGCCGGTGACGATCGCCACGTAGGCGTTGTCGTCCTCGCCGAAACGGTCCCAGGCGCAGCGCAATTGGTAGAAGTGCTCCATGTCCATGGAGTTGCGCGCCTCGGGCCGGTTGATGGTGATGGTGACGATGTGGTCGTCACCCGCGACGTAGTCGATCGACATGGGCTCCGCTCTCTCGTGGTTGGGCGTTCGGACCGGTCGGGGTCACGGGCGGCCGGGGCATCCGGCCGCGAGACGTCGGTTCAGTCCTTGTCCATCATCTTCTCGAGGCGCGTCGAGAAGCTGCTGACGCTGACGATGCCGTCTTCGTTCGTCTTCGTGTGCCCCCGGGCCCTCGAGACCAGCGACACGTCGACGTCGGAAGCCTCCGCCCGTAGCGCGGCCACGGTGCACTTCTCGCGAGGCCGCACCGAGAAGGGGTCGAACCGGAAGTGCTTCATGGCGTTGAGGTGGGTCATCTTGTCGATGTCCTGGTCCGAGACGCCGTCGAGATACTTCATCAAGGCCTCGGGCGACTGCGGCCACGTCGAGTCCGAGTGGGGGTAGTCGCACTCCCACGTGATGTTGTCGATGTTCATGTACTGGCGGCTCTGCACGCCGAAGGCGTCGTCGATGAAGCAGGTGATGACACGGTCCTTGAACACCTGACTCGGCAGCTGGTCGCCGAAGTCCTGGCCCGTCCACTTGTGGTGGTGCTGATACACGTAGTCGATGCGCTCGAGCGCGTAGGGGATCCAGCCGATGCCGCCCTCGGAGAGCGCGAAGTGCAGGTCCTTGTACTTGCGCAGGATCGGCGACCAGACGAGGTCCGCGGCCGCCTGGACCATGTTGATCGGCTGCAGGCTGATCATCACGTCGATCGGCGCCTCGATGGAGGTCATGAGGATCTGCGACGAGGAGCCGAGATGCATGCAAACGATGGTCCCCTCGTCGGCGCAGGCCGTCCAGAAGGGGTCCCAGTGCGAGTTGTGCAGCGACGGCCAGCCGAGTTTCTCGGGGTTCTCGGAGAAGGTGACGGCGTGGCAGCCCTTCTTGGCCACTCGGCGCACCTCTTCGGCCCCGAGCTCGGGGTCCCAGATGACCGGGATCGACAGTGGGATGAAGCGTCCGGGCTCGGCGCCGCACCACTTGTCGATGTGCCAGTCGTTGTAGGCACGCACCATGGCGAGCGCCTCGTCCTTGTCCTGGCGCCGAGCGAAGAGCTGGCCGCAGAACTGGGGGAAGGACGGGAAGCACATAGAGCCGAGCACGCCGTTGACCGACATGTCGCGCACCCGCTCGTGCACGTCGTAGCAGCCGACCCGCATGTCGTCGAGCGAGGTGGGCTCGATCCCGTACTCCTCGGGCGGTCGTCCGACGACGGCGTTCAGGCCGACGTTGGGGATGACGTTGCCGTCGTAGAGCCAGACGTCCGTGCCGTCCTGCTGGCGGACCAGTTTGGGCGCCGCGTCCTGGTACTTGGCCGGCAGCAGCCCGTCGAACATCCCCCGTGGTTCGATGACGTGGTCGTCGACGCTGACCAGGATCATGTCTTCGGTGCGCATCGCAGTCCTCCCCTTGTTGCCTTGTGCCCAGATACCTCGTGACCTGGCGGTGCCCGCGTTCCCTGACACCCGTGTCATTCACCTTACGCGCCCCCTGGCCGGGCGTGCGAAGCAGGCCTGCATCTGGGCGCCGGCCGCCCGCTTCGGCCGGACGCCGTCACGGCGGCCTTAGCCCGGAGGCACCGGGTCCGCCCGCCGTCCCGACGGGAGGCGGATCGGTGCGGCAGCCTCCTACTGGGGCGGCGCCGAACGAACGGGCGTCGTCGCCTGGGTGGGCATGACGTTGGAGGTCGGCGGCGGGTAGGGGATGCCCTCGTCGACGGTCCCCAGAAGGGCGTTCGCGATGACCTCTTCGTCGACCTGGACGTTGAGCAGCGGCGCCGGGGGCAGCGACGGCTTGGCGTCGACCGGCGCCCGGCCCAGGGCCAGCGCCGAGGTCAGGTCGCCCACCGCTCCGCGGCGCCACGCCGACAGGTTAGGCACGGTCACGCCGAAGCGCGTCTCGATGAAACGCAACGTCGACGTGTGGTCGAACGTGTCGCTAGCGAGGTACCCGCCCCGCGTGAACGGCGACATGAGGATGCACGGGACTCGGAAGCCGAGGCCCACCGGCCCTGCGATGCCCGACGCGGTCGAAGGCAACGGGCTCACGGTCACGTACTCGCCCGGCGTGCCCGCCGGCGCGACCGGCGGCGGCACGTGGTCGAAGAAGCCGCCGTTCTCGTCGTAGTTGAGGATGAAGAGCGTGGAGGCCCACACCTCGGGGTTCGACGTGAGGATGTCGAGGACGGTCTTGACCAGGTTCTCGCCCCAGGGCGGCGCGGTGGCTGGGTGCTCGCATTGAAAGATGGGGCCGTGGATCCAGCTCACCTCCGGCAAGGTGTTCGCTGCGACGTCCGCGGCGAACCCGGCAGGGAAGTTCTGTGCCAGTGCGTTGGCCGCGAGCTCGAGACCTCGGGTGGTCGTCTCCGTGTAGGCCTTGAAGTAGGGCAGCGGGTTGAAGAACGCCAGGCCCGTCGGGTCGTTGTACACCTTCCACGAGACACCGGCGTCGAGCAGGGCCTCGGGCATCGTCTCCCAGGTGAACTTGCCGGCCTGCGCGGCGCGGCCCGTCGTCTGGGTGATCAGCACCGGCCCGCCGCCGGTGCCGGCCGGGTCGATGGTTCCCGACAGCGCCATCACGCGGTTGGGGTCGGTCGGCCCGAGCACCGAGCAGAAGTAGCCGTCGCAGATGGTGAACGCGTCGGCCAGCGCGTAATAGAAGGGAAGATCCGAGCGCTGGAAGTAGCCCATGGTGGGGGCGAAGTTCTTTACCCCGTCGTCGAACATGTGCACGTTCACCCACTGGTCCATCGCGCCGTTGTCCCAGCACTGGTGCTGTGGGCCCCACTCGTGCGTGATGTCGTTCGTGCAGTCGCCGTTCTTCGTCGGGAACTGCATCTGGAGGCGGAACGGCTCCATGTGCCCGCTGGCCTCCGCGCCGACGCCGGGCTGGTAGCCGGCCTGCTGGAAGACACCGGGGAGCGCGCTCGGGTCGGAGAAGCCGCGGACGCTCGACATGGTGCCGTAGTAGTGGTCGAAGGAGCGGTTCTCCTGCATGAGGATCACCACGTGCTTGATGTCGCTCAGCGTGGGGTTGGACGTGACGTCGATAGAGAGGGCGTTCTCGATGGAGGCGCCGGCGGCGGCGGAAAGGCCCGATGCGGCTGCGGCGCCGGCACCGAGGGCCAGGCCGCCTTTCAAGAGGTTGCGCCGGCTGAGGCCGTTCCTGGCACTGTCCCGCCGAGCCCGCCGTCGCGCAGCAGCCCGGTCGTCCCGCTCATTCGTACCCATTGCACCCGCTCCTCGCCGCATTGGTGCGTGGCCCGGCTCCGCCGCCGGGCCCGCCTTATGGGAACGGAAGGCTAACGGGAGTCTTGCTGGGGAGCCTGGATGCCGGTCCCCCTGTTCACGCGCTGGCCACGTGCAGTTCGCGCTCGCTGCGCTCGGCCGTCGTCCTGGCGGCGGCCACGCCACGCCGGGGCAGGATGATGTCGTCGATGATCCCGTAGTCCCGGGCCTCCTCGGCGGTCATGTAGTGGTCGCGGTCGATGTCCTGCGCGACCTGCTCGACGGGGCGGCCGGTGTGGTGGGCGATGATCTCGGACATCCGGTGCGTGAGGGCGAGCACCTCGCGTAGCTGGATCTCCATGTCCGACGGCGCGCCACGGGTCCCGGCCGAGCCCTGGTGGATCATGATGCGCGAGTTCGGCAGCGCGAAGCGCTTCCCGGCCGCGCCGCCGGCGAGGATCATCGCGGCGGCCGACATGCCCATGCCGCAGCAGATGGTCGAGACGTCGGGCTCGACGTGCTGCATGACGTCGTAGATCGCCATGCCGGCGTACGCCACGCCGCCGGGGGAGTTGATGTAGAGGTAGATGTCCCGTTCGTTGTTCTGGGCCTCGAGGAACAGCATCTGGGAAATGATCAGGTTGGCCACTTGGTCGTCGACCTCCTGGCCCAGGAACACGATCCGCTCGCGCAGCAGCTGCGAGTAGATGTCGAAGGCGCGGTCGCCCCGGTTGCCCTCCTCGATCACGGTGGGGACGAGGACCTGGCGGAGGTGGCGGTCGGGATGGGTCATGGCGGTGCTCCTTCTCCTGGGCTTCCTGGTCCATTCGAGGTTATATCAAATGTGAGATAATGGTGCTCCGTGAGCGAGCGCCGTCACCCGACCGTCTTTCCGGGCTTCAAGGAGATGGCCGAGCGGCGCCGCGCGGTGTCCGGCCAGCTGCTCTCGCTGCGCCGCGAGCTGGGGCTGTCCCAGGCCGAGGTGGCGACGCGGATGGGGACCTCGCAGTCGGCGGTGGCACGCTTCGAGGCCGGCGACCTGGACGTCCGCCTCTCGACCGTCGAGCGCTACACGATGGCGCTCGGCGCGCGGCTGGAATGGAGGATCGAATATGAGTGATCGAGGTGTTGGCAAGGCCGCAGGCCGGCCGGAGTGGCCATGGCTGCCACAGCCGGGCCTGCCACCGCTGCCGGGTCTGCCCGGGCTGCCGGGTCTGCCCGGGTTGCCCGACCTCGGCGGCTCGCGCGGCGGCACCGGCACCGAGCTCTCAGAGCTCCTGGCGCGCCGCTTGATGGAGCAGCGCGTCGTCCTCTTGCACGGCCCGCTCGACGACGCAACGGTCACCCGCGTCTCCGCCGAGCTCATGACGCTCGATGCCGAGGGCGACGACGCCGTGACGCTGCGCATCGACTGTGGCGAGGCGGCCCTGGCGCCGGCGCTGACACTCATGGACGTGATCGAGCTGATGGGCGTGCCGGTGTGGGCCGTGTGTCTCGGACAGGTCGGTTGGGGTGCGATCGGTGTGCTCGCGATGTGCGACCACCGCGCCGCCATGCCGAGCACACGCTTCACGCTGTCGGAGCCGGCGACCCACATGGAGGCGCACGTGCGGAACGTCGCCCAGTGGGCCGAGCTGCGCGCCGCCGAGCGCGGGCGCTTCTGCGAACGGGTGGGCGCGGCAGTGGGCAGGCCGGCAGAGGAGGTCGGTGCGGACCTCGAACGGGGTCGGTTCTTCGGCGCCGCCGAAGCGTTGGAGTACGGGCTCCTCGACGAGGTCTGCCGCCCCGACGCCGACGTTCGCAGGCTGCCGGGCTCGGGTTCGGGCTCGGGCTCGACGCCGCCGATCGGGTTCCGGCCGCTGCATTGATTCGCTGACCGATACCCGGCGACGCCCTCCCCGGCGACCTCGGGGTGTGCGTACGATGCTGGCGATGCCAGGCGACACAGAACCCCGAATCGCACCGTTGCCGCCGGAGGAGTGGGACGACCGGCTGCGCGCCATCCTCGAGGCATCCCCGGGCGGGACCGAAGAGCCGATGCACATCTTCGCCACGTTGGCGAGGGCGCCGGAGTTGTTCCGCCGCTGGATGGGCTTTGGCGGCGCGCTCCTCTACGGCAGCCTGCCGAGCCGGCTCTCCGAGATCGTCATCTTGCGCACCGCCTATCGCTTCGACGGTTTCTACGAATGGGCCCAGCACGTCGAGATGGGTCAGGGGCGCGGCGTCACCCTCGAGGAGATGGAGGCACTTGGCGGCGATGCGGCCGTGCTGGACGCCGTCGACTGGGCCCCGCTCGAGCGGGCCGCGCTGCGGGCCGTCGACGAGACGCGGGAGCACGGTGGGGTGTCCGACTCGACGTGGGCGGATCTGTCGCAGCACCTCGACGAGGCCGGCCTCATCGAACTGCTGATGCTGATCGCGCACTACATGATGCTGACCACCGTGCTGCGTTCGATCCGCATGCAGGCAGAGCCCCGGGCGCTCGGCCAGGCCAAGCTCGTGCGCGGCGGCCCGGGCCCGGGATCCTGAGGCCAGAGACCAAGATCACGGAATCACAGAAAGGAGGCCTGACGTCGTGAGCCCGCTCCTCGATGGACGTTGCATCGCCGTGATGGGCGCCGGCACCCAGCCCTCCCGCGACCCGGACGCGCCCGTCGGCAACGGCCGCGCCATCGCAGTCCGCGCCGCCCGTGAGGGCGCGTCGGTCGTCTGCGTCGACAAGGACGAGGGTGCGGTCGAGGAGACCTGGCGCCTCATCACCGAGGAGGGCGGCAAGGCCGCCGTTGTCGTCGCCGACGTCACGACCGAGGAAGGTTGCCGGCTCGCCGTCGCCGACGAGTCGGGTCTGACGCCCGACGGCATCGTGCTCAACGTCGGCACCGGCTTCGGCATGGGTGTCGCCGGCACGTCGCCCGACGACTGGGACCGCACGTTCGCACTCAACCTGCGCGCGCACTTCATGGTCGTCAAGCGGGCGCTCGTCACCCTGCCGGACAACTCGTCGATCGTGTTCATCGGATCGGTGGCCGGCCTGCGGCCGGGCAGCCGCATCCCCGCCTACGACGCGTCCAAGGCGGGCCTCATCGGACTGAACCGCCACGTCGCCATGGAGGGCGCCCGCCGCGGCATCCGGTCCAACGTGTTGTGCCCCGGCCTGATCGACACACCGCTCGGCCGCGCCGCCTCGGCCGGCCGTCCCTCGCGTACCCGGACACCGGTGCCGCTCGGCCGCGAGGGCACGGCATGGGAGGTGGCGGCCACGGCCGTCTTCCTCCTTTCCGAAGAGGCCAGCTACATCACCGGGCAGGTGCTGGCGGTCGACGGAGGGCTCACCCTGCTGTGAACGCCCGATGAGCGCCGCCCACTCGGCCCAGCCGAGGTCAGGGCCGTTCGTCGCCTCGAAGAAGCCGCGCCTCGGCCGGCGGATGGCACGGTTCAACCGCGCGGTGGCCAACCCCGTCGCCGTCCACGTTGCGGGCCTCGTGCCCGGGATGGGCATCGTGATCCACGTCGGCCGTCGTTCGCGCACCGTCTACCGCACCCCGGTCCTGATCTTCCGGACGAAAGACGGCTACCGGATCGCGCTCACCTACGGCCGCGACGCCGAGTGGGTCAAGAACGCGCTCGCGCACGGTGCGGTCCGGCTGATCTCCATGCGCCGCGCGCACGAGCTGTCCGATCCCGAAATGGTCTCGGACCCGCACGGCCAACACATGCCGGGACCGGTGCGCCTCTTCCTGCGGCTGTTGCGAGTCTCGGACTTCATCGACTTCCACGCCGCGCGCTGACACCGGTGAACGGAGCGGCGATGGGCGCCTGCCGCAGCGGACGCTTGGCGTCGGCGGGCACGCAAGAGAAGTTGGTGAACCTGGCCCCCGCGTACGAGTAGTAATAGCTGCCCGCCTTGGCGCAGTGGGCGGCCGCCCACCGCAGATCGGGGCTGCGGCTCAGAGGCCGTGTCGCGACGTTGACGAACCTGACGCGGCCCTCGGCCACGTAGCGGATGAACTGCGCCAGCGTCGGGGTCGACACGTCGCCCGTGTAGCCGCCGATGGGGAGGAATTCGTGCCCCGTGGCGAGCATGTCGTCGCTCGCACCCAGCGTCGTCTCGATCGTGTTCGCCGAGACGTCGGGCCGCAGCCGCGACGTGAATTGCGTGAGGACCCTTTGCAACTGAGGAAACTCGTCGGCCGAGATCCTTGTGACCTGGTTGCGTGCGGCCGTGGCATAGGGCGAGTCGAATGGCCCGAGCTCTTCCATCACGACGAGGCCCGAGGCCCACGCGCTGCCCAAGAGGATGGCGAGCACGGCCAGCACCGGCCCCACACTGAGGGCCCACACCGAGGCATGGCGCGGAAGAAGCGACCCGAACAAGATGCCCGCCGCCAGTCCTCCGACCACGACCAACGACGCGATGATCCAGACGCGGACGCCGACGTAAGCGGGGACGAGCGCGATCAGCGCAGCGACCGTCGCGAGCATGGTGACAGCCAGCCCGGCGCGCACCGCGCGGGAACGTCGTCTTTGCCATGCGAGCCGGGCCCCGAAGGCGCACAGGGCCGCCACGGCCGGCACGAGCGCGGCCAGGTAGTAGGAGTTGATCAGACGTCCCGCGCTGAAGAACGCGAAAAGGAACACGAGCCACGTGCACCAGAGCACGACCGCAGCACGGGGCGGGTCTGTTCTCGGCTCGCGGCGGCGCACGACGAAGACGGCGATCGCCGATACGAGTGCCGGCAGCAGGAGCCAGGCCCCGTCGTGGCCGAAGGGACCGTGCAGGAGGCGGTCCCAGGCGGTGTTGACGCCGGCGGTGCTGACCTGGTGCTCCGTGGAATAGCGGGCCAGGGTGACGATCCACTTCGAGGGTGCGTGGCACCCGGCACGCGAGAACACGCCCGATATGCCGACGCGGGCCAGCCCGTTGTAGCCGAACACCTGCGAGAAAACTGAGTTGTCGCAGCTCCCGTCGATGTAGGGACGGCTCGACGCCGGCACGAGGGTCACCGCGGTCACCCAGCTGAGCGAGACCACCACGGTGACCGCCGCCGACAACGCAACGTCCCGAAGCCGGCGAAGGAAGGAAGCAGTGGGTGCGGCGAGCAGATACGCCGCGTACAGCGCTGGGAGGACGAGCCAGGCCTGCAGCATCTTCGTCTGGAACGCGAAACCGACGAGCACCCCTGCCCACAACAGGGAACGGAGCCGGCCGGTGGTGTACGCCCGCGTCACCGCATCGGCCGCCAGCACCACCAGAAGGATCAAGAGCGAGTCGGAGATGTTGCCCCGGTCGAGCAGGATCACCACCGGGCTTCCCGCCATGATCACGGCCGCCAGCAATCCCGCGCCCGCACCGGCGACGCGGCGGACCACCCGATAGAGGACGAGGACGGTCACCATGCCCTCGATCACCTGTGGCAGCACGATCGCCCACACGTGGAACCCGAAGATCCGTAGTGACAGCGCCTGGAACCACAGCGCGCCGGGCAGCTTGTCCACGGTGATCGTGCCCCAGGGGTCGGCGGCGCCAAAGAAGAAGTTGTGCCAACTCATCGCCATGCTGCGCGCGGCGGCGCCGTAGAACGACTCGAGGTAGGCGCTGTTGATGCCCCAGGCGTAGGCGAGCCCGGCCAGCGCGGTGACGGCCAGGAGTGCCGGTCGCGCCCATCCGGGCTGGCCTTCGGGGGAGCGCCAGAACTGGAGACGTCTTCGCTGTCCTGATCGGGCGTCGACCGTTGCGAGGTCCGCGTGCTCTACCGCCCGAATCCCCCTCCGCTCGTCGCTCCCCGGCGGGTCAATCTAGACGATCGTCATCCGCGGTCCGACGCGTCGGGGCAGGTGAGATGCTTTCTTTCTGTCGCTAGGCAACCTTTTGCGGCCCCGGGAGGGTTGAAAGCAGTGATGGACCGACGACGCGGCCGAGCGCCGGTACGACAGGAGTTCGACCGCTTCGTCGCTGAGGCCGGCGACGGGCTCCTCCGTGCCGCCTACCTCATCACGTGGGACCTGGCCGACGCCGAAGACCTCGTCCAGGACTGCCTCTTCAAGGTCGCCCGCCGCTGGCCCCGGGTTCGCAGGATGGAACACCCTGCGGCGTACGCGCGCACCGTGCTCGTCCACCTCGCGCTCGACGACGGGAAGCACCGCTCGCGCCGCCGCGCCGAGCTCGCCGAAGCGGCCACCGCATCCTTCGATCAGCATGAGGACGAAACCGCGGTCCGGGTGCTCGGACGCGTCGAGGCCAGTGCGGACCTGATGCAGGCGCTCGCAGAACTGCCTCCTCGCCAACGCGTCGCGCTGGTCCTGCGCTACTTCGAGGACCTCTCCGAAGCGGACGTCGCCGAGACGATGGGTTGCTCGG
>Ga0210399_10002998_pt1 | contig 13126 bp, 9 predicted proteins | sample IncBWC14MmetaG_FD_150865 | JGI IMG/M metagenome (GOLD analysis project Ga0210399, IMG submission 150865) | Forest soil microbial communities from Barre Woods Harvard Forest LTER site, Petersham, Massachusetts, United States - Inc-BW-C-14-M | ecosystem: Environmental > Terrestrial > Soil >... | reverse complement strand
CGTTCGCGTCGCTGGGCCTGATTGTGGCCAGCGTGACGAATACCATGCAGGAGACGCAGATCATCAACCAGCTTTTGTGGTTTGCGTTGATTTTTCTGTCGGGTGCAACTGTGCCGCTTCCGGTACTTCCGCACACCGCGCAGCGCGTCGCGCTGTTTCTTCCCGCAACCTATCTGGTGACCGGTCTGCAGCAGGCTATGGTGTACCATGCATCGCTGCTGTCACTTCGAGCAAACATCGGTTCGCTGGTGGCCTGGGCGGCTTTAGCGTTTACGATTTCTTCCCTGCTCTTTCGGTGGGAGCCGGAGGCGAAATTGCCGCGGAATGCAAAACTGTGGGCGGCTTCGACGGTGTTGCCGTTTTTGTTGCTGGGTGTTTGGGAAAATTACAATGGAAAGCTACTTAAGGACGCGCAGGCGATGATGGAGGGAAGGCCGGTGGACAAGGCGCCGACGGCAACTCCGCCGAAAACAGACGCTAATACCCAATAAGGTTCCAAATTGGCCGATTGGGCCGGCGTTGACGCTTGTTGAATTCGTTGACGCTTCAGGAACGCTCTTCTATTCTGAGAGTGCAATGCGGCACGCGACAATACCGAGGGAGACCTGGCCATGCCTGTAGAAAAAAGCGAAAAAATCTGGCACAACGGGAAGTTCATCAACTGGGATGACGCCAAACTGCATGTGCTGTCCCATGTGGTGAGCTATGGTTCGGGTATTTTCGAAGGGATTCGCTGCTACGAAACGACGCAAGGGCCCGCAATTTTCCGGCTGCGCGAACACATGCAGCGGTTGATTAATTCAGGCCGTATTTACAGGATGGAGCTTCCTTATTCCGTGGACGAGTTCAGCAGCGTGGCGTGTGAATTGGTGCGATTAAACAAACTGGGAGCCTGCTACGTGAAGCCGATTGTGATTCGCGGCTATGGCGAAGTGGGCGTGAACCCGTTGAATTCGCCGATTGAAACATACATGGCGTGCTGGAACTGGGGATCGTATCTTGGACCGGAGGCGCTGACAAAGGGCGTGGACGTTTGCGTGAGTTCGTGGACACGGATTGCACCGAATACGCTGCCAGCAATGTCGAAGGCGGCGGCAAATTACATGAATTCGCAACTGATCCGCATGGAAGCATCGCTGAATGGATTTGCAGAGGGCATCGCACTGGATTCCCACGGACATGTCAGCGAAGGCTCGGGCATGAATGTTTTCCTGGTGCATGACGGGACCCTGTACACGCCGCCGCTGGCAACGAGCATTTTGCCCGGAATCACGCGCGACGCGGTAACCAAGCTGGCGGCGGACATGAATATTCCCGTGAAGGAATCGGCGATTCCGCGCGAGATGCTGTACGTTGCGGACGAAGTGTTTTTTGTGGGTACGGCTGTGGAAGTGACGCCGATTCGTTCGGTGGACAAGATTGTTGTGGGCAAGGGTACGGTGGGAGCGATTACGCGACAGCTCCAGCAGGAATTTTTCGCGCTGACCAGCGGGAAGAAAGCCGATAAGCACGGATGGATGACACCGGTGAATGCGCCGGTGGTCGCGGCGAGGTAGAGTCCCTGGCAGAAATGATCCGCTTCTGATAGCAGATAACAGAGAGCAGCGATCAGGAAACAAGTGGCGCCATATAGGAGTGAGCTTGCCCAGATGCTTCCTTCTAATTTGCTGAAAATTGATTACTGATTATTTTTCTGGGTTCCCGTTATCTGCCTATCTGATCGCTGTTATCCCCATGTTTTCCACTTCGCAGGTAGCGCCTGCCTGCGATTCCAGCTAAAATCCGATGCGTCTTGTTGCGTTTGAATCGTCGCCGGGAGGCTGCTGCATGTACAACCTCACTCAAAAATTGACCGCGGAGTTTATTGGAACATTTGCCCTGATTTTCTTTGGAGCCGGCGCGGTGTGCGTGGACATGCAGTTACGGACGAACGCGACAGGCGGGATTGGACTGCTGGCGATTGCGCTGGCGCATGGGCTGGCGATTGCAATCATGGTTTCGTCGCTGGGTCATATTTCGGGTGGTCATTTCAATCCGGCGGTGACGATTGGTTTTTGGGTGACGAAGAAGCTGTCGACATCGGATACCTTGCTCTACTGGCTGGCGCAGCTGGCGGGGGCGTCGGCAGCGGCGTTCTTGCTGCGCGCGGTGATACCGGAAGAGGTTTGGCGGAGTGTGGCGCTGGGCGCACCGGAATTGATGCGGGATTTTCCGAGTTGGGCGGGGTTGGCGCTGGAGGCTACGACTACTTTTTTTCTGGTGTTCGTGGTTTTTGCTACCGCGGTGGATGAGCGCGGGGCCTTTCGCGCGATCGCGGGGTTTGGAATTGGTTTGACGATTACGTTGGGGATATTGGTGGCGGGGCCGTATACGGGCGCGGCGTTGAATCCGGCGCGGGCGTTTGGGCCGGCGTTGGCGGCGCATCATTGGTTGAATCAGTTGATTTATTGGGTGGGGCCGCTGGGCGGAGGATTTTTGGCGGGATTGGTTTATGATTCGTTGTTTTTGAAGCCGAGCGAAGTCTAGCCGGAAAGGCGCCCGCCCGGAAGGCAGCCGCTACAAGGGTTGGCTTACCCCAAAAGCACGGGCAGGAATGCCTATGCTACAAGCCGCATACCTGTACATCGGACTAGGTAACTAAGGCGCAACTACGGATTGCGGGTTGCTTGTTGAGCCCATCTGCGGGTGCTACGTTCAGAGAGGAATTGCACCTTTGCGGGGTGTCACGACATGGCTCTTAGCATTGACGATCTGTTGCGTCACGCGGTTGAAAACAAATCATCCGACTTGCACCTGAAAGTCGGGAACCACCCCTATTTACGCGTTGACGGCCAGTTGGCGCCGATGACTGATGTTCCGCGGATCACGCCGGAAGAGATGCTGTCGATGGCGTTCAGCATGATGACCAACCGGCAGAAGCAGAAATTCAAGGAAACGGCCGAGTTGGATATGGCATACGGGGTGGCGGGTTTGGGCCGGTTCCGTGTGAACGTGTTTCAGCAGCGCGGCAACGTGGGAATGGTGCTGCGCGTTATTCCCACCAAGATTAGAACCGTGGAAGAGCTCAACCTTCCTTCGGTCATTACCAAGATTTGCGAAGAGCAGCGCGGGTTGGTGCTGGTAACCGGGACGACGGGTTCCGGCAAGTCCACGACGCTGGCCGCGATGATCGACCGCATCAACGCGGACCGGGCCGACCACATCATCACGATTGAAGACCCGATCGAGTTTCTGCACCGCGACAAGCGGAGTTTTATTAACCAGCGCGAAGTGGAAGTGGACACGGCGAACTTTTCCTCGGCGTTGCGCGCCGGCTTGCGCCAGGACCCGGACGTGATTCTGGTCGGCGAAATGCGCGACCTGGAAACGATTTCGACCGCGCTGCTGGCTGCGGAAACGGGCCACATGGTTTTCTCGACGTTGCATACGTTGGACGCGACCGAAACGATTCAGCGTATTATCGCCGTCTTCCCGCCGCCGGAGCAGAAGCAGATTCGTTTGCAGATGGCAGCGACGTTGAAGGCCGTAGTTTCGCAGCGCCTGGTGCGTCGCGCCGATGACAAAGGGCGCGTGCCTGCCGTGGAAGTGATGATCGCCACAGCGTACATCAAGGATTGCATTATTAATGCGGACAAGACGCGGTTGATTCACGACGCGATTGCTGCGGGCACGTCGCAGTACGGAATGCAGACGTTTGACCAGTCGCTCTTCGATTTGTACACCAAGGAACTTATCACCCTCGACGAAGCACTTTCCCGCGCTTCGAACGCCGACGAATTCAAGCTGCGCATTCAGGGTATTCGTTCTGCCGCGGACGCGGCACGCGAGGAAATGGCCTCGCAGATGGCGGACTTCGAGCGCTTCAGCCGGAAGTAACTGCCAAAGCACTGACCATGGGCCTGCGCATACTCACATGGGTACGCCCTCAGAATAATCCCGCTGGTAGCCGAGTATCTATTACCCCCATACTCGATCTGTTAGAGCCATATCCGAAACCGCATGACCGCGTGGTAACCGGAATGTTTGCTACGCCGTTTCTCGGATTGATATCCCTAATTGTAGTCACAGAGAATCAGTCATTTCTTATTGTTCCTCTCGGATTCCTCGTCATCACCTTCCTGACAATCGCAGTGCATGAATTTGGGCACTTACTCGCGGGATGGTGCGTCGGTTTTCAATTCCGTGGTGTGGAAATTGGACCGGTCACCGCCAGGCGCATCAGGGGAAAATGGTCGTTGAGGATCAGGCCACGGCTGTGGCGGGGGCAGGCGGAGATGTATCTGGACCGAATAACGAGGGTGCGGCGGCGCGTTGCGGTGCATATCCTGGGCGGACCGGTCCTCAGCTATGCGTTCGGCATAACGACATTTGTGATTGGGGAAGTGTTTCGCATGCCGGATACATCTGGCTGGACAACATTTCTTGATTTTGTCGGTTTTTTTTCGGTGGTTACGGGGCTTTTGTCGACGATTCCCTTTTCAACAGCGGCGGGAGGAAATGATGCCTGGCTGCTGCGCCAGATTCTCGGACCAAAGCAGAGCGCCACTCCAATTGTGGCCGCATTCGCCCTCGGCTACGTTCGGAGGGTGTACCCAATCATTTCGGGATTTGATGAGCGGTGGCGCAAACTCGTTTGTGCCGAGCCTCGGTTGTGCACCAACGGTTATTTGAGGGACTGGGATTCCTACCGGTGCGCAGAAGATACAACCACCGCTGCGCAGTGCCTCGAGAGGCTTTTGCAGGGCTGCGCGGTATTTGACGAGGAAATAAGGAACCATCTCATTTCGGAGGCCGCGTACTTTGCCGCGTATAGACGGGACAATCTCACGCAAAGCCAAATTTGGTATCGGAGAATCCCTCATCTGGAATGGTTAGACCCTTTGGCGCTTGCTCGAGTTCAGATTGCGATCTTGGCGGCAGAGAATAAATACGATGAAGCGCTGGCGAAATGCGAAGCAGCTATTGTCTTCCTTCACGACAATCTACGCGGCCCCGTGCCCAGGGAAACCGAAACCTACTGGATAAACTGGAGAACCGAAATCCAAAAAAACATTGACTCAAAATGTCTTCTTGAAGCACCCATCCTTTGAGCAGGTGTCGATGATAACGGTGGCCATGCGAAACTCTCCCGTTGAGAGAAGGAGCAAGAGCTGTGCCAGATGGGATCGGGCACGGTGAGCTTTCCTTTCAAGGACTTGTGAACATTGATGGGATTGCGGACTCACATGGTTTGTGTGATGTGACGCACATTGCGTATGTTCACGCCCCAGTTCCCTCCTTGTGTGCTGGATCTTTACTTCGCCGGTTCTTTGCCCCATGCTCGGACCTATGTTCGGTAAACCTCGGCAACTGGAGACGGAAGCGCAGGTGTACGACGCCGCGATCAAGATATTGATGCGGCGGGCGCATTCCGTCCATGAGATGAAGAAAGCACTTGCGCGGCGCTGCGAAAACGACAAGATCGTGCGCGGCGTAGTGGAACGGTTGAAGCGGGAAAACCTGCTGGACGACGCGCGCTACGCGAAGCAGTTTACGCGGCTGCGGACGGAATCGCGCAAGCAGGGGGAGTTTCGGATTGCGCGGGATTTGCGGGCGCTGGGCATTCCGGACCGCCACATTGAGACAGCGATCAAAGACGCAGCGGCGGCGACGGATCCCGCGGCGATTATCCGACAGCGAATCGACCGGAAGCTGCGCTTGTATCGGGGAGAGATTGACGAACGCAAGCTGGCTTCGCTCTACAGGTCGCTCATTGGCGCCGGCTTTCCGTCGGATTTAATTCGCAAGGAATTACATCGGATTACGCACGAAGAGATACCCGAGGTGGAATCAAACGAAGAATCTGCCTAGGTGTTGCCCTCTTTCAGGCTGGAGGGGACTTCCCGGAAGTCTTCAGAGCGCGGGGCTCGGCGCATGGCCGTGAGAAGGCGGTCCGGCGGGGCGACCAGTTTGCGGGCGTTGAGATCGAGCCAGCCGCCCTTGCTGCGGACACGGGCTACCAATTTTCCGTCGGGGCGGTAAAAAGTGTTTTGCATCAGGAAGCGCGAGCCGTCGGCGGAGAGTTCGGCGAGTTCGAGAGTTACGCGCAGTTCTTCCAGCAAGCCTATTTCGCGGAAATAGTCCAGTTCGTCGCGCAGGATCACCGGTCCCATACGGAGGCGGTGAAACTCAGCCATGGGGAAGCCATTTTCGGAAAAGAACATCATGCGGACGTCGGCGGATTTGTCGAGGTAAGCGGTGTTGCGCATGTGGCTGTTGAAGTCCATGTCGCCCCAACCGGCCGTTAGTTTTCGTTCGAACATTGGGCCTCCCGGGAATGCATTGGAATGGTAGCGATGGAGCGGGATTTTGCAAATGCCGGACGAGTTTGTAGTGACCGGTCTTAAGACCGGTCACCCTTCCTCGCTGCGGTCGGCGTGCCCTACATGTGCGATAATTTGGTTTTGCGCTGGGTGACGGAGACGAGGCAGACGTGACGGAAAACGCCACAATTAAACGGAGCGGGAACGAGATACGCGAAAAGTTTTTGCAATTTTTCGAGAGTAAGGGGCACCGGCGCGTGCGGTCGTCCTCGCTGGTACCGCACGGGGACCCGACGCTGCTGTTTACGAACGCGGGGATGAACCAGTTCAAGGATGTGTTTCTGGGGTTGGAGAAGCGGGAGTATTTGCGGGCGACGACGGCGCAGAAGTGTGTGCGGGCAGGCGGGAAACACAACGATTTGGAAAATGTGGGATTCACAAAGCGGCATCACACGTTTTTCGAAATGTTGGGGAATTTTTCGTTCGGTGATTATTTCAAAAAAGATGCGGTGGCGTTTGCGTGGGAACTGATTACCTCGCCCGAGTGGTACGGAATTCCGAAGGACAAACTGTATGTGACAATTTTTGGCGGGGCTGAAGTAGCGCCGGGAAGCATGCTACAAGTCGACATGCAAGCCGGGCAATGTTGGCAGGCCCAGGATGTCCCCCAGGAAAGAATTCATGCGGTTCCCGGGCTGCAAGACAATTTCTGGGCCATGGGCGATACCGGGCCGTGTGGGCCGTGCAGCGAAATCTTTTATGACATGGGGCCCGCGGCCTCAGAAGAGGGGCACGCGGACTGCAAATTCCCGTGCGAGTGCGGGCGCTATGTTGAGATCTGGAACCTGGTTTTCATGCAGTTTAACCGGGATGCCAGCGGAACGCTGACGCCGCTGCCGAAACCGTGCGTCGATACGGGGATGGGACTGGAGCGCGTTGCCGCGGTGCTGCAGGGCGTGATCTCGAATTACGACACGGATCTGTTTGTGCCGCTGCTGGATCGCGCGGCGGAATTGATCGGGGTCAACGAAAAGAAGGAATCGGAAGCGGAAGAACAGAGGCGGTCGGCGGCGTCGCTGCGAGTGATTGCGGATCATGCGCGGGCCACGACGTTTCTGATCACGGATGGCGTGCTGCCTTCGAATGAGGGCCGTGGTTATGTGCTGCGGAAGATCATGCGACGGGCCATTCGGCACGGACGTCTGCTGGGAGCGAACAAGCCATTTTTGTTTGAGATGGTGCAGACGGTCCGGCAACTGATGGGCGGCGCATATCCGGAATTGCTAGAAGCAAGCGCTTCTCGGGTCCCGGAAATTGTCCTAGCGGAAGAGAAGCGTTTCCTGCAAACGCTGGATATTGGGCTGCGGAAACTGGAAGACGAGTTGCGGCCGCTGGCGGGCAAGGCAGGCGCCGTTTATTCAGGTGAGATGGCGTTTCGGTTGTACGACACGTTCGGGCTACCGAGCGACTTCATCATCGATGCGGTACGCGACCTGGGCGTGAGCTTCGACGAGGCCGGATTTGAAAAGGCGATGCAGGAGCAGAGGACGCGGGCGCGGGCTTCTTGGAAGGGCGGTGCCGGGAAGGAGGCGGCAAATCCGGCGTTTGCGAAACTGGCGGAGACATTTAAGACGGAGCCGGACTTTTATCATGCGACTTGCGCGAGGGATGCGCGAATTGAAGCGATCATCACCAAGAATGGCCGCGTCGAGAAATTGAAGGCTGGAGAATCAGGCGAGGTGGTGCTGGATCGCACAGTGATTTACGCCGAGTCCGGCGGGCAGATGGCGGATACCGGAAAATTCTATGATGCGTCCGAAGCGCAAGTCCTGGCGGAGGTGACTGGCGCGTTTTATCCCGTGGCGGGACTGGTCGCGCACCGGGTTACGGCCAAGGAGACTTTGCGGGTGGGCGACCGCGTGGCTGTCCATGCCGATGCGGAGCGGCGGGCGCGCATCATGCGAAATCACACGGGGACGCACCTGGTAAACGCGGCGCTGCGGAATATTCTGGGAACGCACGTGAAGCAGTCCGGCTCCTTGAACGCGCCGGAGCGGCTGCGGTTTGACTTCACACATTTCGCGCCGGTGGATCATGAGGAATTGCGAGACATTGAGCAGCAGGTGAACGACGAAATCCGGCTGAACACTTGTGTGGAGACTGGAGTGATGTCGCTGGAAGAGGCACTGAACTCCGGGGCGTTGGCATTTTTCGGGGACAAATATCCGGAGAGCAACGTGCGTGTGGTGACGATTCCCGACCCGCGGTCGCGGCGAGGATTTTATTCGAAAGAGCTTTGCGGCGGAACGCACGTAAAGCGCGCCGGCGATATCGGCGTACTGAAAATTGTGAGTGAAGAATCGGTGGCAGCAGGCGTGCGGCGCATTGAGGCCGTGACCGGAATCGGCGCACTGGAGCATTACCAACACCAGGCGCAAACTTTGCTGGAAGTGGCGAGCAAGCTGAACGTGGGCGAGGACGATGTGCTGGGGACTGTGGAAAAACTGACCAGCACGGCGCGGCATTTGGAGAAGGAACTGGAAGCCCAGAAGCGCAAAGGTGCGCTGAACCAACTGGACGAGCTGTTTGGGAAGGCGCAAACCATTAAGGGCGTGAAAGTGGTCGTGGGCGAGGTGGCTAACGTGGACCGGGAGGGTCTGAGGCAGTTGGTGGACTCACTGCGACAGAAATTAGGGTCGGGTGTGGTCGCCCTGGGGATGCCAGATGACGGCAAAGTAGCCCTGATCGCCGGGGTGACCAAGGACCTGACCGCCAAAGTCCATGCCGGCAAGCTGATACAGGCGCTGGCCAAGCAGGTGGGCGGTTCGGGGGGCGGAAGGCCGGATTTGGCTGAGGCTGGCGGAAAAGACACAGCTGCCCTAGAAAGTGCCTTACAGAGTGTCCCCAGCCTGCTGGAAGCCTTGCTATAATAAGGGGCAGCGTCGGAAGCGTTGCCTCGCAAGTGAAGCATTCGGCTGCACTTGTTCGCAGGGTGGAGCTTCGCAGTTGCAGCACGCGGTGTCTTACGGCCCCACTCGAGGCGGCTCGAACCGCGCAACGGATATTTATACCTATGCCTTCCCCAAGGCACATGAACGGCCTACGAACTCAACTAAACCTGAGGAATGTCCTGGTGCTTTCGTCGGTATTGAGCGGCGTGTTGGGCGCTCCCCGGCCCGTAAAGGCGCAGATTACGACCGAGACCGCGACGGATGGGCGACGCATGTTTGTGAACGCTGACCCGCCGGTGATCGCGAAGTTATCAGCGAGGAAGCCGGCGAAACAGTCTATCTATTTGCAGAGCGAAATTTCGTTCTCTGGGACGGACCGGCCAGCAATGTTTCTGGACCGCGATGGAGCTGAGAAACTGGTGCGGGAAGCCGCGGAACGCCACAAAGTGGATCCGGCGCTGGTGCGTGCCGTGATCGAAACAGAGTCGAACTGGAATCCCGCGGCGAGATCACACAAGGGCGCAATTGGGTTGATGCAATTGATTCCGACGACGGCGATGCGTTTTGGCGTGAATGACGTTTATAGCCCGAAGCAGAACGTGGATGCGGGCGTGAAGTATTTGAAGACGTTGCTGGAAAGGTATCACGGCAACCTGGACCTGGCGCTGGCGGCGTACAATGCTGGTGAGGGGGCTGTGGATCGTGCGCATGGCGTGCCATCGTTCCAGGAGACACAGAGTTACGTGCGCAAGGTGCAGGACGCGTATTACCGGCCCGGATCGGGTCGCATGGATGAGGCGTACACGCGGTCCAGCCGGATTCACCGGCAAGTAGACGCGCATGGGCGGATTATTTTTACGAACGAGTGAAAACATGCATCAAATTATTGTAGTTGGGGTTAGTAACAGAGAGAAGTAGGGCCAAGTTGGGGGAATACCGGGGAAGTATGGGTACGGCGCGGAAATATTTCCACAAGAGTTTCGCCGGCGTTTCGCTGGGTATTGTACTGGCGGCGTGCGTAATTCCCTGCTCTGTGCGCGCCGCAAACACGAACTCAGCCGCCAAACGCGAGGCGGCAAGTGCGCAATTTGGACGGGCGCAAGAGATGCGCGCAGCCTTGAACGAGAAGGCGCCGGAAAAGCGCACGTTGGCGGACTACAAGCGAGTCGTCACCACCTACCAGCGGGTTTACCTGATTACGCCTCATGCAATAGAAGTGGCCGATGCGACGATTGCCATCGGCGAACTGAATAGGGAGATGGGCGACCGGTTTGGGCGCAGCTACTATCAAACGGCGGCGGAAGCCTACCAATTTTTGATTCGTGAATACCCGACCAGTAAATTTGTGCCGGATGCGATGCTGCGGATGGCGCAGTTGCAGAAGGATCAGCTTGGGGATCCGGCCGCGGCGACAAAGACTTATCAGGAATTCCAGAAAAAGTATCCGCGGTCGCCGCACAAACGCGAGGTGCAGGAAGCGCTGGCCGAATTGGCGCTGATGAGAAATGCGGAGAACGGGCAGTTGGACGCGAAGACGACGCAACCGGCTCCCGCGGCGGCTCCGCCTCCTCGAGCGGCGAAGGAAGAAAATTTGCAACCCGTGGGGCGGGTTGCGGGCAGCACCAGCGGTGGAGAGAAGCCAAAGTTGGCGGGAGTGCCGAGCGTGCAGCATATCCGGTGTACGCCGATGCCCGACGGAACAGAAGTGGTGATCGACCTCGAGGATGCGGTGCAGTATGTATCCGGGCGCATCGCGAATCCGGATCGGATTTATTTTGATCTGCATGCGGCAAGGCTGTCGCCGGCGCTGGTGAGAAGCAAGATTCATGTAAGTGGCGAGTTGTTGACGCAGGTGCGCGTGGCGCAGAACCAGGGTGGTGTGGTTCGCGTGGTGCTGGATGTGAATGGAGTGAGGGATTACGCGGCTTCGCTGATGCACAATCCGTCGCGACTGGTGATCGAGCTTTATGGAACGGGCGGGGCGCGCAGCGCACCGGTGCAGTCGGCGAAGGCGGTCCGGCCTGCAGCGAAGAATCCGAGCAACGAGAGGTCAGGCGGCGCTAGCGATGCAGAAACGATCGCCATGAACGCCCCGGTGGCCAGCGATATTTCAGAACCAGCGGCGCCCGTGGAAGAGGCGACACCGACGCCTGTGACCCCCAAGCCCATTCCTTCGCCAGTCAAGAACCTCAGTACCATTCGTAGCAAAACGGGTGCGGGGTCGAAGCCCGATTTGGTCCAGCCTGCAGTGGCCGCCCCGGTGGCAACTCGCGATGGGCAGTCTACTTTGACGCGTGCGCTGGGGCTGAAGATTGGCCGCATCGTGATTGACGCGGGTCATGGGGGGCACGACACGGGGACGATCGGACCAACCGGGCTGATGGAGAAAGATTTGTGCCTGGATGTGGCGCTGCGGCTTGGGAAGATTATTCAGCAAAAACTGCCGGGCGCGGACATTGTGTTCACGCGGTCCGACGATACGTTTATTCCCTTGGAAGACCGGACCCGGATCGCCAATGAGGCGAAGGCCGACTTGTTTCTTTCGATCCACGCAAATTCCAGCCCGGACCACGGGGCGCGTGGGATTGAAACTTATTACCTGAACATGAAAGGCTCGGCGGAAGCGATGGCCGTGGCGGCGCGAGAGAACGCGGTTTCGCAGGAAGGCATTCACGACCTGGAAGAAGTGGTGAAAAAGATTGCGCGAACGGAAAAGATTGACGAGTCGCGGGAGTTGGCCGAGGACGTGCAGGATTCTTTGTCGAAGCGGATACAAAAGACCGCCAAACCGGTAAAGAACCGCGGTGTGCGGAAGGCGCCGTTTGTGGTGCTGATTGGGGCGGATATGCCGTCGATCCTGACGGAGATATCGTTCCTGAGCAATCCGGCGGACGAGCAACTTTTGAAAAAGCCGGAATACCGCCAACGAGTGGCGGAGGGGCTCTACCAGGGAGTTTCAGACTACCTGCAGAGCATGAACAGCATGGCGGTGAATGGCAAGGCCAAGCCAGGCCGCGTTACCCCGGTGGCGGCGGTGGAAGAGTCAAGGAACCAACAATAAGTTCCCGGCGTCTAATATACTGACAGGTATGTACCGAATCATTCTTGGTTGCGTGCTGGCCGGCGCCCTTTGCGCCTTGAGCGTTGCTGCGGACGCTCCCCTTCTCCCCAATCAATTTGGACCCTGGCAAGCGGAAGCGCCTGTGAAGGCGCTGCAGCCTAAGGACCTTGGCACGGCTTGGTCGAATGCGCCAGATGGCGAACGCGTACTGGCGGAAGCCGGACTGAGCAAGATTGAGCAGCGCGCCTATAAGAATGGCGCGGATGAGATTACGCTGCGCGCATTTCTGTTGCGCGATCCGAGCAGCGCGTTTGAGGTATATACATTTTTGTTGGCGCCGGGGATGAAGGATTCGGGGCTGGGCACGGACTCCGCGGCTGGCGAACGGGGCGCGCGATTCCTGGTGGGAAACATTGTTGTGCAGGCGGAGATTTCTCCTAAAGCAAAATCCGACGGGCTGAAAGACCTACTGACGGCGCTGCAAGCGAGGACGGATCAGACTCCGCTGCCCCCGGTGAAGAATTATCTGCCCGTGCGCGGGCGGACGTTCGGCTCGGAGAAATACGCACTCGGACCGGAAGGATTTCGTGCGGCGATGAAGGCACTGGGGCAAGACGCCTCGAAGGGCTTGATCGACGCGGTTGGATTTCAGAATGGTGCGGAAGCGATGCTGGCCGGTTATCGCGGCGAACACGGAAGCGGCACACTGCTGCTTCTGGACTACCCTACGCCACAACTGGCGGAACAGCATTTGCACCACCTGGAGCAGGTACTGCCTGAAGCGGCGAGGACTGCGGGAGTAACGGTGGAGC
>Ga0210399_10002997_pt1 | contig 13133 bp, 9 predicted proteins | sample IncBWC14MmetaG_FD_150865 | JGI IMG/M metagenome (GOLD analysis project Ga0210399, IMG submission 150865) | Forest soil microbial communities from Barre Woods Harvard Forest LTER site, Petersham, Massachusetts, United States - Inc-BW-C-14-M | ecosystem: Environmental > Terrestrial > Soil >... | reverse complement strand
CCGCAGGTGGCATCGAAAGTGCGGATCGCGCATTTCGACACCGGCTACGACCCCAATCACGATACTTTGCCAAAACGGCTGCGGCGGGATCTCGGGCACAACTTCGTCGATGACGACAATCCGAACGATGCGAGCGACCAGACCAGCGGGCTCCTCACCAATCTCGGCCATGGCACCGGCACGCTTTCCATCCTCGCCGGCACCGCGCTGCCGGGACAATCATTGCTGGGCGGCGCGCCGTTTGCGGAAATCGTGCCGGTTCGGGTCGCCAACCGGGTCGTGCTGTTCAGCAACAGTGCGATCGCAAAGGCGTTCGACTATGTGCATTCGCTCAATGCCAACGGCCCCAATCGGGTCGACATCATCACCATGAGCATGGGCGGCCTGGCCTCGCAGGCGTGGGCGGATGCGGTGAATGCGCTGTACGAGCAGGGCGTCTTCATCGTCACCGCCGCCGGCAACAATTTTGGCAACCTGCCGACCCACAACATCGTCTACCCCGCGCGGTTTAACCGCGTCGTCGCCGCCTGCGGCGTGATGGCGGACGGCAAGCCCTATGCCGATCTCGGCATTCGCCTGATGGCCGGCAATTATGGTCCCGACAGCAAAATGACGACGGCGATTGCCGCGCCCACCCCGAACGTGCCGTGGGCGCGCTTCGGCTGCCGCGATATCGTCGATTTCGATGGCCAGGGAACGTCGGCCGCAACCCCGCAGGTCGCAGCCGCCGCGGCGATCTGGCTGCAAAAGAACCGGGCCACGGTTGATGCCTATCCGCAAGCGTGGATGCGGGTCGAGGCGATCCGCGGCGCGCTGTTCGACAGCGCCGATCGCGATCAGCAGCAAGTCAAACGCCTTGGACAGGGCCAATTGCGCGCCAACGAAGCGCTCGCGAAGGCGCCGGCGGCGGCAGCCGTGCTGCGCCAGACTTCCCGCGACACGGTTTCATTTCCGATTCAGCAGGTCGTGACCGGTCTAGGCATGCAAGCCGCGGCGGGGCCGCAGCAAGAGATGCTGGAACTCGAGGCGCTGCAGCTCTCGCAGAACTCCGCGATCGAAAGCGTCATGCCGGCCGATCCGGCTCATGCCTCACCGGGGGAGCTGCGCCGCCTCGCGGAAGCCCTGGCCGCCGACCCGCGCGCCTCAAAGGCATTGCGCCAGGCGCTGAGCGGCTCCGTCCAGGGCGCGCAAGTCAGCGTCCCCGTAAGCCCGCCGCGCGGGTTGAACGCGATCGAGCAACTGCATCTGGACCACGCGGTCAATCCCCGCGTGCCGATCCCGGCTCATCGGCCGTTGCGTGTCTATGCCTACGATCCGGCGCTCGGCGCCAAGCTCGATACCGTCGGTATCAACGAAGGCACGCTCGAAGTGCGCTGGGAAGACGACCTGAAGCCGGGTCCGATCGGCAAATATATCGAGGTGATCGACGTCGACCCGGCGAGCCAATGTTGCTACGCGCCGGTTGACCTGAACGACCCGTATATCCTGACGAGATCGGGCCTGACGCCATCCGAAGCCAGCCCGCAGTTCCATCAGCAGATGGCCTACGCGGTGGCGATGAAGACGATCGAACATTTCGAAAAGGCGCTGGGCCGCGTCGCGCTGTGGGCGCCGCGCGAGATTCGCCACGAGGGCAAGGAAACGACCACGGAATATGTCGACCGCTTACGCATCTACCCGCACGCGCTGCGCGCGAAGAATGCCTATTACAGTCCGGAGCACAAGGCGCTGTTGCTCGGCTATTTTACCGCCCCGGCCTCCAGCGGAGAGGGGCTGATGAAAGGCAGCGTGGTCTTCACGGCGGTTTCTCACGATGTCGTGGCTCACGAGACGACCCACGCCTTGCTCGATGGCGTTCACCGGCGGTTTCGTGAAGCGACCAATCCGGACGTATTCGCCTTTCACGAGGCCTTTGCCGATATCGTCGCGATATTCCAGCACTTCACGCTTCCCGAAGCGCTCTCCCATCAGATCGCGGCAACGCGCGGCGACCTCGAACAGCAGAACCTGCTCGGGCAGCTCGCCATCCAGTTCGGCGAGGCGACCGGCCGTTACGGTGCCTTGCGCGATTATATCGGCGAAGTGGAACCGCCGAAGGATGGTAGTGCGGGCGACGCCAAATGGGTTCGCCGCTGGCCAAAGCAAACCGATTATGAGGATACAAAAGACGAACCCCATGCCCACGGCGCCGTCCTTGTCGCCGCGGTGTTCGATGCGTTCCTGCAGATCTACAAGCGCCGAACCGCCGATCTCCTGCGGCTGGCGACCAACGGCACCGGCGTCTTGCCCCCCGGTGCGATCTCCGTGGATCTGGTCAATCGGCTGGCGCGCGAAGCGAGCAAGGTCGCCGCGCAGATTCTGAACATATGCATTCGGGCGCTGGATTATTGCCCGCCGGTCGACATCTTCTTCGGGGAGTATCTGCGCGCATTGATTACGGCTGATACCGATCTCGTGCCATACGACAAACTTGGATATCGCACGGCATTTATCGAAGCATTCCGTGATCGCGGCATTTACCCCAGCGATGTGAAGCATCTGTCGCCCGGCAGCCTGCTTTGGGAAGCGCCGCCGTTGCCGTTGCGGCAGGAAAAGGTGCGAGATGTCCTCAAGAAGATGTTGACCGGTTGGGATCTGAACAGCAAGCGAGAAGACGCCTACGAGCTGTCGGAGAAGAACCGTGGGATTTTCTGGGACTGGCTGATGAACAAGGACGAGGTCAATGGCGATGAGATGGCGGCGTTAGGCCTGCTTCGAATCGCCAAGGAGCAGGACTTCAAGATCGGCGATCAGGACGGCGAGCTCCGCAAGATCGAGGTTCATTCGGTGCGGCCGGTGCGGCGGGTCGGCCCGGAAGGCAACATACGCTCCGACCTCGTTGTCGAAATCACACAGACGTTTCGGCCGACGGCAATGCCGGGCGCGCGATTCCGCGGCGGCTGCACATTGATCATCGACCTCGCGACGGCGGAGGTCCGCTACATGGTCCGCAAGAAGGTCGACAGTCCCTACCGCTTTGCCGACCAGATGAAGTTCGGCATGGCGAGCAGCGACGGGCTGCATGCCAATTACTTTGCTGACGGAGCTGCGGTGCGCGAGCCCTTCGCTTTGATGCATCACGTGCACGGATAGGAGAAGTCCATTGGCGCGTACGGCAAAGAAGACGGTAGCCAGGATATCGGCCGGCAAATCGGCGGCGCCGCGGCGAATCCGGCGTGGGGCGCCGGCGGCGCAGGGCGCGGCAACCGCAGTGGCGACGTCGGCTTCGCCTTACCGGGCCAAGGTGAGAATGTATCGCCAGGGTCTAGGCGACTGCTTCCTGATCTCGCTGCCGCGCACCGACGGCAGCAGCCGGCCATTCTACGTCATGATCGACTGCGGCGTCGTGCTCGGCACCGCCGATCCCGGCACCATCATGACGCAGGTGATGGACAACATTGTCGCCGTTACCGGCGGGGAGATCGATCTGTTGATCGCGACCCACGAACACTGGGACCATCTCTCCGGCTTCGTTCAGGCCAAGCCATCTTTCGACAAGCTGACGAAAGTCGGGCAGGTCTGGCTCGCCTGGACCGAAAACCCCGACGACCAGCTGACCCAGAAACTGAAGCAGGAAAAAGGCCAGGCGCTTGCCGCCCTGCGGATGGGATTGAGCCAGATGCAACTGGCCGGAGATTCGGACGGCGTGGCGGAGCTCGGCGGAATTCTGGAATTCTTCGGCGCGGCCAAGGGGCCGACGACCGCAGAGGCACTCGAGAATGTTCGGGCCAAGGCGAAGCCTTCCAAGCCGCGCTATTGCTTGCCGACCGATCCGCCGGTCGTGCCCGCGGGCATCAATGCGCGTTTTTATGTGCTCGGGCCGCCCTACGACGAAAAGATGCTGCGCAAGATCAACCCCTCGGCGACAAACAAGGAAACCTACGGTCTGGCGCTCGACGGTTTTCGGATGTTCATGGATGGCGCGGGTACTGCTTTGGGCGACACCGACGACGGCCGTCCATTCGACCAGCAATATGAAATTCCGTTCGCCTACGCGCAATCGGCGCCTGAACTCGATTTCTTCAGGAAGAATTACTGGCAGCCGGGCAACGCCGCGCCCGATGCGTGGCGGCGGATCGATGCCGATTGGCTCGGCGGGGCGTCCGACTTGGCGCTGCAACTCGACAGCCTGACCAACAATACCAGCCTCGTGATCGCGATCGAATTGCCCGGTAATGATCGCGATGTGCTGTTGTTCGCAGCTGACGCCCAGGTCGGCAACTGGCTGTCCTGGCAGGACCGCTCATGGACGGTGGACGGCAAAACCGTTACCGGGCCCGACCTGCTCAAGCGCGCGATCTTCTACAAGGTCGGCCACCATGGCAGCCACAACGCGACGCTGAAAGCGCAGGGCCTTGAGGAGATGGAACGGCTGCGGGTCGCGATGATTCCGGTCGACCATGAGATGGCGGTCAAGAAACGCTGGGGCAAGATGCCGCTCGACGAACTCGTCGCCGCGCTCAACAGCCAAGCGAAGGGTGTGGTCTTGCGGGTGGACAAGCCCAAGCCGGCCACGACCGAGAACGTGGTCGAGGATAAATTGTTTTTTGAAGTCACTTTTTGACGCCCGCAAATCGACGTTTGCAACCGTTGCAGAGCTGCAAGCATTGTGAAAAAGCGGTGGCTGGGGTTCCTGGATACGTATCGAACTCTGTGCGTTGCGCCGAATCAAGAAATTCGTTCAATCTTTGATGAGCTTAGAAGCTCTAGCTCCAGTTTTTAGCTCCAGTTCTTGCGTCTCGCCTCAATCCGCCTCATGCTCAGAAAACTTTGCAATTCGGCCTGAAGTCCGGACGGACTATCCGTCGGACGAGAGGAAAGCGCTATGTCGACCTTCCAGCTGAGCCTTGTGTCGCCCGAGAGCCTGTTGTTTTCCGGCCAGGTCGATCAGGTGGACCTGCCCGGCGTTGAGGGCGATTTCGGCGTCCTTTCCGGCCACGCACCGATCGTTGCAATGCTTCGCCCGGGGATCGTGACGGCAATGGCTGGGAACGTCAGCGAAAAATTCGTAGTTTTGGGAGGCTTGGCCGAATTTTCGGACGAGCAGCTTACGATCCTGGCGGATTCTGCCTCATCCGTTGAAGACTTTGACCTTGCCGCACTCAGGTCGAAGATTGAGGAAATCCAGCAAGGCCTGGAGAAGCAACCGGCCGGCGGTGAACTTGATCGCGCCATTGCGCTGCTCGACCATTACAAGTCCATCCATATAAGTTTGGCACCCACCACCGCCTTCTAGAGGCGACAACACATCCGAATGCAGTCGGGACTGAAATCATGACAACCTTCGACAAACGCGAACAGGGTTTTGAGGCTAAATTCATCCACGATGAAGAGCTGAGGTTCAAGGTCACGGCAAGGTGCAACAAAATGCTGGGCAGCTGGGCTGCGGGTCAGCTCGGCCTGACCGGAGATGCCGCCGTGGCCTACGCGAATGAACTCGTGACCGCTAACCTGGAGAGTCAAACCAGTGACGATATCTTGCGCAAGGTATCAAAAGACTTGGCGCCGAAGGGCATCGCGCAGCAGCAGGTCGCTCAGAAGATGGATGAGTATCTTCACGCCGCGCTGGGGCAGATTGAAGCCGGCCACTGACCAACTGCAGCGACACGCCGCCGCGCCGGCATGCGGTCAGGCATGGAGCGTCGGCTAAGACTTCCTCTCCGATGCATCCTTCGCAGCAGACATCACCCCTTCGGCGATCTGCTTCATTTGCTCTCCAGCATTCGTGAAGCGTTTGCAATCGGCACAGCTCGCTAAGCCAAGCCCGTAGGCTGTTGCGGCAAGCAGGCAGTAGTAGAGAATCTGTGCAGCGATCGCATAGCTTCCGACACTTGGAGGGTGAGCCAACACGTTGGCAGCTCGTCGCTGCGCTGGTTCCACCTGTTCAACGGGTACTGGCTGACGGGTTCAATACAGCTCGGCCACGAACTTCATTCGGCGCAAGGTGGTGTGGTCGTTGTACCGGTCCTTGTCGGATCTCTTTGGCAATTTGACCCGTTCGGGCGACAGCCGCTTGTACGGGATCGCCTTCAGCAGGTGCGAGATGCAGTTCAGTCGCGCGCGCTTCTTGTCTTCGGAGCGAACGACGTACCACGGCGCATGCTTCGAATCGGTGGCCTTGAACATCAGATCGCGCGCCCTGGAATATTCGTACCAGCGCCGATAGGACTCGAGATCCATCGGGCTGAGTTTCCACTGTCTCAGTGGGTCGCTAATCCGGGCCGCGAACCGCTTCTCCTGCTCCTCCATGCCGGCTTCCAGCCAGAACTTGATCAGAATGATGCCGCCGTCGACGATGTATTTTTCGACCTCCGGACAAAGATCGAGGAAACGCTCGTGCTCTTGCTTGGTGCAAAAGCCCATGACGTATTCGACGCCGGCCCGGTTGTACCAGCTTCGGTCGAAGATGACGATTTCGCCCGCGGCCGGAAGGTATGGCATGTATCGCTGGAAGAAAATCTGGGTTTTTTGCCGATCGGAAGGAGCGGGGAGGGCTATCGTCCGGAATATGCGCGGACTTACTTTTTCGGTAATCGCCTTGATCGTGCCGCCCTTGCCGGCGGCATCGCGTCCTTCGAACAGGATGATGACCCGTAGTCCTTTGGTCGTTACCCACCGCTGAAGATGGCAAAGCTCGACCTGAAGTTTGCGCAGCTCCTTTTCATAGGGCTTGCGCTTCATCCTGGAGTCTTTTTCATTGGCCATGAGCGTTTGCCCGTTGGATCCGCGGATACTTTACCAACTCAGCGTAATGCCGATATCGCCTGGGATGCCGCCAGGAAAGTCGATGATCTGATAGGCGATCTTGTAGCCGCGCGGCTGCAGGTAGTCCCTCCAGAGCTCATAAATCTCCTTTGGAATTCCGGTGAGCGTGTTTTCCCAGCCTTTTTCCATCTGGTTGATCGCTCGACCGCGGTCCGAGCAAAGGATGTTCGGGAACCGGTAGACTTGGATCTCATGCAGGCCATTTCTCACCGCGCGCTGGATCACTGTGGAAGCACGCTTGACCTTTTCTTCCTCGGAAAGTCCCGAAGGCTTGGAGAGTTCATCGATCAAGGACTGCTTTTCGGCTTCGGCGGCGGCCATCTGGCGCATTTCCGCCTCGGCTTTTTCAGCCTCCTTGAGTGCGGATTGTTTCCGGATGTCTTTGGCTGATGGCAGCAGATCGTCGATGTTCATGATGAAACTCCTGAATGTTCGCTGTTTGCGGCGGATTTCCGAGGATTTCGAAGTCAAAAATAAGGCGCTCGTCAAAGGGTCTGTTGAGATAGATCAACACCTGCCTCGCTGCATCGCCTAACTGGAGGATTAGGAAACCTCGAAAAGATGGAACTGAAATATGTCCAGCGACAATCAGCAGGCGGCAGGCAGCACGCCGTCCCTCGGCCTTTTCGGTCCCGCCCTCGAATACATGGTAGATGCAGCCCAGCGCAGCGTTCTGTTCTGCGACGTGATGCGCCAGCGCAGCAATCAGTATCGCGAGCACTTGGCCGCGACGGTCCCTCATGTTCTTGATTACGCCGCGGAGCTTGTGATCGACGGACGCACGCTGAAGCGGCCGGTGAACTATCTGCTGGTGCGCATCGTGCCGCCGAAGGGCGTCGAGCTCGATATGAAGCGCCGCCCCTTCGTGGTGGTGGATCCGAGGGCCGGACATGGTCCGGGCATCGGCGGCTTCAAGGCCGACAGCGAGATCGGCGTTGCGATGAAAGCGGGGCATCCCTGCTATTTCGTCGGCTTCACGCCCGATCCGATGCCGGGCCAGACCATCGAGGATATCGCCAAAGCCGAAGCGGCGTTCCTTGAAAAAGTCATATCGCTTCATCCCGACGCCGACGGCAAGCCGTGCGTGATCGGCAACTGCCAGGCCGGCTGGGCGGTCATGATCCTGGCCTCGATTAGGCCGGAGCTGTTCGGCCCGATCATCCTCGCCGGCGCGCCGCTGTCGTATTGGGCGGGTGTGCGTGGACAAAATCCGATGCGCTATTCGGGCGGTCTGCTGGGCGGAAGCTGGCTGACGGCGCTGACCAGCGATATGGGCGGCGGTACGTTCGACGGCGGCAAGCTGGTCGCCAATTTCGAGAACCAGAATCCGGCCAACACGCTGTGGACCAAGCAATACAACGTCTACTCCAGGGTCGATACCGAAGCGAAGCGCTACCTCGAATTCGAGAAGTGGTGGGGCGGACACGTCAACCTCAATGCCGAGGAAATCCAGTTCATCGTCGACGAACTGTTTGTCGGCAACAATCTGGCCGCCGGACGCATCGAGACCTCCGACGGCACGGCCGTCGATCTTCGCAACATTCGCTCGCCGATCGTGGTGTTCTGCTCGAAAGGCGACAACATCACGCCGCCGCAGCAAGCGCTCGGCTGGATCCTCGACCTCTATGACGACGTCGACGAGATCAGGTCGTTCGGCCAGACCATTGTCTATACCGTCCACGAGACCGTCGGCCATCTCGGAATCTTCGTCTCCGGCGGCGTCGCAAAGAAGGAGCACAGCGAGTTCTCCAGCAATATCGACCTGATCGATATACTGCCTCCCGGCCTCTACGAGGCGACGTTCACGCGAAAATCCGGCGACACCGTCAATCCCGATCTCATATCGGGTGACTGGAACATGCGCTGCGAGGCGCGGACGCTGGATGATATCCGTGCCATGGGCGGCAATTCACCGGAGGACGAGCGCCGGTTTGCCACCGCCGCGCGAGTCTCCGAAATCAATCTTTCGCTCTATCGCGCCTTCATGCAGCCGATGGTCAAGGCGATCTTCACGCCGCAGGTCGCCGAGGCGATGAAGCGCTTTGATACCGGACGCCTGCAGTACGAGGCGTTTACCGACGCCAATCCTTTGATGGCACCGCTGGCGAAAGCCGCCGAGCAGGTCCGCGAGCATCGCAAGCCCGCGGCAGCGGACAATCCGTTCATCGTTGCTCAGGAGAAGGTTTCCGCGGAGATCGTTAAGGCGCTCGACGCCTGGCGGGAGACCACTGAGAAAGCCTCGGAGTCGATGTTCCTTGCCATTTATGGATCGCCCGCGCTTCAGGCCGCGGTCGGCGTCAACCCTGACGCCGCTCGGCCGCGGAGGCCGGGGAAGTCCCTGATGCACCGCGAGCTCCTGGCAAAACGCATTGCGGAGCTGAAATCGCGGATCACCGAAGGTGGTCTCCAGGAATGCACCATCCGCGGTCTGCTCTATGCAGGCGCTGCGCGCGGCGCCGTCGACGAGCGCGGCGTTGAGGCATTGCGCCGGATTCGTCTGACCGGAGCCGCATCGCGATTGACGCTGCCGGAATTCAAGGCGATGGCACGCGAGCAGTTCCTTCTTCTGTTGCTGGATCGGGAAGCCACACTCGCGGCAATTCCGAAGTTGCTGCCGGCGGACATCGGCGAACGAAGGAAGGGCCTCGCCGCCATTCGCAATGTTCTGAGCGCCGCCGGCGAAATCACCGGTGAAACCGCGGAACGGCTGAAGAGAGTTGTGTCACTTTTCGATGTCGATGAGGCCGGGCCTTCGGGAACCGGTGCCGACAGCGTCCCTTTCGTTCCGAACACAGACAGAGCCAAGGCATCGTAACCGCCACTGCGACAACTGGGAGCAGAACCATGAGCGTAGTTCCAGTCGAGGCCGGCGAAATGCAGCCGCAAGGGAAGTATGACCGACTGCTCGCAGCGGCCAAGCAAGTGCCGGCAGCCGTCACTCTAGTAGTGCATCCCTGCGACGAGGCGTCGTTGCGGGGCGTCTGCGAAGCCGCCGCCGGCGGTATTATCAAGCCGGTCCTGGTAGGACCTGCGGGCAAGATCAGGGAGGTGGCGGCGAAGCACAGTTTCGATATCTCGCAATTCGAAATCGTCGACGCTAGCCATAGTGAAGCTGCGGCAGCAAGGGCCGTTGAACTGATCCACGAAGCCAAGGGCGAGCTGTTGATGAAGGGTAGCCTTCATACCGACGAGCTTATGCGCAGCGTGACTGCGAAATCGACCGGCCTGCGCACCAACCGGCGCATCAGCCACGTGTTCGTGATCGGTGTGCCCGGTTATGCCCAGACCTTGTTCATCACGGACGCGGCGATCAACATTTTCCCGGACCTCGAATGCAAAGTGGACATCGTTCAAAATGCGATCGATCTCTGGCAGGGAATCGGTTTCGGCACGCCGAGGGTCGCAATCCTGTCCGCCGTGGAAACGGTAACGTCCAAAATTCCCTCGACCATCGAGGCCGCCGCGCTATGCAAGATGGCCGACCGCGGCCAGATTACCGGGGCCTTGCTCGACGGGCCGCTGGCGTTCGACAATGCCATTGACCCGGAGGCCGCCAGGATCAAAGGAATCAAATCTGCCGTCGCCGGCCAGGCGCAGATCCTGGTTGTACCGGATCTCGAGGCCGGCAACATGCTGGCGAAAAATCTCACCTTCATGGCGAAGGCCGACTCGGCCGGCATCGTGCTGGGCGCGCGGGTTCCGATCATCCTCACATCGCGCGCGGATTCGCTTCGGGGTCGCATGGCCTCCTGCGCGGTTGCGGTGCTCTATGCCGATGCCCGCCGCCGTTCCTCAAGCGTAGCGGCCGCGTGAGTGTCATGGATACCATCCTCGTCGCCAATGCCGGCTCGTCGAGTGTCAAGTTCCAGGTGTTCGGGATTGGACAGGACGGCAGCCTGAAGCGCCAGATCAAGGGCCAGATGGATGGCGTCGGAAGCCGGCCGCGGCTGCGCGCCACCGGGGCCGACGGCGCCGTGCTGATCGACCGCAGCTATGAAAATGAAGCCGTCCGCGACGTCGCGGCCGCGATCACGACAGCGGGCGCCTGGTTGCGCGGGGAGCTGAAGATCGATCCGATTGCGATCGGGCATCGCGTCGTGCATGGCGGCCCGGATTACGACCGGCCGGTGCGGGTCGACCAAAACGTATTGGCGCAACTGGAAAAATACATTTCACTGGCGCCGCTTCATCAGCCGTACAATCTTGCACCGATCCGATCGATCCTGTCCCGTTTCCCGGATCGCCCCCAGGTCGCGTGCTTTGACACCGCCTTTCATCGCGGCCACGGTGACTTGGCCGACCGCTACGCAATTCCGGAATATCTCTACGCCGAAGGTGTGCGCCGCTACGGCTTCCACGGTCTCTCCTACGAGTACATCGCGAGCATTCTGCCCGACGTCGCGCCAGGCATTGCGTCGAAGCGGGTGATCGTCGCTCATCTCGGCAGCGGCGCTTCCATGTGCGCGCTCGACAACGGCCGCAGCATCGAGAGCAGCATGGGGTTCACCGCGCTTGACGGCCTGCCGATGGGTACGCGGCCCGGCCAGATCGACCCGGGCGTGGTGCTTTATCTGATTTCCGAAAAGGGCATGGCGCCGGCCGACATCCAGAATTTCCTCTACCGGGAGTGCGGGCTCAAGGGCCTGTCGGGTGTCAGTAACGACATGAGGGAGCTTCTGACGAGCGATAGCCCGCGCGCTGCCCTTGCCGTCGACTACTTTGTTTACCGCGCCAGTCTGTTTGCGGGAATGCTGGCGGCTGCCCTGCAAGGGGTGGATGCATTGGTGTTTACCGCAGGGGTTGGTGAGAATTCCGCGCCTGTACGCGCGGCGATCGCTGCGAAGCTGGGCTGGCTCGGGGTTTCGATCGATGCGGACGCCAACGAAAAGCACGCGCGCCTGGTTTCGCGGCCGGAAAGCCGGGTCGCGGTCTACGTGCTGCCGACCGATGAGGAGCTGATGATCGCCCGGCACACATGGTCGCTGCTGTCGAAGAGTTCAAAGAAACACGAGAGGGTGTCATGACAATACCTGTGTATCCGGAAACCGCGACAGCGCTCAAAGGCCGCAAGGGATTGATCGTCGGCATCGCCAACGAGCAGTCGATCGCCTGGGGTTGCGCCAAGGCGTTTCGCGCGCTGGGCGCTGATCTTGCCGTGACCTATCTGAACGAAAAGGCAAAGAAGCATGTCGAGCCGCTGGCCCTCGAACTCGAAGCGCCGATCTTCATGCCGATGGACGTCAGCGCTCCCGGACAGACCGAAGCCGTGTTCGAGCGAATTCAAAAGGAATGGGGGCAGCTCGACTTTCTCGTCCACTCGATTGCCTTCTCCCCCAGGGAAGCCCTGCACGGACGAGTGATCGATGTCGGCCGGGAGGGCTTCCTGGCCACCATGGATGTCTCATGCTGGTCGTTTATCCGCATGGCGCATCTGGCAGAGCCCCTGATGAAGAACGGCGGCACGCTCTTCACGATGACCTATTACGGCAGCCAGATGGTGGTGGAGAACTACAACATCATGGGCGTCGCCAAGGCGGCGCTTGAATGCACCGTCCGTTACGTCGCGTCCGAAGTTGGCCCCAAGGGCATCCGGGTTCACGCCATTTCGCCCGGTCCGCTGGCGACACGCGCGGCCTCGGGCATTCCCGAGTTTGACGAACTGATGGCGAAGGCGCAGTCTAAAGCGCCGGCGCGTAGCCTTGTGAGCATCGACGACGTTGGCAAGGCGGTCGCATTCCTAGCGCTCGACGGCGCGAAGCTGATGACGGGAGATACGATTTACATCGACGGCGGTTATCATATTATCGATTGAACGGGAGCCGGAAATGAGTTCGCCGGATCGCGCTTCCGAGAACGCATCGATTTGCTGCGACTGAGGTTGACTTGAATCAACGGACGAACGAGAACCGACGCACTCCTTAAGTAGTTAGCGTTGTTCGTATTTGCGGAGAGAGAGCGCCTATGACAGCCGCACCCAATCCAATCGCGACACACAACCTGCCATTCTTCATCACGGCGCCGGGCGACACCGACGTGCTCTTCAATGTTACGCTGGTGTTTGTCGTTGCGAGCATTGTGCTTACCGGCGTCATCTTCCTGACGATCCATTCGCTGCCGGAAAGAATGGCGCACAAATCGAAGAAAGTTCAGCTCGATATTGTCGCTTTGCTCTGTTTGCTCGCTCTCCTTACGCACGAGCATCTCTTCTGGTTCGCGGCGATCCTGCTGGCTTTCATCGACATTCCCGACTTCCTGACGCCGTTCAAGAGCATCGCAAGTTCAGTGGAAACGATTGCCGGGCAGGAAGCCGCCGGCAGTCCCGCTGATCA
>Ga0210399_10002995_pt1 | contig 13142 bp, 8 predicted proteins | sample IncBWC14MmetaG_FD_150865 | JGI IMG/M metagenome (GOLD analysis project Ga0210399, IMG submission 150865) | Forest soil microbial communities from Barre Woods Harvard Forest LTER site, Petersham, Massachusetts, United States - Inc-BW-C-14-M | ecosystem: Environmental > Terrestrial > Soil >... | reverse complement strand
CACTCAGGTCGAATGTCTTTCGGCCGAGAATCTTCGCGTCGACCGTGCGCATGAATTTTGGCAAACCATAAAAACCTTTCGGCGCCGGACGATTCGTCAGCCAGTCGACGTTTCCGTCCGGTCGAGCGATGTAACCATCAGCGCTCGTCGCGATGTGAACGATGATTTTTCGCTTCGCCACGGCTGTCCCTTCCTGGTCGTGAGTCGAGTGAAGATCATGACTCGTATCACGGGCTGTTAGGGAAACCGGAACCTAAGCCCCGCCAAGAAACTAAATTACAACCGCCGCCGTCTTCCTCTCCGGATTAAAAAACGGCAGCGCCACCACCTTCGCCGACACCGTCTTCCGCGAAGCCTCCACCGTCAATTCCATGCTCAAATTCGTCCCCATCGCCGCGCTCTCCCGCCCAACCGTCGCCAGCGCAATCATCCTCTTCAACGTTGGCGACCACGTCGTAGACGTCGCCTTCCCAACCTGCCGCCCCTCGCGATACACCGGCACAGCCACCCGTGAAGCCGTCGACGGCACCTGTGGCGCCATCCCAATCTTTTCGTAAAGCGCTTCCACTTCGTTCCAGTTCACTTCCAGTCCCACCAATCGCCGCGCTGCACCGCCCTTCTTCGCCTCCATCACCAGCGCCTCGCGCCCCACAAAACTCTCTTTCTTCAAGTCCACCAATTTCCCGAGCCCGATCTCCCCCGGCGCATAGCGCTGCTCATCAATCAGCGATTTCTTGCTCGAAATGTAATCCACTTCAATCAGGATCAATCCCGCCTCGATCCGCGCGATATCCAGCGCCACCATTCCCGCCGGGTGAATGTCGAACGCCCGCCCTTTGTTCATCAACTCATCAAAAACCTTGATCGCATCCTTCCACGGGACCCAGATTTCATATCCCAAATCACCCGTGTAACCCGTCCGCGAAATATCCACCGGCACGCCCGCAATCTTTCCATGCGTCACACGGAAATATTTCAGCCCGGCAATGTTCGCCTCAGCCGCCACATGCAGCAGCTTTCCCGAAGTCGGCCCTTGCAACGCCAGGGCCGCCACCTTCTCCGAAATATCCTCGATTTGCACATCCAGTCCCAGCGAGTTCTGGCTGAACCACCGCAAGCTCGGATCCGCCGCCGTCCACCGGTACTCGTTTTCCCCCAGCCGCGTAATCGTCCCGTCGTCCACCACCTTCCCCTCGGGATCGCACCAGCAGCAATAAATCACCTGGTCCACGGCCACCTTATTAATGTCCCGCGCAATCACCCGGTTCACGAACTTGGTAGCATCGCCGCCGGTAACCCGGTATTTGAACAGCGGTGAAATATCAATCAGCGCGGTGGAATTTCGAATGGCGTTGTATTCGTGCTCGTGCGTCATCTCATAGACGCTGACCGTGTAATAGCCCGACCACTCGCGATAGCTCAGGCTTTCGCAAAGCGCCAACGTTCTCTCATGGAATGCGGTTCCAACCGGCACGTAGCCTCCGTGAATCGAATAAACTTTGCTCGCAGCTTATCAAATGGACTTCGGATTATAGTTTCGATTTCCATGCGGCGGCAAGCAGCCTGCCGGCCTGTCCCCACCTGTCCGCAAGGCCAGTAATTAAATCGATGAAATGCCGCTCAGCCCGCGCCCATTTCGACTGGTTTTTGTTAGCCTGAACCTAACCTTGAGAGTTCTGTACACTGGCGCTCGCCGTCGGAGGGCGGGCGCTCTCATACACTCAATTTACCAGGCTGGCCTAAGGGAGCTTCACGTGAAACGCACATCCATCTATCGTGGTTTCGCAAGCATCCTCTTCCTCGGGATCGCGGCAAGCCAATCCGCGCCCCAGACCACCGCGATTTATAAACCAGATTCTCCCGCCACTGCACAGGCCACCGCGGGACGCGTCGCGCGCACCACCAAGGCCGTGAACTATCGCCGCGCCAATGGCTTCACAAAGGTCGATCTTCAAGGCACCGAGCTCCTGCAGGGCGCCAACGCGGAAGTAAAGGTCGAGAGCAAGAAAAACCGCATGGAAATCGAAGCGAAATTCGCAGGTCTGAACGACGCCACGAAGTTCGGTCTCGAATATCTCACCTACGTCTTCTGGGCCGTTTCCGCCCAGGGCCGCGCCGAAAATCTGGGCGAAGTCGTGGTTAAAAATGGTGCCGCCACCGTAAAAGCCGTCACGGACATGCAAACCTTCGGCATGATCGTCACCGCCGAACCCTATTTCGCCGTTACGCAGCCCGGAAACATGGTCGTCCTCGAAAATACGGTACCCACTACTGGCGGCGGCAAGGTCGAAAACATTGATGCCACCTATGAACTCCTCGGCCGCGGCGTCTATTCTTCCTCCAACACCAAAATCGAAAACGCCATTTTCGGCATCGATCCCAAGACCCCGCGCGAGCTCTTCGAAGCTCGCAACGCCGTTCGCATCGCGCGCAACGCCAGCGGAGGCAAATACGCCCTTTCCACCCTCGCCAAAGCCGAACAGCAATTGACCGCCGCGGAAGACGCCTATCACTCCAAGCGCGACAAAAAGACCGTTGAATCGACCGCTCGCGATGTCGTCGAAACCGCCGAGGAAGTTCGCGTGATGGCCGTCAAGCAAAAGGCCGAAGAAGAAGCGCAAGCTCGTCTAGCCGCCGAGAAAAAAGCCGCCGAAGATCGCGAAGCCAAAGCCCGTGCCGATGCCGAAGCCGAGGCCAAGCGCCGCCAGGAAGCCGAGCAGGCCCGCATTCAGGCGGAACAGGCCAAAGCCGAAGCCGAGCGCATGAAACTCGAAGCCCAGCAAGCCGCCCAGCAAGCCGCCAAGCAAAAAGCCGAAGCGGAGCAGGCGGCCCTCGAAGCCTCAAAACAAAAGGCTGAGGCCGAGCATGCCCGTCAGACAGCGCTCGACCAGCAGCACGCCGCGGAAGCACAAACGCAAAAAGCCCTGCAAGCAGCAGCGCAGGCCGAAAACGAAAAAGCTCAGCTGCGCGCGCAACTCCTCGAACAGCTCAATTCCATTCTGCAGACCCGCGACTCCGCGCGCGGCCTCATCGTCAACATGTCGGACGTCCTCTTCGATACCGGAAGCTCCACTCTCAAACCCGGGGCCCGTGAAAAGCTCGCCAAAATTTCAGGAATCCTCCTCGCCCACAAGGGCCTTACGCTCCAGATCGAAGGTCACACCGACAGTGTGGGCAGCGAAGATTTCAATCAGCAACTCTCCGAGCGCCGCTCGGATTCCGTGCGCGATTTTCTCGCCGAAGAAGGCGTGACCCCGAGCGCAATGTCCGCCCGCGGCTTTGGCAAAACGCAGCCCGTCGCCTCCAACGACAGCGCCGAAGGCCGGCAGCGCAATCGCCGCGTCGAACTCGTAGTCAACGGTGACGCCATCGGAAAAACTTCCCCTGTCGCCGCTAGCGTGACGGCACCCAATTAATTCGAGAAGCGAATCCGCCGGGCTTGCAAGGCCTATCTGTCCCGAGAGCGTTTCTCGTTCAGGCTTGACATGGACTTCCCTCCACACCTACCCTTACCCGTATGAGAGTTGAATTAACTCCGGATCAGGAGGCTTTCGTTCGCCAGGCCATCAAAGATGGCCGGGTCGGGAGCACCGAGGACGCCGTGCAGGAAGCCCTGCAGCTTTGGGAGAAACGCGAGCGCCGCCGAAGCGAAATTCTTGCTGCCGTGGATGAGGCTGAGGTGTCTCTCGGCCGCGGTCAAGGAATGGTAATGACCGAGGAGTCGATGCGAAACCTTGCCGAGGAAGTAAAAAACAGAGAGCGCAGTCGACTTGATTCTGATCGGTAAACACGACTCATGGCGCTCCTACTCGCCCCTCAGGTCGAAGCTGAACTTGATGAAATTTGGCAATACGTTGCTCGAGAAAGTGGCAATCCCCAAATCGCCGACCGGTTTATTGACTCCATCACTTCAAGGTTTTTCCTGCTGTCTACTCGTCCATTTTTAGGCCGGCCTCGCGACAAAGATCTACGCCCAGGATTGAGAAGCTTTCCCGTTGGAAACTATTTAGTGATCTATAGAGTGAGAGGTGAGGACGTGCTTATCCTGCACGTGGCTCACGGGCGTCGCGACCTGGAATCGCTATTCGAATCATAGCGTCGCCGGCTCCTTGTGAACCCGCCCCACTCCCAGTAAAATGTTTCGTTCCACGTTTCATCGAAATCCTCTTCTTCATTTTGGAGTTTTAACGAATGCCGCAGTCCTACGATGTGGTCGTCATCGGAGGCGGTCACAATGGCCTCGTCAACGCAGCCTATCTGGCCAAAGCCGGAAAAAAAGTGCTGGTCCTCGAACGCCGGGGCGTCCTCGGCGGCGCCGCCGTCACCGAGGAAATCGTCCCGGGCTTCCTCTTCTCCGAATGTTCCTATGTCGTATCGCTGCTCCGCCCCGAAATCATCCGCGAACTGAATCTTCCCCACTACGGCCTCGAAATCCTTCCGCTCGACGGTACCTTTTCCCCCATGCTCAATGGCGACTACCTCTGGCGCGTCAACGACCACGCCAAAACCCAGCGCGAAATTCGCCGCCACTCCCGCCTCGACGCCGAAGCCTACGACGAATTCTCCAAAATGATGACCCCGATGTGCCGCTTCGTGAAGCCCATGCTTTCTATGATCCCGCCGGATCCCACCACGCTGAATCCGAAGGATCTCAAGCAGCTCCACTTCCTGCTCCAACGTTTCCGGGAACTCAGTTCCGATGAGCGCTACACGTTAATCCAGTTGATGACCATGAGCGCCGCCGACTTCCTCGACCAGTGGTTCGAGACCGACGTCCTCAAAGCCACCATGTCCGCCTCGGGCATCATCGGCACGTTTCTCGGCATTCGTTCGCCCGGTACCGCCTACGTTCTCCTCCATCACTATATGGGCGAAATCGATGGCGCCTTCCGCTCGTGGGGTTTCAGCCGCGGCGGCACTGGTGCGATCTCCAACGCAATCGCCGCCGCCGCGCGCGAACTCGGCGTCGAAATTCGCACCAACGCCCCCGTCGGAAAAATCCTCAACCGGAACGGCCGAGCCACCGGCGTTGTCCTCCAATCCGGCGAAGAAATCCGCTGCAATGTCATCTCCTCCAGCGTCGATCCACACCACACCTTTCTATCCTTCATGGAAGCCAAGGATCTTCCCAGCGATTTCGTCGAAAGCGTCAAGCGCTACAAATTCCGCGGCTCCTCCGGCAAAGTCAATATCGCCCTCAGCGCGCTCCCGAATTTCAAAGCCCTCCCCGGAGTTGGCGCTCACCTGCGCGGCGCAATTTCCATTTCTCCGGGAATGGAATACATGGAACGCGCCTACGACGACGCCAAATACGGCCGCTATTCCCAGCGCCCATACGTGGACATGGTCATCCCCAGCCTTACCGATCCCTCCGTCGCGCCTCCCGGCAAGCACGTTCTCTCCTGCTTCGTGCAATACGCCCCCTACAAACTTGCCCAGGGCACCTGGGACGATCACCGCGAAGCCTTCGGCAACAACGTGATTAACACCATCGCCGAGCACGCTCCCAACATCAAAGACATCATCATTGACAAACAAGTTCTCACGCCGCTCGATCTCGAGCGCGAATTCGGCCTGACGCAAGGCAACATTTTCCAGGGCGAACTCTCTCTCGAACAACTCTTCTTCCTCCGCCCCGTACCCGGCTGGGCCTACTACCGCACTCCTATCCAAAATCTCTACATGTGCGGCTCGGCCACGCATCCGGGCGGCGGCATCATGGGCGCCAACGGCCGCATCGCCAGCCAGGTAATCCTCAAAAACTGGAACAAGGCGGCCAACTGACCATGCCCATCGGACAGAAAGTATTGCTCATTGGTGGCGGTCACAACGCGCTGATCACCGCATTTTATCTGGCCAAGGGCGGTTTCAAGCCCACCGTCCTCGAACGCCGCGAACACCTCGGGGGCGGCGCAATCACCGAAGAATTTCATCCCGGTTTCAGAGCCTCCACTCTTTCCCACACGCTCGGACCTCTCCGCGCCGACATCGCTCGCGATCTTCAGCTCCAGAAATTCGATCTGCACATCATCCAGCCGGAGCCTCGCCTCTTTGCTCCGTCACCCGATGGCCGCGGCCTGCTTTTTTACAACGCCGCCGCGAAAACCGTCGCCGCGCTTACGCATCTCCCCGTGAAAGAGGGCGCCCGCTACACCGAATTTGCCGCAATGCTCGAGGAAATGTCCCAAGTTTTCGGCCACATCGCTTCCATCACGCCGCCGGCCATCGATCATCCCTCTCCGGAAGATTTCTGGAATCTGCTCACCACCGGCCGCGCCGTTCGCGGACTCGGCAAAACCGGCATCTTCGATCTGCTGCGCTGGGGCCCGATGGCCGTCGCGGATTTCGTCGCCGAATTTTTCGACACCGAACTCCTTCGCGCCGCAATCGCCGCCCGCGGAATCTTCGGCGCGAATCTCGGCCCCTGGTCGGCCGGCTCCACGGCGCTTTTGCTGCTCCGCGCCGCCGCCGATCCGCATCCTGTCGGCTCAGCGGCATTCCCGCGCGGTGGCCTCGGCGAATTCTCCCGCGCACTCGGCGAAGCCGCGAAAAACGCCGGCGTCGAAATCCGTACCAACGCCGAGGTCGAAAACATCCGCACCAAAAATGGCGCCGTTTCCGGTGTCGTCCTGGCCGACGGCGAAGAAATCGCCTGCGAAGCCGTCGTTTCCGGCGTAGATCCCAAGCGCACCTTCTTCAAACTGCTCGACCCAGGGAATCTCGATCCCGTTTTCGCGATGCGCATCAAGAACTTCCGCGTTTCCGGCAGCGTTGCCAAAGTGCATCTCGCGCTCGGCGATTTGCCCCACTTCACCTCGCTTTCGGATACGGTCGGGCCGGACAGCTTCCGCGAAGCACTTTCCGGCCGCATTCACATCGGGCATGAGATCGACTACCTGGAGAAAGCGTTCGACCCCTCGAAGTATGGCGAGATTTCCGCCGCGCCGGTTCTTGACGTCACGATTCCCACGATTCTCGATCCGTCGCTCGCGCCCGAAGGGAAGCACGTGCTTTCCGCCTACTTCCAGTTCGCGCCGTACAAGCTGAAAACTGGAACCTGGAAAGAACGCCGCGGCGAACTCGCGAACATCGTCATCAAAACGCTTTCCGCTTACGCTCCAAATCTTCCTCGGCTCGTCGAAGCGGCGCACGTAATCACCCCGCTCGATCTCGAAACAACTTACAGTTTCACCGGCGGCCACATTTTCCATGGCGAACTTGCGCTCGACCAGCTCTTCACCATGCGGCCGATTCTCGATTGGGCACGTTATCAAACGCCGGTGAAAGGCCTTTTCCTCTGCAGCAACGGAACGCATCCGGGCAACGGCTTGACCGGCGCGTCCGGCGCAAACGCCGCCAAGGAAATCATCCACGAACTGCGCTAAGTAGCACAGGCTTTAGCCTGTGCGAAAAAACGTTCTTTAGGGGGTCGGAGCTTTAGCTCCGACATTCAATATCCCAACAAAAAGGGCTTTAGCCCCTGAGGAAGGATCTGAGGTAGCTTCCACACCAACATGACAACAATCAATCGAGAGAAGCTTAAGAACCTCCACGAACGCGAAACCAAGCGCTTCGTGGCCGAACATCCGCGCTCCGCGGAACTCTACAAACGCGCGCAGCATTCGCTGCTCGGTGGCGTTCCGATGAACTGGATGAAGAAGTGGGCGGGCGAATTTCCAGTCTTCGTCACAAAGGCAAAGGGCGCGCACTTCACTTGCGCTGACGGCAAAGAGTACGTGGATTTGTGCCTCGGCGATACGGGCGCGATGACGGGACATTCGCCGGAAATTGTCGCCGAAACCGTCGCACGTCGCGTGCGTGAAGGAATCACGCTGATGCTGCCCACCGAGGATGGGATCTTTGTCGGCGAAGATTTGCGAAAGCGGTTTGGCCTGCCCTACTGGCAGTTCACGCTCACCGCCACCGACGCAAACCGATTCTCCATCCGCATCGCCCGCGAAATCACCCAGCGATCGAAAATTCTCGTGTTTCACTACTGCTATCACGGCACGGTGGATGAAACGTTTGCCACGCTTGAGAACGGCGTGGTGGGGCCACGGCGCGGCAACATCGGGCCTCCGGTGAATCCTGCGGAAACTACGCGCATCGTCGAATTCAACGATCTGAACGCCCTTGAAGACGCTCTGAAGCACAACGACGTCGCCTGCATCCTCGCCGAGCCGGCCATGACCAACGTCGGCATCATTCTTCCGGACGATGGGTATTGGAAGCAGGCACAGCAGCTCGCGAAGCGATATGGCTCGCTCTTCATCGCCGACGAAACACACACCATCTGCGCCGGGCCGGGCGGCTGCACGGCGGCATGGAAGCTGGAGCCGGACCTGCTCGTCTTCGGCAAAGCGATCGGCAGCGGAATCCCCGGCGGCACATACGGCTGCTCGGAGGAAGTGGCGCAGCGGATTTCCGCGCGCATCCACCTGGAGGATTGCGACGTCGGCGGCATCGGCGGCACACTCGCCGGCAACGCGCTCTCGCTGGCGGCGATGCGCGCAACTCTCGAAAACATCCTCACCGCGAAAAATTTCGAGACGATGATGCCGCTCGCGGTCCGCTTCAACGATGGCGTCGCCGCCGAGATCAAGAAGCACGGTCTGCCCTGGAACGTCCAGCGCCTCGGCTGCCGCGCCGAGTACACCTTCTGCCAGCGCGCCCCGCGCAACGGCGGTGAATCCGCCGCCGCGGCCGACTTCGAGATGGAGCGCTTCCTCCATCTGTACGCCCTCAACCGCGGCGTCCTCCTAACACCCTTCCACAACATGGCCCTCATGTGCCCGGAGACGACACCTGCCGACATCGACCAGCACACCCGCATCTTCGCCGAAGCAACCGGCGAATTGGCGTAGGCAAAGTTGTTTGAACTGCGCGATGCTGCTGGAAAAACGTGCTGCAAACCGGGTGGGATAGAATTTAGACGGGATCAAAGAATTCAAATTTACGATTTGAACGAGAGGAAAACCTGGCCCCGGCGCATGGAAGCGCCGCGGGGCACCGTCTCAGGAAGCCGTACGCCTGCTTTGCGAAAATCCTTTCAGTTACGCCCCTCTCATTTCTTTGTCATCTCCGCGTAATAAACTCCGCGTCTACTCCCTCAAGCGAGTCTTAGGGGAGTCCTCACAGATCGACGCGCCGCTATCCGCGCTTGTGGCGGACGAGCATTGTAATTGGTTCTCCCCTCGACATTAGCCCGATTTCAATTCAACTCTGAAGGAGCACGTAATGCAAAGGTTTTGCAGCTTCTTGTTAATCCTAGCCTTCTCGATCTGGCTGGGTCTGCCAGTACACGCACAGTCTGGGAAGGGCACCGTTACGGGAACCGTAAAAGACACCGGCAATTCCGTTTTGTCGGGCGCGCTGGTTGAACTTCTGCCGCTCGGAATAAAGGTCGTTTCAGACGACCAGGGAAAATTCAGAATTCCGGACGTACCCGCGGGCGAATATACCCTCAGTGTTTCCTATGTCGGCTTGTCGGTCTACAACGCGCCGGTAGTGGTCTCGGCCGGGCAGGAAGTCACTGCAAATGCCGTTTTACAGGTCGCCTCGCAGAACGATCAGGTCATTGTCACCGCGGAGCGCCTGCAGGGTGAAGCGGAAGCCATCAACATCGAGCGCACCAACGATAACATCGTGCAAGTTTTGCCGGAAAGAGTCATCAACAGTTTGCCGAACACCAATATTGCCGACGCCGTCGGCCGCCTGCCCAGCGTCTCTCTCGAACGCGACGAAGGCGAAGGCAAGTACGTGCAGATCCGCGGCACCGAGCCGCGTCTCACCAACGTCACCGTCAACGGCGTGAACCTGCCTTCTCCAGAGGGCGCGGTCCGCAATATCAAGCTGGACGCCATTCCGGCCGACCTCGTCGAGCGCATCGAAGTCTTCAAGACCCTCTCCGCCGACCAGGACGCCGATGGCATAGCCGGCACCGTCAATCTCGTCACCCGGACCTCGGGGGAAAGCCCGATCTATGCCTTCGGAGCCACCGGCGGTTACAATCCCATTCAAAATGGCTTCTGGCGCGACGGCTTTAACGGAATCTTTGGCAAGCGCTTTGGCGTCAGCAGGAAACTCGGCTTCTTGCTGAACGGCACCTTTGATAACACCAACCGCGGTATCGACGACCTCGAACCGGGCCAGACCACCGGAACGGATCCCGTCTCCGGTCGCAACGTGGCGTTCACCAACACCGAGGATCAGCGCTCCTACAGCTACTACCGCAAACGCTATGGCTTTTCCACCGGCATTGATTACAACCTCAAGCCGGGATTCAGCGTCTACGCCAAGGGCCTCTATTCCGACTTTCACGACTACGGCGATACCTGGGTCTACACGCCCAGCTCTGGCACCAATATCAAATCCGTATCTCCCGACGGCAAGACGATTACATTCGACAATGCGGCCGACTGTGCGACTATCGCGAATTGTTCACCGGGCAATTACGCCTACCGTCACTATGTTCGCCGGCCCGATCAGCAAGTCTATAGCTTCCTGACCGGCGCAAGGCGCGATCTTTCTTCTACCTTATTCGTGGTTGAATTCGCTGCCTCCCGTTCGCACAACATCGGCGGCCAGGACTTCGAGACTACCAACTTTAACGGCAATCAATCGGCGGACCTCGCCGTGAGCCTGGCGAATCCCTTCCGCCCCAAATTCACCGCGCTTGATGGCAGCAATCTCTTCGATCCGACACAATACGTCCTGGCGAACACTTCGTTCACGCACTATATCGCCCAGCAACTCAATTTCCAGGGCGCGGCCTCCGTTTCTCGCCGCTATGGCTGGCACTCGCACCTCGGAACCTTCTCGATGGGACTCAAGATCCGAAACTCCCATTCCACGCAAAACGAAAGCGACAAGATTTACGACAATTACCAAGGCAACAGCATTACCCTCCCCTCCGTCCTGGGCAACTACACCAATCCCACTTACTACGACAACTTCTTCCGCATCGGTAACCAATCCTATGGCCCGACCTCCAACTACGACTCCATCGTTCGTGCGGTCCTGCCCATCCTCAATGATCCGACCCAGATTACGTATGACGCGGCGAAAAGCATTCGTCGCAGCGCGGGCGCCTTCTTTGACGCCAATGAACGTATCTATGCCGGCTACCTGATGAACGTCATTTCCATCGGCAAATGGCGCCTCGAAACCGGCGTTCGCTTCGATGCCGCCAACACCGGCTTCACGGCAAATCGCATCGCTACCCAGGACCCAAACAATCCATTGATCACGCCAAGCAACCCGAGCATCACTCCGGTATTCCAAAGCTCGAGCTACTTCAACGCCTTGCCCAGTATTCAGGCGCAATATCAGCTGCCGAAGAACACTAACCTGCGCCTGAATTACAGCCAGGGCCTCGCGCGGCCAAACATTGGCGACCTGGTGCCCACCACCATCGTCGATCCCAACGCCAGCCCCAAGACTGTAACCCAGGGCAACCCCAACCTGAAACCCACTAAGGCCAACAATTACGACATCTTGATCGAGCACTATTTCCAACCGCTCGGCATTATCCAGGGCGGATACTTTTACAAACAGTTGTCCGATCCTATTTACTCGACAGCCAGTACGATTCCGGCGGGCCAGTCCAACGCTGGATTCAGGCTCCTTCAGTCGATCAACGGCCCCAGCGCTCATATCCAGGGCATCGAAGTCTCCTTGGATCAGCATTTTTCGTTTCTTCCGGGATTTCTCAGGGGACTCGGCCTCTCCGCGAACTACAGCTACACCCAGTCCTCCGTGACTTTTCCGGCCTTCTTCTCCCCTGCAGTCACGGGGGGCCCGGGACGCATCGATAATCCGTCTTTGCCGCGCCAGGCTCCCAACACCTGGAACATCAGCCCGACCTACGATCGAGGACGCCTCTCGGTTCGCTTCGCCATCAGCCACAATGACGCCAACATTCAGTTCTACAACTACAGCCACACTGACGCTGCCACGGACAAGGATCCGATCCTGGGGATCAAGGGGCCAACCGGCGACGTCTATTTCTACGCCCACACGCAGTACGACCTTCAGGGCAGCTATCGTGTCGCCAGGGGGCTTAGCTTTATAGCTTCCGGGTTGAACCTCAGCAACGAGCCTTTCGGCTTCTACCAGGGCAGCACCATCTATCCCATCCAGCGCGAATACTATAAGCCAACGGTTTCGTTCGGCGTCCGCTGGACTTCCACGCCCGAATAAGAATCCGGGTGTGCGCCCTCGCCGTTCGGGGCGCACACCCGCTTACCCGGCCACCCCAAGCTGCGGGGCGCGATGCGGTTTCGCATCGCGCCCCGCAGCTGTTTTTTCTCTGTCATCCCGACCGGAGTGGCCGATTTTCTCTTTCGTTCGCGCGGCGCGAACGTCGGCCACGGAGCGGAGGGACCGGGGCAACACTTCAGACTCATCCACTGGTTCAATGCGAGCAATGAACTGCATGAACATTAGCGCGGAAAGTCCTCACTCAAATCGCGGAATTTCGGGTTCATGGATCGGATTAGGGCCAATTTTTTCCCACGCCGCCAGCTCTTGATCTGCTTTTCACGGCGGATTGCCGACTTGGGCTGGCCGTGCGGCTCGAAATAAACCAGCCGGGTAACGTCGTATTGTTTCGTGAAGCCATCGACGAGTTTCTACTTGTGTTGCCCTACGCGGCGTTCCAGAAAATTCGTGACGCCGGTGTATAGAACACCGGTGGCGCTGGCGAGGATGTAGACGTGGTATACGGCCATTGGGAGGATTCTCCCTTCGAGATTTCGGGCGTGCCATTGATTTGCGTTGGACAGGGTTGGTTGCCACGGTCCCTCTCTGCGCAGCCCAACGCGCCCAAATGCGGCGCGGAGGAAAAAATCGGGCTGCTCCGCTCGGGATGACAGAGGGGGAAAAAGCGGCATGCGTGGTGTGGTCTGACCGGGAAACCGGTATACCCCCCTCCGGGGGGCTTGTATGTGCGGGAATGATTGGAGTTAAGGCTGGCCGACAGTCTACAGTTGACAGTTCACAGTTGAGAGTTCGGAAAGAAAATGCGGCGGAAGAGTTTAACGCAGAGGACGCTGAGAGCGCAGAGATCGCTGAGCCGGAATCGAAGTGCGGAAGGGGAAGGGGCATGGGGGATCAGGAGGAGCGGTGGTTGGGTGGCTGGG
>Ga0210399_10002993_pt1 | contig 13147 bp, 11 predicted proteins | sample IncBWC14MmetaG_FD_150865 | JGI IMG/M metagenome (GOLD analysis project Ga0210399, IMG submission 150865) | Forest soil microbial communities from Barre Woods Harvard Forest LTER site, Petersham, Massachusetts, United States - Inc-BW-C-14-M | ecosystem: Environmental > Terrestrial > Soil >... | reverse complement strand
GCCAACGCGCGGCGCGTTCGGGCTGGTTCCATCCCGCGGTGCGAGGGGAGCATACCAGCACGCGCTGGAGCGGTCCGACCATGGAGTGGCCGTTGAAAGCTAAGCCGGGTTCGGTGGATGTGGGCAGCGTGCGCCTCCTGAAGGAATCCGGGCGATGGGAAGATTCTAAGGCACAACAGGCGCGAGAGAGAAGTCGAGCGGAGTGGAGAGGCACGCTTGAGCGGTCCCGGCCTTATGTTGTGTTCCGAAGCAGATTTCTTCCGCCCCTCCAGGGCTCGCGCTTTTTTCCACTACCCCACGGCTTGCGCCGCGGGCTGCGTTCTTGCGCCGCTTCGCGGCTGAAGGCTGCAAGATTTCGTGCTTATTCCGAGGCGGCAAACTCGACGTGGGCGTCCTCGGGCGGCAGCAGGTCGCGCATGTCGTGCTTGTCTTTCTGCTTGCTGTGGGCACTGCGCTTGTGGAGCCACTGCTTGAGATGTTTGCGGGCTACGGGGCTGAGCTTGGAGAAGAAGAGTCCGGCGCGGCCTTGATCGCTGGCCCACATCACGTCGGCGTGTCCGTGCAGCGTGACTTTCGTGCCGGGCAGCACGCAGCGAAAGGCCAGGTTAGAGTTCATAGGCACGGGTTCGGTGGCCTGGAGGGCGAGGCCGTGCTCGCCGATATCGATGCTGACGCCGGAAAGAGGCCCGGTTTCAAGGTCGAGGTAAACCAGAGTTTTGACTTCATAGCGCGTGGACTTGCGCCGATTGCTCTTGTTGTTTTTGCTGCCGGGCTTCAGTGCTTGCAGGACCTGCTCGGCTTCGAGCGGCCGGTAGAGGATGCGGTTGGCGCCGGACTGAAACGCCTGGCCGGTGCCGGGCCACGCGCGGCTCGCGACCGCCAATAGATCGGGCTTTTGCGCGGGCGGCAACAGCGCCGCCATGCGGATGACTTCATCGGCGCCGGGCAGGTCGAAATCCACAATCAGCGTGGAGCAGCTGCCGGTCATGACCATTTCCAGAGCGGCCTGTCCGGATGGGCAGTTTACCAGCTCGATTTCAAGCACTTCGAGGGCGGCTTCCAGCGTTTTAAGGGACCGCTTGTCGTGACATAAGACCGCAGCAGACTGGCGCATGAATTACAAAGTACGGGCTGGGGAGGGGCGGGTAAATGTCACAGCGGTAATCGGTGGAGTGGTTACTGAAGGGCTCTATAAATCAAGGAAAATGCTGGAAGCCATCGCAATAAATTCGCAGCGGCGGCCCTCAGGGGCTAAAGCCCGCGAAATGCTAGCGTTTTTGACGCGGCGCTAAAGCGCCGCTCTTCCACATGCCCGCTCCTCCACATGCCCGCTCTTCCGCATGCCTGCTCATCCACACGCCCGCTCTTCTAAGCGCCGCTCTTCCACGCGCTGTTATACGCGCTGTTATAATCGAGAATTGCGCTCATGACTACGAAGCGACTGATTCGATCGACGACGGTTTTGTCGGTACGCCGCGGCGGGAAGGTTGTGCTTGCTGGCGATGGCCAGGTCACCTTGGGCGAGTCGGTGATCAAGCATACGGCCAAGAAGATCCGGCGGCTCTATAACGATAAGATTGTGGCGGGATTTGCCGGGTCGACGGCGGATGCGTTCACGCTGTTCAGCCGGTTCGAGGCCAAGCTGGAGCAGTATCACGGAAACCTGGGGCGGGGCGCGGTGGAGCTGGCGCGGGACTGGCGCACCGACAAGTTCCTGCGGCATTTGGAAGCGCTGCTGCTGGTGTGCGACAAGGAGCAGACGTTTCTGCTGAGCGGGCAGGGGGATGTGATTGAGCCCGACGGCGCGGTGGCGGCGATCGGCAGCGGCGGGCCTTATGCGCAGGCTGCGGCGCAGGCGCTGGCGGAGCATACGGAACTTTCCGCGCGGCAGATTGCCGAAGAAGCGATGAAGATTGCGGGCAAGATGTGTATTTATACGAACGACAAGGTAACGATTGAAGAGCTGTGACGGTCGTTGGTCGATAGTCGTTGGTCGTTGGCTTGAATCCAAACCCTCGACCTACGGAGCTAACGACTAACGACTAGCGACTAACGACTGATTTATGGCTATATATCTCCCCTCGACTGCTGAAGAAGAACAGCTTGCGCTGGATGAACTGACTCCGCGCGAGATTGTGGTTGAGCTCGACAAACACGTGATTGGGCAGAAGGACGCCAAGCGCGCCGTGGCCATCGCGCTGCGCAACCGCATGCGGCGCCAGAAACTTTCGCCCGAGCTCGCGGAAGAAATTATCCCCAAGAACATCATCATGATCGGGCCGACGGGGGTGGGCAAGACGGAGATTGCGCGGCGGCTGGCGAAGCTGGCGAATTCTCCGTTTTTGAAGGTTGAGGCTTCGAAGTTTACCGAGGTCGGCTACGTGGGGCGGGATGTGGAATCGATGGTGCGCGATCTGGTGGAGATTGCCATCGATAATGTGCGCGAAGAGAAGCTGGAAGACGTTGCCGACAAGGCTGAGCTGAATGCGGAAGAGCGCTTGCTGGATATTCTGCTGCCGCCGTCGCCTGCGCCGCGGCCGGAAGCGAGTTCGACTGCGGGCGGCGTCGTGATTGACGGGACTACGGCTTTGACGGAGTCGTCGAGCCGGACGCGCGAGAAACTGCGGCAGCAACTGCGTGAGGGAAAGCTGGACGACCGCACGGTGGAGATCGACGTGCGCGAACGGAATTTTCCGTCGTTTGAGATTCTGACCAACCAAGGCGTCGAGGAGATGGACGTCAACATTAAAGACATGTTGCCGAACATCTTTGGGCAGCGCACCAAGAAGCGGAAGATGAAGGTCAATGAGGCCTTCGAATATTTGATCCAGGAAGAAGAGCAGCGGCTGATCGACATGGATCAGGTCACGCGCATGGCGATTGACCGCGTGGAGAATTCCGGGATCGTGTTTCTGGACGAGATCGACAAGATTGCGGGGCGCGAAGGCGGCCATGGGCCGGACGTTTCGCGCGAGGGCGTGCAGCGCGACATTCTTCCGATCGTCGAAGGAACGACGGTGAATACCCGGTACGGCATGGTTCGCACCGACCACATTCTTTTTATCGCCGCGGGCGCGTTTCATGTTTCGAAACCGAGCGATTTGATCCCGGAGTTGCAGGGGCGGTTTCCGATTCGGGTGGAGCTGCAATCGCTGACCATGGAAGACTTCGTGCGAATTCTCACCGAGCCGAAGTCGTCTCTGGTGAAGCAATACACGGCGCTGCTCGATACCGAGGGCGTGAAACTGGAGTTTACGAAGGAGGCGCTGGACGAGATCGCGCACTTTGCCTTCCGCGTGAACGAGAGCACGGAGAACATTGGAGCGCGGCGGTTGCACACCATCATGGAGCGGGTGCTGGACGAACTGAGTTTCGATGCGCCGGAGAAGAAGGGTGAGCACGTCACGATTGACGCCGAGTATGTGCGCAAGATGCTCACTGACATTGTGAAGGATCAGGACCTGTCGAGATATATCCTGTAGTTCCCGCCACTGCCCCATTTCCCGCAAAGAGAGCGAGAAATGGGGCATCCGGCTTAGTGAGCCTTTGGCTTTACCTTCTTCCTGACCGGCGTCCCAGCCGTTTTCCCGGTACGTTCCTCTTTTAGGAGCGTCAAGGAATCCGCGGCGTTGAAGGGATACTGGCGGACGGATTCCTGCGATGCCTGGCCGGCGTTGCTCAGAGTGATGTCTGCCCGGCGATTGCTGGCCAGGATGATGGTTCTCATATTATTGAGCACTCTCTGGCGGTCTTGCGGGCTCAACTCTGGATTCCGTTCCACTGCATCTCTTACCTGCCGGTCGGTGAGGTTTTCCTGTTTGCCGAACGCCTTGGTCTGGATGTTGGCTTCAGGAACACCCTGGGCGATCAGGAAGCGCTTGACGCGGTCGACCCGCCGTTCGGAGAGCCCCTGATTGTATTCGAGGGAGCCGCGCGGATCGGCATGGCCCTCGAGAGTCAGGCGGGCGTCGGGCTTGGCTTGGAGATAGATCCGGAAGTCGCCGGCGAGGGCGGTGAGAGTTTTCTCCTGGCTGGCAAGCAGGCCGGAGTCGGGACTCTCGAGTGAAGGCTTCGCCGTCGCAAAATAAACACTGTGCAGGGCAAGTCTCTTCTCGATGGCGGCGATGACGGCGACATCGATCGCTGGCGGCGGTGGCGGTGGGGCCAGCAAGGTCACCGTAGTCAGGGAGGAAGCGGTGAGCGGCGGATTGCGGTCATCGCCCACGTTGCAAGTCACGGTGATTGTCCCCGGCTGTGCGTCCCCGGTGTCCAGGGTAGCGGTGGCGGTGTTGCCGGTGATGTTTCCGGCGGTAGTGGTATAGCTGTAAGTCAAGTTGCGGCCATCGGGGCTGCTGGCGTTTGCACTGATGGTCGAGGTTCCGCGCAGGGGCACGTTCACCGGATCTGACACACACGAAATGGTGGGTGGACGTGGTGCCTTCACGGCGAAGCTGGCACTGCAGGAGGCAACGCCATGCTTGCTGCCATCGCTCAAGTGGGCAGTCACCTGATAAGAGCCGGAGGGCAAGCCCACGGTGTCAATCTGCGTGGAAGCAGCGGTGCCTCCAAGTGTCAGCCCGGAGCCACTCCAGGTGTATTGGACGGTGCGCTTGGGATTGAAACCCGAACCTGCGGCAGTCGCGGTGACCGGCTCGCCGGCAAAGACCTCGGCGGTCTGCACCGAACAAGCTGCCGTGGGTGGAATGAAGGCTCGCTCTCCGCCCCAGGAGAACACCAGGCCCGCTTGGGCCCGAATGCCCCGAAGATCGGTGCTCCCCGTCGAGGCGGAAGGACCGTAGCGATAGCCGGACATTACGTAGTCCACTCTGGGCAGGCGCAAAGCGACGTGCTTGCTCACCTTGAAATCAAGGCCGCCACCGATCATGAAACCTAATTTGTCGATGTCGTGGAAGGCATCCGGCATGAGACGGTGATCGCCCACCAAGACCTCCAGAAATGGGGCAACATGGGCGCTGCGGAAGGTGACCTTCGGCCCGAAGGAAAGGTTGGAGAAAGCGGCGTCGTCAATTCGGTTGTTCAGCCCGGACTCGCGGCCGCCCCAATGAGTGCTGGTATCGAGGGTGAGGCCGAACCAGCGATTGAAGTCATAGGTAATGCTGGCACCCGCACCCCGGGGATTGGATTCCAAGGGGCTGCTGACTGGCAGGATTCCGCCGGGAAGCAGGCCATGCAGATCGGCGTTGGGATAGAGGAAGGAGTATCCGCCGTAAAGTTCCCACTTGGGAGCGGGCCGCTCCTGTGCGGCCGCGAGCGTGGCCATGCTACACAGGGCCGCAACTAGCGCCAAGCTTATAGCGACCCGGCCATAAAGATTATGAGAGTGAGATGACATGTGCCAGTTCCTCCGAAATTCAAAACGCGAATTCATGCTTTTCCAACCCTGCCCAGTAGCGGGAGCAGCTCCAAGCTGATTTCATTTCCGAACCCTCATGGGCCACAGGGAGGTACATTCACCTGATTGCTCAACAAACTGACTGCGCCCGTCCGGGCCAACGCTCTGCCATTCAGGGTTGCGTTGGTGCCAAGCGAGATGGACGCCTGAGCCATAATGGTTCCGGCAAATGTCGTACTGGTTCCAAGCGTTGCCGAACTGCCGACCTGCCAGAACACGTCTTGAGCCCTGGCACCACCGCTCAGGATGATGTCGCTGTTGTTGGTTGCGGTCGTCAGTGTGGAGACAACCTGGAAGATGTAGATACCTTGGCCGCTGAGGGTAAGATTCCCGGTTATTCCCAGCGAGGGCTGGGCGCTGGTCGTCTTATAAACGCCCGGGACGAGTGTTTCCCCTCCGATATCAGCGGGGAGGACGGCCCCTCCTGCTGCTCCCGCGGCGTAGTCATAGGCCGTGGTCAAGTCACCCTGGGCTGTCATCGCAACCGCATCACCCGCGTGTTCCGTGCCGCTATAATTCAGCGGCGTAAATCCAGTGATCGCAGTCCCTGGCCACACGCCAATATCCCCAGTAACGAACGTGGACGCGCCGCTATTGGTGACCGTGGAGCCGCCCAGAATTCCGAAAGTGCAAGCTGTTCCCAGCGGTACGGTCGATGAACACGGCGTCAAGGATGTGGTGAAGGTCCATACATAGTCGCTGGCTAACGGATTGCCATTGAGGTCCTGGGCCCCCGTGGTGATGGTGGCGGTATAGGTGGTGTTCAGTGTGAGAGCAGTGGTTGGGGTGAAGGTCGCGACGTGGCTGGGCACATCATAAGTAACTGCTCCTGCCACGGCCACGGGTGGAGTGCCCGGCGCTGTCAGCGTAAAGGTTGTGGTATTGATGGTGGAAGGATTCATCGCCTCGCTGAAGGTGGCAACGACTACGGTATTGGGACAAATACCGTTAACGCCATTCGGGGGAGTTACGGAAATCACAGTGGGCGGACCGGACAGACAGGTCGTGGCACCGGTTGTGAAGCTCCATACAAAGTTACTCGCCAGCACAATGCCCTGCGCGTCCGTGGCTCCGGTCGTAATAGTTCCGGTATAGGTGGTATTCAGAGCAAGGGCGATGGATGGCGCAAAGGTCGCAGTGTTGCTTGAGGCTGCGTAGGTGACGACTCCATCCACGGCCACGGCTGGAGTGCCCGTGGTCAAAGTGAAGGTTGTGCTATTGATGGTGGCAGGATTCATGGCCACGCTGAAGGTGGCGGTCACGACCGTATTCGGACAAGCGCCGCCCACTCCGCTGGGAGGGGCTACGGAAATCACTGTAGGCGGGACTAAGCCAAGATTGGTGGCCTTGTCCGCATCGCTGCATCCGGTGGCGACAATAAGCAATAGGAATACTGGGAACCAGATCTTGGGATTGTTGTATCTACGCATGACCGTAATCCTTCTTTCCTTCTGACTTCTTTGCAGCCGCACTTAGGAATCAAATAGCATTGCAGTTGAGAAGCTTAACCAGCCGTATTGGAACGAGTCTGTGCACAATTGCTCACGTCAACCAAGAGCTGCGGGCAATCGTGGAATTGTTGTATCTACGCATGACCTATACCCCCACTTACTCACGGCTTCTCTCCTGCCGCGATTACATGGGCTCTGTGTTGCAAACTAATGTTTTCGATCGGTGAAACACAAGGATTCCGCTTACACAAACGGCCGTCGTTTGGTCGTAGCTTCCCATTTTGGGCACGCCGAGTGACTCTGATATGCTGCCTCGATCGCATCAATCACCAACATGAGCACTATTGACCGGGGGCGGCTTGCCTCCCTGATGGTTCGCGAAGAGAAGAAGTTTGTGGACGAGCGTCCGAAGTCGAAGGCGCTGTTTGAGCGGGCGCGGAAGTCGCTGCTGGCGGGCGTCCCAATGAACTGGATGGCGAAGTGGGCGGGAGCGTTTCCGCCGTTTGTGCGGGAGGCTCAGGGGGCGCATTTCTACGACGTGGACGGGCATCGCTACATCGATTTTTGTTTGGGCGATACTGGGGCGATGACGGGTCATTCTCCATTCGCCACGGTGAAGGCGATGGAAGATCAGGCGCGGCGCGGCATCACGCTGATGTTGCCGGGGGAAGATTCGATTTTTGTCGCGGAGGAATTGCAGAAGCGGTTTCAGTTGCCGTACTGGCAGTTCGCGCTCACCGCCACCGATGCGAACCGGTTTTCGATCCGGCTGGCACGGCAGATTACGGGACGGCCGAAGATTCTGGTTTTCAACTGGTGTTATCACGGCACCGTGGATGAGACGTTCATCACTCTTGGAGCCGACGGAGCTGTGGGACCGCGGCCGGGGAATATTGGGCCTCCGGTGAATCCGGCGGTGACGACGAAGGTGGTCGAGTTCAATGATGTGGATGCGCTGGAGGCAGCGCTGGTCTCGGGCGACGTGGCTTGTGTGCTGGCCGAGCCGGCGATGACGAACGTGGGCATCGTGCATCCGGAGCCGGGGTATCACAAGGCGCTGCGGGAACTCACGCGCGAGTACGGGACGCTGCTCATTATTGATGAGACGCACACGATTTGCGCGGGGCCGGGCGGGTACACACGGGCGGAGAATCTAGAGCCGGATATTCTCGTTTTTGGCAAGGCCATTGGGGGAGGGATTCCGGGCGCGGCTTATGGATTCTCGCAGGACGTGGCCGATCGCATTGCGGCCAAGCAGGAGCTCGAAAACTGCGACGTGGGCGGGATTGGCGGGACGCTGGCGGGGAACGCGTTGTCGCTCGCGGCCATGCGAGCCACGCTGACGAAAGTTCTTACAAAAGAGGCGTTCGACCGGATGATTCCGATGGCCGAGCGCTGGACGGCGGGCGTGGCCAAGGCAATTACGGACGCGGAGCTGCCGTGGCACGTGACGCGCCTGGGGTGCAGAGCGGAGTATCTGTTTGGCGCGGCGAAGCCGAAGAATGGCGGCGAGGCCCACGACGCAATGGATTTTGAGTTAGAGCGGTTCATGCATTTGTATGCCATGAATCGGGGAATCCTGTTGACGCCGTTTCATAACATGGCGCTGATGTCGCCGCAGACGGAAGCGGCAGATGTGGACCGGCATACGAAGGTGTTTCGCGAGGCGTTGAAGGAGTTGGCGGGGTAGGGGTCGTTGGCTTACTCCGAGCTCCCTGCTTTCCGCAGAGAACTCCCTGATGCTTTCGGCGACTGCTTCTGGGGTAGGGGTCCTTCGACTACGCGAGCTCATTCGAGCTCGCTTCGCTCAGGATGACAATGGGTGGGAGAGGGATGGTCTGGTAGTCTGTTTCTTCGGCATGAGATGCTCCGCGTGGACGCTTTTAACGGCTCTGGGTGCGCTGTTGATGGTGACGGCGTGCGCGACGATTGGGCCGCCGCAGCCTCCGTCGCTGGAGTTGCCTAAGCCGCCTAAGGATTTGCGGGCGACGCGCAAGGGCGATCACGTGATTCTCAGCTGGACGGTTCCGAGCGCTACGACCGACCGGCAGTCAGTGCGGAGTGTGGGTCCAACGTGGGTCTGCCGGGGACTCGAACCGGTGTTGACGCAGTGTGGAACTCCGGTGGGAGTGGCTGCTGCGCAGGCGAGCTCCGGCGCGGCTCACTCTTCCAAGCAAAAGGTCCAGGGATCGTACACCGACTCGCTGGTCGCGCAGCTGCGCAGCGACGATCCGTCAAGCTTCATTACCTACGCGATTGAGGTGCTCAATGCGGGTGGCCGCGGCGCTGGGCTATCGAATCAGGTGCGGGTTCCGCTGGTGCAAACGCTTCCGCCGCCGCAGGACTTTGCCGCGCGGGTAACCAGTCAGGGAATCGTACTGAGCTGGACGAGCGGCCTTTCGCCGACCACTTCGCCGCAAACGGTGCGCTATGTCTATCGTGTGTACCGGCAGATGGAGGGCAGCAAGGAACCGATTCTAGCGGGCGAAGTCCCGGCGGGAAACCAGCGCAGTTTTGCTCTGACGGATTCCAGCATCGAGTGGGGAAAAACGTACGAATATCGGGCGAAGACGGTTACGGTGATCGCTCAGGAGAACAAGCCGGAGATGCAAGTGGAAGGGGACGACACGCCTGCGATCAAGGTTTTTGCGGACGATGTTTTTCCGCCGGCGGTCCCCTCGGGGTTGCAAGCGGTTGCTTCTGGTCCGGGGCAGGCGACTTTTGTCGATCTGGTGTGGGCGCCGGTGACCGACGTCGATCTGGACGGCTACAACGTTTATCGTCATGAAGAGGGTGCGGCTCCGGTGAGGGTGAATGCGGAGTTGGTGAAGGCTCCGGCATACCGGGACACGCACGTGGCTTCGGGAAAGAGTTATTTTTATTCGGTGTCTGCGGTGGACGTGCGCGGGAACGAGAGTGCGCGGTCGGAGGAAGCGAGCGAGACGGTACCGTGAGCCGCAGGTGCTGAAGCCCATAGGAATGTTGGCGGCTTACGCGGCCCTTGAAGGGCCGCTCTTGCGCGGCCACCCACACTGCCGAACTCTATAGGAGAGAGCGTCGCTCGACGGAGTCCTGACTCATCCCTCGTTCGAAAATATTTCCCTTTCTGTGCGCCTGAATTTCCGGCGGATATGGTTAGATAGAGGGCGATGAAATATTGCCGATTTCAATTCAATGGCCAGGCCCAGTACGGGCTGGTTGAGTCCGTTGGCGGGCGGGATGCGATTGTGCGCGTGCTGCTCACTGCTCCGGAAGAGGCCGACGGGGACATGGAAAGCCTGCGCACACGGCGGATCGAGGCGATTCCGCTGGAGGAGGCGGCGCTGCTGTCGCCTGTGCGTCCGTCGAAGATTGTGTGTATTGGGCGGAACTATCGTGAACACGCCGCGGAGTTGGGGCACGATGTGCCGCAGGAGCCGCTGATTTTTCTGAAGGCCACGTCGGCGCTGCTGTCGCCGGGAGGGATTGTGCGGCGTCCGAAGATTTCGCAGCGCGTCGATCATGAGGGCGAACTGGGCGTGGTGATAGGCAAGACTTGCTACCAGCCGGCGGCGGACGCGGACATCCGGCAGTACATTCTTGGATACACGTGCGTGAACGACGTGACGGCGCGCGATCTGCAAAATAAAGACGGCCAGTGGAGCCGGGCCAAGGGGTTCGACACGTTTTGTCCGGTGGGGCCGGTGGTGACGGATGAGATTGACCCGTGGACCGGCATCGGAGTGCAGACGCGGGTGAATGGCGAGGTCAAGCAGGATGGCAACACGCGGGATTTGATCTTTACGCTGGATGTGGTGATTCGGCATATTGCGCAGGCGATGACGTTGTTTCCGGGAGATTTGATTCCGAGCGGGACGCCGGCGGGCGTGGGGCCGCTGGTGGCGGGGGATGTGGTGGAGGTGAGCGTCGAGGGTGTCGGGACGCTAAGGAATTCGGTGGTGGATGAGTAGAGCTCGCCGCGCCTTCGGCCATCGGCACCATTGCGCGAAATCTAGGACACCCAAGTATAGTGTTCGTCGACGACTTTCCAGGTACCTTCGGTTTTTCGCATAAGTACATACCGACCTCCTCCACACAATCCACAAAAGTGGTCGATGTAGAAGATCGCTTCGCTTTTGTTGAAGTTAAACCCTGCTTGAGAGACGACAACGTAGCCCAGGCTGTTGGGAAAACGTTTCTGGAATTCGTCTGTTCCCGCACCTCTTTCCAATTCCTTGCGGCTCACCACGGCGCTCGTGACTCCGGCCGGCAGCTGCAGGGTTATCTGAAGTCGGCTCGGTAATGCGTTGCTAAGCGAAAAACTGCTCCGCGTCACCACTGAAGATCCATTGAACTTGAGGCGGTTGTCGAACGGCGACAGCCAGCGCCACCTCCGCAGGCCCGGCACCTGTGCCTCGCGCTGTAGCACAACTAGAACGCTGCGGCCTGAGCCCCAATCATGGGCATCCTGGAGAATGCCATCGGAGAGATAGGCTGACACAACCGCTGCCAATTCTGATTCTGTCCGCCTCTGTTCAGCAGCTGCAAGAGCTAAGACGCACAACAGAAGAATCAGAAACACGCAGACTCCACGAACCGCGGTTCTGCGTGACAGCCACAAGGTCATACCTAAGTTTAGACTCTTGTACCGTCAGATCTGTTCCGCGAATCCTCGTGGGCAGCGGTCGACGGCACTACTGTAGCCGGAATCTCTCTTTCATCAGGCGTTGCAGGCGGGGTTTGTAGAGGAGGTCGTAGGCGAGTTCTTTGTCGGGGAACATGGCGAGGGCGGCGCGTTTGGCTCCGGCGGCCAGTTCGGAGGCTTCTTCGACGGTGAGGTTGGGGTCCTGGCTGATGACGGACATGACCATGCTGATCATCAGTTGCAGGCGGCGGATTTTGCGGGCTTCCTCTTCGCGCTCGGGGAGGGATTGCTGGTCTCCGATGGGAAAGCCTGGTCCGTGGCTGGCCTGCTGATGCATGTTCATGAAGTCCCCCTTTTTTCGTCCCACTTAAATGCGGCCCCCAGCTTTGGATGACGCGACGCAGTTCGGCGTTGCGCCCAGGCTACTGCCATTCTGCCGCAATTGCTGAGGAAAGCAACTACACGAAGGTGTTGTCGAGGAATGGACCTGCGTTTCTGCGTGCACAAAGTCCCCACTTCTCGCAAAGAACGCGAGAAATGGGGCACCCGGAGAACTTGCGGAGCTGCGCTCCGCGGACAGCCGAGGGCGGCTGTCCCCACATGGGCGGAGTGAGAGTAAAATCACGATCAGCGAGTCGGTGGTGGGCCGATTCCAGAACTGGAGATGCCATGGCTGAAGCACAACCGAATCCTGATCCGCTTCCGAATCCAAACGAGAAACTGGTGAAGGTGTTTGACTCGGAGGACGAATCGGAGGCGCTGGTGGTGAAGGGATTGCTTGATTCGGCGGGCATCGACAGCGATCTGGCTTCGGCGTCGCTGCTGCAGGACGCGTTCCCGGGGATGGGAGGGATGCTCATTCTGGTGCGCGAGGAGGATGCGGAAGAGGCGCGGCGTGTGATCGCGGAAGGACGGCAATCGGCGCCGGACGACGACGTGACGGCGGACATTCCGGCTATTGAAGAGCCGCCACCGAAGGGGTGATGGAGTGGCCGTCGAGGTAGAAGGTGACGGCTCCGTCGAGATCGGTGCGGTAGACGCGTGTGCCGGCGTTGGCCAGGCGTGCGAGAACTTCCGGGCGCGGCAGGCCGAAAGAATTTCCTGATCCTACGGAAATGATGGCGAACTGGGGCTTGGCCGAGGCGATCAGTTCGGGCGTGGTGGCGTTGTTGCTTCCGTGATGGCCGATCTTGACCAGGTTCGCGGCCGGGTTCACGAGCGCGTTCGCATTCGGATGAAGTTGCGCGGCCACGCGCCGTTCCACTTGCTTTTCCGCATCACCCTCCAGAAGAACCGACGAATCGCCGTATCTGACGCGCAGCACCATGGAATCGTTGTTCTGGGGCTTGGCGCCGACGAACCAGTCGCGCGGGGGGAACAGCACTTGGACTGAGGCTCCGCCCAGGGCGAACTCCTCGCCTTCCCAATGACGTACGACTTTAACGCCGAGCGCTTGCGCCGTAGCAACCACGTTCTCAAGAGCCTGACTCGGCGGCAGCAGGCCTATCCATAATTCTTTCGGCTTGAAATTCTTCAGCACGGCGATCATGCCGCCGATGTGGTCGGAGTGGCCGTGGGTGATGGCGACGGCGTCGAGGCGCGAGATGCCGCGCGTCCAGAGATAAGGGGAAACAACGTCTTCGCCGAAGTCGAGTTGCG
>Ga0210399_10002992_pt1 | contig 13153 bp, 10 predicted proteins | sample IncBWC14MmetaG_FD_150865 | JGI IMG/M metagenome (GOLD analysis project Ga0210399, IMG submission 150865) | Forest soil microbial communities from Barre Woods Harvard Forest LTER site, Petersham, Massachusetts, United States - Inc-BW-C-14-M | ecosystem: Environmental > Terrestrial > Soil >... | reverse complement strand
GTTGAACGTGCGGCGCAGCCGGCCGAGCTCGTCGGGGCCCCCGGGGGAGAGGCGGCGCGAGACGTCCGTCGTCTCCGCTACGTCCTCCACGCTGTCGGTGAGCGAGTTCAAGGGGACGAGGGCGGTGCGCGCCACCACCCAGCCGAGCACGACGGCCAGCAGGACGCCGATCAGTGCGACGGCACCGAGCAGGAGTGCCAGCGTATTGAGCTCGGAGTTGGCGTTGAAAAGGGTGGCGATCTGCAGCGCGCCGCCGTTGACGAGGAGTCCGCCGTTGACGATCGTGTTGTCAGGGAGGTGCTCCACCAGCTCGCGCATCTGGTTCCCGTCGACGTCGACGGTGGTGAAAAAGGTGGGCGCCAGGTTGACCGCCACCAGGCGCACCTGCCCGGTGACCGGGAGGCCGCCGCCGGAGATCACCCCGCCGCTCGAGTCGATCACCTGGCCGAGGGTGGCCGTGGTCGCCCCGATCTCCTGTCCGGCCACGATCTTCTGTGCCGCGGTGGTCAGCGAGTTGTCGGCCGCCTGCAGCAGGGTGTTGCGCGCGACCAGAAAAGCGGCGCTCGAAGCGGCGAGCACGGCCACGACCACCGCGCCCGTGGTGGCCAGCACCAGCCGGGTGCGGAAAGTCATGCGTCCCGCAACACGTAGCCCACCCCGCGCACGGTCTGGATGCAGCGGGTTTCGCCCCCTTCCTCGAGCTTGCGACGGAGGTATCCCACGTAGACGGCGAGGGAATTGGTCCCCGAGTCGAAGTCGAAGCCCCAGACGCGGTTGAGCAGGACCTCGCGCGTGAGCACCTGGCGCGGGTGGCGGAGGAACATCTCGAGGAGGTCGAACTCGATGCGGGTGAGCGTGAAGACGCGCTCGCCCCGCTGGCCCTCGCGCGTCGACAGGTCAAGGGTCAGATCGCCGACGCGCAGGAGGCCCCCGTCACCCTCGAAGCGGCGTCGCAGCAGCGCGCGCAAGCGGGCAAGGAGCTCCGCCAAGGCGAACGGCTTCACGAGATAGTCGTCGGCGCCGGCGTCGAGGCCCTGGACCCGGTCGTCGACCGCGTCGCGGGCGGTGAGCATCAATACCGGGGTGTCGTCGCCGGCGGCACGCATCCGCCGGCAGACGGTGAGCCCGTCGAGGTCGGGCAGACCAAGGTCGAGGACGAGCGCGTCGGGGGGCGTCTGGGCCAGCTCCTCGAGCGCCTCTCCTCCCGAGGGCACCGTGGCCACGTCGTAGCCCTCCAGACGCAGGGCCCGATCGATCGACCGGCGGACGGCGACGTCGTCGTCCACCACCAGGATGCGCACGAGGCCGAGGTTACGCCGCTGAATCCGCGGTGCAGGCGGCGCGAGTGCGCCCTCTGGTGTCGTGCCGTGCCTAACCTCTAGCGGGCGCTTTCCCACTCCGGGGTAGTTCAATCGGCAGAACGTCGGCCTTTGGAGCCGGATGTTGGAGGTTCGAGCCCTCCCCCCGGAACTTGCTCGTGGGCACGCACCAACCGTGCTCGCTCCCGACGGCCGAGTTTGGGTCGGACTTACAATGACGCCGTGACGAGCCCGGATGCCGGCGCGCACTCCGTGACCGGCGCACCCGTTCCGGGCGATCGAACGCAGGAACGGCTGGCCGCGTTGGAGGCCAAGGTCGCCGCACTGGGGAGCATGATGTCCGGTCAGGCGGCGTGGATGACCGACCTCCAGGAAGAAGTGGTCCGCGGCCTGGAGCAGATGTCGGGGGTGGCCGAACGACTGGAGACGCACAACGAGTGGCTCACGTCGCTCGAGCTTTGGGTGAGCTCGTGCGTCAAGACGCTGGCCAACTTCGGCGCCCAACCCCTCGACAGTGCCGAGCCCGGAGCGTCGGGAACGATCGACGTGGTCGGGAGCCTCATGGCCCGGATCGAGGTGCAGACCGTCATGGACTGGATTGCCTCGGTGGCCGATGTGCCGGAAGGACCGTTGGTGTCCGTCACGACCGCGACACGCAATCGGCCCGGCCTGCTCGGAGAGGCCATGGAGTCGGTTCTCGGCCAGTCCTATGAGCGGTTCGAACTCGTGATCGTGGACGACTCGGATGGCGAGGAAACCCAAGAACTGTTGGCCCAGTTGCACGACGAACGGGTCAGAGTGGTGCGCACTCCCGCTCGACGCGGCGCCGGCGCGGCGTTCAACGTCGGGCTCGAAGTGGGGAAGGGCGACATCATCGCGTTTCTCGACGACGACAACCTGATGCACCCTGAGTGGCTGCGCAGCGTGGTGTGGGCGTTCACCACCTTCCCCGATGTCAATGCCCTCTACGGAGCCCGCGCCAACGAGGACCCGGGTGCGCAGCGCGGCGACCGTTCCGGGATGCTGCCCACCCTCGAGTTCGCGCACTACGACCGGACGCGCCACGAACTTGCCAACTTTATCGACCGCAACACGATTGCGTTTCGGACGTCGCTTCGTCACATCCGCTACGACGAGGCACTCAACGCGGCGCTCGACTGGGACCACTCGCTCCGGCTCTTCGCGCAGGCAGAGCCGCTCGCGTTGCCTGCGCTGTCCTGTTACTACCGGACCGTAGTTCCGGCTCGGGTCAGCGACACCCCCGACAAGGGCGAGTCGGTGCGGCGGGTTCGATCCCGCACCCACACCTCACGCCCACTGCGCGTGCTGGTCCACACGGCGATGTACCCGGTGATCTCCGAGACCTACATCGGCGAGGACATCGACGCCCTCGAGCGAGCGGGGGCGGTCGTGGCCGTGTCAACGGTCCAGGAACCCGTCTCAGCCGCTGCCGGCGTGCCGCCACCGCGCCTCGATGCGGACGCGTTGATCGAGGAGTTCAAGCCGGACATCGCATTGATGCACTGGACGACGCACGCCGAAGGCGAACTCCCGCTCATGGAGCGCCACGGGATCCCGTTTGCCTGCCGCGTGCACTCCTTCGACATCGGCCAGGACCGTACGCAGCGATTGCTCGACCATCCATTGTGCGTCGCCGTCTACGGCAATCCGCACAATCTCGAGGCGCTCCCTCCGGGAGTGGTGCCGCTCATCCCAACGGTGGGGCCGGGCACAGCCATTCCGGTCAGTCCCGATGAACGCAGGCTGATCTACTCCGTCTCGGCGGGATTGCCCAAGAAGGAGTTCGCGTTCTTGGTCTCAGCGATGGCTGCGCTACCCGAGTTCGACCGGATGATCGATCTGGCCCGCACCAACGGCTTCGAGGAATTGCCGGCCACCGTGCAGCGCCTGGCCGCCGAAGCCGATTCCTCCATCGTGGTCGGGGTCAACGTTCCCCGGGCGGAGGTCCTCGGGCACATGGCCCGGGCTTCGGTCCTGCTCTACACGCTCAACCCCCAAGCAGTCATGGGCTATCCGATGTCCATCGTGGAGGCGATGCTCTGCGGGACGATCCCGATCATGCCGGACCGGCCGGAGTCCCGCGCCATCGTGGGCCCCTCGGCGCGGACCTTCCGTGACCGCGCCGGCATCGTGCGGCACGTCCGCGAGGTGGCGGAGGGCGGGCCCGCGGTGCATGACGAGCGTCGACGCCTCGTCGAGCTGGCGCAGCGGCACAGAGACCCCGAAGAGCTCGGGCGGCTCCATGCCCTTCTTCGTGATGACCTCACCGCGTGGCGAGCCCTTCGGGTCTGACCCGGGAGCCTCAGCGGCCGCTCGTGCGGTCCCGTTCGGCGAGGCGAGCGAGGTAGTCGTTGTAGGCGGCGAGCTCGGCGTCTTCGGGTTCGGAGTCTGCGGCGGGAGCCTCCGCCGACGTCGGCCGAGTCGCGTCGACGTGCCCGTTCTGCGACACCGTCTCTTCGGCCGGCTCCGGCTTCTCGTGCACGAAGCGCCACCACATGTAGATCGCGTAGCCGGCGAAGAGCGGCCACTCAAAGACGTACGCCCAACTGAGGCTGTTGCCGTTGACGGCGCGGTAGATCTGCCACACGCAGAGCGCCATGAACGCGGGGACGACGACGAGGATGACCGCGTGCAGCTTCAGAGCGCGCGGCGACAGCCAGACCCGCTTGTCCATCAGCCCTCCGGGTAGAAGAACTCGGACAGGATGGCGGCCAGCTCGAGCGGCCGGTCGCCCTGGATGCTGTGGCCGGCGCCCTCGACGCCCACCACTCGGGCCTCCGGCTGCCGGCGAAGCAGCTCCGCGACGTCCTCGTCGCCCACGACGGACCACGCGAGCCCGCGGACCAACAGAACAGGCACGGTCAGCGCGGAGACCGCCTCCCACCAGTCGCCGAACTCGGGGTGGACTCCTTCGGAGGGCTCCACGCGGAAGCGCGCGTAGCGCCAGACCCAGGTGCCGTCCTCTCGCTGCAGGGCGTTATGGAGGATGCCGCGCCGCAGGGAGGACTCGCTGCGGCCCGGATTGTGCTCGATCGTGCGGGCCAAGATTTCGTCGAAGCTGGCGAAGCTCGCCGGGCCGTTGACGAAGTTCGTGACCGGTGCGGCCTTCTCCGCCGTCACGCCGGGCGTGATGTCGACGAGCGCGAGGGCCCGCACGAGCTCGGGGGCCTCTGCGGCGAGAGCGATGGACGACACTCCGCCCAGTGACATCCCGACGACCCCGCGTGCATGCGGCGCGAGCTCGCGCACCACGACAGCGAGATCGCGCCCATTGGTCCCGGCCGACACCGGACCGTCTGGCCCGCCGTCTGAGTGGCCGTGCCCCGGCAGGTCGACCGCGAGGAGCGGGCGGCCGAGCGCGAGGGCCACGGTGTCCCACGTGTGCGCGTTCTGGGCCCCGCCGTGGACGAGCACCAGCTCGGGGCTCCCGGTCCTGCCGCCCCACACCAGGCTCGACACCTGGCGGCCGGGTGAGACCTCTACGTCCACGCGCCGCACGTCAGGGGGCCCGTCGTAGGGGAGTCCGTATTCAGCCGCATTCTCGTGGAACAGGCCGAACTCGTCGTACGGGATCAATTCCGGCACCCCAGCAGTGTCCCATACGCACGCCGGGCGGCCAGGCGGGCTAAGAATGCGGCGATGCCCGAAGGCCGCCGCCTCTCCGCCGTCGTCCTCGCCGCCGGCGAGGGCACGCGCATGCGGTCCGAGCGCCCCAAGCCGCTGCACTTGTTGTGTGGTCGACCCATGATCCTCCATGTGCTCGACGCCATGGCCGAGATCGACGTCCGCAGGGTCGTGGTCGTCGTCGGACACCGCGGCGAGTGGGTCACCAAGACGCTCGTGCAGCACGCGCCGCCCACCATGGAGATCGAGTTTGTCGAGCAGATAAAGCGTTCCGGCACGGGCGATGCGCTGGCCGTCGGACTGACCGGGCTGCCCGATGACGACGACGAGCTCGAGGACGTGGTCGTGCTCCCCGGGGACACCCCGCTTCTCCGTCCGCAGACGCTGGCGACACTGGTCCGCGCGCACAGGTCCGAGGACGCGGGCGCCACCCTGCTGACAGCCGTGGTGGAGAACCCCACCGGTTACGGGCGGGTTGTGCATGGCAAGGACGGGGAAGTGACCAGGGTCGTCGAGGAGGCCGACGCCACCGACGAGGAGCGGGTTATCGACGAGGTCAACACCTCGATCTACTGCTTCCGGCGCAGCATCCTGGCGCCGACGCTGCGCCGGCTCAGCCCGGCCAACGCGCAGGGCGAGTACTACCTGACCGATGCCGTCGCGGTGCTGCACAGCGCCGGCTACGCGGTGCGATCGCTCGTCCTACCCGACTCCATCGAGGCGGCAGGGGTCAACGACCGGGCCCAGCTCGCGGTGGCGGAGGCCGAGCTGCGAGACCGCATCAACGAACGCTGGATGCGGCGCGGCGTCACTATGTGGGACCCCGAGCGCACCTATGTCGACGCCGAAGCGCAGCTCGAGGCGGACGTCTCGCTGCTCCCGGGTGTGATCCTGCGGGGCGCGTGCCGCATCGGCGCGGGCTCCGAGATCGGGCCCAACAGCGTCCTCACCGAGACCACGGTGGGCCAGGCCGCCGTGGTCGAGGCCAGCGTGTGCACCAGGGCGGCGATCGGCGACGGGGCCCGGATCGGTGCCTACAGCGTGCTCGAGGCGGGAGCCGAAGTCGACGCGGGGACGGTGGTGGCGCCCCACTCGGTGCTGGCCGGTCCCGGGGGCTGAGGCTCTGAGGCGGAGGCCCGGCGCGCCGGGGAGCGGTAGCGTTGCACCGTGGAGCTGATCCCGCGTCGCCGCCTCGAGCTCGTCTCTGGACGCGCTCACCCCAGCCTGGCACACGACATCGCAGGCCACCTCGGCGTCGAGCTGGGCCAGGCGAACCTGCGCGAGTTCGCCAACGGTGAGATCTACTGCAAGTACGACATCTCCATCCGTGGCTGCGACGTCTTCATCATCCAGACGCATGCGAGCCCGGTGAACGACTCGCTGATGGAGCAGCTGATCATGATCGACGCGGCCAAGCGCGCGTCGGCCAAGCGCATCACCGCTGTCTGCCCCTACTACGGCTATTCGCGCCAGGACCGTAAGTCCACCGGCCGCGAGCCCATCACGGCCAAGCTCGTGGCCGACATGCTCTCGGCTGCCGGTGCCGACCGCGTGGTCTCCGTCGACCTGCACTCGGGGCAGATCCAGGGATTCTTCGACACTCCCTTCGACCACCTGGTGGCAGCCCCGGTGATGGAGGCGTACATGCGGGAGCACTTCGGTGACGACGTCGTCGTGGTGGCCCCAGACGCCGGCCGGGTGAAGGTGGCCGAGCGCTACAGCCAGCACCTTGGGTGCGACCTGGCCCTGATCCACAAGACCCGGCCCCGCGGGACCTACAACGAGGTGCAGGCCCGCCACGTGATCGGTGAGGTCGAGGGCCGGCACTGCGTGCTGATTGACGACATGATCGACACCGCCGGCACAATCTGTGCCGCCGCCGAATTGCTGGCGGAGGCCGGCGCGTCGGAGATCTGCGCCATGGCCACGCACGGCGTGCTGTCGGACCCCGCGGTGGACCGCTTGAAGGCGGCGCCGATCTCACGTGTCGTCGTGACCGACACGCTGCCGGTGGCCGAGGACCGCATGTTCGACAAGCTCGAGGTGCTCTCGGTGGCCAAGATCATCGCCGACGCCATCGATGCGGTGTTCGAAGACACGTCGGTCTCCGAGCTCTTTGGCGGCGACAACCTCGTCTAAGCGCGCTGGTCGGCCGACATGTCGGCCCACATCTGCTGCATGCCAGCGCGAAGTGAGCGCGGCCGGTAGTCGACGAGCGACTCCAAGACTGAGATGTCGAGCTGCACCCGCGGGAGATCGAAGTCCCGTGAGCCCTTCGTGGTGGTCTCGAGCGTCCGTCCGCTCACCTCGCTCGCGAGGAGCACGACTTCGCGCATCGATGTGGCGACGCCACTGCCGATGTTCACGACGGGAGGGCCGCCCGCCCTGACGAGCGCAGCGGCCGCGAGTGCGATGTCCTCGGCGTGGACGAAGTCGCGCGAGACATGGCCGTCCCCGTAAAGGACGAGCGGCTCGCCGCTGCGGCATCGCTCGAGCGCGGCGCCCACGATCCCTTGGCCCCGCGCGGTGGCTTGACCGGTTCCGTACGCGTTGCCGATCCGCAGGAGCCGGACATCGGCGTCGTGCATCGCTCCGTAGCGCAGCACGAACCTCTCCGCGGTGAGCCTTGTGATGCCGTACGCGCAGAGCGGGACCGTCGGCGCCGTCTCGGGGATCGGGAACGACGCCGCGTTCCCGTAGACCGTCCCGCCCGACGATAGGTACGAGACGGGAAGCCGGGGCCCTTGCGCGAGGACGCCCAGGACCTCCAGCAGGGGCTGGAGGGTCAGAGAAAGGTCGAGGTGGGGCTCCTGCTCGGCCTCGGGCGGGACCAGCGATCCGAGCGCGAACACGACGTGGTCCATCCCGACGACCGCTTCGGCCACCGTCTGGGTCACGCCGGCGTCGCCGACGACGACCTCCGCCCCCGCGGTCAGCAGTTGCGCCCGTCCGTGGGGCCGGCTCCGGGACAGCACACGGACGCGGTGGCCGTTCTCCTGCAGACGGTGGACCACGTGCGCCCCGATGAAGCCGGCGCCGAGGACCAGGACGGAGTCGGAGGCACGGCTCTGTGCCATGGAGGGGCGGCGCGCGGGCACGGCGGCATGTTACCGAGGGCTGCTCGGGAGCCGATTCTGCGGCGGGCAGGGCGCCGCCGCCGCGGTTGGTGCGTCCGCCCGGGGCGACTACGCTGGTGGGCCGTTCGCACCGCCCCGCTCCCGCGGCGCGTGCACACCGCTCTCGCCGTACCCGAGGAGATCCGTCATGGCCGAAGTCGTTCTTGCCGCTGAAACCGGGCGCCCCAGGGGCTCGCGCGCCGCGCGCCGCCTCCGGCGCGAAGGGAAGATCCCCGCCGTGATCTACGGGCACGGGACCGAGCCATTGCCGGTGGCCGTAGGGGCGCGGGAGCTGCGGGTCGCGCTGAACGGCGAGGCCGGGGCGAACCAGCTGTTGTCGCTCGAGACCGGGTCCGGGACGTTCCTGACGCTGGCCCGCGATATGCAGCGTCACCCGGTCGCCCAGACAGTGACCCACGTCGACTTCATCATCGTCCGGCGCGACGAGGTGATCAGCGCGGACGTGCCGATCACCCTCATCGGTGAGGCGATCGAGGTGCAGCACGGTGACGGTCTGGTCGAACAGCAGATGTTCACCCTCCCCATCAACGCGCTGCCGGGCGCCATCCCTTCCGCCCTCGAAGCAGACATCAGCGCGCTGACCATCGGCGGGCAGGTGCGCGTGTCCGACCTCGCCCTGCCGGCTGGCGTGACCACCGACGTCGACCCCGAGACCGCCGTCGCTATCGGCCAACCGCCGCGTGTCGTCGTGGAGGAAGAGGTTGCCGTCGAGGGCGAGGGCGAGGAAGGCGCGGCAGAGGAAGGCGCCGAGCCGGCCACCGACGCGCAGGCATCGGATTCCGCGACCGAAGAGGGCTAGGCCCTGCGTCGCCCCTTTGCCCGGTCGGAGCGCCGGGGGACCCCAGCTGACCTGCTGGTCGTCGGGCTGGGCAACCCTGGGGCCGAGTTCGCCGGGAGCCTCCACAACGCGGGCTCCGACGCGGTCGAGCTGTTGGCCCGGCGGCACGGGGCAACCCTGCGGGCGGAGAAGGGGGTGCAGGCGCGTGCAGCCACCACGACCATTGGCGGCCGCCGCGTTGCCCTCGCGGTGCCAACGACGTACATGAACGATTCCGGCGTCGCCGTGCGCTCGCTAGCCCGGCGTTTCGGCATCGACGACCCGGCGGCCGTCGTGATCGTGCACGACGAGCTGGACCTGCCTCCTGGCACGGTCCGTCTCAAGTCCGGCGGCGGGTTGGCCGGGCACAACGGCCTCCGTTCGATCGCGACGCACCTCCACTCGCAGAACTTCCTGCGTGTGCGCATCGGTGTGGGCAAGCCGCCGAGCGCAGCACAGGGTGCGTCGCACGTGCTGCGTCGCCCACCTCGGGCGGTACGGGCGCTCTTGGAGCAGGCGGTGGAGACGGCGGCAGACTCCGTCGAGCGCATCGCCGCGGATGGCATCGACGCTGCCATGTCGTGGTGCCACTCCCTGCCGACCTAGCCCCGATGTCCGCTCCGTCTGTTCCTGCGGCGCCTACGGTGGCCGGCAGCCTGTCCGCCCTCCCACGCCAGCTGCGGGCTGACCCGGTGCTCGGCGTGCTGATCGGCGCGGCGGATGCGACCGTTGCCGTGCCCGAATCCGCGCAGGCCGTTGCCGCCGCTGCCCTCGCGGCCTTCACCGAGCGGGCACCGCTGCTCGTCGTCACCCCGACGGGGCTCGACGCGGAGCGGCTGTCAGACGACCTGACGTGCCTGCTGGCGAACGTAGACGGGCCGGCCCCCGAGGACGACGTGTGCGCGCTGAACGGGGCGGTGACCGTTCTCCCCGCCTGGGAGACGCTGCCCTTCGAGCGGGTCAGCCCCGAAATCGAGACGATGGGCCGCCGGCTCGCCGTGATCCATGCCCTGACCGAGCGCGCCGCCGCCAGAGCGCTCCCGCGGGTCATCGTCAGCCCGGTGCGGGCACTCCTCCAACGGCTCGCGCCACTCGAGGCGGCCGCACCCATGATCATCGTCCGCGGTCAGCAAGTTGAGTCGGAGTCCCTCTTGCACGAGCTCGTCGCCCGCGGCTACCGGCGCGAGCACCAGGTCGAGCACCGCGGCGAGTTCGCCGTACGCGGCGGCATTGTCGACGTCTTCCCCTCGACCGCGGACGTGCCGGTGCGGATCGACCTGTGGGGTGACGAGGTGGACCGCCTCACGTCCTTCGCCGTGAGCGACCAGCGCTCCTCGCACGACATCGCGTCGGTCACGCTTTACGGGAGCCGAGAGCTGATGGCCGGCGCGGAACTCCGCGAAGCGGCGCGTCGGTTGTTAGCGCAGCGGGCCTGGGGCAGCTCGATCTGGGAGCGTCTGGAGCGGGGCGAGCAGTTCGACGGCATGGAGTCGTGGCTGCCCTTCCTCGACGGTGAGCCCCGCGTCCTGCCCGATTTGCTTCCCGCTGGCGCGCAGGTCGTGCTGGTCGAGCCGCGGCGCATCCGCGACCGGGCCGTGCAGCTCCTCGACGAGGAGGCGGCGCTGGCCGAGACGCTTGCCGCCACCTGGGGCGCCAAGGAGGGGGACGAGGATCCCTTCCCGCGCCTGCACGTGCCGTTCGACCGGCTCCTGCGCGAGAGCGATGCGGGGGTCATCTCGCTGCCCCCGGTACCCGACGGCCCGTCGACGGCCGCGTTGCGGGTCGGGCGCTTCGACCCCGTTGCCGGAGACCCGGCCCGTTTGGCCAGCGGGGTGACCCGACTGGTGAGCGAGGGCTACTCGGTGACGCTGTGTGCCGCCACGAGCTCGGGCGCGGCCCGCCTCTCGGGCCTCCTGGCCGAGCAGGGGGTACACGCCGCTGTGGTCGCCGCAGCTCCCGCGACGCCGGGTGTGGTGATCGTCACCGCGCCGTTGACGAACGGCTTCGTGCTCCCCGACGCCAAGGTCGCGGTGCTCTCCGAGACCGACGTGACCGGACGCCGGATGCCACACCGGCGCGCCCGACCGCGGGCACGCGCGGCGGACGGCTTCTTCGACGACCTCGAGGCGGGCAGCTTCGTGGTCCACCGTCAGCACGGCGTCGCCCGTTTCGACGGGGTGACGACGAGGACGATGGGTGGCACGACCCGCGACTATTTGATCCTCCAGTACCGGGGCTCGGATCGCCTGTACCTCCCGGTGGAGCAGATCGAGGCCATCACCCCGTACTCGGGCGGCGAGTCGCCGACGTTGTCGAGGATGGGCGGCGCAGACTGGCAACGGACGCGGGCCAAGGCGCGGGCGGCCGCGGGTGAGGTGGCCGCCGAACTGGTCCAGCTCTACCGGCGCCGCCTGGCCGTCGAGGGCCACGCCTTCGCGGCGGACACCCCCTGGCAGGGCGAGATGGAGGCTTCCTTCGGCTACGTCGAGACCGAGGACCAGCTCAAGGCCATCAGCGACGTCAAGGCCGACATGGAGGAGACGAGACCGATGGACCGCCTGGTCTGCGGCGACGTCGGGTTCGGCAAGACCGAGGTGGCGCTACGGGGGGTCTTCAAGGCGGTGCAGGACGGCAAGCAGGCGGCGGTGCTCGTCCCCACGACCCTGCTCGCGAGCCAGCACGCGCAGACCTTCGCGGAGCGTTATGCGCCCTACCCGTTGCGCGTCGAGCTGCTGAGCCGCTTCCTCTCGCCGGCGCAACAACGCGAGGTCGTTCAGGGCCTGGCCGACGGCAGCGTCGACGTCGTCATCGGGACGCACCGCCTGCTCGCGCAAGACGTGCAGTTCAAGCAGCTCGGCCTGCTGGTGGTGGACGAGGAGCAGCGCTTCGGGGTCACGCACAAGGAGGCCGTGAAGCGGATCGCGGAGGGGGTCGACGTGTTGACGCTGACCGCCAGTCCGATCCCTCGCACGTTGGAGATGGCGCTCACCGGCATCCGGGATCTGTCCATGGTCAACACGCCGCCGGCGGACCGGCGACCGATCCTCACCTACGTGGGCGAGCACGACACGGCGGCCGTCAGCGAGGCCCTCCGCCGCGAGCTCCTGCGCGAGGGGCAGGTCTTCTACGTGCACAACCGGGTGTCCGACATCGAGCGCGTGGCGCGCGACCTGCGCCACCTTGTGCCCGAGGCGCGCGTCGCCGTCGCCCACGGGCAGATGGACGAGGGCACCCTCGAGACGGTGGTGCTCGACTTCTGGGAGCAGCGCTACGACGTCCTGGTCTGCACGACGATCATCGAGTCGGGCATCGACATGCCGTCGGTGAACACGCTGATCGTCGACCGGGCCGACCTGCTCGGGCTGGGCCAGCTCCACCAGATACGCGGCCGGGTCGGCCGGGGTGGCCAGCGGGCGTACGCGTATCTGTTCCACCCGGCCGATCGCGTGCTCTCCGAACAGGCCTACGAGCGGTTGCGCACCATCGGCGAGCACACCGAACTGGGGTCGGGGTTCAAGATCGCGATGCGCGACCTCGAAATCCGGGGTGCGGGCAACCTCCTGGGCTCGGACCAGTCCGGCCACATCGCGGCCGTGGGCTACGACCTGTACGTGCAGTTGGTGGCCGAGGCGGTCGCCGAGGCTCGCGGCGAGCCGCGGCCCGAGCCGCCGTCGGTCTCCATCGACGTCCCCGGCGACGCGCACCTCCCCAAGGACTACGTGGCCGCCGAGGACGCGCGCCTCGAGGCGTACCGGCGCCTGGCCGCCGCTGCGACGCTCGACGACGTCGACGACGTCGGCGCGGAATGGGCCGACCGCTACGGGCCGTTGCCCGCGCCCGCCGAGGGGCTGCTCGCCCTGGGCCGTCTCCGCGCCAGCGCGCTGGCGCGCGGCATTGGCCAGGTAGCAATGAGCTCGGTCCGGCCCGGGGGAACCCGCCGTCCAGTGGTGCGGCTGTCGCCGGTCACCCTGCCCGCCAGCGCGCAGGTCCGGTTGCGCCGGCTTGTACCAGGGGCCACCTACCGGGACGAGCTGTCGCAACTGCTCGTACCCATACCCGAGGGCGCGTCGGCGGCCGACGGTGTGCGCCGGGTCATCGAAGAGCTCCTGCCCATCACGCAGGGTGATTCCTGATCCGAAGGGGGCAGCTTGTAGCATGCCCGGCGCGTGAAGTGGCTCCTCGTCCTCCTCGTGTTTCTCGGCGGCGGCGTCGCCTGGGCCGCGTTCGCCGTGCCG